>Ga0179593_1664030_pt1 | contig 19103 bp, 20 predicted proteins | sample CZODoug2_1_08_16_FD_185931 | JGI IMG/M metagenome (GOLD analysis project Ga0179593, IMG submission 185931) | Vadose zone soil fungal communities from Angelo Coast Range Reserve, California, USA - CZODoug2_1_08_16fungal (PacBio error correction) | ecosystem: Environmental > Terrestrial > Soil >...
GGAAAATGTAGTCGAAGAAGGGAAAAAGGAGAGCAAGGGGTGGGAAAAGCGCCGAAAAAGAATCGCGCAATCGAAGGTCGAGAGGATTAAAGGGTTAATAATGATGGCGGTCAGGATCGCCACTGCGCTCCGCCGGAGACCAGCATAAGGAAGGAAAAAGGGGAAAGGCGAGGGGGCCTGACGGAAAAGCGTTGGAGAGTCGCTTGGAGGAAGGCGGTGGAGAAGAGAGGGACCCTCCACCGAGAAGAAAGGGGGACGCTCTAGGGAGAGAGGGCCCACGCGTTCCAAGGGGAAACAAGTTAGAAGAAAAAAGGGAGCGGGGGAAAAAAAAAGTAAAAAACCTGCACCGACATCGTTAAAAAAAACTTACGAGGCAAACAAGTCCGCTCACGGCTCGGAGAAAGAAGGAAAAAAAAGCCCCAGAGAGGCTCCGTGAGAAGCCAGCTAAAAAGAAACAGCGGCCTTCGTAAAAGGAGGTTTCAGTGGGGCTTCAAAAGGAGAAAGAAAGGCTTCAAAATAAAATCGGGAAGAAAGGAGGGAGGGAACAAAAAGGGAGGGGCTCTTCATTGACTAAAGAGAGGAAAAACTTCAGACGAAAAATAGGGTGCTTGGGGCTCGAAAAGTCTGCCTTTTGGCTCGGGAAGAGGAAGGGACTCGATGGAGGCGACGCGACTTCTTTCAAGTGAAGAAAAGAGGGGGGCGGTCAGAAGGAAAATGATGGAAGAGAATTCGAAGGACTATGAAACCTCAGGATGGAAGGTAGCGCATCAGGGGGGAAAACTGCTTCATACCTCGGAGAAAGGTCTCCTCGAGAGAGGAAAGCATTCTGTCTTCGAAAAAACGGAGAACTCTCATGAGCGGGGCCAAAAGACTGGGGTGGGTCGGAAGCTCAGGGAGGGAGAGGGTGTAACTCGTCGTTCCTATAATTGCTCAGAGTCCAGGGAAAGCTTGGGGGGGGATTTAAGTAGGGAGAAGTCCTTGGGGAGTCACGAAAAGGTCTTTTTGGAAGGGAAGCCACAAACGGGAAAAAGAGGTCTTCAAGGATCAAAGGTCTGGAAGGAAAGTCTAAACAAATAGGAACTCGAAAAACTGAAGGCTGAGGAGATTTCGAAAGAAAAAAACGTCAGATTCTGTCATCTTAGATGACAACGGTGGTTTCTGTCACACGGACTCCAAAAGGGGGAGGGGCTCTTAGGGAAAAGGCTGGGACAGAAAGTAAAGGAAGAGGACCGGAGCCGCATTCATCGTTCAACATGGGGAAACCTATCCTGAAAGAACGAAAACTCTGCCGTAGGGGATACGGAGTCAAGTATACTAGAGGGGTTGGAAGGGTCTGAAGAAAAATCGTGAAGGCCTTGAATCAAGGGGAAAAAAAAAAGAAAATACGCGGCGACGAACAAAGGCGTCACCAGAAACGAATCCTGGAAAAAAAGACTATTGGATCGTGTTGAGTGGAATTTAAGAAAAAGGAGGTTTTATGAGGCTGTTGGAGTTCGGAAGGGTGTCTGCATATCGGTCACCGGAGCCGAAGTTCAGGGGAAACACCGAAGGGATCACCCAAATAGGGGACATTAACGAATTTCACCACTTCCGATAAAAGAATGGGGGTGATGGAAATGTACTACTTGAAAGGCCTACGATAAGAGGTAACGTCTCCTTCTATAGAAAGGTGGCGGGGAGCGCGTGACAACACGTTTCAGAAAAGAACCGTTAGAAGACATGTCAAAAGAAAAGTCCTAAAAAAGACCTAGTGGGGAACCATTCTACAAGCCTCGAATGGAAAAACGGCGCTCTGAAAAACCTCCTAAAGGGGAGAATGAAATGGGCGAAAATAAAAAGGGCCGGACCACGGGAGCCGTATTGCAGGCTGCCTGGGAGGCAGAGAAAAGTCGGAGACAGGAAATACATTAAGGAAGAAGGAGAAAAGATTCAACTCGGAGAGGGGGTTGAAGAAAGGTATAGCAGTAGCTGGAAAACGCTGGGACTGAACGGGGAAATCGTCTGACTTTGGAGGAACTTCCAGAGTACCAAAAGCCGGGAAACAAAGAGGGGAACCTTGCTCCAATCTGAGTTAGAAATCCTGGGTGCCGCGGGGAAAAATTTGAAAGAATTGGGGAGATCCGCCCTCAAACAGCGGGTGGGGAAAGAGATGCGTCGAAAGGGGGACGCGAACCTGTCAACTGGAAAGAAAAATATGAATAAATCGGGAGAGAAATCGCTTATCGGACCTGCGGTTAACCACCGGAGTAGGGAACCCGAGCGGAGAAGGATCCTAAAAAAGGGATCTTAAAAAGAGCGAGGGGGAGGAGAACTCAGGGACTATCATTTAACTAGGGAAGAAATCGAGGTCAGCGCTGGAGGGGAGTCGATCAGGAGCCTTCAGAAATAAAGGGTAAAGGGACTGACGACATAGTTTCCAAGGGTCGGGGAACTCCCGCGAAGATCCCAGAAAAGTCAGAAGTGGGAAAAAAGAGGAAATTCAATAGTAAAAGAAAAGAGAGATGTCCTGAAAAGAAAAAACGGAGGGTCGGGAAAGTATCAAGCGGAAGGGGCTTCGCAGGTACCCGCTAGAACTCTTTGAAAAAAAAAGCAGGGAGCCGCAACTGGGGAGGGGGACGCATTGAAGGGAGAGAATAGAGAAGTACGCAAAAAAGCAATAAGGTGAGAGATCCGGGGGAAAAGGAAAAGGCGACAGGGGCCGGAGCGGAGGGGTGGTCAGGAGAGAGGGGAGAGGCGGCTTGGAGGGGAGATGGGAAAGGGACGGCGCGAAAAGTGGACATGCAAGCAGGGATAAAGCGTCATACGTTCGGGAATCGCACCGCAGAAAGGGGTCGGCGGGGAAAAACAGGGGGAAGAAAAACGAGGGAGAAAGAAGGGTCACGAAAAGGAGGTGCGTGGTAAGTTCTTCTGGCAGGGGGGTGGGGGGGGGGGGGCTTCTACGATGGGGTACTTAGTACCCTAAAAAATCCTCTAGGTCGTGCCTCCTCGCAATTTCATGCGGCTGAAGAAGTCCAGTTATGAAAAAAACCAAAAAAAGCAAGAAAAAAAAAGTCTTCTGAGGGGGGGGCGGCGTCTAGGGGCAAGAATTCATAAAAAAGGAAGTTCCGGAAAGGGAAATTTCGAAAGCTGCAAGAGGGGGGGAGAAAAACGACTAAGGAAGGAAAAACGATACTGGCCCTCTGTAACCGCCTTCGGAAGTCTTTTCGGAAGAGATTCGAAAGCAAAGTCAGGGGGAAAAAGAATTCTAAAAAAAGGAGGGGGAAAAAATGGTTCTAAATTTGAAAAAAAAAAAAAGGCAAGGCAGAGCATAAAGGGCTTGCGTAACACCAAAAGGAGTACTAGAGAGAGCAGAAAGAAAAAAAATTTGAAAAAGGAGCTGCGGGAGGTACCGGAGGAAAAAAAATCTGGCTAGTGGCGTATTGCTAGGATTCAGTATAATAGTATATTTGTGGGCAGCGAATTGATGTGGCCATTATGGGGGGGGGGGGGGGGGGGGGGGTGTCGGAAGTTCCGTGTCTTGAGAAACCCCTCACTAAAGGGAATTCCCCCTTAAAAAGAAACAATTCGGGGGAAGGAGTCGAAAGAAAGAGACGGAGCTGAAGCGAAATTCTGCGAGGGGTCGGGAGGGAGGAGGACCTTCTAGAAAGAAAAAAGTAAAACCTGGCAAGAAGAAGAGTCCTCGTGGACGCAAAAAAAAACCCAAAAGAAAAAAAAGAAAAACAAAAAAAAAAAAAAAAAAAAAAAAACAAAAAAAAAAAAAAAAAAAACAAAAAAAAAGGGGGGGGGGGGGTGGGGGGGGGGGGGGGGGGGGGGGGGGAGGGGGGGGGGAGTCGTCCAAGCTGCCTACGAAGAGGAAAAAAACGCAGGGAAAAACTGTTCCGAGGCAACACGATGTTAGTAGGACAAGGCCAAATCTCTGCGACTCCTCCTCGAGCCTAAGAAAAGAAGTCCAAAGCGGGCAGCGTCTACCGTCACCACAAAAGGCCGGCGAAGCACCCTTGAATCTTCTCGGCCGCTCGGAGGAGGCCTGCGACTAAACTTTCACAAGTCAGAAGAATTCAGGGGGGAAATCAGAGGACGACGGAGCGGGCTCTATCTTCGGAGCAGGTAAGATTGGAGACAATGGATATTTGCGAAATCTCAGAGGGGAGGAACGGTAAGGCCCTCAAGAGGGGAAAGGCTTAGAAGGCTGGCATAATTAAAGAGGGGGTTTATTCGGAGATGGGATTCTACCTCGGCACACCTACTCGTGGAGAAACCTTCTTGGTCAAAGGGAAAGAAAAAGCTCAATGGAAGAAACGAGGGAAACTTGACTACTCAACGAGAGGGGGGGGGGGGGGGGTGGGGGGGGGGGGGGGGTTGGGAGGGGGTGGGGGGGGGGGGGGGGGGGTGGGGGTGGGGTGGGGGGGGGGGTGGGGGGGGGGGGGGGGGGGGGGTGGGGGGGGGGGGGGGGGGGGGGGGAGTGGGGGGGGGGGGGGGGGGGGGGGGGGGGGGGGGGGGGGGGGGGGGGGGGGGGGGGTTTGGGGGGGGGGGGGGGGGGGGGGGGTTGGGGGGGGGGGGGGGGGGGGGGGTGGGGTGGTTGGGGGTGGTGTTGAGGTTTTGTGGGTTCGCGATGGTGGGGGGTCGGACGTGTTGGTTGAAGGTTGGTTTGGTTAGGGGTTTGGGGGGGGGAGGTTGGGGGGGGGGAAATTTTGTCAACAAAAGATTCTGCAAGCGGGGAGAATCTTCAGAAAAAAAAGGTCCAAGAACAAGGGCCTGGAGCGTGTGTTTTGGGCTCTCGCGAGACGTCCCTCCGAGGAGGAATGCCAAGACCTCCTAAAAAGCTTCAGCGAAATCTTCTGACAAAGAAAGGCTAACAGAGAAGGACTGAGAGGACCTCTTATGAGGGGACAGTAAAGGTGGTTCTTAGGACCAGGGAGTCGATGTATCTCGTCCAAAGAAAAGGGGGGACCCCTACAGAGGCGGGGAGAAAGGTATCATTCCCCCCAAAAAGAACTCCTGTCAGGGAAAAAAGACCTCCTCCAGAAAAGGTAGACTTCGACCCTCAGAAGAGACACCATACAACAACTTATTATTATTGCAAAGAGAAGATTTGTTCCTAGAAAAACTTCGACCAGTTGGGGGAAGTTCCAGAGCCAACAAGAAAAAAAACTCGCAGAAGGGGGTGAATGGAGGAAGAAGCTCAATGTGGGGGAAAAATAACTATAAGCTGGGAAACATCACAGACCCCTTAGAAAAAACAAGGCAAGCTCTTAGAGAGGGATAAGCTTTACAAAATGGGGGGGGGGGGGGGTCGAGGGAAAGGAAGTTAAGAGAGGGATCTCCGATTCTTGACTCTGGGGGGCATTCATCTCAGAAGAAGGGGTCTTGGGAGACACGCGAAGACCCCACAAGAGAAAACCGAGTTAATAAGAGGGACACGAGCTTGGGAATGCTCAGGGGAGTATAAAAAAGAAAAAAAGAAAGGAGCCGGTACCGAGAGGAGGATTATCTCAACCGACCTAGGCCGAAAACTACCGGAAAAACTCGAGAGCGAAAAAACGCAAAAGCCAACGTCGTGCTGCACTGTGGAAAAAGAGGCCCTCTAGGAAAAGAGAAAGGGAAAAGGTGCGATGGCTATCCTTGCTCGGCCACTTAGAGTCCGTCGTACACCCGCCAAGGGGAAAGACATATAGTAATGAGAAAGAAGCTTGAGCTCGAGGAGAAAGACCGGGAGTCCCGCCCCTTCTCAGAGAAGGGTTCTTCGGAGAGGCACGGTCTCTCAGATCGTAAAACGGGAAAAAGACCGATGAAGGGAGGAAGGGAGTAGTAAGAAAAAAAAAAACGTAAACAGTAGTTGGAAGGGGCTTATTCGGAAGTCGGTAAACGTAGAGGGAGTTCGAGAGGGGACCGAGGGATATGAGGGGGGGGCTGCAGGGGAAAAGGCTTCTTTAGGAGAGCCTAGGGAAGATCAAGAGGAAATGAAAATAGGGGAAGACAGTAGGGAAAAAGATTGTGTGAAAGGATGGTCACTCTTAGGTAGGTGTCTAAGCGGAGGTTCGGATTCATGGAAGAGGAGGTCTCAGAGAATGAAGGGGGAATTTGGTGGTCGAAAAGGCAGATTCGAAGAAGGGGTAGGTCAACTGGCGTTTTTGTGCACGCTCCCGTGGTCCTAACTGGGGGGGAGTTCCTTAGTACACTGGAACGAAAAAAGCGAGACTAATAAAAACTAGCGTACAGAGTGGCCCTTTCTTTATCGTTGGAGGGGGCTGAGACCAAAAAAGAACAAGGGAGAGAGAAAAAAAAAGATTTCCCGGGGAGACGAATAGAAATTGAGGCTTACACTCTCTCATACAGCAGGGTGGTCCCAATGAAGAACGGAATCGCCTTCTAGGGAGAAGGCCAAACTTCAAAAAAGGAATTCTCGGGAGAGATTCGTATCAGGAGAGGAAGAACTCTACAGGGGGGGAAAAAGCGCGGGAGGAGTAGTATACCGTTTCTTACTAGAATCCCGTGAAGGGACAGGTCACTGTGTTCCTACTGAGAGAAACCGAGCCCTCCGAGAGAGTTCTGAAAAAAAACTTGCCTGAGGGTAAGGGTTGGAGGGAGCTGGGGTTTATCGCCTATCTCGGGGGTTAGGCGAAAAAGGGTTAGCGGAAAAAGGAAAACGCTTAGGCAAACTTGAGGAAGAAACCCAATGCAAGTGAAGCAGCTTGGGACGGCCGCCTGTGCGAAAGAGGGGTCAAGGATTCCCCTGATACCTCGCGATAAAGGGAAAAGGGCAAAAAAAAAAAAAATAAAAAACGTAAGAAGGACCATCCTCAAGAGATCTGAGGAGGAGCCTTCAGGGGGCTTAGCGGACTGCCAGGCCGGGAACAAAGATCTGCAAGACAACCGAAAAATCGACACGGGGGGGAAACTATCGGACGAGAAGCGATACCTGCGACCTGGGGAAGTCGCCGTGACGGAAAACCGATGGAAGTCCGATGCGGATTAAGAAATGAGGAAAAAAAGGACGGCAGGAAACAGTAAAGTTCTTGCGTTTTTCAGCGATGTGGCGCTCGGAGAAGAGCATCCGGAACCGATTTTGAAGAGGGAGGCCCATCTTACAGAGGAAAAAAGGCTCTGATGGGAAAGCTTCGGTAAACTTGCGAAAACGGCGGTCAGCAGTCTTAGGTTCAAGGGACAAGACCCGACTGTTCGGCAGGAGGGAAATTATGATCAAAACAAAATACTCTTGCAAAAAAAGGGGGAGTCTCTACGGGCTCTAAAAGAAGTTCAAAAGTGGGAGAAAACGAAAGTCAGTCCCATGACTTAGGGAACCTTCTGTGTATTCTTCGTGATATCTACGGGCCCAGCGCCGAGAGGAAGCTTGCCGCGGAAAAGAGTCCCATAGAAAAGGTTAGGGGAGAGAGAAACAAAACAAAGGTTAGGGAGAGGAATTATATATGTAAGCCCAAATAGCCGCATCTGCGGGGGGGAAAGAGAGCCTGGGAAAGCAGTGAGAAAAAAAGGTGGGGAAGCGCGAAGCTGAGGACTGGGCAGTCAGCAAATAGATCGGTGCTTCGGGGAACAAGTTTATCTGCCGAAAAGAAGTAGTGGGATGGGAAAGAACTATCGCGACGAATAGATTTTCGGAAGGGGGGGAATCTTGCACCGGAGTAGGATCTAAGCGTCGAGGGCCCAGAAAAAAGAGGCGCCGGGAGAACGTTCAACGAAAATGTAGCCAGGTAGGAAACGAGCAGGCGCGTCTGCAGAAGTAGGACCTCCTACGAACAAAAGACTCGCTGACTGAAAAAATCAGGAGGGGGGGTATTGGAAAAGCAAGTGTGGAATTATGGAAAAACTGCTCCGGTCAATACGGCAAATCTTATTCTGAAGTCTTCAGGGCGAAAAAGGGGGGAAGGCTCCAGGAAAAATTTCAGAGGGGTACAAAAGAAAAAAGACGGTAGGAAAGAGGGGGGTACGCACGTCTACTTGCTGTTTTAAGTCTGTCAGCTCGAAGTGTGGTGGGAAAAAAAGTCATCCGATCTAGAAGAAAGCGAGGCTAAAATCTTAAGAAGGGGGTAGTGTTTGCCTGACAGGAGGGTCCTGCTTCGCCCCTCCGCGTCATCCGGGGGCTCTCGAGGGGGGTGCACCAGGTGGGGGGAGCTCTGCGTCGAAGGTCCGTACTTCTTCAAGGTTGATAAACCAGAAGAGGGGGGCGACGGCAGAAGAGAAGAAGAAGATTCTAAAAGCCAAAAAAAAAAAAACCCCAAAAAAAAAAACAACCAAAAGCAACTCCAGGGGAGGAACCTGCACAAGCGGACATCACCCAAAAGGGAGTATTCGGCAAACCGCGTTCTGCGGAGAAGGGAAGAGACATTGGAGGGGTGGAAGGACCCGGTCTGGGGGACAGCTAAAGAAAAAAAAAAACGGCTCTTCTAAACCCCGTCTAAGGCGAAAATGCAGAGAGACGGGAAGCGTTTTCAGCGAGGAAAAAAAGAGAAATCAGGCGGAAAGGGAAGGATTTGTGGGGGGTTGGGTTGGGGGGGGTCAGGCGAAGGGGGTGCGTTCACATGGACAACACTCGGGCGCGGAGGGTTTCCAGCCCAATAAGGGGAGTCAGTCCGGTCGAGGGGAAAGCACTGCATAAGGGCTTCAAAAAAGGAGTTGCGAGAAAACCGAGGAGAAAGCCATCGGTTAGAGTGGCAAGGCTCGAAGACCGTCGGATCTCGAGAGAAAGGTTTTTGCGGCGAAAACTGGGCTAACCCGGTCCAGCCCAGTACGGGGGAAAGGGGCTTTAGGGGACTACCGGAAGAACCTGAGCTATTGAGAGGGGCATCTTCTCCTGACTCAAAAACTCCTGCTGGGATCCTAGGAGGGTCGAGAGGGGGACGCTATGAAAGAAGACTGGGACAAGTCCAAAAAGACCGTGCAGCAAGGTTCTGCTGGGAAGAGGGGGATAGGGAGGGGGGGGGTGAGGAAAAATGAAAGAGTGGAAGGTAGGGAAGAGAGAATTGGAAGGAGAAAAAAGCTGACCGGGAAAAAACTCGCTACTGTGAAAAAACCCTCCTGTGATCGCCTCCTAGGAGGAGGACGCTATAAAGGGAAGCCTTCTTGTAATCAGAGAACGCTAAAATCGTATTACACTGGAAAAGAAAAGGCTAACTCCTATACTACGGACGGCCTCTACAGTCGGGGTGGTGTGGAGGGCCTGGGGGGGGGTCTGGGGGGCCGGGGTGGTCGGGTTCTGAAATGGGGGTTGGGTTGATGCCAGGGCAGGGGTGAGGGGCTGCACTCCGGGGGGTGGGGGGGGGGATGGGGGGGGTGGGGAAAGGAACAACTGGAAGAGCTCTCTGTCCTTCCGACTCGAGTACGCCCTCACTCGAAGACGTTCTCGGCGATGGTACACGGACTGGTGCTGCGCGAGGGAAACTCCGGTGGGGAGGAGGGGAGGCCTGCTCAAAAGGGGGGGGAAGATGGAGATCTCCTAAAGACTATCTTGTCTGCCGGGCCGGTGACGCAGGAATCTCCTGGAGGAAAGGCGAAAACGACAGGGGACTGGCCGAGGCCTAATCTAGGAAATGGTGAGAAAAGGAAACGCTGTTTCAGTTCTGCAGCCCGGCGAAAGAAGAGGATTCGGAGGGAGGACGAGGAGGGGGCGTTAGCTGAGTAAGGGTGAGAGAAACGGACGTTAAATCTCTCCTAGAGGGGGATCTTCAGTTCAGGAGAAAAAAGACCATCTGGAAAAGGAGGAACCCTCATCGCGAGACAGAAAGGAGATGTTTGAGAGGTGGGGGGGTCCTCGACAAAGCACTCCGGAAAAGGGAGAAGGGGACAGCGAAAGCGAGGGGCAGAGGACGGACAAAAAAGCAAAGGAGGGAGTCCGTGACCAGTTGTGAGAACTTCTCGCGCCTCTCCTTATGGGTCGAGTGGGGGCGAGGCCAGGGGGACTCTCTGTCATAGGGGCCATAACAGTTCAGGTAACCAGGACAGGGAATAATCTATTAAGGAAAGGAAAACGCGAAGTGCGCAAGGGAAAAGAACCGGAATATTTTGGAAAACGTCTCTGGTCGCTCGGTCCTCCTGGTCAATCAAAGGGAGTAAGAGAGAAGGGGAAAGAGAAAGAAGGGAGCAGGGGGCGAACTTGAGGCGGGGGGGAAAAAAGCTCTTCGTCAAAAGAGGAGGTCCGAGGGTTCGCCCTCTGTACTAGACAGAGAAGGGGAAGCCGCACCGTGAGAAAGAGAGAGCGGTCGCGGGAGAAATACGTATCGAAGGGGACTGCGGCGAAGACGTAAAAAAGAGAGGTGGGGGGGGATCGCCGAAAACCTTCTTGTCCTTGGCATTAAAGCGAAAGAGGAGGGCTCCCGGCGAGAGAACCACACGGCCTCCAAACGTTCGAAGGGAGGTCCCACAGCGTGCAGAGTGGTCCGTCCGGGATAAAAGATGGAGCGGGGAAAAATCGTCTGAGATGATCGCAAGAATATCAGCGGGAAAAAGTTCCTCAGCAGACCAAGGGCGGGGGGGAAAAAGGACAGAAAGCCCCCATCTGAATTCTCACTTTGTGCCAGAAACTCGCTCCCACCCCGCGTGTATCCCCAAAGGTTCGAGAAGGAAGAAAACAGGTGAGTCAAAAGGATCTCCGTTCATAAAGAAGTCTATGGAATCAGCGGAGGGGATCAATAGGTGGATGGGGCCCTCGAAAACCAATCAAAGAAAGAAGCCAGTAACGAAACTGCATAAACCCTCTTAGTGGAGAGGACGAGGGGAGGAAAGGAGGAAAGGGGTATGCTTATAAGGGGGGGGCTCGAAAAAGGAGGGGATTCCGTCCGGGCTTTTCTGGAGCGGCGTAAGAACTATGACATGCGTTGGGCCGGGGATGCCGATCCTGCCTCGGGGAACATAATGCTTCCTCGGATCCAGCAAGGGAGCTGCAGTCTGGATCGTCGCGGAGAAGGAGGGGGCTCATGGGGGTACGACTTAAAGGTGCAAAGGTCTTGGGCGTCTTTTCTGCGAGGGTCCTCGAGGCAGGATAGAAAGAAAGGGATGTTTTCAAAAGGGGCCGGCTTGGCGTCTACCTGGGCCTGTATAGGGGAAAGGCTAGGAGGGGGGGGGAAGCATCACGACCCGTTACTGGCTGTAAAGAAACGTGCCACAAAATCGAGAAACTACGGGGGGAAGGGAGGGAGCAAAACTCGACCGAGGAAACCTTGCATGCTGTCAGGAGCAACGCCGAGTGCCGGGAAGAGAGTATAGGGAAGGTCCTCGAAAAGTGGCGGGCAACACTTGAGAAAAGGGGGAGGGGAAAGCCAGAAAGAAGAAGGGGGGGGGCCGCTAGAAAAGAAGAAATGGGTCAGGGCATGTGCGCATCCCTCTTCTCTCGATGAAAAGGTCCTCTCTGGCTCGAGGTTATAAAAGCAATAAGAAGTACGGGGGACATCTCGGAGGAGTTAAGTTGAGGGGGGCAAAGCTTGAGGGAAATGGAGAAACCATTCACTTCTTCGATGCTCGACGGAAAAGTGGACATCGCGGCGTCCTCCTCAGGTCCTATGGAGGGACCAGAGTTTTGAGGGTAATGCCAAAAGAGCCGAGACTGTTGAGGGAGCCCGTTGTGGGTGCTGTCGTACAGGGGTCGGGATGCCGGAGGAGTTCCGAACGGGTTTCAGATTGGTCCTTAAAAAGAAAGAGGGACAGCAAATAAACCACAGAATGCCTCCACGTTTTCGAGAGTCGATGACAGGATGGCCCCGGGTCGGCAGGGCGACTCCGAGAAAGCCCCTCTGGAAAAGGTGAAGGGGGAGTCCACGCGAGCGCCTGCCGTGTCTTATCGAATGCATGGCGAAAAGAGGGGAAGGAAAGAACCGCAAAAAAGAGGCCGTGGTCGGCAAAATAAGAGCTCGAACTCCTTGCCTACGACTCCTCACTCCTGGAAGGGCCGACACTGGAGCTCAGTCGGTCGGCCGTACAAAGGGAAAAACTGCGATTCAAGGAGGGAAGGTAAGAAGGAATGGCTTTTCCGGCTAGAGAAAATAACCAGTCCCCGGCGGCACTTCTGTCAAGAGGGGTCTAGAGCAGTTCCGCAAAGTCAGTCTTCGGAGGAGTCTGAGAGAGTCTGAAAAAAAAAAAAGCTCTCTGTGCGGGTAACTTACACGAAAACGCGCAGGATCTTCGAAAAGGGAGGAGATCCGCAGGGAGATCCAGTACGGGGAAAAACCAACCGGAGCCCTCTAGGTCGCGCAGGGAGGGCCGCTAACCAAGGGAAGGGGGGAAAGGAACTCCTGAACCATGTTGTGGACCACAATATATGTCTGAGGGGGGGGGAAAAAGTCGTCTATCTACGAGAGGCGTCTCACTCGAGGAGTCCTCTTAACAGGGAAATAGCCCCCGCGAAAGGATGGGGGAAGGCTGAAAAAAAACACGGAAGGAGGAAAGAGAAAGATGTCGCCAATGACCTCTTCGAGGGGGGACGATACGTAACCTATCCGATCGAGGGAAAGCGGCGGCGACTGTCAGAAAAGGGTGGAAAAAAAATGGGGGAAAGCCGCGGCATGATGACGGTCTCGTTGAAAAAAGCGTGTAGAAGGAGAGCGTTCTGGAACCACGAGGGCGAAGGTGGCAGGCAGGGGGAAAAGCGTAGGGGAGTCATTGAGAAAGGGGAAGGTCGGGCTTGGTCAAAAGCACATCACAGAAAGAGAGACCTCTCAGGTAAAAAAAGAATGCCGTCGATGCAAGATTCATTCGATACCGGATGGCTCAGAACAAAACCTTCGGATAGCGCTCAAAAGTCGGCGAGGAAAGGATTCGACGGTTCTTCACTAGAAGTCCTAGAGAAAGGGAAAAACGTCCCGGAGAAGCAAATACGTCGAAAGAGGGTATATTTTGTCGACAGGCGGACTTCCAAGTTAGTTTCTTCTTGTACTATCGCGTTCGCTGCTAGGGGACTATGGGGGGAACGGAGTGTGGGAGGCAGGAGAGAAGTGCGGTCTCATAAAGTCCTCTTGAAGAATAAGCAATTCCTTGTGATCATGGGCTTGTTATTCTCGGGGGGGGAAAAGCAACTGCGCTTTTTTCATTAGATCTTATCGCTTGCGTAGAGAGTTCAGAGGGTTCTATTCTACGATATAGAAAAAAGGAGGTGCGGGTCCGGGTGAGTCTTCTCTGGAGAAAAAAGGTATCGAGTCAAATGGGGTAAACAACCGGAACGCTTCCCGACGGAATCCATAGCTCAGACTCGAAAAGCCAGGGGCCTATAGGGGGTGACTCAAAATGAAAATGGCATTAAGACTCAACAATAGGGTCCTCAACGAATAGACAAGAAGTAGGCGTGCGTGCCGATTCTGTGTTTAGGGGTGAGACTCGGCGGGGACAGTGGTCGGTTCCTTCCCTTGGGACTTGAATGGCGCGCCACACGGACACTCGTCTACGAATCTCGCAAAAAAGACTCAGGAAAGAGTCTACCTTGGAGAAAAGAAACTATCATCAGCGCCGGGACTTCGGGCAGAGCTGCAAGAAAAAAGAATGTCTGATACTTTCAGGAGAACTTTACTCATGGGGGAAACCAACTAGTTCCGAGGGGTTCACCTTTAACGCCGGGTTATAGGACATCTCACGGGCATCGTGCGAGGGATCTAGGGATCAGTGAGTCGGGGGGGAAAATCTGCGGAACCGCTTACCACCTGCAAGAAGGGCCAGCGGTGATTTTGCGAAAAGAGAGACGCCGTCGGGGAATTGACTCGGATGAAGAAGGGGGGTCTGATATGCGTTTTCTTACCTACGGAATGCAGTACGGGTTTCGGGCTGAAAACCAAAAGACTGCGATTGGGAAGAAAAAGCGATTTCCTGTCGCGAGTACTGTACTTCAATCAGATGAGAACACTCAGAGGTGAATTAACCTCTTCTTTAGTCGTCGGCATCTATAAAGCGGAAAAGTACGAGGAGAGCCGAGAGTACCTCCTCTGGCAGCACTTGTCTCGGGGTCCATCAGACTGGCTAAGCAGTCCGCAGAGCGGGTGATCTCGCTCCGCAGATGTCTCAGCAGATATCAAAGTATGAAAGGCTTGAAAACTGGAGAAAAGCGTCTCCTTTGCCCCATTGCAGAAATGGAAAACAGGAACGAGCACTCAGACGACCGCCGCGGGGGCAGTCAAGCCGCATCTCTGGATCCCGTAAAAAGTTCAAGCTCATCTGCTCCAAGAAAAAGGGGGGGGCGAACCCTCCTCCGAAAAAGAGCACTGCTATTGCAGCTTACGAGGGGAGCGGGTCGTCATTCGTCGAAGCTGAGTGTTTTCGTAGATTCCTCTGGGGAAAAGTTTCACGGTTTCCAATAAGGAGAAGATCCCGGAGATGTATCTCTCATCTATAAAACTTACTAGGGTAGCGTGGACGCTCTCGAAACTTACGCGCGCGAAATGAGGGGGCCGTCCTGTTCCCCAGGAACCGGCGCGGGGGGATTATCTGGCAAGTGATACCCTCCGGATTGGAAAAAAAACCTAACTGACTGCCATCATCTTCTGCGTGTTCAAATATAGCAGGAGGTGAGTAGGGCGTGACTTCGAGTAGAGATTAGGTACACGGAAGCTCAGAGAGGGCGGGCATATTCATCAGGAGGCCACTTGAACTCGGGGCCCAGCTCGAGCAGAGCGGACTCGGTGATACTGTGGGACCGCAAGGGTCACTAATGGGAAATTCCAAAGGGGGGGGGGGAAAAAAAAGCGATCGCAAAGCGGCCCTTACCTCAGGTTCAAGGTCGCGTTAAACGCGTGCAGGGGGAAGAGGGGGGAGGAAACTTCTCGACCACAGTCTGGGGGGAAGAATGGGGGGCGGATCCAGGGATTTGCTCTTATAATCGTCGATATAGGATGAAAGACGGAAACTGCGCTCCTCGGATTCTCCTATCCAAGCCATCGATGGGCTAGGCAAAAGGATCCACGGTTTTGCTCGGCGAACTGCCTCAAAAAAGGGGAGTGTCACGGCTAAGAAGGGTCCTCGGGAAAAAAGATGAGTCTTGAGAAACAAACTGAGTATTAGGAAAAGAGATGGGACGCGGGGAGGGCGAAGACGGAGGGAACTTCTACTAAGGGGGAGGACGGTCAGACACCCTGCAAGTTCAATCCAAAGAGGAGGGGGGGATTGCGGAAGATGAATCAGTTCTCTTTTTAACAACGAGGATGGAATATCAAGCCTAAGAGGGATACCAGAAAGAAAGAGGAGGAGGAAATGGACGTCCACCTCTGGAGGTGAAAGAAGACTTTAACTATGTCATGTCCTCTTTTGAAATCGCCGCGAATCTTTGTCAAGGGGGGCATAAGGGCGAAAGGGTCAGCCGAGAAGGAAAACTCCACAAAGGGGAGAAAATATCATCTGAGGAGCTCATCGCTTCCATTGGCTCTTGTAGCAGAATAGGAAAGGACAGTATCGAACCTAGGGAATGGAAAAGACGAAGCGCGAAGCTAAGTCCTCCTAAAACTCGGGAAAAAAAAAACCTTAATAGGAATTTTTCGCAGGAGAAGGAAGGGATAATCTCCACGGGGCTTCCACTCTAAGTGAAGAGAAGAGCTCCAACCCGAAAACCTTCAGAGTCTGTCTATGCTATTCCGGGAAGTTCACTTATAGTTCGTGCTTCACCCGTAACGCGGGAAAAGGATCGAGGAAAAGCTAAGGGCGGGAGATTCTAGGGCCCTTCAAAGGGAACTCTTTAATCTCCCGTGCGGAAAAATAGGAAAAGAACTCGCGGGAATCAACTCGGAGTGGCAGAGGCCCTATGTGTCTGGCGAGTTGGCGACTCCGGGAATCGCAACGTAGGCGGACGCGACTTTTCAAGAGAGTGTTCTTCAAGCTGGCGGGGAATCTCGTGCCGTGAGGAAAATAGGGGGTCCTCGATCGGGGAGGAGGGAATGTATCTCCTTCATCGGGGGGGTTCAGCGGAGGGATGGGATAATCGTGGGAAACTCATAGTGCGAGATAAGTCTTCTCAGACTCAGACATTGTTACATGGAGTCCCTGGGGGGCAAAGGAGTGGCAGGTGTTGGGAGAAGGGGCAGTGCACGTTCAGGCCCGTCTCCGCGCATAAAGGCCTTCCAGAAGGGCGTTGTTTGAGGCAGGAAGAAAAAGGAGCAGGGGGCTCGAGACTAAACGGCACTAGGGGGTTGCCTCTCCCGAAGCGGGTGCCGTACGGCTGGCAAAAACAAAACCACAACCCCCCCCACCACCCCACCACAACCCGCCTCCTTCATCACTTTACTCTCTCAGCTCTTATAATATCGAGAAAAGATCGTCGATTGCTGCAGGAACAGCTTTCCAGTTGGGGAGAAGGAAATCCTACCAAAAGAATCTTGAGAGGCCGAGCCGTCCCCGTGCTTAAAGTTATGGCCTGCGTGACTCAGTCTCTGAGGGAAAGGGGAGGGCTGGCACCTCTTGCTTCCATTTAACCGTGCCCTGGGTTCAGGATCAGGGAAAAATAAACAAAGTCTTTCTGATGTAAAATCTGTGGAAGAATTCTTTTCTCTAAGTATAAAGAAATTGTTTGCCGTCTTTCGCGAATCGGCCGAAAAGATTGGAATATCCAGGGCGGCAATTTCGGAAGATAAGTCCTACGGCAGAGAAAAGAAAATCCATTAAGAATTCGGCTCCGGCAGGGTGAGCAAAGCTCTGGTTGCGGGGCATGCCGCTGGAAGGGGAATCGACAAACCTATCTCGGGCTTCCTTTTCGTTCGGGGCAGATCGTGAGGAAAACTCTGGAGGGGGGGGTGCCGGGGAACTCCACCGACGTGGCAACACGCAGACTTTACACCATGGGGGGGGGGGCTTCGCTCCCTGCGGTCGAAAGGGGATGAAAAGATAACGCAGGCCGGTCGCGGCAGGCCGTCATGGAGCCTGAGAAAAATCTTCGAAGAAACTCTCCGACGGGGGAACGGAAGGAGCTCAACCCTGAATGTGCTTAGAGCTGGTAGAAGCACTCGAGAGAAAGGAAGAAACACAAACGTAACACCATCGACGCGCCAGGGAAAAAAGAACGCGGGAAGGGGCTGCCGCCAAAACTCTCCTTTCTCCCAAATTTCGGAAACCTTTGGGTCTGCGAAGGCTTCCGGTACCCCTAGAAAGATGGATCCTGTATTGTCGAGATCCTAATTAAAAAGCGGGTGACGGAAGGAGTCTTCTCATTCTCGCTGCGCAGGTCGATTCGCAGATCAGAAACCTAGTTTTTGAGAGGTTCTGGAGCGAATAGGATTGCTAAACTGCTTAGACTGAGAACGTAAACCTGCTGTGAGCACCCGCGAAGGAGGAGGAGAAAGACGCGGAGCTCGATCCTCTTACGTCGGTGCCGATTCTCACCTTCGCCCTCGAGAGGAAGCTTGCTCGTACACCCGACTGGCAACAAACCGTACAATGAGGAGCAGAAGGGGGCAAGCGCAAGAGAGGCTGAGGCAGAGGGACGTTTGAACTCGTCGCTCAGTAGGGATCGACAAACCGGGACGCGCGAGCGGAGTCAAGAAGTCGCTAGAAAAAAACGGCGTATTATTAAAGCGATTCGCTGAGCGCGATGGATGGTGATAGCAAAAGATGAGAGCATTTAGAAAGGAGATACAGAGGGGGGGGCGTGCTTCATCAATCTAGGGGCGCGGAACCCATTTTATAGGCCCGCGGGAGAGATTTGACAGGGGGAAACAAGAACTCCTCTATTTTTCTAAGTTTCGTCTTGTCGGGGTAAAGTCAGGGTATACCACAAGTCTATCTGGTGAGGAAACGTCAGGGAAGGAGGGTCGCGTTTCACCGTGCACGAGGAGTTGTCTCCAGGGCGAAGCAGGCGAGAAACTCGGAGGGAGAAGCTTCGCAGACGTCTGCGAGGAAAAAATCACGAGAAGAAAGAGTGAACGGAACGTGGACGTCTTCATGGACTATGCCGAGTCTCATAGAAGTTGCGCTGACAGGCAGGAAAAATATCTGCACGATCTGGGTCGCCGACCTAACGGAGGAGGGCCGCAAAGGGGCTTAGCTTCGGCTTCTAGTCACGTTCGAGGCGAGGGGAAATTCGTTTTGACCACGGAGGGAAGGCGTTGTGGGGGGGGGTGGGGGGGGGGGGGGGGGGGGTGGGGGGGGGGGGGGGGCTTATTTCTAGCTCGAAGGGGCGTCCAGTCAGCCCGAGAAAGGAGGTCCGGGGAGAGAATTCAACAGCTTTGGAGGGAGAATTTTAAATTTTTGGCATTACGGATCTTCGGAAAAGCGCGGGGAAGACGGCGTGAGAAGGTTCCATAGGATTCGCACGAAAAAAAAAAAAAAAAAAAAAAAAAAAAAAAAAAAAAAAAAAAAAATCTGTCGGGGGAAAAAAGGGGAAACTTGATAGGGAGGGTGTGACAAAGAAAGGGAGAACCAAAAAACGGTCATCGCGATGACCCGACGAAACGGCGCGCCTTACCTCGCCCAAAAAAAGTCGCAAGGAAACATTGCAAAACAGAGGAAAAAAAGCGTCAGGTAGCGCCGCGCTGTAAGTCTGGTGTCACGCGAAATCGGACGTGGCATTTCGAGAACGCCAAGAGTTATGAGCCAAGGACAGGCCGAAAGCACTCCGCGTGTGGGGAACCCCCATTAGTCCTGCATACGATACAAGAAGCTGGGCCAAGGGAGATCTCGCAGTGAAGAAAATGCTTTCGGTCTACGGTCCATGGGGCCACACCTGCGGGATTGTGGCCCGCCCATCAGGATCTGCCCGACGGATCTCGAAAAGAAAAAGGCAAGCGGAAAATCATTTTGAAGTTGGTGGGGAAAGGGAGTCCCTTCACGGCCTAGCGGGGACGAGGGGCATGGATCGACTCCGGGAACGTCAGAGTCAGCGCCTTCGGTCGTGCAGAAGGGGCTCAAGGAAAAAGAAAGTAGGGAGGGAAGGGATCGGCCACCCGAACCTAGGGCCGTAAAATGCTCCAGAAAGGGCGACGTTCATCAGGCCTCACAATCGGTCGGGAAGCGGAAGGAAAATGCCTCTCCGGGAGGCGATCGGCCGCGAGGAGTCTCGCCAGAAAAAGATTCGCCAAACAACCAAGGAGGGAAGGAAAAAGGCCCCGCGGCCATCTCTTAGAGGACGTCTTCCTCGCGCGCAGACTGCTCCGGAAGTATCGGGAAGAAGACCTCTAGGGCAAAAGATACCCGAG
>Ga0179593_1594426_pt1 | contig 19099 bp, 17 predicted proteins | sample CZODoug2_1_08_16_FD_185931 | JGI IMG/M metagenome (GOLD analysis project Ga0179593, IMG submission 185931) | Vadose zone soil fungal communities from Angelo Coast Range Reserve, California, USA - CZODoug2_1_08_16fungal (PacBio error correction) | ecosystem: Environmental > Terrestrial > Soil >...
GGGGAGACTTCCCTAGGGGTCATAGAGGAGGGACTAATCGCCATCCCTGCACTGCATGAACACGTTCGGACAGTCCACTTAAATCCGGGGAAAAATTACCAACCTCTCAGCGTGGCAAAATTACAACGCTCCGCCGCATCGTCTCCCCCCAGGTTGTCCAAACTCATCCAGCCTTCATAACGGAGGAGTCTTGACTGGGCCCTAAGGATGCCGGAACAAGAATACTGTTTGAAAAGTTTACCAAAGTTCTGTGGAGGTGAAGCCGTTGACTTATTGACTGTCCAGGAACTCTCCTTGGGATGCCATAATAAGTCCTACCAAAAGCTGACAAAATAATGTCGGGGGAGATTTTTTTCCCAGCATTGCATCCAAGGGGGAATGCGGGTCTCGAGTGAAATGAGACATGATGCTTGCGACAGTTACTTGGCGAAGGCCGGAGAACAGAAAGTGGGGAGCGGAAATTAGGGATTCCGAACAGAAAAACAAATAATGCAACGCATGTAGGTCAAGCAGAGGCAGAAACACAAGGGAGATGAGGAAGCACCAAACACTAAGGGAAGGCAGCAAAGCCAACTCAAAACAATGGGGAGGATGGCCAAGAGATGGGAGGCAACCTTCTCCGACGCATCAGAACCCTTTTCAAACAAAGAGAATCTAAAAGGGGTCCGCTGTAGAAGCACCAGGAAAAGGAAACCAAATTAAAACATGGAATCGGGACGGGGAGCTTCCTTTGCGGAAATTCAAGGCTAAAAGAAGAGAAAAACTCGACGGCGGGAAAATTGCCACATAAGATAGGTCTCATGTGGATGGTAAGGGATTGACTGGAGAATCCAGTAGGAGTAAGTGCCACGACACAATAACGCCCTGACGCCAACCCAAAGGCCAAAAAGGGGGGCTCTGGCGGCCCTCCTAGGGGAAAAAACTGTCACAAAAACGGAAAAGGGAAATCGGGGGGAGGTTTTTCCATACCGAGTTGAAGGAGTAAAAATAGAAGGCTTTCCCCGCACGTAGAGGGAGGGGTTTGTGCAACCGATTGACTTCAAACTCAAGGGAATTCCAGAAATGGGGGTTGGTGAGTGATGAAGAAAGGAGGTATCTTCTAATGAGAGGAAGCCTTATACTCGTAGGGGTGGGACCTTGGTTGCATGTAAACGCGCTCAAAAGCCAATCTTTCCTGACATAGAGTGGGGGTAGAGGTTATTCCCGGTTGCGGAATCCAGAGCTGGAACCAATGGGGGGGGGCAGTTGGGGGGAAAGCCAATTCCGTCCATTAACGTTGAAGTGGAGAACCTAAAAGGGCTAGAGTCGCTCGAAGAGGGTGGTACCATGAAAAGCCGAACCGGACATTGAATGGTTGGGGAACACCCCGCCTTCCGGTGTGACCAGGGTAAATAGTAAAAAGTGGAAAAGGTTTGCACAGTGAGGATAAGATGGGACTGTGGAAACTACATTCGGGAGGTCGGGGGGAAGGTCGGGCGATGGAATAAAAACGTCGAAGTGGAAAAGGGCGGTCTTTGCCAGAGTTACGAGGGGCAGCAATGTCGTAAGTTCGGCATGCCTCCAGCGTTAGGGTCATGCCTAAAAAGAGGAGGACAGCTACAATTCCAGCAGGACGGAAATGTGCAATTATTCCGGTACCATTGGCAAGTTCTAAAATGAAACTCAATTTCGGTTGATTGGGCCACTTGGCGGGCATGGGTGTTGTGCGCATGGAGAAAAGCTGCTGAAAAAGATCCAAAAATGAGCGTGGTGGGATTTGAATCGTACCAAGAACTAGAGGGGGGGGAGGGGGGGACTTTGCCCCCGCGGGAACTAAGAAAAAGGAGTAGACGAAGATCGGGCCGCCCGAGAAGGAGAAGTCTTATAAAAGGAGAAGGGGAAAAAGATCGAGAACGAGGGAATTCGTAGAGGAACGACGAAGCGGTTCTACGTAAATCGAAAGTCAGGGTACTAGGGAAAAGGAAATACGACAGCAGAAAAAACCAAAAAAAAAAAAAAAAGGTGAATGCCGGCAGCCAGGGGAGATGGAAAAAAACCCACTCAATGGTGGCGGAATGAATCCATATTTCTTCACAAAGAGGGCTTCTTAAGAGGGGTGTCCTCTGAGGAATCGGAAAGGGAAAAGGCATATAAAAATCCCGAGGAACTGCTCACGTACAGAAAACTGCGGCAACCAAAAGAAGGATACCGGAACATCGCAGAAAAACCCAAAAAAACCCCCCCCGGGGGTGTTAATTGAGAAGGATGCGAGCCAGTTGATGTGATTGACCTACAAAAGAACCCCATGACGGAAGGGGCAAAAAACAGTGAATGGCGGAAAGGGGCATGAAAACCGAGCGCCCAATAAAGGAGAGGCGAGGACACTTTGGTGGTCGCCCTCGTTTGGTAAATGGAAACAAAAAGTACCGGTAAGGCAGAATAAAAAGAAAACACCATCAGAAACCAACATGAGGAGAAAGAGAGAAGTGGGGTGCAACTTGCTGCGCTCCGGGGGAAATGGAGTTGTAAGAACGTGAGGGCCGAGACGAACATCACGAGAATGAATATCTGGGCCGCGGACAGACAATGCCAAGGTAACGAAAGGAAGCAGGTCTGTTCTGTCAAACATCAGCAAATGGGAAAGTTGGGTGGTTATGGAAACAACTGGCTCGCTATTCTCGACAGGGACGGGTCGATGTTCGCGAAAAGAAGGATGGGGGGAGGGCTATTTTCGCAGTGGGAGAGGGGCCAAAAAGAAATGAGAGCTGGTTGTCAAGATGGCGAGAAAAGTGGTGCCCCCAGTCATATTCAGCAACATAAAGGATCCGAAAAAGGTTTAAGGCATTATCGAGCGACGTGGAAGCCGTACCCGATTATGGTTGGAAAGAATTAGCAGCCGCGGGGGGGGCACATTGCATAAGAAGGGCCAGATCGAAAAAGGGAAAACGTAACGCAAGAGCACGCTCCGAAGACAAAAGGGAGGGGTTTAAACGAAAATTTCCGCTCAAGAAGACAAGCGGTCCTGCGGTTAAAAAAAGAAGTTGCTCGGAAAAGGCAGGAGCGGCGCCCGTAATTCATGTCGCACGCCGAGAGGGGTTTTCCCATCCAGGAGTCCAAACCAACAAAGACAATCAGATGAGGAATGAGGTACGATTCAATAAAAAGATAAGGGGCTTTTGGGAGGAAAGAATCTATCAGAGGAAAAAACCAGGGCCGAAACCGGTTTCGAAAAATAAATTGATCTCAAAGTGGAGGAGGACGAGAGAAGGGTCAACGACGCCTAGAGGAGAGGGAATTTGAGGCTAAAGGGACGGCCGTACAAAAAGGACGGGGAAAGAATACTACCATAATCAGAGAAACAAGAACCGTAAAATTTCACGGCGAGCCGTTCTAAAAATGTCAAACACCCACCAACTTCCCCTAAGAAACCTTGGAAAACGTCAAGGATAAAGAGCATCCCTACCTGGGACGGAAAAAAAGAGGGACGGGCCAAGAATGGGACCTCTTCGGAAGCGAAAAAAAATAAAAAATGAAAAACGGGTGGAAAGGGTTGTAGGGAAGATTGGACAACCATTCTGGACCGAAGAGAGAATGGAAAGTGGTCCGGGGTTTGAGGATAGATCGATAACGACTGACGAAGCACCGCGATAAACGAAAATCGGGTCAGGAGCGTACTCTACGATTCAAAAAAAAGGAAGGAACTTGTCTAGAAAAGACACACATGGCAGCGGAAAAGGGCAGGATCGGGCGGCAAAACGTAAGATTCAGTAAACGACAAGAGCTCAGATAATGATTCCGCAAAGAGTAAAGGAGGAATCCTAATAAAAAAATAGACAACTCCCAACTCCATAAGGAATCTTAACGGTGGGCTTTAAATCACTGTCCTGAAAAAACGAAGAGAAGGGTTAGAAGGGGGGGAACGCTTAAACTCGCAGAGAAAATCTGTTCACACCTACTCCACTCTGAGTTAACCCAGTTAGGTCGGGAAGGTACTGTTGAGGAAAAAATTACCCATGGGGTCCACATTCTGTTGGAGTGGGAAATTCTCTGATGGAGGAAGCCAAATAAAGGAAATGTTCTCACGGGCCATGAGAAGCCTAGGGAAAAACAGGTCTCGGTGGCCCAGGTTCACGGACTACAATGGAATTGAATGTCAAAGGGTTCTCGAGTAAGAAGCATTCTTCCCCTTCCTCTACAAAAGGGACAGGGCAGCCTAAAAAAAAAACGTTCCTTGTTTCCTCTTATGGCTTCTTTTGATACGAAAAAAAAAGGTCGCTAGGGGATGAAGAGAATTGTAATAAGTCAACATTAAAATTTAAAGACCATCGCAGACACAACAACAACTTAAGGAAAAAAGAGGGAGAGGGGCAGTCCCCCCCTTTGCTCTATTTCCAGCGTAAGGACAGGGGGGAGGACCGGAACCGATCCGAGGAGGAAAAAAACATTGAAAGTGGTCCAGGGAAAAACGGAGTAAAAAATTGTCGCAGATTCAACTTACCAGATTCATAGCCCTCATGGGCAAAAAGGTAGTCCGAGAAAACCAAACAGCGACGAGAGGGGGCTATGGTGGTGAGAAAAGTCATAATGGCCAGTCAAAATTCTGGACCGAAATACCACGAAACAGCCTGGTCCCGTCCACCAACTGGGGGGGGGCCTAAAAAGGAAGAAGGTGAACGGCCTCCTCGGTGAACGACGAACTTGGTTGAACATTAACGGTGGACTGAGGGTGTCCATACATGATGACTATGCATGGAGGAACAAAAACGGGAAAAAGGAAGGAGGTGTTTGGACAGGACCAAAGCCCGGGCAAAATAAAAATTGGAAGTGACAGGTTCATGGGGAGGGGATGTTGGGAAATATCGGCCGGACGTGAGAATCTAGGAGGGAATGAATATTTGTTACTTTGGGTGCATGAACGAGAAGGAAAAAGATTCCCATCAACCCAGGGGAAAAAAGTGGAGAAGGGAAGGGGCAGGGTTGAGTCGGTGAACAGGGAAAAAAGACTACTCCTTAAAGTATTCCGGATCCGGGATCCATGTAGGTGTGGGTCGACAAATGCCAAGGAGGTCGCGGCGGGGAAGATGTCCAAATGGAGGAAAAGAGGGGAGCCCCAAGAAGGGGTGGGGTTTTTTGGATTCCTTGTACCCCAGAGTCAACATAACGTCCAGGAACGTTGGAAGTGGAAACCGGGGGGAGCTCGATGGATTCCTTGATTTAGGCTAGGGGGGGAAGGGCGTCGGCGTCTGAGAACCGGGAAAATCGGTACTAAAAGGGGAGACAGAAGGGCAGCAGGGCTGAATGCAACGTCCCTAACGTTGAGGCGGCGGCGCCACGAGGGAGTCGCGCACAGCAATTAAAAAAAAGGAACGTTAATATGATTTATTGAAGTCTCCTGAAATAGTATCTTTTAGGCCCCCGTGGGGCGGGTTTGGAACAGGACAGGGGGGAGGAGAGCCTTGCCAAAAGGGATTCAACAAAAGAGCTTGTTGTGAAAAAAAGTGCACTCAGCGCGTTGGAACAGGGGGGGCCGAGGAGGGGATACTAAATTGAGAAAAAGGGAAGGGGGAGGGCGCCCAAGAAAGGACGGAAAGCTTGGAACGGTAGAAGTGAAGAGAATAGAAGGCAGGGAAGGGGAAAAGTCTCTTAGCGCGGAGGCGGGGCGGTGATCGGTAACTAACTTAAGATCGGGAAAATTAAAGACCGGGCAAAAAAAATTCGAAGCGCCTTCATAAAAAAGTGGCAACAATAAATCTTTGGGGGGGAGAGTCACTAGATTTCAGTCACAAAGGCAGGTATGATGCCTGGAAAAGCTGTGTTCCTTATCTTATGTCATGGAAGATTAAGTGAACAAGGAACATCGTTACCACAAAGACGCTGCTCGGGTACCAGAAAAAATCTCCGCATCTAACAGAGAAATAGGTTAAGTGTCCGACTAACGAGCCGCGTTGCAGGAATTGGAGAAAAAAAGATACCACCATGCTCGGTTGAAGAAGGGAGGGCACTTTCTGAAAAGAAGATGGGACGCTTCCAGTAAACACGCAGCGCTGTGCCCTTGCGAGTGACCTCGTCCCGAGTTGGCAAAGAAGTGGGATCTACAAGAAATGGAAGTGTGTGCAGCACTATTACAAAATCAGACAACCCACAACGATGGGAAAAAAGGTTCACGTGCTTTAAACCGGCAAGGTTTCCATTCACTATAACCAAAATGAAGGAGACCGAAGGGGAAACCCAGAAGGGACGGAACCTGGTTTATAAGAAAAAGCATGGCAACAGTCAAGCACTGAGGTGCTGGCACCGTCAGATGGGGGCGATTGTTTTTGTAAATCAAACTGGGGCTCAAGAGGAGGGAGGAAATGGGGGGGAAAAAAGAGTAAGCGCCTCTATTTCGGCGGTTAGGAGGTAAAAGTCGGGTCCCGAACATCATCGTACTTGTAAAAAACGAGGGGCGAGTCCTAAATGGGAAAAGTCAGATTCTCCAGACTCAAACGAAAACAGAAGGTTCCCTCAGTCATCAAAAGAGAAATCTGGAGGGCAGGGACTTTCCGCAATTACAGAGAGGGGGGGGGGGGACTCCAAAAAAAAGAGTGGTCCACAACCTGGCCGCGAATCGGACACAAACCAAGCAACTAAAAAGAAAAGACTCAAAGCGAGGGCGTTCCCTCGAATCAATGCAAACGCTCCGCTAAACTAGGAGTCACGTTCATAGAAGGTTTGGCCTTCGAGTTAGCGCGACCTGCGACGCAAAAAGTCGCGTGGTAAAACATCATCGTGCGGGACCAACCGGACAAAAAAAAGAAGACGCTGAGGGAAAAGAGGGAGATTCAAATAAACAAGGCAAGGGGAGGTAATCGTGTTAAAAAAAAACTACTATCATAAAACCATTGACCGCAAACCGTGGATCAATAACATGTCTAGGAGGAAAGGAAAGAACTAAAGGGAAAATAATCCTGCCGTCGAGTAAAGTAGGGGGGGGGGGAGAAGGTCTCGAGCAATCATCAAAAAGATGGGCTACAATACATTAAGAATGGAAAAAAACTAGAAAAAAGGAATAAAATTACATTATCACGGCTAACTAAGTGTTTTGTTTTGGGTGTGTCGTCCAGAGCCTTACCCTACTGTAAACTGCGACGATGCAAGGGAATCAGGGAAGGAGAAATCCTAAGAACGGTGTGTAGTTCCTGTCCGCATCGTTACCTAAATGGATTAATATCGAGCAAGAAAAAACCAAAATAAGAACTTTCTTTCCAAGAATGGTGGACAAACAATTAACTAAAAAGGAGGATATTCGGGTCCTTTTTCGATAACACCGGCATTGAGGAAGACACAACCTGTCTGTCATATTCGACTACGAGGGAAGCAAGACAAAAAAGGACTTACTTGCACATGGCGATGAAGGGATTTATGGAAACGGCGAGGGTAAAGCACTAATTAATACAAAGAAGGAAAGAAAGGACTTAGGAATCGCAGTCAATGAATCTCACCAGCACCGAAAACGAAGGAAAAAGGGCAATTCTGGGAATGGAACAATGAAGGGAATCAAAAACATATATACTTCCGCTCATAAAGAGGAAAAGTAACTCTGGGTCCGACTCGTCAACAGCTTGAAAAAAATACACCTCGTGGGACCATTTCTTCTTGCGGGAAAAGGGAGCCGGGGGAAAAACGAAGGCACATTGTCGTAATGGTGGGGGGGGTCACCTCTACGTGGAGTGTCGTGGGATAGATGGTCGAACTGGGATGCTAAAACTGAAAGAAAAGAAAAAATGATGACGGGATGTGTAAAAAAGGGTTCTGGCCGAAATGGAATGCATATCTCATCTATTTACTAGGGGGAAAAAGAAAAGGACACAGGCGGTTCACGGGGGCAACGGTCCCGGAACGGAAGACTGGACGTTTCGAACAGACAAACAGGTATATTCTAGCTAATCAAAGGACCCCAACAAAGGGGGGACGGGAAAAAAAGATCCAAAAAAGGAAGAGTAAAATAGAGATGGCCTCTGAGGCCCAAAGGGTTCTTCCGTTTAATGCAAGGAGGGAATAAAGGAGAAGAATGAGGAACAGGTTTTGGGCTCGCTGTCCCAGAAAAAAAAGGAACGCGACCAAAAAAAGTTTCCTCCAACTTGGGGCAAAGACTCAAAACACATGCACACCATAGATAAACCTTCATTTCGTCGTGGGAATCGGGAAAAACCATAGAAAACGGAGGGGGGTGCAGAAAAAAGGGAGCTTGGGGATCGCCCGGGGTCCACGAACAACAAGGCGGTCCACTCCGACCTAGGTTCAAACGGCCCCATGAGCGGGGGGGTCCAAGGGAGGTTACGTCAACTACGCCATGAAGGTAGGGTTGTGTCCAGCCGGTGGGGAAGAAGAAGGACTCGTGGAACCTTCGCACGGAAAAATGAGAAGGTGGGGGGGGGGGGGTGCAGGTAGAAAGGAGGCCCACGTTACGCGAACGAAAGGGTCATGGGGCGGGGGAGGATGTTGGATTAGGAGTGGAAGTCGATGAAGGGGAGGAGCAAAAGTACACGCGGCGGCTGTATGTCAGGGGGGGGAAGGAAAGACAAAATAACCATCATTCTATGAGAGTGTAGTAAGGAAGGAAGGTGGCTTTAACTCAAGAAGAAAAAAATTGGGAGATGTGGGCCTTACGCGGAGGAGAACCGGTTGAGGAGGGGCAATATGTGTGAGCTTCGGGAGAATGGGGGGGGCCCAATTATTCCGGAACCAAGTGGGAAGGGTTGACCCAGGAAGCAGTTTTATCCCCAGAGTCAACGAGGAAAGGAAAGGGGGTATGTTAAAAAAAGGAAAAGAGGAATTCACAATCAAATCGGTAGGTGAGGCTTCGTTCTTCTGTACGAAAGAAAGAGAAAAAGGATACGCTCTTTCCAGTCCTGAACTGAATCCGGGCAGGGTTCCCTTACGGGCTGGCAATGAAAAAGGGAAGACTTTCTTAACGTCGCGGCACAGCGAAGCCCCGTTCCTTCTTCACTTGAAGAAAGCTTAAGAATTTGAAAAAATGTCGGGGGGAGACTCAATGTAGGGGGTTCTTCGCAACGGGGGGGGGGAGGGGGGGTAAAGGTTTTGCAAGGCTGGAAGGGGAGTCGGCAAGATAACAGATCTTGGGTAGGGGGTCGTACTACTTGCCCTCATCTATTTGTTGGAACGGTTTGTAACGCCGCGGAGAAAGAAAAGAGAAGGGGGGGCGGCTACAGGGGGGAGAAAAAACTGATCTGAAATGAAGGAGAATCAGATGAAAAGGGAGCGTGGTCTCTAGGGGAAAGAAAAAAGGGTAGGCGTGCTAGGAAGGACGTTACTGGGAAGAGAGGACAGGCATTAAAAGGGAGGAATCCAAGCCAGCCAAGGGGGTCCACAACACACAGCTTCTCATAGACCAGGGGAGGACAGAAGAAGTCAGGTGCTGATGCAATGATCGGTTTTGTCCGGAGCTTGGCTATCTGAGGGAAAAGTGAGCGCAATTCAGCACCAAGCCTCAAGACTAAGTCAGGAAACAGCGACCCCTTAGCTCACTCCTACCCTAGGAAGCAGAGAAAAAGAAAGAGCAGATTGGGGGGGGGGGAGCCAGTTTGCTTGATTGTACCACCAATGGAAAAAAAAAAAGGAATGGTGACAGAACAGCATGCTACTGGGAAGGGCATGCAAGGACCGATACCCACGGCGAGCTTTCCAGGTTAAAAGAAAGCAGGGTATAGTGAAGTGGGAGGAGAAAACATTAAGGAGAAGAACCACGCAATTCTCAACAACAACGGAGGCTGAGGCATCAGAATCATTTGTGGAATTTGACTAAAGGGGGTCACCGGAAATGGGATGTGGAGAAAAGCACCGTGGGCAAAGAGGACGAGACGAGGGGGGGGGGAGAGCTCGACTAGGGAAGACGAATCGCTACGCCAGTCATCCACTGTCTGGGGGGTCAACAAGGGTAAGAAATTTGGTATTCATGAAAATGAACAAACATAGCAGAGGGAAAAAAAAAAAAGAAATCGGACGTTCAGGGTCGGCAGAGTTGAAACTCAAGATGGGGGGGCCAGAACACTGAGTTGGGCAGATGCGAATCCGTGTCCTTGGGCAACATCCAGGAAAAAGACCGAAAAAGCCTCCTACAAAAGGGTACAAAGAATTAGGGGTGGAAAAGCTGGCCGTACGCCAATAGGAGTGTAGGGGTGGACCATCTGAAGGAGGGGGCAGAGAAGCGTTTTCCACTAAGATGCCTTGTCTCTAAAGTACCGTACCTGAACAGAACGACTCCGCCTCCCCGTCCGTCTTTCAAAAGAAGCAAAGGGAAAAGCTACTCGTCGAGGCTCGACTTCACTGGGATTCCTTCTAGCACTGAGAGGTGAGGGGCGAAATTACGTACTTCAGGCAAGTAAGAAGCAGGGAAAAGCAAGAGCAGAGGGGGCCAACTGTGAAAAAACCAACGACTCGAGGCAAGGGGGGAATTGAAAGAACAAAAAGGCAGGGGCGTTGATCGGGGTGTCAGACGCATAAATAGCACCCCAAACAACGTGCAAAAAACGAAAGAGAGCAGGAAATGCAAGTAAGAATCCTTTTCAACACTGCCTCCGTCCCTAGCGGGAATGGGGAGATGGGTGCGAAAAGAGGGGATCCCGATCAAAAGATGGACGGCCTGCGACATGATACCATTCCCAAAAAAGATAGTAAAAGGGGGTACATGAGACCGTCCTTCCGGTTCTAGTAAAAAACAAAAAGAAAAAAAGACCTCCTCCTCATGACCCGGATCTTCTCCCTCAACCTGTAACAAATCTGGGCTGGGAAGAATCGTTAAATCAAGGGGGGGCAACGGAATCGCTCAGGGAAAAAAAAGAAAAGGGGAAAAGAAAATTGGGTACCATCAGTCCAAGCACTCTATGCATGGGATTTGGGAAATCAAAAAAGACAAGGACGGAGCAACCGGGATAGGGTCAGAAAATCGCTCGAACTGAGGGAGACTCGATTTCAAAAAGAAATCCAGGAGACTCAACCTTCTACCAATCGGAGAAAAGATGGGAAGTGCGCGTGTATCATGCCCCAAAGGAAAAAGCAGAGGGGAGAGCAATCGACATACTACGACTATTCCTGAAGACAATGAAAGAAATGAACATGGGACTTAACGTTGCACGGCGGGAAAAGGAAAAAAAAACTCAATAAATCGTGCAAACATGAGCGTGGAAGAAAAGAAGAACAAAAGAGGTGAGGGGACACCATACGAGCACTTCATGGGCACAAGGTCGCTTCACGGGACCAGGGGAGAGAAAGACCAAATTTGGTGGTGAACAAATTCGGGTTTGGCGTGCAATTCTTTGGTTCGTGGAAAAGGTGAAAGGTCGACGGAGATTGCACTGCCAGTCAGAACATTAAAAGAAGAATGAGTATCTGGAGCTGGTCCGTCCAAGGATGGGGACTAGATTGGATTCAGATTCGGAAAGAAAAATTTATTGCCGATGAAAAACTGGGCAGCTTTTTGAACCGCTCGGGGGGGGGACGGTCGACAGCAGGAGCAACCATGTCGATGCGCGCGGAGAGAAAAATGGACACCATCTATTGAAGCCCCATTCTCATCAAGGATACTCAAAAAAAAAAAAGGAGGAAAGAGAGATGGGAGGAAATCTGTCAGTCAAAAAGGGGGGAGGTATGTAGCTGAATGGAGAAAACAGGGGTTTGGCCCTCTTTGAACCTGATCACAAGAAAAACAAAAGGGGCTCGTAACGTGACAAGGAACGTCCGCACTTAAGGGTATCCATTAAAAAAAGGCGCTCCATAATACCCGAGAGGCGGGCTGAAATGACCGCTTAAACATCTACTAAAGCTTGTCAGAGGGGAGGAAGTGCAGCAGCCATAGACAGGTATGGCCACGAAATAAAAAAAAAGGCTCCTGGGCCAAAACAACCAAAGGGGGGAAAACACCATGTGGATTTCGGACCTGAGGGTCACTTCAAGTTGCACAATGAAGGGCTGGGTGGGACATACCGAAGTGACGAGGAGGGAGGCGGAAGAGGAAAAAAACTGGATTCACGAAGGGGGGGTATGACCAGATTTCCGTCAACGGGGTAGAAATTGAATTCCATGTTCATAGGGCGGGATGTTATATTCGGCAAGGAATCGGAAAGGTGAGGCGACCCCTGAGCCGCGAGGTTGTAGTTTGCAGTGGAAACAAAAAAAGATGGCCTGCTCGTGAAAGGGAAGGACTGGTTGACGGGAATTAAGGCCCAGTCTGGGAAGAAACGAAGCAAAACCGTGCCTCCGTCCCATGTGACGGTGAAAGTCCGAAACCACCCAAGGGAGGGGTCCGCTTACGAATAGGGGGGAAAAAAAGGGAGCCAGAGCGAGCCCCTTGAAAGGTGTGGGACAACTTAGCGCTGGGACGTTTAATCCCCAAAAAAAAAAAGTAAAAAAAAAAGGGGGTGTGGGGGGGATGTAGAAATTTTTCATGGCAAAAAAAAAAAAAAATGGTAAAAGAAAAACACAAAAAAACAAGCCACAAGGTAAAAAACAGCTAACAAAGGTTGTGGTGGGGTTCCCCCAAAACCACAACAAACGTCCAAAAAAAAAAACACCCCAAAAACACAAAGTGAAAAAAACAACAAAACAACCACCACAGAAAAAAACCTCTTTCAACAAAAAGAAAAGAAAGAAAAGAAGAGAAAAAATAAAAAAAAAAAAAAAAAAATTAAAACAAACAACAAAAAACTGGGGGGGTGGGCAAACCAAACAACCAAAAACAAAAAAACTTTAAGCACAGGTAGGGTATTCAGCAGGAGAACTTGAAGGTCCCTTTCTTCTCTATGAATTCCATGACTTTCAACTCCTTCTTTCACTCGGAGCGCTAAAGGAGCCTTTATCATTCACTCTTTCCTTCCTTTCAGCGTATTACAAAGGTTCTTCAACTTCTTGAAAGAGAGGGGGAGTCCTCCATTCGCTCGGACAATTCCCCCTCCGGGCTTCCCGAGAAATGCGCTTAAAGAAGGTTCAGGGGCATTTCTCCGAGAAGCTGGGGAATTTCTTGACAAAGGGGGGAAATGGTTGGCCGGGAAAGGGATACTGTCTTGCCTTAACGAAACTTATCGTGTTGGTTTGAAGGATTAAAGGCTCATCTTATCATTTGCAAGGAAAGGGGGAAAGCCGTCAGATGGATGGAAAAAGGAAGAGTAATACTTGCGACATGAAGTCGGGGGGAAATGGAAAGGGTATCTAAAGGGGCAATGAAGGATAAAAGTCAGGAGGGTTAATCTTAACCGGGGGAAGGGGCTCGGAATGTAACGTACTAAGATACATGACAAAAAAGAAAAAGGAAAACGCGTCTGCTGCAAGCAAGTGGTCCACAACACTCATGGTAAGTGCGTCAAGTCGCCTCCAGAGGGGCACAAGAAATTCAATGCTGGAAAAAGAGGTGAAAGAGAGGGGAGGGAGAGGGAATCTAAAAGGGGGGGAAAGAAAGGTTCGCAAAGACAGGGGGCTGCTCGGGACAGAACTGAAACCAACTCGCAAACAAATGGGATAGAGCCAGACGGAGGATCGACGCGAGCAAAAGTTTGCTTTTCATGTTCAAACTACAAGGGAAAATACACAATTCGCGTTTTTCAAGGACGGAGGAAGGCATGGGAATGGCGGACCTAATTCAAAAAAAAAAACGTCAAGATAGTCTCGGCCACCCTGGGGGGCAGGGACCGGAGAAAGGCCATGAGGTGATGAAAAAGAGGAAAACAATGGAGAAAAAATGGAAGAAATAAAATGAGGTTTATAGGTGCTGCAAAAAAATCCGGTCTTGAGAAGGCCGTACAAAGAGTCCTGATAACCCAAGGCACGGCGAGGTGAGGGCCGAAAGAGGGAAAACCTTAAACTTGGGGCGGGCTGTAACCAGGGGGCCCGGGGTGGGGGAGGAGGTGGGGTTCTCAAAATGCCAGCCAACCTGGGATCAAAGAAACAAAAGTGAATCAAGGCTCCAAGGAAGAGGCGGAGGTTCGCGCGTGTCTTCTATCCCGACTTCAAAGGGATGGTGTCAGATGGGGAGGATCCACGACTTTCAAATGAGGCCTCAAGGAAAGAATCCTTAACGTTGTTTCCCAGCCAACAAATTGGGGTGACAAAAATATGTCGGAATTGGCCATCCAAATAAAATTGGGGGGAAAAGAAAATTGCGGGCATACGGACCCAGCTTCAAGGGGCCGCGAGATTACAGTAACGAACGGGAAAAATCACGCTCCACTAGAATTCTGAAAAAAAGAAAAATCTAAGGTCCACTAGAAAGGGATACCTCTCTTTTATCCGTTTTCTAAAATGGAGGGGGGGGGGCGAGGGAACTTCCAAAATTCATGTCATCAAAAGAGCGCGTGGTCCACCAAGGGCAAACGGTCCAACAGAAGACCTGAGGAGGAGGGAGCAAAGCACAAGACAGGGGCGTTGGAAAAGAGGGGAACAAAAAGAGTCTGAAAAAAAAAACCCAAAAAACGGTGGAGAACGACCATTATCGACGGAAAAAATGAAGGGGAATAGAAGCAGTGTGAAGTGCCAAGGGAAGGAGCTTCCGGGGGAGGAGGTACGAAGCATCGGGGCAGAACAAAGAACCTAATGAAGAAACCCAAAAAGGAATAAGATTAAAAAGGTAGAATACATGAGAAGAGAAATTCTTTCCAAAACCCTATACCCACGGAAACTACAGCATGATAACGTCAAGAAGGAACTGCCCGGTGGAACAGGAAAGCTTGGACCGGCGCTTGACGATGTGAAGAAGGAGAAGCTTGGGAAACCTCAAACACGGGGAGGATCTCGAAAAGGGTACAATCAAAATCTCCGAAGCGAGTCCTAATTGGAATTCTGACATCAAAGGAACTGGGTAGCAGGATCGAGTAGAAGAAAGGAACCTAAGGAAGAAAGAAAAAGGTTCACGCTAAAAAACAGGACTGAACTGCTTCGAAGCACTAACGGGAAATTTGGTGACATGATCGGCAAGGGTTCAGAAAGAAAAAGAATACAAGCCGCTCCTATGGGGGAAAAATTACCCCTCAGTAGAATAGGCCGTCATGAATAAAACATCAACCTCCATAAACATGGAACAAACGCTGACTTAGTTCATTCCGGTTCAGCAAAACCGACTAGACGGAAGTGACCGACAGCGTTGAAAGGCCTCTCAAAAAGGGGATGGACCCACCAGACAAAGGAAGGAACAAAGTGGGGGAGGGCCGGAAACTCATTAGTAGAACCAGCTTCCAATGTGAAGTCAACCCAAGGCCTTTGGGAGGAAAAATACGTGGGACGGAGTGAAGGGAGCCGTAATTAGACCTGTGGAGAAACTGAATTGAACACAGGGAGACCCATAAAAAAAAAGGTTCGTGGTCACCGCTTTCACAACGCCTTACATATCCGGGCCCGGAGAAGGAAGATTGGCATATTCATGGGAAGATTGAAAGAATTTCTGGAAGGGAAAAAAGTAAGGGATTCGGCCTATTAGCCATACAAAAATGTCGAAATACCCTGAAAGCCGGACAAGAAATGCAGACCAGTTAAGCGAAAATGTGCAACAAAAACACCAATATCACAACAACGGGCGGCGGAGAAAAAGAGGGGGGGGTACTGTCCAAGGAGAGGGACCGTTTCTTGCAGGTCAAGCCTAACGCCTTGTTTTGGCAAAACTGTGCCGAACCGGAAAAAAACGCGACAGGAGGGAAGGGTCCGAAGAAAAAAGACCTCGTCTCGTGCCTCGCAATCATACTAAAAGCATCGGTGAGGCGTTAAAGCACCCCACGAGAAGGTCAGCATTTTTGGGTGGGGGGGGATGAGATTGCCGTGCTCGCGGATTAGGTGCCAAGTCCCCTTCAACGCAGGGAAAAACCAACCAAACTGTGTGCCCGAAATGGGGAATAGGGTGACAAGGGACAATTCATGGGAAAGGCACGAATGGAAATGAAAGGGGATCGGAGGGGTGTATCTGTTTAAAAGTAGGATGAAAGGAAGTGTTCCCCCGTACGCAAAAAAAAAGAGAGGAGGGGGTTCTGACTAACGTTCAAAACCAGTTCCTGTCCGGGTCATGATGAGATGGGAGATATGCGGCATACAAAGGATTCGTAGGGGGCCGGGAAGGAAAAAGGCGTTGTTTGGGGAATGGAAGAAACTCATATGCCAGGGGAAGGCATAAAAGGGGTCTAGTGGGAGAGGGGTGCCAGATTGAGCGGCACTATCAAAAAGCCCCGCGTCGATAAGGACATCCAGGCTCCTTCCATGTCTGGTGTGGGGAAGCCGACACAATGCCAATGCAGAAGTCGCTCGGGAAGGGAATTTAGAAAGGAGAACCTCCCGGGGTTACTGAATGGTGGAACCCGGAGCGCTTCAACCGTTGATCCCAGTAACGAGAGAACAAGGGATTTCAATGTGTGCAACCGGAGGCGATGAAAGGGAAGAGTTCCCCAGAGGGGTTGTCGTACAGGGCGTCTGTTACCTATATCCTTGGACAGGTACGATTAAAGTCCAGTTCATCTTCACCATTAACATGTTCGTAAGGCGGAATAAGAAGAGGGGTCTCGCCCGTGATGGTACAAAGACATGAAAGCGCCGAACGGCTTCACAGGGAATAAATGATAGTGGAAAGGGAGGGAGCAGGAGAAAAAGGAACTATTCGTCCAAAAGGGGCGGGGGACGGTTTCCAATAAATTAGGAGGCATGGCTGGAATACGGTCAACGCCCCTGAGAGTGGTGTTGATCAAGTACGAAGGGAAAAGAAGACGGATTGCGGTGGGAAAGCCGCGAAGTGACTGGACTCTACTTGTTGCACAGAAGGTAAAGGGAGGGCGCCAAGCACGGGAAGGGATTTAGAAGGTTAATAAAGAAGAAAAAAGAATTCTATGAAAAGGAGATCCGGAATTGGTAAGGGATCGGGAGGAAGAAGGTAGCGGTAATTAGATCCGTCACAAACTGGAAAAAATTACTGCGCATATGGGGTCAACAACACGAAACGTTCGGAAAGGGGGAAGCACCGTTCGTCAAAGACAGGGGTGATGCTGGGTAAATCTTGTTTGTCAGGATAGGGGGGAGGGAAGGAAGGATTGTATTGCAATCCGTGACCACTGTCCTGCTCGACAAATCAAGGGAGTAAAAAGAGCTATACTGAGGCGGAAAGAAAAGAGGGGAAGAAGAAAGAAGGGGCCCTAGGCAGGTTGCATAACCACCAGTAATCAACCAAGCTGACGTTGGTTAACAAAAGGAGGCGGGAGGGAGAGGGCATGGGTGTCCGGCGGCCCGAGTAAAGGGAAAGAAAAGTTCCCGGGAGGGAGCCTGCCCTCTTTTGAGGACCGTGGCTCTCCGGCCATTCCTTGGTGCAAAAATAGAAAACCACACTCAATCAGGCAACAAAAGAGGAATGTTGTGTAATCTTGCTCAAAAAAATTGCAATGAGGGTTTAGAGGAAAAGAACAGGACCAACGAGGGCACGAGACATACAAAGGGCACAGGAGAAAAAGGGGGTTGACGAAAAGGAACGCGCCATCTTCCGCAGTCAAACGCTTGGCAAAACGCGCAGGGGGGTGGTAAGGCGTGGGATGAAAATGAAAAAGGGGGAAAAGGGAAGATTGAGATACTACTCCTAAGGTCTCGTATGATGTAGGCGACAAGGAAAGACTGGTCACGAGTGAGAGAAAGGAAAAGGGGGGGGACCATGAGGGAAAAAAGAAAAACTCCGATTTAACACATCCAATGAACTTATGACGATCAAACGAATGGTGCCGAAACACAGATGAAAGTGGTGGCAAGACTGGGACTGCTAGGGAATCTCAGGAAGGCCTTGTCAATCTATAGGCACAGTAAGTAGGAAGGGGGAAAAAAAAGACTCCTCCCAGTCGTCGGTCCCTCCTAGAGGTCCGGAGAGAAAAAATGCTTCTCGTCAACTTCGTATGGCTTCTTAGTGGGGGCCCAGGATACGACATGTCGAAAGCAAGTCGCGTCGTTACAACAAAGAAAGAGAAACCGGGAGAAATGAATCCGCTGAGCGGGACAAGACAACAAGATCAGGTTGCTGTAATCGTAGGGGACTCTGCCATGAAGCAAATTTACCGCAAACAGGTAAAACGATGTGAAAGAAAAGAAAGGAGGATTAATAAGACCGGGACCGGAAGTAAATCATTGGACAATTTAGAAATCTCTTGCGACCGCAGCAAAATGGAGGGCAAAAACGAAAATACAGGAAAAAAGGGGGGGGAAGAGGAAGTAAGGGACCTACAATCACGTCTAAAAAACGGTCTCTCAAGAACTAGGAACCGACCTCCCAAAAGCATGGATGGAAAAAAGTCAAGGAAAGAGATGAAAAGAAAAAGTTCGCCGCATCGTGTGTGATCACGGTACGCTCCGGAAAAACATTCACTTCACACTTGGAAAGGGAGAGGGGGAAACGGGGGGTGGACAAAACATAGTTCCAACGCCTGCGATGCAAGGAAGGGTTTCAGAAAAAAAGACAGGGACGGAGCACGGAAGGATCAGACCATCTCCCTTGCGCAGATGATAGAGAGTTCACGAAAACAGGAGCACTTCTCCTAAAAAGACAAGGATGCAAGAAGGAAGACGGCCTAAAGTTTTATCATGCAAAAAGGAAAAGAAAAGTAAGGGAGATAAGGAGTGAAAAGAATGGAGGATACGCCGTAAGAAGGAAGGACCCACGACTCCATTCACTAACACGCTGAAGAAGTCCGGTACACGGCAACAATCCTCTAGAGGGGAAAGAAGGTAATGACCGCATCGCCTGAGTGACAAAAGGATTTCTGCCATCAAACGACCTAATCCATTGTCCTGTGACGGGGAGACGAAAAACCCAAAAGAAAGTGTGAAACCGACATGAGGGTTGCTGTGGCCCATTAATTTGGGTTGATTCCAAAGAGACTGTCGACAGGTGGAGGAATTCCAATTCCCACACTGAACCCGATTTCATACGGTTTGACAAAAGGACAAAAAGCCGAAATGTACTGCCTGCGTGTCTATAGGGAGAATGCGTTGGGAGGATGACAGGGAATTCTGGGGGGAAAACGTCCGAGCATGGAACAGGAATGTCTTGGGGGCAGCGGCAACCCTGAGGAACAGGCGGAAAGCCAGACATACTATTAATCAAAAGGGAGACGCAAGGGAAAAGGAA
>Ga0179593_1275397_pt1 | contig 19098 bp, 25 predicted proteins | sample CZODoug2_1_08_16_FD_185931 | JGI IMG/M metagenome (GOLD analysis project Ga0179593, IMG submission 185931) | Vadose zone soil fungal communities from Angelo Coast Range Reserve, California, USA - CZODoug2_1_08_16fungal (PacBio error correction) | ecosystem: Environmental > Terrestrial > Soil >...
AAAAGATGAAAAAACTGAAAAAAAAAAAAAAGAAAAAAAAAAAAAAAAAAAAAAAAAAAAAAAAAAAAAAAAAAAAAAAAAAAAAAAAAAAAAAAAAAAAAAAAAAAAAAACAAAAAAAAAAAAAAAAAAAAACAAAAAAAAAAGGAAGAAAAACACAAAAAAAAAGAAAAAAAAAAAAAAAAAAGAAAAAAAAGAAAAAAAAAAACCTTAAAAGACTAATCTTCATATGCTACGGATAACCGCGGACGTACCAGCACCCCCAAAAGGAAGCAGGGCCACTCTTTGTAGGGGTCAGTCAGGAAAAAAGGCCGGATCAAACGGCCTTAAGATATAGAAAAAAAAAAAAAAAAAAAAAAAAAAAAAAAAAAAAAAAAAAAAAAAAAAAACACAAAACAAAACCCAGGAACACAAAAACAACCCAAAACAAACACTTCCACCCAAAAATTAAAAAAACGACCCCACCACAACGCAAAAAGAAAATGAGAGACCACCCGAAGCAACACAAACAAACAACCTCAAACAAACCAAAAATAACCCAAAAAAAAAAAGAAAAAGGAAAAGGGGAACAAAGTAAAAGAACAAAAAACAACAACACGCACCCACACAACACACCCACCACCACAAACCAAAAGCCGCCAAAAAAAACAACACTGTATCTTCCTCACAGAAAGGGGAAAGGATACCAACTAAAGAGGGGGGGGTTCTTGTGAAACAAAAAGTAAGGTCTGGTTCAAGCAATGTTTGGGAAAGGGCGCAAGGTCCCACGATCAAGGCGGTGGGGGGACATAGTCAGGAAAAAATTCTCCACAGGAAACACTTAAAAAAAAAACCAAGATCTGGACCTGCGTTCATGAGGGAGAACGGTGAAGGACGCCCTGAGACGGGAAGGCTCTACCGAAAGTACAATGGGGGTCGCAGCCGAGGGGGGGGGTCCCTTAGAAAAGAGAGAAATAAGAAAAGTCAAAAAAAGAAAATATGCATTCTCACATTCAAAAGAGGAATGGTGAAAAAAGGAAGGGGGGTTAACGGGGCTATTGAAACATCATTGAGGAAACAACTAAAAAAGAAAGGGATAAACTTCGTAGAACCCAAATCCACAGCACTTGTAAAGCAAGAAACCATGAGCGGGGACCTGAAAAAGCTCCCAGAGCAAACCTAAGGAAAAAGTAATAAAACTCCTTTTCTCGGAAGGGTCTATCACCCACCCTTCAAGTGTAAAAATGAAGGTACACCTGGGTGGGGGAATGAATCGACGAAAGAGAAGAAAAGGGGAAATTTAAGGAGAGGAAGGCGCACAGAAGCAATCGGGAGATACTCCGAGAAAGGAGAACGGGATCCCCGAAAGGGCTCTGACGGAAAAAAGCGGGATCAGACCTCCGGCATCTACAAGTCAAAACATGAGACCATGCGACGCGGAGAAAACAGAGGGGCATAAGCGCCGCGGTTGCTGGAGCAACAAAAAAGAGTGAAACCGAGATTGTTGAACGGTTCAGCCTTCCCAAGGAATAGGAATACTTTAAAGTGGAGGGGGGGGGTATCCCATCAGGGGACCAAACGGAGTATGGGGGTAGGCAGGCTTTTAAGGGGAATGGGGTGTAACGTCGCGGGGTAGTTACGATACTGAGACGAGAGGGAGCTTCCTGAAAAAAAGCCAAACAATAAACGAGGAAAGGGGTGGTCCAAAAGCGGTAAGATGCCCCGAAAGGGAAGGGAAAGTGAGTCTGTAAGTACCCACCCTCCGCCCTCTCGTAAGGGGGAGGGGAGAGGCTGGCGCACTCTCAATCTGGAAAAGGGAAAAAAAAAATGGAGAAAGAAACAGCTACATTGTGGGAGAGCATTGAGACACAATTGCGGCCTCTACATGACAAATGCCTCTCACCGTGGGGGGGAAACCGGGGAAACGCCGGAAGAAACGACTTCAAGCTGAGAAAAGCCGAAAAGAGAAAAGAAAACCCGCTGATTGACTCGGGCACATTCTTGAACACACGAAAAAAAATGGAAATCGGGAGAAATCGAAAACTCTTGTCTCATACCGGAAAAAAGGGGAGTCATTGAAAAACAGTGCGTCTGCCCAATACTCTGAAGGAAGGTAGAGAAACCAATTTACCAAAAAGCGGGGTTCCTGTTTGACGGCATGGGGGTGAGTCAATGCCTAAAGGATGATATAGAAGAAAAACAACCAACGGGGAGAAATAGATTCACTTTTCTTAAGAAGGAGGGGGGTGAAAATGACCGTCCACCAGACAAATGTACTCCTGCACAAGGGCCCGTCTAGAACGACGATCATTATCCGGCTAGACGAAATGGTGGAAGAAATTAACAGTCATCGTAGGAAAAAAAAAAAAAAAACCAGAGAACATGTACGCGGCAGAAGGCGGCAGAAGGGGGCGGTCAATCAAGGGGATGGGAAAAATGTCAGGGTGAGCAATTAGGACTTGAAGAGAAGAAGGGGATCCCGCGTTACTCAAAAGGGAAAAACGACGTACGGGGAAAAGTTCCTTGCTAAGGCCGGGGGTGGTAAGCAGCAGGTGTAAAACGCCAAAGGGGGCCGTTGCCGGTTCTGGGCCAAGGGAAAGGGAGTGACCCGAAACTTCGCCTCGATGGATTGGGGGCAAAGGAATCATTCCTTTGGCCAATACCCGGGTGCTCTTAAGGAAGGTTCAGGGGGGAAAGGAGGGGACTTTTGGGGCCGGAATGAGAAAATCCGTATTCAGCAGCCGAGAGAACGGAGAAAAACTCGAAGGACTCATTCAACGGGAAAAAAGGCAACGGAAGCAGAAAAGAAAAATGTTTTGGACTGGTGAAGGAGAAGGAGACGGAAGGTCCGATGCAACTGGAAGATGAAAAGGAGAAGGCTGAGAAGTGAAAATAAATAGCTTCACGACCTGAAAAGGAAAGGGAGGATATGAACACAAAAAAACGCGGGGCGAGTAGGGCCACATGAGAAATGTCACGCAGAGGGGCTTCAATGGTCGGTGACTGCGGCAGATCGTATCCGCTACTCGAGACATTCGGGGAGAAAAGGTCCTTAATGGTGGTGAAGGGAAGGTGAAGCAAAAAGGGAGGGGAGATTTGCCAAAGCACTGAATTATTCCTCTTCTCTGCGACAGGAGGCTAACACAGTGGGAAAAGTGGGGGGAACATTCCGAAAAAGGAGGTACCTGGTCTGAGGGGAAGGGAGGTTAAAAGAAGGGACTGCTAGAAGGACTCTCCGGTGGTCCATGAAGGGGAAAGGGAAAACAGCATGGATTTGTGGGGAGACGAATCCGGTTGAAATCAAAAGAAGGCTGTTGGTGGACGTTGGGCGAAAGACTCGTGGCAACTCGGAAGGGTCCACTCCGTGGAAAGTCCGAGGTGGGAAGTGAAAAAGATTGCAGTATGGGAGGGGGGGGATGGCTGCTCGGTTACTAAAGGGAGGGGGCGTGCGGAAGCGAAGACTTACAAAAAACGAAAAAGGAAGGCGTACAGAGGGAAACGGAGGGGCCGGACGAGAGTAACAAGGAAAAGATAGAACTCACGCGCAGGCGCACTAGTTTTGTTGGAGGGAATGGCCGGGACAGGTTTTCAAGATCCATATGCGACTACTTCAACACTGGAGAGGGAAAACTTGACCGACAAGAACCATTTCCCGCCACCTACCAAAGGGACGTTTGGAAGCAAGAAACGAAAAAATGTGGGTAAACGGGGAATACAAACGGTGGGCGGAATATCGGAGGGCGAATCAGGAAATGGAAAATCTAAATCCTCGTCATCGATAAACTTGGAAATCGACACATAAGACAGCGGACGATGGATGGGGAGACGACGCGGGGGGGAGAACGTAGAAAAAATCGGTGGGGGGGAATTTTTATGGGGGGGAGCAGTGTGCAAAAGCAGAAGATTTCGAGGTTATGCGCTCGAAGGGGAGGTGCTTGGTGGGGGGGGAAGCAGTCAGACAAGAGGAATCTCGAGAAAAGGAGCGGCGCGAAGGAAATTTCTGTCGAGAGGGGGTGTGGGATCCGACGTGAAAAAGAGGACCTATGGAAAAAGAAGAAAAGGGCTGGCCGACCGAATCAATCATTAAGAGGAAGCACCGGGCGGGGGAGCAAGGGGTAGAGTACTCCCTAAAAAAATAGGAACAGACCGCAAGGATTGACGGCTTGGTGGGTCAACGAGCGTGGGGTTAGGGAGAGCCAAGGGGGGTTGGAAAAGCCGAAGGGGATCCAAAAAGGAAAGGGAGAGCCACTAACGCAATGAGAAGGACCAAAAAAAATGGATAGGAGACCGGGGAAGGCGATAGAATAACGCCAAAACACATATCAAAAAAAGAGAAGGACGACCTTAAAACGTGGGTGGAGAAAGCTCGGATTTTATCCAGGTCTAGCTGAGTGATCGGGGACGCGATCCTCTCTATGTCTCATCTTGCCTGTATCCGCTTACCCGGGCTACACGCTAGAAGAAGCTCGACCTCGTGGCCAACCAAGGCAAAAACAGGGTTGTGGGGTGTCGTAGGGGGTTCTTTTCCTCTCGGAATTAACCTAAACAGTACTCTCCAACCATTTTCAAGAGGAAAAAGCCAGGGTTGTATAAGTGTGGGGGGCCCGCCTCGCTCGGGGAGACGAGTAAAGAAGGGACGTACAATAAAAAGGAGAAGAAGCCATAGAAAAGAACTCAAAGGGGAGTTCATAAATAAATTCGAAGGAAAGAAACGAAAACAGCGCTAGCCGGAAAACTATTAAGAATACGCCGCAAGGAAGGGGAAAGGAGGCTAAAAAAGAAAAACGGAAAACGAACCAAGGGCAAAAAAACGAAAGGGGAGACAAAGATTTCTATATTATCTTCCGGCTCAAAAGATCTCGTGAAGACCTTGAGGGGGTTGAAAAAAAGGGAAGATTCTAGGCCTCGTACTTCCTAACGGGGGAGACCGGTCATTTAGGAGGCGACAAGATAGGGAAAAACGAAGAGAACCGTATGGTACACCACGACGAAGGTGGGAAAGACTGACAAAAACGTTCCTTCACAAAGAGGTGGAAAAGGGGGTACTGAGTCCATGGGAAAACCAGCCCAAAAGAAAGTGGGTGAACGAAGTAGTACGCAGCAATTGAGAAAAACAAAACTGAGACGTACGCACAAACAGAAAAGTCTCCAGAGCGTGTTAAGACGAGTAATCACGTTGCTCGGTCCCTTCGCCAAAACTGTCAAAAATCAAGAAGGCAAGGCAGGACTGGGCGCTCAAGCAAGGGTGTCCGTAGGAGCGGGAAAAAAAGACATCCAGAAAAACCAATAGAAGCCCACCGCAAAGATCTTTGCATTCTTCTCCCCTCAAGGTGCCCAAACATTGACCGGGGGGTGGGAAGGCATAGTAAAAAAGATGGAGCCACGAAACGGGTAGGGAAGGAGCCAAAAAATGCCACGCACTTTCCAAGGCAAGGAAAAGGGTGGTCGAAAGCGCAGCCCAATGATTCTTTCAACACGCCAGCGACCATAGGGACCGAATACAAAAAAAAAAAAAAGGTTGAGAGGAATTTCGCACCAACAGGCGGGGAAAGGAGGGTAATTTGGGGGTGCGGAGAGAAGAGAAAAATAAATTCAGGGAAAAGTGAAAAATTGAGCGCCCGAAACAGAGGTCTCGACAATTCCGGAACCCACAGGAAGGCCAAGGGAGAGAAGAATTGCAAAATATTCAAGAGAGAGAGAAAACTCATGACAAGAAACACAAAGGAAGGCATCAGGAAGCGATGATCATAATGGTCAAACAAATGATTTTTCTTGAAAAAAAAAGGAAAAATTAAAGGGGGACGCGAGATTGTTAATGAGCCTGCGCAAGAGCGGCCGCCGGGGAAGGAAAGTAAGGGACGAGGGAGGGGTGGGTGAGGGAGAGAGAAAATGAAAAAAGGTCGGTGAGGGGAAGAAGAGAGAAGCGGGAGCGAGAGGAAGTAAAAAGAGTAGGTGAAGGGAAGGAAGGGAGGTGTTGAGGAGATGGAAAGGGAGGAAGGGTGAAGGGGAAGGGTGAGGATTAGAAGCGGGGATAGGAGGGAATAATGTCGAGGGAGGATTAAGGACGAAGAGGATGGGGAATGAGGGGAGGGCGGGAGCGAAGGGAGGAGTGGGGGGGTAGGAGGGAGGTCGGATATGGTGAGGAATGTGGGTGATGCGGGGAGGAGGTGAAGGGGCGGGGTTGCGCAGGGGGGGGTGGATGGGGGGGGAATGGGAGAATAGGAAGAATGGGAGAGGAAAGGTGGAGTAAGGAATTAAGAGGTATAGGGGAGCGAGCTAAAAGGACGAGTAAAGGAACGAGGCTGGGGGCCGTAAGGGGGGGGGAGTGGGGGGGATGGGGCCGGGGGGGAATAGGGGGGGGGAGTAGAAGGGGGATAAGGGGGGCAAGGGAAATGGTGAAGGGGAAGGGGGAGTGATAGGTAGTGGGTGGGGGGTTAAACGGGAGGGGAGAGACGGTGGGTGATTAGTGGGGGGGGAAAGAGGTTGGGGGGGAGAGAATAGAAAAGTGATGAGAGGGGGCGGGAGGGTAGGATAGAGAAGGGAGGCGGGAGTGAGTGGTGGGGGGAGAATGGTAAAGGAAATGGAAGGAGAAGAGGGACGGGAGATAAGGGAGTAGAAGTGAGAAGGGGGTACAAGGCAGGGTGGTTGGTGAAGGGGGACGGGGAAGAGATGGGAGTGAGGAGTGGGGGGTGAGCGGGAGGGCGGTTGTTTCGCGAGGAAGACGGTATACGTTCAAGGGACATCCACCAGGACTTCGTCTGGAGGGAAGGAATTGACATAGTGGTTTGGGACGTCTCGTTCGTGAAAAGAACGACTCGGAAAGGAGAGGAAGAGGGGATTTCATGGAAAGAAATCAAGGTCCGTTTCCCCAGCACGCGCAAAGAAAAAGTTAGACAAAGAAAGGAAGTAAAAGGGAGAAAATAAACACAAAGACCCCCACAGAAAAAATCCGAAGGCGCAACACTAGGAAAAAGGGAAAAAAAGTGCGAAAAAACAACACGCCATTGTGGTCCAAAATAAAAAGGCGAAAAAGGCTGCTTAAAGATGGCATTGCCTCGAAAAGCGACCTCGACGTCAAAGGGAGATCCCGTCACATAAAGGGGAAGAAAAAGTACTCCTCAGGGAAAATCCACCGCGGGAAGGGTCACGCGATGCTCCCCGAGGAAAGGAATTTCTCAAACCAGCGTGAGGGGAAAGCCCCCAGATCCCTCTTCCGTACGAACCTTGCCAAAGGAAAAACAAACGTCTCGATTCGAAGAAAGCAGGAGAAAACGATGAAGGCCCGTAAAATGCGCAGTCACCGGAAAGGAACGTAGGAAGCACGCATTCCTGAGGAAAAAGGGACTGGGGAGAGTTTCAAAAACAAAGCGCCGACCAGAAGAAAGTTTGAGAAAAAGATAGAGAGAAAAAAAAAAAGGAGGAGGAGAGAGGATATTCATAAACTTGATTGAGAGGAGAGGCGTGGGAGGGGGGAAGCACCAACTGAAAGCCAGGCCAAAAGATAGTCAATTTGGCTTGACGCGGAAGGACTATCAAGCCGGGGAGAAGAAAAAAAGGGTCTAAATGACATCGGAAGACTCCTGGTCTGCAGGGAAAGAAAAAAGAAGAAGATTTCTGATTAGAAAGGAAATTAACAAGGACGGCAGAACAATAAAAGGAGGGAGAGCCATTGCAGGATTGTAAAGTCAAGTCTTAAGAACCGAAAACCACTGCGAGGTAATGTATAAAAGGGTCAAACGGTGAGCGGCAAGAAGCGCGGCGACAGAGTTCATGGCCGGGCCAAACGGTGGTAAAAAATTGTCGAAAGAGAGCGCAAAAAAAGGGCTGCTTGGGCATGGGATGCGCAAACTAATGAGAGGCGCCATAAGGCTACCTGAACGAGGGAAAAGGGGGGGAGGATTTTGAATCATGAATCTTAAAGTTGGGGAAAAAAGGGGAGGCAAAAGGAGAGGGAGATTTGTAACAAATGTGGGGTTACGTGGGGGGGGGCCTTCCATCCAAGGAGGAAGACAAGGCAGAAGTGACTGTAGGCTAACAAAATAGACGGAAAAACACACCCATAAGTTCGAAAAGAAGGCACCGGAAGCCAGGAAGAAAAGTGGGAATTTTAAATGAAGGAGAAGCAGGGGACCGCTGAGGGAAGGAGAAACGTCATGAGAGGTTCGCGTAGAAGACGTTCAAAGCGATTATAACCTGACCTGTAGAGACGGGGGGGGAAAAGGTCCACAAACGCTGATTGAAACATCATTATCATCAAGAGGCGCGAGGGGAAGGGGGGGGAGGCGTGGGAATGAGAGGCATTGACATGTGGTGAGTCCTTCACCTGAAAAGCGCGATGTTGGCAAGGAGGGAGGAAAGAACGGTGTCCTGTCACGAATTGTTTCGATAAACACTGACGTTCGGGTGCGCGAAAGGGAACGACTCATGACAAAAAGGGCATGGAAACTCTTCTCCTTTAAAAAAAAAGAACAAATTGGAAATGTAAAAGGTGTCGAAAAAGGAAGAGAAAGGAGGAAAGGACGATGGTCGGGAGGTTCAAAGAAATTGGGCTGAGCGGCCCACGGAAATACGGAAAATGAGTCGGCCCGGGGGGAAAGGTTCTGCAAGGGCACGGGGGGGTAAGGGGTTAAAAGAAGTGGTGCAATCAGAAACGTCTAGGTTGGCGTCGGATGGTACTAGGAAAATTGTCAGGTGGGGGGAAAAGTCAAGAGGTTAGATTTTGAAGAGGGGCGGGTGATTTATGATACTTCTGGGATGGAGGAGAGGGGTCGCGCAGAAAAGGAAAAAGGGGGGGGAGGAGTCTACCCAGGCAAGACGAAGAGACTGGAAACGCTGGCAAAGACTCAAAGGGGAGGAAAAAGCGCGAGAAAAACGCCAAGGTAGAAAAAAAGTTTTGGCTAGGGGTGAACTTACGTCTAATTGGTGGAGAGAGGGAGCCATGACAACTACTTTTGTTGAACCAGAGAAAAGGCGGAGGGAAACAATGTTCCCGCGTCTAAAAAAAAACAAAGGGACGCTAGTGGAAGAAAAAAAGTACAAGGTGACTTGGGGTGGTGGGAAAAGAAAACAAGAAGTGGTTAACCTCAGGGCGCGTCGGGTGGAAAAGAGGGTCTAAAAGGAGAAGGCTTCAGAAAAATAGCCAGAGAAGAGAGGAAAAGGACACTATACCTGTGACAGACATACAATATGGCAAGCTGAGGAATGGATTGGGGGGAGGAAAGAAAGCGGATAAAAAGAAAAAGAGTGGATTTGTTTGTGACGAGGGGGGAAAGGGGGAGTTTAAGGAAAAAGGCAGAGAACAGATTGGAGGGAGGTTAACGAACTGAGCAGCTATGAAGTTATGGGTGGGGGGGCATGGCTAGACAACGAGGAGTTTAGAAGGCGAGGCGAGCAGGAGAAGAAGAAGTTGCTGGCAGACCATTGGTTGATTTGGTACGGAAATTAGATATTCACGAGCCCGCATAGTCTGGGGGCAAGACAAATACCGTATGAACGAGCATGAAAAGAGACGATAAACCCTGGAGGGGGGGGAAGATGAAGCACTTGGGCTGGTTACTGGGAAAGCACTCAAATAACCATCCTAGAGAAATACGTTGTATGGTACTTATGGGGGTGAACAAGCTTGGTACAGAAAAAAGGTTCTCGTAGGAACCAGTTGTAAGGGGGAATTCAAAAGACTTATCCAAAGGAGGAAAGAGAGCAGCTCTAGCCAAGAAAAAGGATAATGGAGAGAAGGAAAAATACTCTGAGTAAACACAACAGTGCAAGGGAGATTGAACGACTCAACAACAACACCTGAGGGAGAAAAAAGGAGAAAAAGAAGAAATTAGGTGGTGTTCAAATAGAGGGAGAGTGCTTCCCGATCATGAGAATTGCGGGAGGTCTCGACTGGCGAGATCGGAAGATTTGGAGCGTAGTGAAGGACCCATGAAAGACGCATCGATCAACAAAACCCCACAAACAACACCCCCCCGAAAAATCTAAACTTCTCCCAAGAGACGTTCAACCAAACAAGGACAAAATGCAGGGAGTGCTCGAAAGGGTTCTTGGGAACGGGAAGAAAGGAACAGAAAACGTGAGAAGAGAAAGACCTGCATCGGTCATTCATAGAGACGATTCGTGAGGGAAAACCGTCCTAGGCGAAAGAGATTAAGGAAGTTCAAAAAAAGTCGGAGAAAAAGAAAGCGCGAAAGACAAGGAACCCGTCGCAGAAATTACTAACGCGTGGGACGCACGAGTCCCAAAAAAGAACCTCTGGAACTGAGATGAAAATAAAGGAATCAAATAAAATGTTTATTTCTTCAAACGTAAAAGGAAACAAAAAAAATCTTTAAAAACGACAATGTAGGGGATTGAAACACGCGTAGGGATCCCAAAGAAGCCGGCAGGGGTGCACGGGAGGGGCTTGGTCAGGCATTAGTTCTGGACGGCCGGGGGAAAGGAAAGGAGGCAGATTAAGACCAGAAACGTAGGCAAGTATGCTTGGGAACAAGAAAGTTGGAGTTCTAAAACCAAAGGAAAGGGCCTTGTTCGAAGGGAGCAGAAATGGGGTTATCTGGAAGGGAGGGTACAGGGGGTACCGAAGAACTAATCGTTTGGTCACCAATAGGGATCATTGTAGCGTCGCCAAACTTCGAACGGAAGAAAACGCCAATCCGCAAAATGAATATTGAAAACTGGCGCGTGGGTAGGATAAAAGGGGGAGAATTCAAAACCTCGGCCACTAGCTCTTAGGAAGAAGGAGGTTTCTCCGTTGTCCGTCAAGCTGAAACACGAGGAAAAAATCAGAAAGAGGAGACTACCACAAAGCTGTGACTACAATTTCGCTTTGCTCCTTGAAGCACAAAGAGAAAGGTGCCCAACATTGGAAAAAAAAAATTTGCCGGCGAGGAAAAAAAGAGAGTCGAACTCCAAAAGAAAGGGTAACCGGGAGGAGGGAGGACCCCTACCCAAAAATGAAAAGACAGCAATGGCTAAAAGATCAGACCCAAAATTGGAAGGGTCAACCTCCATCGCACGAAACCGTCAATAAAAGATCGGAATGGGGCGAGAAACCAAGGAGGGGAAACAGAAACTTTAAAAGTTGGTTAGACCAAGAGTCGAAAAGAGAAAAAAGAGTAGTGACGAAGGGAGAATGCCTTGAGAGCGAAAAAGGAATCAAAATTCGGACCACCAGGAAGGAAGGGGCTCCGGACCAGATGAAGACAGATCATCTATCGAAGATATCGGAAAGAGGAAGATAACGCAAAATGTCATCGAGCCAGCGGGAAATGGGAACTAAGGGAAAAAGTCCATAAGACGACCGGCGTGGAGGGGGGGGGGAAGAGGAACAAGAGGGCAGACAAGAGAGTAAGGAATTGGGCGGCGGATTCAAAATTAAGCGGGGAATGACCTTTGCATCTGAATTACGGACCACTGCGTTCTGATGAATGGACAAAGGACAACAACGAAGGAGGGAGTCAGGCTTAAGGGATGATTATTAGGAATGGGAAGAGTGTTTGACCGGAAGGGGGAGTTAGTAAGAAAAAAGAGAGAACTACGACTATAGAATATTGGATGGCCTCCAGGCGCAAACTTAACTCAAGAAGTTTGAAAAGCCGAAAAGAGAAAGGAATAGAAACGAAGGGGGGAGGAAAAGAAAAGGGGTATGAAAATAAACATCTAAAAAAATCTGCGTCCAAGGTTAAGGAAAGAGAACTCTGGAAACGAAAAATTGGGTGCTAAACACCAACGGAGAAATTGTGGGCGCGCAGCTACACATTAGGCTTACCACAGATGGGGACCAGGGAATCAATGACGAACACTAAAGGGAGCCTCTGACCAAGTCCAGACTAGGGTGAGCACGAAAGAAGCCGTCCGGGATGAGTCAGCGCGAAGTCAAAAAGCTGCAAAGGAAGTATAACTCCCTCTTATTGAACCCAAATAAAAAAAGAGATTACCGAAGAGAGGGGCAAGTTAAAATAAAATCGTCAACTAGGGGAGGTAAGAAGAAGCTCATGAAAAAAAAGGGGCATTGCGGAAAGGAGCTCTTTCAAGAGGAAAGGTCCGTTCGAGAAACCCAAGAAAAGCGTCGTGTTGCTTTGAGTCGGTCAGTGGGGAGAAGAAAATAGCGACCAGAATGGTGATTAATATCGAAAATCAACAAAAACAACGAAAGGAAGGAGGGGGAGAAGGAGAAAGGTTCGGTCCATGGTCACGAAGATGGGGGGGGGAACACCAAACCAGTCACAAGCCAACGACGAACAGGCATGGGAGACTATAAAGGAAGGTCCGAGTCAGCCGAGAAAAGAAAGGGGTCTAAGGTGGTCATTCGAAGGGCTGCGGGGAGAATTGGGAGGGAAGGGAGAAAGGGAAATACGGACAGTCCGGCATGGGGCTAAATCAAGAGGTAAAAGGCCTTTTAAAAGAGGTCTGCCTTCTAATTGAAGAAGCCGAAGGGGGGAAATGAAAGTTTAAAGAATAGTCTACGTGAGCTGAGGAGGCGGGAGGTCAGGGAAGGGGCCATAAAGGGGGGGAAGCAGCAAATTTGTCGGGAAAGCGGGGCGACACAAGAGTTGGACATGTTAGCCAAAGTTGAAGTTACCAGTGAGAGGGTGCGCCCTCCTACTAGACAGGACGAGAGGTGGGCGTAGGTTTTCAGAACATTAAGTCCTGGGGAAAAGACCAGGAGGGGCAGCTGAAATGGGGAACGCGTGAAAAGGGGCATGGTATACAAGCAGGACAAAAAGATGAAGAGCAAGAGAAAAGTATCTTTAGGAGAATAAAGCGACGGAAAAAAAAACTAGAAGAGGCACATAAAGAAGGAAGCCAGGACGAAAAAGAAGGGGTTTCGATAACGCAGTGGATCCGACCCTGATTGAACTGATGAAACAGCAAGAAATTGGGACGCAGGCGGAGAAGAAAAACATCTCGACGTTACCGCGGGGAGAGGAAAAGGTGGGGGGGGAAAGTATTATAACACCGGAGCTTATTGAAAAAGGATCAAGCGCGATGCGGGACCAGGGGGAGGGTTGGACTTGAAACGATGGCAGATCTTTGACCTCGAAGGAAAAGAAAAATCGTTGGGGGGTGCACTTCGGTTGAAACAGGCCCCCAGGAAAAAGGGGGGTACGTTCGCTCAAGAAGTACTGGACCGGGGGATTCAAAGTGCAGGAGGGACGGAAACTATACCTGAGGAAGGGAGACAGGACAGGCTAACAAAAAAGAAAGGTTAACAAGGTGTGATCGGGAAACAATGTAAGAAAGGGGGGAGAAAGAGGAAGGCGATGTTAAATATTGACCATCAGAATTGGGAGACTGTAGGAACAGATCAGTTGAAAGGGAAGGGTCGGTCGTGGGGGGAGGTGGTGGGAATCACTGTGGAATAAAGGTTTGAACAATCTATGTGACAGGCACCGGAGGGCAAAAAAGACGGGTCAATGTTGGACACATTCCGAGGGGAAAGAATGAAGAAAAAAGAGTGCGTGGGATGGGAAGGAGATGGGGTCGAAGGGCGGGCGCTTTTTCAACAACAGGGGGAAACAAGCCATTCGGAGCGAAGGCTAAGGAACCGCTGTGAAGAGAAAAGAGTACCGTGTTATACTCTACAAAACACAAAGGGGTCTCTTGGGGAATGACGGCGAGGTGCAAAAGGCCAGGGGCGCTAATTAGTTCCAAAAACGACGGAAGGGGGAAGGAAAAGCCAAAAAAAAAGAGCATACAAAGTTTTCAGGACGAGGAAAAGAAGTTGGGTTTTTTTAAGAAAAAAGTCGGGGGGGGACAATCATAACGCAGGGTCGGGGAAGATCTGGCGACTCGGGGTCATAAAATGCTTCATGCAAGAGGGAAGTCAACGGAAGAGCAAGGGAAAGCAACGCGGAGGCAAAGATGGAAGGGGGGGGGTCTCAGAAGCAGGGAGAAGGAAGAAAATGAAGATATGGTGGTGGGATGGTTAAAATTGAGTTCAGAGCCCAGGCGATTTCGTAGGAAAAAAGTATCTTAACGCACCGGGGAAAGAGAAAAGCGTTTGTTTGGGGGAGAAAGAGAGCCATCGAAGGCTATGGAGAATTAAGAAGGGGGAAAGGCCGGCTAATTGGGCTGTGGCGACGCCTGGGGGGTTTGCTCAGAAGGGTGGAAATGACGGAACGTAGGGAGAAAGCGTGAATAGGAAAGCCCGATCTACGAGAGGACTGTAAAGATAAAAAGGGGGGGGGAGGGAAAAGAGTATAAAAGTTCGCTTTACCTTCTATCAAGGCAAGAAAAACAGAAAACAAACCGCACGATGGAGGGAAGTGGGGTTGAAGGGGAGAGGGGATAGTATACTCGAGAGAAAGGTTTTAAGGGAAGGCACGAGGAAAAGGAGGGACGAGTCTCTATCAGAAACAACGCAAAGGGAAAAAAGTATCTAATGGAAAGAAAGGAGAAATTCTCAACCCCCCCACGGAATGAATTAGCGCGCACGGAGGAAGGAAAAAAAAGAAGAAGAAACCTTACTTTTATATAGGCGGATTGTAAGGCAGGGAGGAATCTCCTTGCAAGTGGCTCGAGAGGAGGCTATCGAGTCCTCGGGTTATGCGTGGCCGGACAAAAGGTTGGCTTACAACTGCTCCGGAGCCTAACAAACCCACCTCATGGCCACCCACACACAATCCCGTCGTCGGGGGGGAGTTGGCGAGGTAGGTGCCGGAGTCCTTCACGCTCCAATCGAATACTCCAAACATTGGAAAGGGCGCAGGAGGGGAGAGTATTCGTTGTTTGGGAAAGCATCAAAAAACGCGCGAGACAGAAGTTCGGAATGGTCAACAAGGAGACAAATCAAAGCAAAACCAGGAAACAAGGAGCCTCAGCATTTAAAAGTCTTCGAGGCAGAACGACATACACCCAACAACACGACACTAAAGATAAATAACGGGATCGACATCGGGGCTGTGGAGATGGGGCTTCAAAGCTAAAAAGGGAACTCCCAAAGCGGAAATCTCATGAGAGAACGGAATGGGGCCCGCAGTAACAAACATAAGAAGAGGACAAACCTGCTGTACTTGGTCAAAGGCGAGAGGAAGGGCTCGGGGAAGCCATGGAGGGGGAATCCTGCAGGCGGGCAGAGAGACTACGCAGCCCGGCTTCCCCCAAGACGCAGGTGGGAGGCAGAAACAACGCATTTGTTAATTGTGAGGAAGAGGAAAAATGGGGGGAGAAGACTGGCGGCACAAGGGGAAAAACAAAACCGCCGAAAAGCCACGGAGGGGGTACGGAATTAGGTGGACCCTCGGGGATACAGTAAAAAAAAAGACTAAGGGAACCGAAGAAAAAATACCGCACAAGGGGTCGCGTGGGGGGTGACGACGAGCTTGTACGAGGCAAGTATGCAAATTGTCATCATCGCCTTCAGCCCCGAAGGAAAATGTGATCTCAAGCGGGTCGGATAGATGAAAAACTCAAACATACATGAAAAGAAGGAAAACAAACCAAACGAAAAAATAAAACTGTGCATTCGTGTGGCTCATGAAGGAGACCCCTCGATGGGAAACAAACATTTAAAAACCTGATGGCGGGCAGAGGAAAAAGGCAAAAGGGATTCTCCTCACGCCAAAAAAGAAAGGAGGAAAAGATTCGTCTACCCCCAACTTTACCAGCAGGGGACGAAATCCCAGGCCAGACCGAAGAAAGTCCGGCCGTGCATCCCAATATGGATGGGAAAAGAAAGAGACATACTTAATAAAAAAATCCTGGTCTTCGATGGGGAGAATCAAACACCCGGTCTTAACCATGTTTCGTGACAAAAAAATGGGAGTGTGGTGTGAGTAAAACGGCGTAAAGAAGAAGAGGAATGCTGAAAACGGAGAGGGGGGCAAGTATCGTAATCAAGGGGGGGTAGAAAAACAGACCCCATTAAAAGGACACTGGCTCGAATCGAGGCAATCGCGAGGAAATAGTCAACGAATAAAGGAATGAAAGCCACTCCCATGTAGAAATCCAAAAAGGAAAAAAAAAGCTCAAAAAAAGAGAAATCATGATGGGAAAACCATCGTGCTGTCCGATCTCAAAAGAGCGGAACATAGGACCGCGAGATTGTTGAATCCTTCAAATGGAAGAGGGAAGGAACGGAAGAGGAATCAGGCGGATAAAAGAGGTAGAAAACATGAAGTGAAATTCACACGGAAGAGGTCGTCAGGGGAGGAAGGAGATTAGTGCGTTTCTCTGGTTTTGAAGGTCGCTTTCGAGAGACTAAAGAGGGGCTCGAATAGGGGATTGCCGCCCAGCCAAAGGAAAGAAAAGGACAGTGTCATCAAAACAAAAACGAAAGCGCCGGAGGAAACGACCCTGGGGGACTGCCAAAGGAATATTGAAGTATGGAGAAACAAAAAAAACACTAAGGACAACGTAAAAAAGTGGACACGCAGGAGTTCAGAGGCACGTCAGACAGCATCTGAAAAAAAAAGAAAAATGAGGAAACAGCAAACGGAGACAAATGGGAGAAAAAAGAGGGGCGTAACAAGCTGCATGTCCTCGCAAAGAAAAGACTCGCACCATTAGTGCCGCGCAAGTCCGACTGAGGACCGGGAGAAAAAAGGAAAGATCCGGAAGGAAATCCAAAGGGAGAGGAAAAGCGAAAGACCGAAACTAGGGAAAAAAGGAAGGCAGCTCACCTCCCCAGATGGAGGACAGAAAAAGGGAGACGAGAGGAAAGGACAAGCGCCAATGAAAAAATCAAATCGGCGCTCTGGGGAGTCACAGACATCCGGACAACCTCATGAAGAAAAGGCACAGGGAAAGAGAGGACTGAGACTCCGGGCGAAAGCCTCCTTGAAAGGGAGAGCGGGAAGGGATTGGGATCAGTAAAACCTTCGCCATAAGAAAGGGGGGGGTAAGAAGGAACCAAAGGGGGGGAAAAAGATCTTTGCAGAAAAACTTGGCTGAATCGCACGGTGGGATGGAAGACAAAATGACACTTCAACCAGGGAAAAGAGAAGCAGGTGTCTCGAAAGGGAAAGCCAGAGCATTCAGCAGGAATTGCAAAAATGAGACGGGGTCAATTCTAAAAGGCTTACACCAGAGAACGATTTGGAAAGGTGTCAGTAATCCGATAAAAACTGGAAACTGGACCGCAGGGGCGGTAAAAGCGGGAGGGTGAGAACTTCAGGTTGAAGAACAGGGGGACCGGCAGCGAAAGAAAAGGTATTTTACCGGAGGGAGTGTTCTCACAAGCGAAGGAGCGGTTCAAAGGAAAGAGAGAGGGCATGGAAGGAGAAATGAATGGGACTGGAGACCATGCGAGAAGGGCCTGGGCCTGGGGTAGCAAGTGGTCCAGCCAGAAGTGAAAAAGGATCACAGCCGCGGACGGGAGACGGAGGGGTGCGGGTGTTGGAGGGGTCAAACAGATAATGTCCGGGGGAAAAGACCGCGGTGCATCTTCCGGCGGGTAGGGGGCCTGGGCAACGGAGTTTAGTTTCCGCGAGGAGATAAGAGAGCAAGAGGGGGGGAGAGAAAGGATAGGAGTCTAGGAAAGAGACGGACAAAAAACGTTCCTTCACTAAAGCATAAGGAAGCCTGACGACCAGAAGAAGGGTGTTTGTCCACTCATGAGAAAGGAAAAGTGGATAATTGATTATATAAAAAGCAAGGATGTTTCGCAAAGGACGAACGTGTCCAAGCTCGCTGCCGGTCGGGTAAAACGACTGTTGTATAGTCGCAGCAAGACCGAGCGGGAGTGGAAAGAATCATCAACGATGCATGTTCAATAGGGGGCTGTGAGATGATTCAGAAAGGGGGGGCCTCGAGAGGAGAAGAGCGTTTGCCTTAAAAAAAAACGGGTCAATTCAGTGGCGAAGGGTTAGATCAGGACTTGAGTGCGAGAACCGGGTCCAGAGAACCGGAATATTGGAGAAAGAGTAGAGAGGACCCTAACACATCCACAAAGGGGGTGTAAATAATTGAAAAGAAGAAGGGGGAAAGAGGGACTCAAAAGGGGTATTTCAAATGGCGGGGGAAGGGGGGGGCAATCGGGGGAGGATCGGCAAGGACATAGGTCTCAGGGGCCCTTGGAATGGGAGAGTAGGGGTTGGGGGACGAAACTGTTTCATCTCTTTTGGAGGGGGGGCGAGAAGAGTGTTTCAAGAGGGTAAGGGCCTCAAACGGGGCAAGGGGGGGGGGACACAGGTCCTCTTTTGGGGAGAAACGAAGGAAGTTGGATTCTGCATGGTTAAAGGAGGAACGGGGTTCAGCGAAGGCAAACGGCTCGACCTGAAGCGGCCGGAGAAAGGAAAGGAACGCTGGAAATAAAGCTTCAAAGGCGAGAAGAAAGCCCAAGGTGAAAAAAAGATATCAGTGGCGGTTGGTGAAAGGAGCTAATTTGGGGACGCGCGGGGAATATGGAGACAGACGTTGGAAAAACAAAAGAAGGGGGGAGTCTGACAAGTGCAAGCCGAAGAGACAACCACATTGTCGCCTAACCTCAAATGGACGTTTGTTTGGAAAAAAAACCGGCGAAGGGGAACAAAAGGTCGCTGCGGAAGCGTCAAAAGTCTAAGAAAATGGGGATGAGTACCCTGAAATAGAAGTAGAACTCACGATAGGGACTAAGACAGCGGCTAAAATGAGTGGGGTATACTACGGCGGTCATACGGAAGATAGTAAAGAAAAAGTTGTGTTTGGGGAAGAAGTTGGTTGGTTGTAATTTTAAAGGCAGAGTAACGAGGGAAGGAGTTCTTAAAGAGGACGGCTAAACTGGCTTTTTGGGGGGGATCAGGCAAAGTATGCCAAAGCGAGGAGAGGGAGGCAGAAGCGGACGCGCGGCGAAGGGGGGGGGCAATCGGAGCCCTTTGGTGGGATTTTGCTTGTAATTCAAAAAAGAGAAACGAGGAAGGCTGGTCCATACACGATAGACCAAGGGAAAAATACTTCTCCTAGGACCAGGGCGGAGGAGCAAGGGAAGACGTTACGGCCATATACCTGAAAAGAACCAACGGCAAGAGAAAGCAACGATGTATTTCCTAGGTGTGGGTGGAAATCGGAATTGTTCTAAAATAACAGTGGGGAAAGCAGGGAAGTCCACGACGTGAGCAAAGCTAAGAATCGCAGATAGAGAAGCACGAAAGAAATATAAAAGAAGTAAAAGAGGTAATCTAGGAGCACAAAAGGGTCGA
>Ga0179593_1329514_pt1 | contig 19098 bp, 21 predicted proteins | sample CZODoug2_1_08_16_FD_185931 | JGI IMG/M metagenome (GOLD analysis project Ga0179593, IMG submission 185931) | Vadose zone soil fungal communities from Angelo Coast Range Reserve, California, USA - CZODoug2_1_08_16fungal (PacBio error correction) | ecosystem: Environmental > Terrestrial > Soil >...
TTGGGGGTGTAGGTGATGTAGTGGGGGCGAGAGGAGTTGAGGGGGAGGAGAAAATATTGAGAGGACTCCGATTGGAGTAGGTGGGGGGATGACATCAGAACCAGCCGCAAGTAACCGGGGGGTGGAAAAAAAAACCCAAAAAAGGCGCCAAGAAAGTTAGTGGTGGGTTGGTTTTTCCCACAAATTCGGCGAGAAGAGTGAGAAGTGAAGGACGAGAGAGAAGAAAACTGGAAATTGCACGTGCAAAGACTGAATCGGCTTATCGAACCTGGGGGAGAAAAAAACCAGGAAGAAAAGCACAAAAAAAAGACCCCTGCGGGAAACCGTGAAAAGCAGAACCTGTAGGACCTCCAAGAATACACGGAAACATGATAAGACCGGCCCCAACAAAAGGTAATGTGGACGTAGGGGAACGCAGGGCGGCCCGAAGAAAACAAGCGGGACCAAAAAACAAAACGTAGGAAGAAGGAAACAATCGAAGAAAATGGTGAGGTGCGTTTGCCCTTATTTTTTGGGTTACGGGTCGGGCCCTCCACGAGAGATCGGGGCCTCTCAAAAAAGGGAAAACTGACTAGGTAATTCCCTTTTGAGGGGGAGGGGGAGGATGGTGCAATAGTTAAAAGGGCCTGAAGAAGTACCCCAAGTCCCAATTCTTGGAGGCTTTGGTTTTGGTTGACCGGACACAGAAACCGAGGAAGAGAAAGGTACAGGAAAAACTTCCACACCAGAATTGTATCCATGAACGTCAGTTCCAGTTCCACTTAGACCCTGCCCGTTTCAAACAACCCGAATCGGAAAAAACTGGAAACAACGCAACAAAATCATGGGGCGCCCAGTCCATGGGACGGGGCGGGGGTACAGGAAACCCATCAAAACCTAAACAGAGAGAAAGGCCCCTGCCCCCCACTGGCAAAATGAGACCACCGCCCAACTGCCCTACCAACCAGGATTGGGAAGTGTCGTTTTTACAACTTCAGACAAACCTCCCCAAGCGAATCATGGCAATGAGCTAAGAGACGCACTGCATGGCCTACCCGAACTTCCCAAGTAACACCAATGCTCAGACGAGGGTGCTGGCCGGTCCAGGGGGCCCCCAAAACATAAGAGAAAAAGAGAGTCCCCTGAACAACGCAACTCCCCGCCGCCGTAAAGGGCTGAAACAAATTTAGGGAAAGTAGGACCCAGCGAAGTACATCGTACATCAGGAAGCACCGGAGGCACGGGGGGGTTTTTTCATTCAAGAGGGGAGGAAGGGTCCAAAAGGGGCGAGGGTGGGGGGAGGGGGAATCCAACAGTACCAAAAAGGGGCAGCACCCCCCTTCTCGAGTGCACCGGGGAATCTTCCGAGGCCACCATTAGCGACCCCACCGAACAAAGAATGACCCGGACCTCTCCAGCTCGGTAACAGCCCCTACCGGAGAGTAGGGAAAACGAAGACTCACTTAACGACAGACCAATGTCAAAGTGGGGGGGAAACATCCACCAACTCCGTGCAAAAGGTCCGCGGACATGAGTGAAAAAAAGGACCAGGCACCCAGAATTTCACAACGCTGGGACCAGAGCAAGTCCGAAGAGGGGCACAAAGAAACAAGAAGATTGAAAGGAGGACCATATCCAAAGAAAGGTCGATTACCCCAAAGAAGAATCAAGGATTGAATGAACAATCGCAAAGGACCGGGGGGTGTTGACAACCTCTGGCGGACCGCAAACAACAAATCGCCAGGGGACAGAGTGTCACGCGGGACAGGAACGAGGTCAGAAAGGACGAGCCAGGAAACCTGGAAAAAAGGGGGCCTCAAACTCGAAGGAACACAAGGGCAGGAAAAAGTTGTCCGAAAAGCAGGGGGGAGATTCCGCGCAGCGCATGAAAAATTTGTTGTTGCGTCAACGCCCGAGGATCGGGGGGAAATGGTTTAACGAAAAAGAAAACCGGCCCCTCCCTTGATCCGGTCACAAACTCACCCCTTGGCAAATTGGGCTGTAACGGGACACAAGATAAAATCACGAACAGCTTTAAAATCAACAGAACGCAGCCAAAAGACCGACAATTTGACTCTTTTGGTTGAAACCGAAACTAAATTGAGGAGGTGGACCACCTGACTGTGATTGCATCAGGTTCCGGACGCTCGGGGGCAAAAAAGAACGACAACACCGATAAACAAGTGCCAGGAACCAACCAGTCCCGTGCATATGTCTAACTCATCCCCGAGCGGAAACCAGGAAGTTAAAACGCAGAAGACTGGCGCCACCAGGCGAAAAAACCGGCAGGTCACGACAGCCGCTTACAGTTCCAGCACAGGTCCCCTCCCCTGGACGCACAAACGAGGAAGACCGAAATTGTGCATGTCCATAACTACTCGACGAAGAAAAAAAAGCGGCATGAAGGGAAGATGCGGGAAAAAAAAATTACCCCCCAACACCATATAAAGCCGTCGAAAAGGGTGGGGGAGAACCAGAAAAAAGGGCAGGCGAATAAGGACCATTGCCGAAAGGGCCGTCAAGGAAAGACGAACATGAGAAAAACCTGACAGCAGTCATTAAAGTTTTAAAATATATGTAAAACAGTACGCTGAACCAATGAGGAAAGGTTGTAACGGAACCTACACCACACATCCGGAGGACTTGCGGCAACTCACAAATACAAGCTACGTTTGTCATCTGATAGTGTAGCCATTCCCGAAAATTCGAAGAGGGGGTCCGTTCAATCGTGGGAACCATATATCCTAGTGAACTCTTTTTGTGTCCGACATGTCCTACGCTCCATTTAAAATATTATCTGCTATCCAGACAATCCTCGTAACATCAAAAAAGCATTCGACTTGTTAGTCCCCCTGACATCCCTCTTGGAAATGTTGTACCCAGTTCCCGAGCACGTTTCAATCCTTGTCAAAAAGACTGTCCAATTCCTGGCAACCCGCCATGGAAAGGAAAAGGCGAAGTCGGCAAGACTGAGCAGACGTGAAAAAAAAGGTCCCCGTTAGGGTTGAAAGTGCAAGCCAGTCTTCCCTAAAAAAAATTTGGCCGAACAATTCAAAGAAAATCCATTCCAGACTTCCCTTTGTACCATGGGGGCAAATAAAAGGGTCCCGGTTGACCGATCATACTTTACCCGCCCCTTTGGGTGAAGGATTTTAACAAACCAGTCTTTCCTTCCCCCTTTCCAGTCCATTAAATGACAAAGGGAAGGTAAGCACGCTGGCGAAAGAATATTACAGCAAAGTGGGGGTTCAAGAAACACTTTGAAACCCGGACAAAAAGTAGGCGGCGGTCCGAGATCAGCTAACCCAAGAAAAACAAGAGGTGGACACCCAGGTCCCCAAAAAGGGAGCGCGCAATGCGTGTAGTTTCCAAGTCTGTGGGTTTGGCCGGTAAAAGAATAGGAAGGGAAACTTCTCAGAGAGTGACCCTTGTCAAACAAAAGGAAAAGATCTTCCGAAATCTAAAAACCCTGAATCTAGAGGGACACATACAAGATTGGAGAGGAGAAAGTTAGGCACTTCAACAGTCCCATCCAATGACGGGAATATATCAGGCTAGGAGAGACGGATGGGAACCAAGCGGATCAGTACTCGGTACGCAAAGACAAAAAGAAAGGTCCCCGAGTTGATTGACGAGAGGGTTGGTGTTCTCCATCATCCGCCCCTACAACCAGGTACGCTCCAATTGAAGCCGGGTAATGAAATCTTCCAGTCCACTGCCTTAATGAGGGGGTACGTTGAGAGACCGAAGCGCAACAAGAAGGGAACCAATTGGGGGGTGGGGGCCCGAAAGGGTTGAAACGGGAACCAGAGTTTTGAAAAAACAAAAAAACAGTGCTGGGTGGGTCCTGCCCAAGGAGACGGGAAGGAGGGGTGTGCCAAAAACGAAGAAGCGGGCGGGATTTGACATTAAAAAGAAGCCAGGATGGGTGTGACCCCCAAGCATAAAAATCAAAAGAATAAAGCCCTCTTAAAAAGCCCGGGTTAAGTGGGATGCAAAGGTTAAAAGAAGCCAGTCAGTAATCCAACGAAAATACGTTGGAACGGGGTGGGCTCAACAAAACATACAATCCCCGAGTACTGGTGTACGGCCTACGAAACAATTCCCAATGCGAACGTAAACTTTGCCTTTGGGGAAAAGGGAGCACAACACTGCAAAATGAACCCGGAAAGGGCAAGGGTTACCAGGGACGGTAAGCAAGGAGAGAAGGACCCGGCGAACCACGGAGTGCAAAAAGAAAAAACCACCGGAAAGGGGGTGCCGTTAGGGAGGAGGCGCCGAAAAAAAAAACAACAAAGGAGAGGAAGTACGGATATATAGACCATCATCACTCAGGTGGGGGGGAGGGGGCCCACCAGTCCCCTGGGAGGTACCAAATACGCCCGTCGTACGTAAGGGAAACAAAGGTCAGGGAGGGGGTTCAAAAAAAAGGGAAAGAGAGTACCAAAGGTGCCTACCGTTAGTGCACCGAATAAAAAAAGTTCGAAGCAAGGGGTAAAACCGTACTGTCGGGGGTCAGACTGTTAAACACCCGATGCCGAGAATTAATGCCCGGACCGGGTTTCCAAAAGTGGCCGGGTACGGGGGGGGACCCCAGAGGAAGGCGTCCTTTTGTGATAAGCCCATTAGAGCGGACCAACCCTGGAACCCCTGCCATGAAGGGAATTTTTGGTTTGACAACCCCAAGCAGGGTGACCCCGAAAAAGACGGAAAACCGCTAGTAAGGGGGAAAACGAGGGGGCGGAACTCGTACCCAAAAAAACACCAACTTTGAACACGGAAAGGGTGCAGAGGGGTCGTTCCAAAAAGAAAGGGAAGCCATTTTGGACGTCAAAAGATGCGTCCAAGCGTAAAGGCTCTGGGGGAAACGGACCGAAACATCAATCGGAAAAGCTTGAAACGGGAAAAAGAAACAGGGGTGACATACATCAAGAAGATCGATAGAAGGGCCCCACGCTGCAATGAAAATGGGGCAAAAACAAAACAGGACCGGCCACGAGTTAAAGCGAATCGGGAAGGTTAGCAGCCCAGGGTTGTTAGCGTTGTGAGGCACAAAAACTACCCTTTTTGTTGGACATAACCCCTGTTTCATGAAATAGAGGAAAGCCAGAAAAATCGTTTGGGGTCGACACAACACGAGGGGCGGAAAAAACCTAACAGGCCGGCCCCGAAAAGGGAAGACAAGGTGGCACAAGGGAGGGAGATAAACGTTGACCTCGCTGCCTACCGGTGGTGGGCCGGGTAGAAGTTTGACCACAAAAAGGGTGGTTTTTAAAAACCTTAAAGGGGGGAACAGAGGGAGGGAAAATCCTGTAGGTTTCACACCAAAAATGGCCTGAAAATGCTACAGATGAGGTGGGTTGGAGAGAAAAAAGACCATTACTTTTCAAAGAGAACCAAAAAAAGAAGGAGGGGTAACAAGGTAACGAGAAAGTACGTTGACTTAAAGAGGAGGAAAAGTATTAAAGCGGGGAAACCATATGGCGGGACAGGTTCAAGTGTGAAAGCTAAAAAACGGGACGGGGGGGGGCAAGTGACCAGATGCGACTTAAACAGAGGACAAATGTGTACAAACCGTCACGTGCAAGGCGAAAAAAAGCCCACAGTACCAGAAGATGGACACCATGGCATAGGTCTGGGGGTCCGCAACAGAGCAATTCAAACGGAAAAATATCCATGGGGGTGCCTGTTCCGACAAAACTTGGAATAGGGTGGGCCTAGAGGGCGGGGGAAGTGAAACTTGCGAAACCAAAGAGGAGATCAAAAGGTGGGAACCCAACAGAGGGAGGCACGGAAAAGGGGGGCCGGAGTTTGAAACGAAGTACCCGAGGAGTTGCCCGCTGGGGTAGGGGGGGGGGCGCGGGTAAGAAAGAAACAGTGGTGGGGAGTTCCAAGGAAAAAAAAAAACAAATCCAGCGCGACGCAGTTTCAATGAAGAAGCATTGGTACCAAAGGGAACCAACCAAAAAAACCACATGGTTGGGGAAAGTGTCGACCAATGGGGACCAGGGTCCTTACGGGAAGTCATAGGGTGGTACAAGCCCAGGAAACCCGACTGACGGAGGCCCGGACGGTTGGGTTTTTGTGGGTCCCAGGCAATACCAACGATCGAGAGCGCGATTCCTATGGGTCAGTGTTACTTCCCAAACCCCACTGGAGGGTCAAGCTTGACTTTGACATCTCAGGAACCAAGGGAGAAAGGGGGGGTTGGAGAAGGGATACCTAAAGCGGCTTGGGGACAAACTCCTGGGGAAAGGACCGGCACATCGAAAATCGGGGGGGGAGCTTCCCCCCAAAACCGCAGACCATCGGCCGAAGGCCGGCTGGGTCAGAGGTGGGGTTTCAGGGCAGGGGAAGTTTGGGTGGGGAAAAACGGTAAAGGAAAGCGGCCAATCCCCAGAAAAAAAAAAAAAAAAGCAAAACCCTCTCCAATGAGTGGTTGTGGTCGTTAAAGACACAGAACCAGAGTCCCTTTTGCCAAAAAACTGATGGGGGGGAAGTTTGGATGTTCACCCCAAAAGGGCGACTCTAAAACGGTAAACCGTGGAGAAGTGCCAGGGGGAGGGGTGTGACTGTTCCACTCCAAGGGGGGTGAGTTGCCCCGGCCAAGGTAACGCGGAACAAACAAATGAACGATCACGATGGAAGGAAACAAAGGGCAGGAAAGCGCGGCAAAGGCCAAAAAAGAAACCAGTAGAACAATTGTCTTGTGGAACAAAGGGGGTTTGGTCAAAGGGAAAAGGTAGGAGGGCCCAAGTGGAGGAAAAAAAACAGGGTACCGTAGTCGAAGTAAAAAGGAAAAAAGACCTACCTAATAGGAGGGATCCCCAGGGGGAAAAAGGTCACGCCAAAAAGAAAAACATCCCCAACAACACTGGGACAAGGGTCGAAAAACCGGAAAAATTGTAGGTTGAAAGGCGAAAAAAACAATTGTTAATCTACCATGTGTGGCGACCGACAGAGCCGGAAGAGGCGTCTGTACCACGAATTCCCACGCCAAGAAAAATTAAAGTTTTTTTACTGGAAGTTTCCACTAACGTCAGAGAAAAGGTCCCTAATTGAAGGTCCCAAAGAAAGAAGAGGGGGGCAATCTAGGTTGGTGACCAACGGTGACCTTAACATAGCGCCTTCAAGCTTGAAGAGCAGGTGGAGCACAGGGCAAACAACCGGTCCAACTTCGGGTCCGGATGGAAAAGGGGGAAAGGGAAAATGAACACAGCCCACTTAGAGAAGAAGGCCAAAGAGGGGAAATTCAATGTTTAAAATAAGAAACCACGAGGAAACTGCGAAAGAAAAATAAAACTATTAAAGCGGAAACCACCGCAAAGGCCAGGTGTCAAAGAAAGAAAGAAGGGGCCCAGATGGCATCAGAGGGGAAGCCTGTGGACCGAAAGGAAAAATACACGGTTTGACTTCGTCGGGAAAAAAAATGTAAAGGAGAGTAAGACATCCGGGGCACATAAACCGGCCGCCAACAGCAGTCCAGGAGGCAGGCTGACATAATGTGGAAACGAAACGGGAGTCATATCTTAACGAGAAAGAGGAAAAAGTGAGATGGGGGGTCGAATAACAGACAGAAGGAAAAACAAGGGTCCAGTTCGACAAACAAGGGACACTGGCTGTTTAGAAAAACATAAAAAAGTGAAGAAAAACCTCGATTGGAGGAGAGGTTTTGGAGACTGCCTGGCACGCATGGAAAAAACTAAACCTTAAAAAAAGGCGCCCGAGCGGGGGTTACAAGGACCCATAATGAGGCAAGGGGCATTTTGAGAAGTGAAAGGGGAAGATTCACGGCACCTGGGGGTCCGGGTCCACCTTTTGTCATCGGGTCACTTTTCTTTCACACAAAGGAAAAAAAGACGACCTGCGCGGCCGTACCCACAACGGAAACCTGAAACGACACCTCCCCTCCCTAAGGTCAAAGAAGGAATCGAGGCCCTTAATTGAGGCAGAGATACAGGGAACAGGCAAGAACTTAAAAGAAAAAAATACTAAACAACACACAAGAGGGTAGGAGGAAAGGGAAAGAATTGTTTGGGGCTGGGGCCTCGAAACGACTCTCAGCCGCTGAAAACCGTACGGAACGTAATATGCAAGGGGAGCAGTGCGACAGTGCCCAATCCTTAAAATCCCGGAGGGGCCGGTGGCTGGATCAACAAACTGGGGGGGGGGTTGACCGATCACAGGATTCCTTTGAACTCCCAAGTTTGAGCCCGATCAGACCCAATGGAAAACGCAAATTTCGCCGAATCGGCTGGGAAAAAACGCAGCAGGGTAACAACCGCATGAAATCGACACCCTCGGGAGCGGTCCACCAACAACAACCAAACCAGCGCAAAGATAATGACCGTACAACGGCAACAATTAATCACAAATAACTCCCCCAACTGGTGAAGGGAGTAAAAAAAAGGGCCCAAAACGAAGGGCAAAGAAAAAGCTTTTGAGGGTTGTGAAACCCCCCTTTCGCCCACAGAAAGGTCAGGCAATCTCTCAAGTTTTCGCAAAGAAGAAGGAATTGCGACCAAACTTAAAGGACGCCGCGGAGCGAAACCGATTGTTGGGGCATAAAGGGTAAGGGACGAGAAACCAAAGGAAGGACCCTGTGACGAAATGGAAAAATCAAGGAAAGGCCAGGTACTAAAAGGAGCCCCTAGAGCCTCAACCTACTCGGGATAAAAAGGGAAGTTCGTTTTTCTGAGTGGTATCTGATGGAAAAAAAAAAGAAAGTAAAAGGGGAACAGAGGTTTTAAAAACGGAAAAAGTATTTTAAAAAAGGGTCCCCATTCTCGGGGAGACCTAAAGGGTAAATCTAAGCCTTACCGACCTGGTACCAACCCGACCATAAGACGGGACAATTATAACAAAGGGGATATTAGAAATGAAGGCCCAGGACCAAAAGTGGTAATACACCTCACAATCAAATTCGAGGCAAAACTAGTGGGCTTGTGGCCTTCCCACTAAACGTGCAAGTACGACCCGCCTCCAGGTATGAACTGAAAAAAAAACCCATAAAATCCATTTCACCGGCAAAAGACGGAACAAAAAAAAAGAAAAGCACGACTCTGTCCCTGAGTCGGGAAGGGAACCGCCAACTTGCGTGACTTCCCTAAGACAACCGTGGAGGTTTTGACATCGGGTCCCAGCGTGTGAAGATTGTGGCGGGAGTCCCAAACCAAAAACATCCCGAAAGAAACGGGGGGCCGAGGTTACTGCAAGACCTCCAGAGACTAAAAAGGAAAAATCGAGGGAAGAAAGAAAACGGGGGGGCAAAGGAAAGAAAACCGAAATCCCGTTTCACAAGGGGGGAAAACAGGAGAATCAATGTTGATTACCGACGGAGCTGCATGCCGAGAAAAAAAAATACTGGCCGCCTGTGTTGTCGGCCCTCCAATAGAAAATCTTTACATGGGGGTCAAACTCTCAGAATCCACATCAAAAAGGTTTGAAAGTTCCCGGAAGAAAAAAGCAAAAAGTGAACCCCCAAAAAAAAGTGTCCAGATCCCGAGGCACCATAATGCAAAAACCCCTGGGAAAAAGAAGAATCAATGCCAGAAAGAAAACCGCCAGGGGGGGGGGAGGGTCTGTGGAACTCAAAGGGGGAAAAGGGGGGGACTGAATAGGGGGTGGGGAGGAGGACATGAAAAAAGTCGAGACGGGAGCCCAATCCCGAAGAAAAAAAAACTTACATCCCAGACGACTAACAAGGGCCGCCGAGTGCCCTGCCGCTGTCCCTCTGCAAAACCAACTCCCCGCTATTCTGCATTCCTGAGTCCGAACGACGGTCGTTGAACGCATATGAAAGAAATACGTGCTAAACCCTTTTCAGACTAAATTTAAAAAAGCATACCAGATAAAAGGTAAAGAATGGGTGCCGGCACCAAGTAGAATGAATACATAAAGGCCAAGTCCCGCATCCGGAGTGGACGGAAAAGCAAAAAAAACCCCCCCTGTAATCCGGAAACCCGACACGCTGAGAACTGGTGATTTTCAGAGACATTCACCCAAGTTGAACAGGAAATTGGTTTACATAAAAGGAAAGAACCCATTGGTAAACCAGCGAGCACATAGATTAATTTGAAGAAGGCTCTCGCTCCCACCCACCCTGTTATGGCTTTGGCACCAACTACAAACACTCAAAAGAAGTATTGCTGAACCGACGCCAAACTACCGACAATGGTGTCCCCTCGAAGCGGGGGTTAATGAAAGCCCAAGGAGAGCCAGGGCAGCAAAGGTTGACAAAAGAATCTCGTCCGCAGGGTTGTAAACGCAAGGGTCCCTACGAACATGAACAACTCGGGTCCACCCGGATTCTCGGAACCCCAAAAAGGGCCTCCGTGTACGGAAACGCGTTAGATTGGCAAACTCGGATAAAATGGGAAAATTCTAACACCCGCGGGGGTAGAAGCAAGAGGCCTGAAGAGAAACGAAAAGATCCGTACAAAAGCAATCAAATGGAAAACCGCAGGGGGTATAATTTCAACAAAACCAAAAAAGCCCCCCAAGGCCTGAATCCCTCAAAGCTAACCGACAGAAAGACGGTAAAAGGTAAAACCCGACCCTTTTCAACCTACGCCCAAAGACCTGTGGAAGAAGTCAGCAACGAGTGGTCGCGGCTAAAAGGGTCATCCGAAAGTGCAGATAAAGGGAGAGGGAACTAAAGCGGCTACATATAAACACAGGGTTTTGTGGTCAAAAAATCCTACCGGAAAGAAGCTTTATCTTCCTAGTTCCGAGGAGGAGGGATGAAACAGAAAAACTCGTGGCAGTCCCAAAAAGCATAGATTGAGTTTTTGGGGAACCGTCACCACAGTTTGGGTGGGTTAAGAAAACTAACGTCAACTGCAGGAGGAGGAAGAAAGAAAAGATGTTCCCAAGCAGCATCGGAACCCGAAGAAGGACGAAAACGGTGAAGGAAAATTCCCAGAAACGGCCAAAGGTCGCTTGGTAAGTCGCAGTTTGAAAGAGAAAACACGGCCATGAACCTCCCTGAAGAGGTGCACAGAAGCAGGATTCGGGAGGATCACAGGGAAGTGGGAAAAACAAAGAAGCATCTGGACTGGTACAGACAAAAATCCCACAAAAACAACAGCGCTTACAGACCGGTTACTCAACGGGAATATCAAACTCAACCGAAAAGAGAAGCTTCAAGTCCAGCTCTTTCAAACCAACCCAACCAAAATTGGAGGTTGGTTCTTCACGGGGATCAGAAGAACTATTGACCCATTGGTGGTTTTGGTTTCCCTATTGTTGGAAGCCCATTTGGACCTTGACCCTGAGCGTTTGGTGGATCAAAGAAACGTAAAAAAAAACACTGGTTTACACACCGACAGCCAAGGCAGTCGTGAAGGGCACCCGTAAAATCAAGAATGTTAAAGGGGGCAAGGATCAAAGGAACGGCCTAAATTTTTGCAAAATGAATGCCAAGGGTCAGGTCAAAAAGGAACCGGGCGAGGAGCGGAGCGGGTTTTTCTGTGGGGGGTCGCCACAAGGCAAAAGGGGGGTAACTGTACCCAATACTGCTGAAAAGTACGTCATAAAGGACATTTATTACCTTTTGTGGTTCCACCGACGAACACAGACCCCAACCCCAAAACAATCCCCCGAAGACTGTAATTTGAAAAAATGGGGGACCAAGGAGGAAAGAAGGAACACCACCCAGGCCCTCTTGGGCAAAAGACAACACCTGCCCTCAGGTTGGATCCGTAGAGAAAAAAAAAAAGGAAGGGTGGTAAAAGGAAACAGAACTCATCCACCTAAGGTGTTCATACAAAAAAAGAATGGGGTCAGGGGATAAAAAGCCAGAAGAGTGGGACGTAAAATTAACCTGAAAAGTTTTAATGTGTTGTGCGTAACTTCATAAAAACAAGGTACAAGAAGATCAAAACGGAAATCGCGAAAGGGACTGTTAAACACAGTGCCTGAAAGACGAGGGGAGCAGCAAAAAAAAAGGATCAGAACATCACCAGGAAATGGGGACCTCACACTAAACAGGGGGCAACAATGAATCGGGGAAACCAGAGAAGGAAAGTGGGGAAAACGGTTTGGGAATGGGTAAAAACAAGGCAAACTACTGACAGGGGAGCAGGCCCCCCTGAACAAAGACTGGAAGGGGCACAAGGGGTGTGACAAAAAACCGCAGAAGGGGAATCAGGAAAAAAACAGCCTTACGGGACCAAGTGGAACTCGTGGATTAACATAAGTACAACCCAAACTTGGAAACCAAGACCCTAAAGTGGGGACGACGGAGGCACAATAAACGAAGTTAAAAGCAGTGGGGTCCGGAAACCCGGCAGTCTTGCCTGCAGAGTTAGAGGCCCTACGTGAGGGTCACGAGGGAAAGAGCACAGATAGAAAGAGGGGGCAGACACGAAAGATTAAATAACCCTGGTGGAAAAGAAAAAACGGGTCTTGCAATAGAGGGCTTCCGGCCAACGAACCGCAAGAGGGGCACACCGCCAAAGAAGAACGGAAAGAGGGGAAGGGGTGAAAAGCGGGCCCGTTCGAGTGTGGTGTCCAAATGCGCACTGTGTACCAGCCCGGTTCCCTGATCGAGCAGCGAAAAACGTGTGGGGAGGAAAAACACCAAGACAAGGGAAAAAAAGAAAAAACGCCATGACAATGAGAAGCTGAAGGATCCGGAACCGGGCACGGAGTCTTACTCTGTGGGGGCGGGAAAATGGGGAACAAAACAAGGGGGGGAGGGGAAGCAGGGGGAGGGAAAAGCAAGGGGTGGTTCCAGAGTCAATGTCGCTTGCCAAACATGCGACCGAAAGAGGTGTGTGAAAATCCGGCGCAAAACGGAAAGGGGAGGAAGGGAAACAAAAAGTTAACCTGGAAAGACGGCCTGGAGGTGGCGAGTGCAGGTTTGGCTGAAAACCGGGGACCAGGATGGGTCGGGCCATGTTCACTAAACCCTGGGACCCGGAAAGGGACAGAGGGAAAGCAATGAGCCATTGCCCTTGTCACCGGCGTAGACCCCGGAGAAAGCCCTTGCCGGAAAAAAAAGAAGCAAAGTTGGAACCAAGGTCAAAAAAAAAAAAAAATTGCAAAGAAAAAGGAAAAGTTGGAAAGGAAAGGAGACAGGCAACTTGTTTGGGGGTGAAGCATCACGTGTATCCTCATTTTCTCATGGCGGGATGACACTTCGGAGCACAGAGGAAACGAAAAAACTATCATGGGGCGCACCAGGCTTTGCCCACCAACGAAAAAAGGACAGAAGATGAGGGGAGAGAAGAGGTGAAGGAGAATAAAGGTTTGTGTGGCAAAAAAGTCAACTTCAAAGATTGTGAGGGGTGGTAGGTAAAAAAAAAATCAACACAACACTAAAAGGGGCAGAGAGAAAAAAGAAGTTTCCAAAGATAAAGACCTTGCCTTTAAACCCTGGTGAGTGGGGTCAAAATGCGATCCAAGGGTTGATAAGTCAGGGACTGGGGGGGCAACATAATGGGATCCTAAACTGCGAAAAAAGCTATAGAAAAAACTGGTGGTGGGACCCGCCATAAAAAGGCGAACTCTTCCTATTTGGAATAATGTAAGTCCAAGCCAATTGCCCAGGGGAAGGCCAAGGAGGGAACAAAAAAACTTTGCAAAAGGGACAAACTTCCCAAGAAGAAGGGAAGGAAATAAAGAAACGAGGAGGGAACGCGTCACAAGGGAAAGACCTCCGGGTAACCTCGTACGAGTGGTGTGTCAAAGGTCACGCGCAGGACAAGGGGGAGGGAAGCAGTCCAACGGCTGGTGAGGGCAAGGGTGGGGGAGTTCGTCTTTGGGGGGCAGAAACAAGACGGTAAGGTCAGCTCAACCCTCACCATAGCCAAACCCCAAAGTTCAGTCCCCCAACAATCCGCAAGAGCCTCCCTTGTGGACCGGAATTTGGAGGGGGGTGGATGTCCAAAAGTTTGATTAAAAGGTAGGGGGGGGACCCAACCGGGAGCAAGGAACAACGGTGATGGTTTGGGGAAGGTCAAGCCATTTGTTGCAAATGGGGCCACCCGCCCGGAAGCGGGCGAAAAAAACCGTCAAAAAACAACTAAGTTCCTACGGACGGGGCAAAAGAAAACCTGTCCCAGCGAAAGGGCACCACAACAGAAACCGGGCGTTCGAAAGGGACAAACTTTTGAAAAGTTGGTTTGAAAGGAAACGATGTTCGAACGGCGGTCCAAGGGGAACCAGGAACTGGCGACATGACAATTATAAGAATAATCCGGGGGGGAAGTTTGTAAAGACAAAACGGGGGACTCGGCCACACCAAGGGGAGGGGGGTCTTTGGTTAGGTCCAACCAACCAGAAAAGCAAACGTCCTTGGACCCCTATTAAAAAACCAAAAGTTGTAAAAAAGAGGGAAAGGGGGGGGAAAAGACGACAAGTGAGTGTCACGCCGAGCCAAAGATTTCGGGGGCAAAGGCCTGGCCGTAACACGGGCCGCTGCCCGGCATCTGTGGAGTGTTGTGGGTTGGGAAGGGAAGTTTCAAAACCGTCGAGAAAACAGTGGGGAAAAAGAGGACGTGCCACCAAGGCCCCAAGGATGGGTGGAAAAAACAAATCACGGGGGAAAGGTGAAAAGGGGTGCGGGCCGTTACATATCGCAACGTGTAAAGACCTGTAAAGCAGGTAGATCACTAAAAAAAATCCGGCTAACAGGGGAAAAGGAAAGGAGGAGTGAACAGGGAAAGTGGGGCCCCCCACCTTCACATAGGAAGGGCCCCCCAAAGGGGGGAGCTTGGGAAGGAAGAAAAAAACCAAAGTCACAATCGACATCCAGGAAAGAGCTTAGAAAAATAAAACAACCCAGAAAGGGTCCAAACTCACGCTTCAAAACGATTGCAAAACAGACTGGTATAAATGTGAGAAAGGCCAAAGAAAAGGTTAGGCGGCACCCCGAGGGGGAGACGGGGAGGGGGAAAAGGTGCTTCCCGAAAAGGCCCAGACACGGCCTGCCCACAATCGTTCCGAAAAAGCACCTTGAACAAAGGTAGGGGGGAGAAGAGGAGTCCAAAGGAAAGAGACAAACTGGAAAGAACAATGTCCGATGTGTGTACCCAAGAAAGACCACCCGGAAGCCCAAAATACCTGGGGGTTCAAGAAACGCAAAAGGAATGGGGGCAGAGAAAAGGGAAAAAGAACCAGGAGGAATTGAGGAATGGTTTGGTTACTCCCCAAGGCAACCCGAGGCCCGGAGGGTCAAGGAAAAAATAGCGGGGGGGGGTGGAACAGCAAAAGATGGAGAGGGAGGAAAAGGGGACAAGCGATGGAAGGAAAATAAGAGGCGAAACTAATTTTGAACGTAACCTTCCTCGGATGAATTCGGTCCCACCCCTGGAAAAAAACCAAGGGAGAAGGACAAGGAAAAAGGGGGAAAAAAAAGAAGAAGAAATTGGTCAGAGGATCAGCAGAAAACACCTAAAGTTGGGAGGCTATCGAGTGCCGTACCCGACGCACAACAAGCTCTCTTCAACACCCCCAAGAAAAAGGAAAGGGAGAGGGGGAAAAAGAGAGGAAAAGAGGAAGGGGGAAAGTTCCTTAGACAAGACACGAGAGCTCCCCGCTCCAATTAAACGCGAGAAGCATGAAAAAAAGAAGGGGAAGAGGAAGAATCTAAAGGTTTTTTCCTCACCCCGCAAAGGAGGGAGGGGATGTTGAAGACCGGTGGTGTGTACCGATGTCCCACAAGGAGGAACAACGGGGGGAACTTGCCCACACGAAGGACAGAGAAAGGGAAAAAAATGAACTTTTTCGACCGAAAGTCTCAAAAGAAGAACAGGAAACAACGCATAACCTCAGGTGCAGGTTACGAACCCCGGGAGCCTAAGACCGAACGCCGGCAATCGAAGGCCGTTACCTTTGCAATGGTAGAAAAAACCAGGGGAAGAGAAAGGTCAACCGGGGCTTTCGGGGTGGGAATTTTCAGAAAACTGGGTCCATCGGAAAATACTCCCATTTCTAGAAATCAGACGATGATGGCAGAACCAAACGTGAAAAGGAAAAACAACCCAGCAGGAAAACCGCTTTTTGGGCTGTCACCCGGGATTGGGCAAACCGGATTGAAACAAAATCCGCAGAACCCCGGACGACATCGAAATCCTCCGTTAGTCCAAGTGGAATAAAAAAGAAAAGGGAGGAAAATGCATACATCCATAGAAATAGTGGTAGTACAATGGCTTCCGGGGTGCTCATTAATCTTGAAGGATGGGCTAAAGCGTTGTTTTGGAGGGAGCCGCATACAAAAAAAGGCCTGCACCAAAAAGCAAGGCTACTTGTAACGGGAATCAGTTAAAAATATGACAAAAGAGGGGAGAATAGAAGGAAGAAAACCCAGAGAACCGCTTCAGTACAACTTAAAACTGGCGAGAAAGTCCAAAAACCGGCCAACATCAAACGAGCTTCACCCTCTTGCGTTGGGGTGGTGACTTACCACCCCCTCCCGTGCAAAGGTTCGAGCCACGTAAGTGAAAAGGAAGGGGAACGACTCAAGAGGGGGAATCAAAAAGGCAGGGGAGCAGCCGAAAGCCCATCCAGGGAAAAAGGTAGGACCAGCAAAGGGGGGGGGAAAAGTCCGTGGAAAAAAGAACTCAGGTGGGGATGGAACAAGTCGACGTTTTGGAAGTGGCTCTTACAGAAACAAAAAAACAGAGCAGACGAGTGAAAATCGTGAATAAAGGTCGAATAAGGAAGGAGAGGGGACCAACAACGGCCAACACGAACTCCGAGCCCCCTTACCCCAGGGAAGCAAAAGATTCAGAAAAAGGAAAGTTTGCTGTCCCCACTCACTGAAAAGTCCATCCCTTACTTTACTCCAGGGGTTTCCATGGAAAAATGAACCCTATTATTACGTGACGGGTGGGGGTACCCCCCACGGGAGTACGGGACAAAATCAAACTTGGGAAAAAAAAGTAAAAATCAAAACCGACGGTACCTAAAAAAAACCTTCAACCAGAACGATTCCAAACTAGGGGGGGAAAACGGAAGAAAGATACACAGGAAGACGGGGTTTAGACTTGGCTAAATCAGTGTTGTCTTGGTACTGACTGGTAATATAAATGCAACCGTTAACGCAGACGGAACAATACCAACCAAACCCATCCGGCAGTCCGCCGGACTATGCACTGACAAGTGCCAAAGAAGGAATGAAACGAAAAATTCCCCCTAAACCGGTGTGTCACGCAATACAGGATATAAAAAAACGGCGAAAAGTGCGGCAGGGTACGCCAGGAGGCACAGGATTGACTAAATGGGGGAGGAACCAGAACAGCGACAGAGGAACGACCCGCAACGCTCCCTAGGAGTCCAGTTGATGTCAGGGAAAAAAAAAAAAGTGGCAACCCGCAAAAAACGCGAGCAGAAGCTGAAGAAAAATGGGTTGTTCTTTTTTTACAAAATGAAAGCAAGAGAAAAATAAGGTTCGAACTTCCCAATAACATGTACAGACCACGAGCTTCATTACCCCACCGGGCTGCAGGCACGGTAGGACAGTGAAAAGAAAATGAAAAAAACTCCGACTTATTCCAGGGAACCAGAAAACAACCAAGCGAAACTGGGACCCTTCAGCCTGGTCCCCTAAAAATCACTGCGGGCGAGGGCCAGAAGGGTGGGGGGACCAAAAAGGGGAACCCTTTTTCGTCGATGGGGGTCCACCGGTTCCCACGCACCGAACACAGAAGTAATAGGGACTAAAGGACGCGGGAAAGAATGGAATATGTGCCTGGCAAAAAACGTAACTTTCAGAAAAAAAAAGATGAGAGAAAAACGGGCAGAAGATTAACAATTACCCCGCCTTCGGAAAAAGTCCAAGACCACGAATGCGCATTGTCCCTAGAAAAAGGACTACACCCTGGTAAAACAACCTTGCCGGGGAGTGTGGAAAGCACGGACAAACACCCCGCCCATCGTTCGCCCACTTGATGAAGGCCAAAAGGAGATACCAAGCCAGCCAAAACACTGCCCTGGGGGACACGGGCCACCGCAAATGGAAAGGACCTCGATCACTAACGGGTCCCCCGGGGGTAAACCGGAGTTTCAAACACGGTAAAGTCAATGGGCCGCCATGGAAACTGACCCTATCCCACCATGTAACTCGGCGAGCAAGGAATGCCACACAAATTTGTTGGGGGGGGTCCCAACCTTCCCTCCAAAAGGGTACACAGATGCGGAAAAGAAAGGTGTCGCTCAAAAAAGGTAGTCCGTAGCCAAGGCCAGGAGGAAGTGTTTGTTCCTGTCCCGTGGTGGGTGTGGGGTCAAGACAAGTAGTAACGTTGCCTCTCAATCAATACGTTCTTTAAAAAGCGGGCAAATCCTTTCCCGACAGAGCAGGGGCCAACGCGATGAAAAAACACCCTGAACAAAAATTTAGCTGGAATTTCTCTGACAGCCCAGAACCTGAGAGGCCGAGGAATTTCCAAGAGGCTATGGCCCATTGAGGTAAACACCGCGGAAGCAATCTTTTCCCGGGTTGTGAACAGAGGAACGGAAATGTCTTAACTGCCGGACGATAAAAAGTCAACCTCTAACCCTGACGCCCGCGAACCGTCGCACCCTCTTTTCATTGATGCTGGTGAGAATAGGGGGGGTCGTTAGTGGTGGGAATAACCTCATCAGAGCTGGTTGGGGAACAGAGAGTGGTGGGGGGGGGTGTACCGATTGGTACGAAACGGGTTTGTTGGGCCAGGGGGCAAGGAAAAGGGGGGTTTGTGACCCCCTGCCCGCGAACCGTCAAACCGTGGCCCGGTGGACCCCCGCGAGAGATTAGGCGACACCAGTAGAGAAAACATAGTCTGTCCGGAAAATCACAAGAGCCCGAAGAGATGGGAACGAAAAAAGGGGTACGGGAAAGGGGGGTTTTCAAACGTCTAAAACAGCCAAACGGGAAAACAGAGTGGGTCAACGGAAAAAGAAAAAGGGAAGGTCAAATTTTGGGTAGCCCCCAAGATCAACAGTAAGGTTACAGGAATGCACTGGGAAAGGCAACAAAAGTCTAAACCTTAGGGGACCCTGGGGTGGGTCAAAGGAAAAACCGGGCCAATAAACCACCGGATTTCCACCAAACTGTAACAAAAGGGAAAAAAAGCCGGCGGAGGACCTACCAAGAAATCGGTGGATAAAACAACCCTGCTGAGGTCGGGGCTC
>Ga0179593_1385819_pt1 | contig 19096 bp, 24 predicted proteins | sample CZODoug2_1_08_16_FD_185931 | JGI IMG/M metagenome (GOLD analysis project Ga0179593, IMG submission 185931) | Vadose zone soil fungal communities from Angelo Coast Range Reserve, California, USA - CZODoug2_1_08_16fungal (PacBio error correction) | ecosystem: Environmental > Terrestrial > Soil >...
TGTTCGGGGACGCGGATAGAGTTGTTCAGGGGAAACGTCTGAATTGGTGTTAAGTTAAGCCGAAGGCCGGGACCGGATTCAATTAAACAGAACGAGTGAATTTCGGACGTTAATTGATGACGATAGACATCATCTCGCCATCCCAAGCGTGTACCGTGCGGTGTGGTAAGAAACCCAGCATTTTTACCTTGTGGGAGAGAGAGGGAGACACCGTGTTACGAATCGTGGTCCGGCCCAATAAAACGCCTGAGAAGGGGGGACCAGTGGGGGAAAGATAAGCAGTTCGAGCCCAGAGTTAACGTCACAAAAAGCCAAATAAAAAAACACTGCAGATGTTTTGCCATGGTATGGGTAAGCCCGGTGCGCCAACTTCGAAGAAAAGCTCCCGCTCAAAGAAGGCCTAGTCCAGAACCCACCCATGTTTGTGTTGAACTGAAAAGCTGAAGGCGGGGAACACGATCCAGCTTGAAGGGCTTATGAAAGGGCAACACCGTTTGCTCAATAGAGGAGACAACGGGGAAACACATTGGGGATGACCCGCCGTGTACACAGCCCCCACACCGGTAATAAGAAACGCGGTACCAAAACGCGATGGCGAGTCCTCCCAATGTCCTAAAAAACTGCCTGGAAGCACACGTAGCGGACCAACAAAAAGGGAGGAAGGGTTCAACGCCAAGCGGCCAACAAAAATGGGGAAGGGGGTTTGCTTCCAACGGTGAATGGGAAGAGTTCGAAAATCGCGGGAGTCGTAGGGGGGTACGAGGTGGGAGAGAATTAAGATTTGGGGTAGCAAAGATCGCCGTCCGGGGGGGGGGAATGGGGATTGCACCCCTCAAAAACAAATTTGGCGGGAATACGCTCGGGACTCAACGAACAGTTCGCGCGGACATGAAGGGTTGGGGGCAGAAATGAACTTTCCGAAGAAACCTAAGCAACAGGAACACCTGGGGCGCCGGTAGTGCGGGCAAAAAAAAGAGAACACATTCGATGATTTCACCCTGCGGGGATTCACAAAATGCAAAGATTGGGCCAGTACCAAGTAGGACAAAAAAAAAAAAGGACACGGATCAACCCAACTGGGAAGCGGACACGGTAAGACGACCGACCGATCTTACACTGGGTCCGCAAAAGAGTATGGGGCGAAGTGAAGAGCGGGGGACAGAAAATAGGGTCATAAGGAAATCAAAAGCGAACAATAATATAAAGTCCGGGAACTCGTTTTAAATCGTTTTCACGATCACTCGGAGCCAACTCTGGTCACGAGGAATGGCGGAAAAAATCACGCAGACCGGCTGCGAGCAGTCGTTGGTGGATAGAGGCCCAAAAAACCAAGAAGTGTGTGGTCGAAGAGAAGAGGGCAGGAAAGACACTCGAGTCAGTCGGGGGCACTGGCGTGTAACAAGTGGAACCCTTCACGACACGAATGCAAAGAAGTCCCAGCAAGCCATATGGTAAAGGGGAGTGGATAAAAACAACAACAGAACCGAGAAGAGTAAGTCCGAAAGAACGGTGCAGATCAAACAATCAGAGGGCCAAAACGAGTGAGGGGACATACTGAAACGGAACAAAATAATGGCCAGGTTGAAGATTTCCCCCTGGCACTGGAATAAAAAAAAAAGCGCTAAAGTTTTAGGTCGCAAAAACGAAAGGCAGTTGCACAAAAAAAACTGATCCAGAGTTTATGGGTATCGGAGAGAATGGGGTTTTAAGAAAAAAAACTGATCTTTCAAAAGACAAAGACGCGCGAGAATGTGGGGGCGCGAAGATCTTACGGAACACGTTTTGAAAAAAAGAAGGCCGGAATACCAAAAGGAGGGGGGGGAGGGGGGGTGGGGGGTGCGACTGAACAAAAAAAATTAAAAAACGGATGGTACAAACAATGAAGAGAAAAGATTAACGCCACGCATATCGAAAAAGGTAGGAGGAGGGGGGGGCGCTGTCGGTGGGTGTGGAGGGGCAGGGCAAGGAGGGAATCACAATTAGGCTGTGGAGAGTGAGGGCGAGAGACCTATCACAAGAAAAAATGAAAACATTGAAAATGAAAAAAGGGAAACACTAGCCACTCCGGGGTGTACGCGAATTGGGGGAGGGCGTCAGAAGGTAAAGGGCGAAAGGGGCGGTGGCGGAGTGGGCCTAGGATACAAAAAAAAAGCAAAGAAAAAAAAAGGGCCGGATTGTGTGGACAACAGGGGAGGGGGGGTGGAACATCCCTGCCACAGACAAGTGAAAGCAAAAGAGGCTGTAGAAAAAGGCCGCGCACAGTACCAAATGGATTTGGAAAGGGGGGGGGAAAAAAAAGCCGGGTCCGGGGCGCCATGTCCATCAATAAGCAAGGAATCGTACTGAAATTGCAAGTTCGAAGGGGGAAAAACGCGGAAAAAATTGGATGTGTGAACGAAGGAGCAGAAGGAGCCACCAACTCCGCCGCAATGGAGGGCATTGTACAATCCTGAGACAGGGAGAATGGCCGCACTACAAGACGCAAAAAAAATAAAGGGGAAAAAGGCAGTCACTGGCAAAAAACCAATGAGAAGCGAAGTTCGGCGATGCAAAACAGGAAGACACGCTACAACTTTGAGAAATAATGGGCAAGGAGAATAGAAGAAAAAGACAGGGAGCCAGAAAGGCTTGGAGGTCAGGGGTCAACGCGGGGGTTTTTGGAACCGCAACGCTGAAGGGGAATTTATATGGGAGGGGGGAAAAAATGTCAAGAAAAAACAAAGGGGACAGGTGTCCATGGAGGTGGAAAGGAAACACATCCAATGAAACAAAATTGATCGCGGCACGAAAAACCGAATTGGGGGGCAAAAAAGAAGGCAAACATGAAAGCGAAAAACGGGGGGAAGGAGGAAAAAGCGATCGCGAAAAAAAAGCAACGACCTGTGAAGGACGAAACAGGGAACGGGAGAAAAAAGGGGATGTGCAGGTCGTAGAAAAGGGGAAGAGCAAAGGAGACCAAGGTCAAGAGAAAAAAAAAAGGAAAGAAAACTAAGTAAGGAAAGCCCCAACGCGCAAAACGAATTGAGTCAGGGGAGCCCTTTCAGGATTTGGTGAACGAAGGGGCGGAGAAAAGAGCGAATGAAAAAAGAACAAGCTAGGAAGACGAAAAAAAAATCAGGGAAACCGCCATCAAAGTAATGCACATGGCAAGGATCTCAACGAAAGAGTTCAAGGACCGGAAAGGGGAAAGGACGGTGGGGTAACGGCAGAAATTTTAGAATTTTGGGGTTCGGAAAATAGACGCGCAGAAAAAGTCAAATATTGAGACCAAATGGAGAATTGGACAAATGTTTGAAAAGGACATCTTGGGTGGTTAGCACAACAGGCGAGAAAAAACAACCATACAGGGGAGAGAGAAACAGTAAGAGCGGCCGGCTGCAGTGGAAAAAATCGCCAGCTGGTGATTGTGCAGGGGGTTTAAAAAAAAATCGTTTAGAGGCGAAAATGTTGGTCTGGGGCAGAAGAAGGAAAAGAAAGTGACCGGGAAAAACACAGTACACGCGCCGAAACAAAGTGACGGAGAAAAAACAATGAGAAAACGACGGGCAGAAGACGGTGGTCAAGAGAAATGAGTCAGAGAGGAAAAAACAAAAAACACAACGGGGGAGGAAAAGAAAGGAAAAAAACTTTCAAAATAATTAAATAAAGAGTCTTCGACGAAGGAAATGGAAAAGAGCATTACTGGAAGTAAGCGGCGGCAGGACGGGTACTCAGCAGAAGAAGGAGGGGTTTCTGACAGGAATCCGAAACAAATACACAGAGGAAAAAAGTTTGCGGGAAACAATCCACAACAGACCGGGGTTAGGAGAATGCGAAACCGGCAGCAATCCGGGGGCCTCATAACCGAAGCGAAAAATGGAAGGGGTGTGGGGGGAGTCAAGGTTGTTGGGCCGAAACCGATGCCCAGAGAAAAAGAACAAAAAATCACCACAATGGGGGGAGAATATTTAAAAACGCTGGGAGCAAAATATTTGTTGTCAGGAAAATAAGGGAACCGAAAGGGCGGCCCGAACCAAGTGCAGGGGTACGCTGCGTACAAGAACGGAAAGAAAATGAAAAGCGGGGGGGAAGTTTCCTGTGGAAGGTAAAGATATGAGAAATGGTTGGGGTGTTGGGGATAGCTACGAGAAAGGTAGCCAGGCACCGCTACGATCAAGAATTAAGCAAAAGGACGTGAGTGAAAAAAAATCGTAACGCCTGAAAAAGTGCTCGTTCGGGAATCACAGGACGTCAGGATTTGCCCAGGGTGGTTGTGATGGGGGGGGGGAAATCAAGAGTTGAGAGCAGGGTTAAGGGAACAATGCAATCACACGTCAGCAAAAGCGAAAGAGACCAAAGCAAGGAGAAAGGCCCTTGAGAAGGGGGCCAAGAAGGGGGAGAAAGTGGCAAAGTTAAAAAGTAAGAGAGGGGGGATTCCGCCCTTCCCGACGAGAAAAAAAACTAAAAAGAGGGACGCTGCCTTCTTATGTAGGGGCATTTCAGAGGAGGGGTACAGTCGCGGACAAAAAAAAAAAACGAAACATCAATGGAAAAAAAAAATGAATCCAGGGAGGCTGGAAACATTAACCAAAAGCCAAAAAGTATAAATAAAAAGGAAAAGGAGAGAGTAAAAAAAACTCTGGTCAACAAGGGGTGTCAAAGGGGAAGATCGAAAAGAAGGTACTTTCGAAACACAAGGCAAAAGTGAACCGGAGAAAAGGAAACAAAAGTAGGACGAACTAAGGGGGGGTAGCAGGAAAAGAAGAAGAAGTGAAAAAAACGACTGCAAGAAAAGGGAAAAACAGGCACGCGACAGGGGTTATTTGTTAGAAGAGTTATCGCCATCAGCAAAAGGAGCAACTAAGCGGATATGGCACCGGGGGGACTGTGGCGGGGGACACGGGGAAGGGGGCGCCAGAGGCGCTCCGTCGGCAAAGCAAAAAAAAAAGTCCAGTTAGGGAGAAAAAACAGCGAAAGAGATAGTGAAAAAAGCATGCCGGGGAGGGCGGACCAGACATGGGGAGGCACACAACAAAAAAATTGTCACGAAATAAGGTTGGGGGGGGAATTGGGGGGGGACGCCCGAACTTTGTGTGAAAACTCTGCCGCGATGGGGGAAAGGGGGGTCCAGGGGGGAAAAGGAGGGTGGTGTCACAAACAGCCAATGGGAAAAATTAGAAAAAGAAGAAGATGGATCATCGCAATGAAAAGAAAAAAGAAACTGGGAGGAGCCCGAAAGAACATCGAAATCAAAAGGGGAAAAAAAAGGAAGGCAAAGCTCGTGGAAAAGAAAAAGGGGTCGCAATGGAAAGGTTTCGAAGTAAGGGAGCTCCGGCCAGGAAAAACGAAAAAACATAACTTTTGGTGATCGTTCTAGAAGGAGACCTGAAGACGGACCTGCATCAAAAGAAGAGAAAATGCCAGAACAGTACTAACACCGATAATGGGGTCAGGAGTAAAAGACGTTGGAAAAAGGGGGTAGACAAAACCAATTGACAAAAAAGAGGTTGGAGGTAGAGACCTAACCCGCCTAAGTGGTTTTGAAAAAAAAAATGCGAGGAAGTTCCAAAAAGAAAAACGTCAAGATTCAGAAAGAAAACTCGCGGCGTGCTGTACAGGCAGAATATTAAACCGAACAGACACAAGGAAAAAAGAGGAGCTACAGAAGGGGGGGGGAGGAGCGGTTGTCACGGAGTGGGAAGGGACAAAGCGGGGAAAAGAAAAAGGGTTTACGAGAAGCGGGGGCGGTGAACATGCTAATCAAGGCAATCGTCCAAAGTTCGAATAGAGGGAGTAAGGGGGGGGGGCCGAAAAGGAGAAAAAGGCAAAAAGCTTGTCACCGGAAGGGAAGGATCGTTCAAGACCCGGCAAAGGTGGGGGGGGTTGCTAAGAGAACCAAGGAAAAAAAAAAGAAGGGGCGGGAAAAAGTGGGCCCACGTAACGTAAGAAGGGTCCGGGAACATCAAAGAGAGAAAAAAATCCTGGGTCTAACGCGATAAGCGGCACCTAGGGGAAAAAAAAAAAAATATAAAAACGGAACCGTACGCAAGAAAAGGTAGAACTAAAGGTCCGCACAATTACACTTAATTGACTCAACAAAAAACGTTTGACCGTTGGCGCGGGGACACGGAAGGCAGAAAGATTTGGGGTGCTCGGATGAAGAACCGCAAGATTAGTACAGTGTTATGGGCACAAAACGAAAGGCGGAATCAGGGGAATTCGATTGCCACAGTACAGACAGAAAGAAAAACAGTAGAAAGATGGGGGGTGAAGGTGCCAGGTGGGTTGAAGTCAGGGAAACACTGGGAAAGCGCTACAACGGAGGTAACCGGGGGAATAAACAGTCGATGCAGGGAAAGAAGACCCCAAAAAAGAATCCAGTTGGGGACACGTGGAAGTTCGGTGGGAGTTATATTGACGGAAAGTATCACTGCCGAAACTGGAGATTCACCTGAATCCAGGAGAGGGAAAGGGATGATGGACTGAGCGTAGTTCCCGAAAAATGGGGGGGGGGGCGCAAAACAACAAAGAAAACGGAAGCGAAAGATTGGCAGGGAAAAACAAAAAATTCAGACGAGGGGGAAAAGACCGTAAACTCCGAACGGAAGCAGAAGAGTAGAGAAGGGAAATAACATTCACGTGGAAAAACTTGCACACAAGGAGGGGGGGGGGCACTTGGCAGGGGGGCACATAGTCTCGAAGGGAACCGCAATCGTGGATAGCCAGCAATAGCTTGGGAAGAAAAAAAAAACAAAAGGATGGCAAAAAAAAAAAAAAGAAGTTGATCGTGCACAAAGGCCGGAGTGGAAGGTATAAAAGGGGTGTGCCGGAAAACAAGGGTGATCAAAAAGAGGTGGTTTGAAGGGTCCTCAAGGAACAAGAATGTCAGGCAGTCTAGAGCATTCAAGTTTCTGTATATTTTATTGCAGGATGGCAACAACAACAAAAAAAAAAAGAGAAGCGTGGAGTAGGATACCCGAGACAATTGAGGTGACGCTGGAGCGATCAAGCATAAAATAGGGGGCGAAAGTTAGCGGGAAGAAAAAAAAGACACATGCAGTTGAGGCTGTACGGGGGTCGAACGCAAACAGAAAGATTGGGCAGGAAAGGGCTGGCAGAACGTGCATGGGAACCAGCGCCCCACACGGTGATTGCACACGGGGGGAGGAGTGGAAAAAAAAGATTTGGACGACAAGGGTGGCGCGCAAACGGGGAGATATAGAAAATATCAGAGGGGGCCGGAGGTAAAAAGAAAAAGGATGGTCGTTCAAAAAAACTAAACCTGTAAGGGAAACAAAATTGGGGGAACGCAAACACAACAAAAGTTAGGGAGAAAAAAGGAAAGGAATGAAAGGGAAAATCAAGTAGAGGAAATGGGGTTGGGAAGGGAAAGTGAACAGCGAAGGGAAACTGGAAAAGGACCGCACCAAATTTGGTTAAATACCCATCTATCACAAAACACACCAATGAGATACAGAGCAAAAAAAACAAAAGGGAAAGGTGGGGGGGGAAAGAAAAAGGAGATTTTTCAAATACGTGGACGACGGGGATGGTAGGAATGGGCGCCCATTTTGGCAGTTAACGGCGCCCGACGGAAAGCTTATACAAAGGTGGAAAAAGCCCATGAAGAGACGGGGGAAAATTGGAACGAGAAACTCATCAAATTCAACAAGGGGACGGAAAAAAAAAAAAGGCAATAGTAAAAAGGTGGTTTTAAAGTGTATATGAAAAAGACTTTGGAAACCGACTGTCAAATCAGAGCGAGCGCACGGGGAAGGGAAAAAGAGTTGAAACCGCAAGAAAAACAAGGAAAGTTGCCCAGGACCAATAATGCAAAAGGGTGGCGGGCTGTTCAAGCCGGATGGCCCATATGCATTAGGGGGTCAATTGGCACCTCGCGAGAGAGAGGGTGGAAAAGAGGGGAGGCGTGGCGGGGTGTAAGACGCACTACAGGGCAAGAGAACTCAGGGGGTAGGAGGTGGGGACAGGAGGAGCGATAAGTTGAAGGCAGAAAGACAGAGAGATCGAATGGAACTGCAGAGAAGTGAGGGTATGAGATGGGATACAATGAAGGGATTGGGAAAGACCCTCAGGGGGCAGAATAGTGGTAGTCAAGAGCTGTAATCCGAAAAAGCCAACGCGAAAATTGGGACCGTGAGAATCAGTACATGTACGGCAAGATGATATATTCCACTAGGAAGGAGAGCAAAAACGAGAAAAGGAAAGAGAGGAGGCGAAGAGGGTATTGCCGCGGGGTCCGAGATCATACACCGCCAAGGGGCAAAAGCGATAAACCAGCTGAAGGCATTGAGGAGGTCTACGACAAGCGCCAACGCTGTGGCCACGGGGTCGAGATAAAAAAGAGAGAGGAAACGGGGCTGAATCACACAAAAAAAAAGAGGTAAAAGAAGAGAGAGGGAAAGAGGAGAGGCAAGTGGGCGGTCGCTGGGTGCAAAGGGAGGGAAAAAGGAGGGGAAGTGACCAAGTAAGCACGAAGGAAAGAAAAAGGAACGGAGGGTGACCGGAGGAAGGTGGAGGGAGGTGCAGATCGAGAACGGTGAAGAAAAAAAAAAAAGAGAGGCAGGGGGGGGGAGCTAAAAACGAAAAAACAAAAAAAGGTCAGTCTGTTTGGAGGCGGTGTGAAAGAAGGTAGCACAAAGGAATACAGGATCACCACGCCAAAGGAGACAAGAAGCCCATACCCAGGTTTTGCTTAACTGCAAAAAAAAACGAAAAGATGGCAAGGTGAAAAATCAGAAGGTCTGGCTCGGGGACGAAAACACCACAAAGAGTTGAGGAAAGAAACGGAACACATTTGGGGAGAAAAAGAGGGTCGGGAAAGAGACCGACCGGGGGGAAGCGCTGGGAGGCTCAACGGGGGGTAGAAATCAGAGAAAAACTGCAAAAACCGGTAACAAAAAAACATACGGAAGGGACGAAGACAAGGAGAGGTGCGGAAGAAAAAAGCATGCAAACACACCGAAAAGGTGCAAAGAGGGGGGGCCACGCGGAAGGGAGAAAAGGAGCGGGGAGAGTCGGGTAAGGGAAATGTGACGATGGGATTGGGAGCAAATCTTCGCGTTCAAACGGTGGATGTGAGGGGAGAAAAAAAAATCAAACAGAAATACAGCAAAGGACAACCAAAAAAGGAATTTCAAAAGGGGAAAAGTCAGTTGGACCAGGAATAAGTTCAACTCAGAAACAAGCAAAAAAGAGACAGTTGGAGGGGGGCCACCGGGGAAAAAGAATACTGTTCAGGGGGAATCACCACTCGGGAGGGAAGGGAAAAAAACATTGAAACAGGAGGAGAAAGAAAAAACTAAGATAGTACAAACTTGAAAGAGGTCGGAAAACCAGGCCCGATCGTCAGGGGGAAGAAGAGTGGGGGCCAAACGGAAAGATCGGACTAAAAAAAAACGCGGATCCTCCGGAACAAAAGAGAAAAAGGAAAAAAAACGTGCAAGCAAAAATGCCACAACAAAGGGTCAAAAGAAATCGTTTCACGGGGAGACACCCCAGCCAGTGTTCAAAAGTCAAACTAGGAAACCGAAAACACCCAAACCCGCGCCCTCTGGGGGGAAACAAAGATGTTTAGCGGATATGGCTCGAACAAAGAAAGCGAGGGAAGGAGGCGCGTTTACAACTGTCTTAAAACGAAAGGGATTAAAACGTGAGACAACCCCATCCCGGGGGGAATTTTGACAAGGAAAAAAAACCAGGACGAGGAAAAAACGAATAGGAACAGGGGGGACACGAATGTCAGACCGAGCCAAAAACGAGCAAGGGGGTATTGGTCCCTGTTGTAAACGAAGGGGATGGCGACAAGTGGCAAACCCTGAACGGCACTCCAATAAGTAAAACGGGAACGGGATTAGAACAAAGAAACTGGTGAACAAGACAGGTAGGGACACACAGTCTGGTTCTATCTCACGTACGGAAAGGGGGATTCATACCGCCGGGAATAAGGGGGTAAAAGATGGACAAGCAACGAGAGTTGATAAAGAAGAGTTAAACGGACCAGAGTTTGAACTCAGGCATCGGAAAAACTGAAGCGGTTAGTGACTAACTTAACACCGGTGTAAATAAAGAACCCTAACATGAAACAGGTCGAAAAAGCAAGAGACAAAAACGAGTACGTGGAAGGGAGGCATGGAGGTTGGGACTGGCAGGAGAAGTAAGTGAGCGAAGGAGCAAGTTCAGGAAGGTTCAAAGTGTAGGAGAGGCATGTACATTAGGGAAAGGTCAAATGAGACGGCGGGGGGGGACCAAGAGAAAGGAAAGACAACAGATTGGGTAAGGTAAGGTGTCAGGGAGGAAAAAGAAAGTGAAGAGGGGGGCCGATAAAAAAATCGGCGACCAGGAGAGGAAGGGGGTTATGAAAGGGGGACTGGGTGCGGGAACATACTGCAAACAGACCATTCGAAGAGAAAACTAAAAGCCGCACACGCAAAAGACACATGACGGGGGAGGTTGAAATCCGGTTTGCCGGCAAAAATTGGTACGCCCTCAAAAGCGAAATTAAAAATCGCACGCTACCGATCACATCCTGAGATAGGGAGGAACAACTTCGTGGATGCGAACAACGTGGTAAAACGCGGGGGGACGTTCCAAAAGCAGAGGCAAGGGGAAAAGAAACGAGGGGGACCACGCAAGTGCAGAAAGGGGAAAAAAATGGGGCTGTGCAGAGAATCCTCCGCAGTGGCCCCAGACAAGCCGCCGTCGGAACTTGGGATCATCGCGGGAAGAGGATCCGTCACGTCTCACAAGAAAGGAGATAACTGACAGCCACAGGGGGGGGGGGGGGCCAAAGGAAAAAACGGGAAACAAGGAAAGCCCGGCGCAGGTTCGGCGCAACTGGAACCGGGCGGCGGATGGACACCCAATCGCGCCACGCGACAGTTCATAAGAAGGAAGTGAAAATGGGGACGTAGGAGGTACTCAGAGGTAAATGAGACACCCTGAAAGGGAGGGGAAAAGGGGTTTTAGGGCAACGAGAGGGGAAAAAAGGGATTGGTTAAAAGGGAAGTGGTTACACTGTGAAGAGCGGGTACCAAGTCATACAGGTGAGAGAGGGAAGTGTCTAGTGAAAAAAGGGGCAAGCGGGGAATAGGGAGAAGGTACAAAGGAATGGGGAAAGGAACAGGGTAGAAGAGAAGGAACTTTGTGGGTACGGGGATAATGGTAGCCGTAGTAAGCAGAAAGGAGGGGACTGTGAGGCACGCGAAAGCCGCGGCGTGAGACGAAAACAAAAAGTGACTCTCGGTCAGAAGGTTGGCCGGACGAGTAAAAAATATTCGGATTGAACAAAACGGCAAATCAAACCCACAATCTCACGCTGCAATCCTTCAATTCGGACGCAGGAAAACGCCAGAGCAAAAAGAAACGGGGAGAGGGGGAAGGGAGGCGAATACATTTGGACGGCCGCATAGAGGGAATGGGAAGAGGGGAAGGACCCCGCGGCCAGGGGCGTCACAGCCAGAACGCGGTTTAAGATCGTCAATGCGCTGAGGAAGTTCGTCCCAGGTTGCAGAAATCTAGAACGTCAGAAATCCACTGAAGTCGTCTGGGGAATAATTGTTGGTGAATCGTCCGCAGGTCTAAGCTTGGGAGGTAATTGACGACACGATTGTAAGTATGTCGAAGGAAAGGAAATTCTTCATGGATTGTTCGCCGATTGACAACACCCCCCCCTGCAGTTCTAATTGAAATACATAGTCCCGCACATTGCCATGGTGTGGAGTCTTCAGTGATCGTGAAAATGGATCCGCGGGTTTTGATCGCTGGGGGAAGGGGTCCCAGGTTAGTTCAGCAGGGGCAGCGCCTGTAAAAAGCACGTGGGGAGGCGGGTTAAAAGAGTGGGGGAAGGAGAGGCCAGTCGAACCACATTGCCATTGGCCAAGGAAGATGAAAAGACATCTTGGGGGAATTACGGCAATCGCCGGTCCACGGCCAGGGACAACCATATTCCGTTGATCAGGGTGCAGTAGAGGGTTGGAGGGCCGAATCTCAAGCTACCCGAAAGAACAGATTATCGGTAGCAATCGCAGGGGGAATGTCATATAGAAAAAAACACTCCATATTGTGGCAGTCGAACGGGCAGGAAACGGTGGGAAAGGCAAAACGCAGGCACAGACACGGTACGTATAGGTAAGAACGTGAACAGAAAGGCTTTGTTAAGGACGGGAAATCAAAGTCATTGGGAGGTGATTCTACAGTGGCTCGAGGGGAGGAAGGACACGGAGGCATAAAGGGGATGGGACCGACTGGGAAAGAGGAAAACAGAGGCGGATTGGCCGGAGTGTTGGGCAAATGGACTTCCGGTGGTTGGAAGGGAGTGAATATGCAACACTGCCGTCCCGGGTAGGTCTGGGGTGAGGGATCCGTGGGAGTCCGACTACCGTCAGAGGCTCCGGGCAGCAACTGCTGGGGGCCGAGAATTGCAAATAGGGGCACTTGGAGAGCTGGCAAGGGCGTATGGGAATACTGGTACGTGCTTGACCGGCAGGACGGGACAGAAGTGGGAGGTTCACTAACCTGCAACCCCTCACCGGGGAAATAGGGACTGGGTCATCTTAAATTCACAAGCCGGCGGGAAGAGGACAGCGTGAGAACCAACGGAGGCATGAAAACGGACACGTAACGAGTCGTATCAGGCCCCTTACAAGTGGACACCCGACTGTCGTTGGATGATAAACGGCGAAGGCTTGAGAGCAAAAAAAATGCACCGCGGTCACCAAAAGGACAGATGGGTTGGCGTGCAAAAAAGAAAGTTTATATCTAGCGCTCACACACATGAAAAATAGATAAAAAACGCTGGGGGAAAAGCCACCCCAGAAAATAGCGGTGGAGAAAACGGGCTTGGGAGCTACGCTCGAAAAGCTTCATCCAACCGACAAAGGGTCACTATAAATTAAAACTCGACTACGAACGGAGGAACGTTTCATGCGACAGGATGGGTACCGACTCTTATGCATATGCAGCCGTAAAAGAAGGGGAAAAAAGTACGCACAGATGGGGGCGGTGGGGATGAAAATACAGCAATTATAGTTTCCCGTCTCAAACGAGAAAAAAATGCCAAATACAAAAACACGGCGATAGTTTTGGACGGCGCTGAGCCGTGCTCCCGAGCAGACGATAGGGGGCGTACAAGGCTCCTGACTATGCACCAAATTAACAGCCGAAGGAGCAGCTTTTCAAAAAAAAAAGGGCATACTACATCACAACACGGAAATGTGGGAAAGCAAACACGAAAAAAGAAAAAAGAGAACGTCCTACAGTTCTGTAACCGCGCATTAAAAACCCTTCGCGCCCGGTACTTCACGAGATCACGAGCAGGCAACCAGGAAACAAATACGGCTTAAGGAGACCAGATACCCGCAGATGTAAAGGCTTACAACGTACCACCGTGAAGGAAAGAAGAGTTTTAATGTTAATCAACGGCAGCGGTTCAGCGCACAACTCTTTGGAAAAAGAGCACCATTCCCCTAAAGATACTACATAAACGACTCGTGGGATGCCGGGCATGAGGAGAATGAGGACGGCACTACACAACATACGAAAAGTCATCAACGGAATGGGTAAGGTTGATATTCCGTACGGAACCGCGAGTGCAAGCTCAGTCCACGAGATTGGGGGAGTCGTAAACAAAGGGGCAATGGGGTCAATGAGAATCCGCCTTAACGGAACAAAAGTAAACCCGAGAAAATCGGGTTTGAAAAAAATGCCACAAAGGAGGGCGGAGCTAACCATCCTGACGCACAAGGGAAAAAACACGCGCGATTCAAAAAAGCTGGCTCCTTCTCAGCAACAAGGGACAGACGAAAAATCACGGAACATTGAAAGGTTCTTCGATGGGCGGCACGCGTGGGGGAGAGGCAGAAACACGGAATGAACATTTGCAGGGGAGAAAGATGTAAAGAGGGGGCTGAAAGACTCACACATAAACTGGTAGACAGTGAGACGATCCCCAATACAGAAAGCGCTAAGGAAAGGTGGATGCCGAAAAAGAGAAGAGTGGTAAAACTGTTAGCAAGAAATTGTACTAACGGCAATCATGCGCCTTAAGCAGGGAATCAACGAGCCGGCGGTGACGACGACACAGAAGTTCTAATGCAAGGGGGTGGCAACCTAGAGAGGGCGGCGAAAAAAAGCCGTGAAGGTTCGTACACCGGCAGATCAGGAACGGAAAGGGGAGGATTAGGGGGTTTCATGGAAAGGTCCAGACGAACGACTCGACGACAGCACGGGGACTTAAACAAGCAAAGATAGGAGCCCAGAAAAGAAACCTGGCATCCGGCGATGAAGAAAAGGAACTGCGGCGAAATGCGCGTGTTACTGTATCCTATAATGTGAGGGGTAAAAGAGGAGTCACGGGAAGGGAAGCTTAGAGGAAGAAAAAACTTGTTCGCATGAGAGGGGTGACTCAGAAAGAATGGAATCGGCGGGGGGACCGGGGTGTCAGGTAGAATCTGAAGAGGGCATCGGAGGTGTAAAGCGGATTGGAATAACCTTCCAGCTGAAAGGTTGGGCGCTGTGTTGGCGATGGGATAAGATCTGGGGAGACTTGTTGGAAGAGGAGCTCGGCGGAGGTTCCCCAGCGCAGGCAACGCATTATGAGGCTGCTCAAGGGAAGGGTGGATATATGTCTAAAAAGCGTCCTGGATAGTCAAAAAAAACGTGATGCGAGAATTAGAGCGCGTACAACTTCACACGGGGGCTTAACCGCGCGACACAGCACGGCTAGAGGATCAAACGCCTAAAAAACCAACCATCGGGAATCGAGCAGGCTTAGAATACCCCCGAGCAGCCCGGGAGACGAGCGGGAACCTTCATAACGGCATGGCAGAGGGAGTCACGATCGAACACGCCTAAAAAAACGGGGGAACAGTCCATGGTTGGAGAGGGCTGATCTATTGAAAATGAACACTTAACCAAGCTCAAGGAAACAGAAGGACGAATCCGGAGACCCTGCAATGTTCAAACAAACAAGACCCTAATCTAGAAGCCGAATAAAATCCCGAAGCAAAGAAAAAAAAAAAAAAAAAAAAAAAAAAAAAAAAAAAAAAAGAAAAAAGAAAAAAAAAGAAAAAAAGAGAAATCCAAATATAAAGATACTGAAAGATAGGAAAATGACAAATGGAAAAATCTCCGTGGTTAATTGAGTCATTCGTACCGCAGGTTTGATCGGATTTCGAGCTTCGGGGTTCGTTTGGGATTCGCTCGTCAAGATTACAAAAATGGAGCACCACGGCGCTTATTCAAACGACGGTAAAGGGGGAGGGGAAATGAAAGTTGAGAATGAGGAATGCATGTTCCGCAGACGCAGGGGCAAGCGATCCTTAACCATCAGGCACCGCCGAAAAAGTGGTAGGAGAAAAGGGAAAAGTGGTCCTGCGGGGGGGTGGAAATCGCCCGGCAGAATAAAAGATAATAGGACGAAGGGGGCTTCTCGAAACAAACGGCGTGAGCAAGTTGCCAGGAAAGGATGGGAAGGTGGTACGGCCAGCTGGTCAAAGAGGAGAATCACGAGCGGGTTTCTCACGACCATAGGGAGAAAACGCAAACGTGTTTCAGAGGGAGGGATTCAACAGAACCGATGTAGTCGTGCCCTATCAGGCACGCGGGGAAGAGTGCAAGGAGAACGTAGTTGGAGTCGGAGGCATTGGTCATAAAGAACTAGCAATAAATGATCGGGAATGGGAAAAACACCGGAAGAAAAGGAGCTTCACGCCAGGAAGATGAAAGGGGTCCTTATTACGGGGGGGGAAGCGGCCAGTGCTCACATCAAGAATAGGCGCCAGGCGAGCGATGATAAAACAGAGCGAAGATGCGGAGCAGCGCCGCGCGGATCAATCTTGGCAAAACGAAAAAACAAACGCCTCATAACTGGGCCTGCCCTTCGGGCCGAAGTGAAGAAGTAAAAAAACTGAGGCGGGGGATATTGAGATCACAAAGAGTACCCCGCAAAAACCGCGCATCTCAGAAAAAAAACTGAGGAGGGAAAGAGAAAGGATTCGAAGGGGGGTTGCGCGAGGGAAGATTGGAGATACACTGATGAAAGAAAAAAAAAAAAAGGTTGGTCAGAGCTGTCGACCGCCAGGCAGGAGGAGGGGGCGGCGGGAGGGGGAAAAGAGGGAAAAGTACACGGAAGCAGTCTCCTCATAGTTCAAAACTTTTCAAAGAAAAGCGAGCCGGTGAACAGATGTAAATTGGGAGGATGCCGATGCCTGGAAGAGGGAAAAGACAGGAAATATCACAAACCTCGATTGACGAAAGGGAGATACTGCCGAGGAAAAAGGTCTCGACAGGTGAATTCCTCCGAAGAATTGGGGACCCTGAAAAAACTACCCAAAGAAAGGGAAAAATGCTGCACGATGCACGACGGAACTATCCGCAGTACTCAGAAATATAAATCTTCGGAAGGGAAGCCGAGGAAAAAAAAAGGGAAGTCTGCGAGGAGAGAAAGTGCGCGAAAAAAGATACTTAGAATGAGAACCAACCCTAAGGGGCAAATACCAAAGGAACACACACTAAAAGGAAATGCAGAAAAACCGCCTGGTTACCGAAGAATGTCGTGTCCGGGGGGAACTAGCGGCCGGGAGGATTACCTGAACTCATAAAAAGGCGAAGCAAGGCATCCGCTTAATAAACGCGAGGAGGGACTAAGGTGTAATATCCTTGAAATGCTCTGCGAAACAGGATGAAGAAGGCGAGTGAAGCCGCCATCAGGGGTACTGTTTGGAAGAAGCGAGGGGGGAGAACATTTTTTTCAAATGAGGAACTAAAATCAGGAAATAAGAGCTCGAAATCCGAATCAAAACAACAATTACTAAGGAGACTCACAAATAACTAACGGGAGGAGGACAATGGGGGGAAGAAGGAACAGAAAGACTCCTCGAGCGTTTATTAGTCGGAATTGAGGGGCTAGGGATGGTTAAGGATGGGATTAGGATTCCGGAGTCGTGTTTGACAGCGGTAGACGTCTTTTCGTCCTGGGAGATGGGAAAGGAGGGAAAAACGCGTGATTAAGGGGCTTTGACAAAACAAATCGCAAGAAGCTCAATAAAGAGACCAACATGACCCAAACTGAAGGTATGTTGCTCGTCTGGCGCCGAGAAAGCCACGCAAGAAAGAACAAACAGCATGAAGTCTGGATAGGGGGAGTCAGAAGACCGCTCGATGAGCCTAGGGAACGGTGTCTCCATTCGTTTTAAGGAGAATGCCCTGTAGAGAAGAGCACAGGTGATGGTTAAGTATCGAGGCTCGGGAGAGAAGACCGGTCCATTCAGAAGGAAGATAAAACATGGAAAGGAATTTTCTAATAAATAAAAAAAAACCCCGTTAGACTACCATCGGCTGTTGCCATACAAGGACAGGGAACTGACCCCACGCAGAGGATATAGGAACAGAGCGCAAAAGTCAGAAGCAACATGAAAAAAAAGGGAAGTCCAAATTACCAGATTAAGGCGGATCATCCGAAGGGTACAACCGAAACGCACTGCAAGATGAGGATAATTTGACCACAAGGGAAAACAACCGCGAGGAACATAAAAAAACAAAAGGCCCTTGGGAAAGGACATGAAGAGAAGCATAGTAAACGGACAGAAAGCAAAACACGGTCAAGTAATAGGATAAATTAGCAGAGTTTGAACAAGGGGGAAGAGCATCGGAAAAGGATACTGGAATAGGAATAATGAAATGGGGAGGTACCAGGTTGCTGAAAGTAAAGTACGGTAGTGAAAGGAAGAAAATCTCCCAAACTACTAAAAGAGGTCAAAGTCAGCTTCGAGAAGTAAGCCCAAGCTCAAACAGGCGGCAGCAAGCAGGCAGAGGATAAAAAAATTGCGGTAAGACCAGAGATAGGCGACAAACAGCCGAGAAGGTGAGCAAAAAAGCTAAAAAGACGCTGAGAAGTCACGAAAAATGGGTCCGGGCAAGTATCTAGACGTCACATCCCCCTTTACTGGAGCAGATGGTAAAAAGTTTTTGGGGGGGGAGATCGCAGGGTGAGAAAATGGTGGGGGAACGTTTCGAGACCGATTTCATCGGACAGTGAAAAGGAAAGAGTGGAGGGGATACGCTCTCCCACCCAAATGGGGAAGGAAGTATAAGACCAGGAGTCCAGCACAGGAAGGGTGGGGGGGATCCTTCCTGGGACGAAGGGAACAGCGGGGGTGGGAAAATCAGGGGGTATGACCAGTGTTGGGCAGACACGGGGGGGTCTCCGCCAGCCGTGGGAAGGTAAAAAAAGGGTCGAAAAGGAGAGTTGCAAAATGGGAGGCACAGAGGGAAATCAAGGGAGAAGAGATGTGGGAAATGACGGCAATCGCTGGCATGAACAAGAAAATGACATGGGGGGAAAGTCCGGGGGTCCGTAGCTGGGGTAGTTGACTAGCTGCGGGGAAGAACACTGCATAACGCGTGCAGGATCTGTGAAGAAATCAGCAGGTAAGTGGGTACGAGCTGTCCTCCAGGGGGGTGGAAGTCACAGGGTGCTCAAGGGTGGCCACAAACTGACCATACACGGTTGGTAGAGGGTAAGAAACCGTTGACTCTGAGTGTTCGGTGAAAAGACCTCCGTTTGAGGGGGTTAAGGTGAAGTCGCAGGGGAGGGCTGTGAGAAGCACTGCAAAAAGGTAGCCGATGACATAGACAGGGGGGAGAGATTGCAAGGGTAGGTGATTTAAAAAGAAGGTCCAAGCGTCGTTGGGGGGAAGGGAGTGAGGAATGGAAAACCTTCCGAGGTGACTGTGGGGAGGGATTTTAAGGAAGGAGAATGAAAGGAGAAGGCGGATCCACACTGGGGGATGACAGCGTCGGAACTCAACGTGGGGCTATGGCGATTGAGGACCGGCGGAAGGACGACGTACTATAATGGCTGTTCATAATCACCCGCACAAGAAAAGGGGGTTGCGGCACGACAGTGACCCACTTGGGGCGTCAAACGGAAAGGCAGAAGAAAAGTAGGGTATTCTCAACAAAAAGAGAGGCTGAAAGAGTCACGTCAAATCTTAGGCTAGGGGAAAAATGACAGGGGACCATCTTTCGTTGGATGAAGATATCGGACGGCACTCCAATCAGTCCCCGGATAAGTACAATGGGGGGGTATTCAACGGTG
>Ga0179593_1424842_pt1 | contig 19096 bp, 15 predicted proteins | sample CZODoug2_1_08_16_FD_185931 | JGI IMG/M metagenome (GOLD analysis project Ga0179593, IMG submission 185931) | Vadose zone soil fungal communities from Angelo Coast Range Reserve, California, USA - CZODoug2_1_08_16fungal (PacBio error correction) | ecosystem: Environmental > Terrestrial > Soil >...
ATCTGGGGGAGTAAGATCGATATAGTTCGTGCCTTGGGAAAAGTCCAGATGGAAAACTACTTCAAGGGAAGGTTATTGTAGAAGGCACGAGATACCAGGTTAATTATCAACTGGTCTAATAAAAGAGAGCGACAAGGGGGACTGTAGGTTAGAAATCCATGCAGAACCATCAAAGAGTAGGATAGTAAAACCGAAAAAAGGGAGACTCTAGGAATTCTCTTAAACTCCGTACGCAAAAGACGAGTGGTCAGGCTTTTGTGATGTGGCGAGCGGCGTGTAAGGTAATCGATAAGAAACTAGTGACCATACTGTTAATTAATATTAGGGCGGTCAAATATAAGTTACGAACCTCCGGTGAGAGATACACTAAGACAAAGAGGGGAAGTGGTTGTGTATTTAAAGTATCTTGGACTACAGGGAAAGAGAGGGTTTTACCTCTGTCCAGGACAAGCGGCAGACATTAGGGGCGGGGAGCGAGGCGGAGGTACTAGTGGAAAAAAGCTCTCGTGCCGACCCATAGATATAAGGGGGGGTGTTGGAGATCTGCTAAATATCTTATGGAGGACACAAGACAGGAAAGGACTTCTCAGAGACTGTATCAGCTCCAAGACGGCTAAGAAAAAGATTTGCTCGCAGCTACCGAAAAAGGATGGCAGACCTAGCCAGAGCAGCTTTATAGAGACGTAAGGGTTCGAGGAAGGCAAGCGAAATCATGACCGGTCACCTTGAGTGTACCGTCCGGCGATTCTAAGAGTTATTGGTACGGACAAGTATATCGGGTTCAGGATACAAGGAGATACGCAAGGTGTTTAAATGAGGGAGAAGTCGAGGAATCTATGGTGAAAGGCGGGACACGTGCTTCTCAGTCTATTCGATCTTGTTGGCGAGGCAAGACCAGGAAGGCATTCAATTAGCACGAAACAAGCCGGGAGGGTTACGTGGGGAACTCGTTAAAATGAGTCCGGGCTGTAGGGACCGCTTACTAAGTGGGGAGCTGGCGATATAGGGGAGCGCTTCATGACTCTTTTCTGATAAGAGGTGTAGTCTGAAATGCCAATACCCTCCGGAGCGGGGGCAAGCCTGCATCGCGGGTCAGTGTCATGTGACTCCCACGGTCGTTTCTATAGAGTCTTATAGAGAAACCATCCTGGAGTCGGAGAAAAAAAAGGGGGGGCCTACGGGGAACGAGGGGTTAATAACCGGGATGGGTGGGAAACCATATCAAACTGGTGGCCTTGAAGTGCTGTTGTGAACAGACGGGAACGCGCGGTTAACCAATCGACAAATCTCAGCGAGATCCGAATCAAGATGGCCCTAACGAAGGAAAGAAATTCCTATGAAAAAAAAATTGACTGATTAACAACGGAGAGCAAAGGAAAGGGATTTGGTCACTTCTTGACCTGACTTAGACGAAGGCATGAGCTAAAAGACTGTATAACTCAAGAAAATCCAAGGGAACGAAAATGGAGTAATCGCGTAGACGGCTTGTCATCACCTGAAGAAAGCGCGAGACGGTGCGGAATTAAAAGGGGCAAAGAAAAGACAAATGAGAAGGTGACCTCAAAGACCACGACCTTTAGACTTTGACGAAAAGTAGTACCTAAAATGAGAAATAGCCCCAAGCCCTTGGGAATGATGCCGAAGGATGTATAAATCCCTAAAGTCCTGTAACCCGATCAACGATAAAAGAGTAAATCAGCTTGACCGACTCAGCGGTAAGGGACACAACAGGGCTTGCCCCAGGCCAACCTCTTTGAAATTCCCACCCGGGAGATACGGGAAGAAGAAAACTCCGTTTTCAAGTTTTCCTTAGGGAGAATGATGAGGGAACCACCTGGCTGAATTAATATCATACCTAAAAGCCGGGGGGGAAAACGAAGGAACCACCTTTACTTTCAGTGCCAAGAGTCTAACAAGGGGAGGACGAAGTGAAAAGGATCTCGCTCACCCAAAAAAGTGAGAACATGGAGAGGGATGGAAGCGTAGGTCATTACCGGATCGAAGCAGAAATGAAAGTAAAGGGGTTGTACCTTAGCGAAAAAGGAGGAGGTACAGACTAGTGAGGAACAAGAAAGTGCAAGTCGTCCATCAGTATACGAAGCAACAGAATCGAGGGCGGATTTTTCGTCCTCTATGAAGACGGGTGGGAAAGCGGTTGTTTAGTCGGGTCCAGCCTTTCATTGGGGGAGAGAACGCGGAAAGGATAGGAATAGTGCGGCGTGAATCTGGGGGTAGAGGCAAAGGTGATTGCCGAAGGAGAAGACTTGGCCTATTGCCAACGCAGCGGGTCGTTCAAAAGAGAATTTAAAACGGAAAAAGATTCTCAGAGGACAGCGGGGTTGGGGGGGGGCAGGCGAATTTGTAGGGGTGGTCAGTGAGCCGTAGGAGGCTTAATGAAGATGGAGATTTCCAAGCGGGCGCTTGAAATTTACCATGGGTACTATTGGGGGGGTTGGTAAAGTGGGGCGACTTCCGGGAGAGAGTGTTCAGGCGTCACGGGCACCACTTGCCTCCTACCTACTTGAACGGATTTTAGGGAATATCAATTTTTTTCAGGATGTCTTGGTGGGGCATGATTAGCCATAGAAGAATAGAGTCAGTTTTGTGAACCTGAAATGGGACGCCGCGTCCTTAAAAAGACTGAAATTAACTAAAAAATTTAGCTACCACTGCGCTCGCCGGGAAAAAAGACCGAGGAAAACATTGGGACGCTCCAGGGTGAGGTATGCTAGAAAAAGCGAAACGAACCTTGTCCTCGCGTAGAGAAAAACCGAGTAATTGTTAAGAGCTCTAGGATGATGAATTATGCCAACCAGACCCCCCCCCCCCCCCCCCCCCCCCCCCCCCCCCCAAACCAACCCACCCCCCACCACCTAAGGGAAAAAGAAACGGGCAAGAGGAAAATTGACGAGAGGGATTTAGGCAAGAGCTCACGAGCACTCTCCACAGATCGTAAAGTATGGCCAGGATTGGAAAAATGACACGCAAGAGAAATTTATACAAGTCCAAGAGAGAACCCGTAGGGAGGGTGGGAAGACTTCAAAAAAAAAAAGTGAAGAGGGAGGGAAACGTATAAGCACCGTGGACATCGACACGAGATCCTCGATGTAGCTGAAGACAGAAACAAGGACAAGTATGAAGAAACCTAAAAAAACTTTCTACCGGTAGGAGCGGCTCTCAGCTTAAATAATGGTGGAATACGGGAATCCGGGGCTGTAAGAAACATGAACGCGATGTACATGTCTCAAGCATGCAGTTTAAAGACTACCAATCGTACAGAGACATGCGGCTCCAAGTGGCTTGGATGATTTCAGGGAAGAGGGGGACGGGATCCGGGGTAAGATGCAATAGTTGGATGCCAAAGATCTTCTCCTGAGAGACACAAAGAGGATCCTCTATTGGTCACTTCGAAGGCGCATATGGAAAGGCAATGACTGACTGATGATAATAACGTCTGATGATTAATGGGAGAAATACAGCGGACAGGTCTCTGTGGGAAAAGATCAGACGAACTCGAAAACGGACCTCTTTTAAGGAAAGAGCATCAACGACCGGTGCTTTACTGGGGGATTGGACCGAGGAAGAGATTGAACTGTGAACTGGTGGCCGAGGCGAGGAGGATCTGCCTTCCGTACCTCGTCAAGGACCCCCCAGTTAAAAGAGGCATTAGTCTCTGCTTGGGGGGTGAGTTGAAAATATATACGTGTTCGAAAACGTGACTCGCAGTTAGATAGGGGAAAATTACCGATAGGGACCCGGGAGTAGTAAGGACGGGCTAGAGAACTACTCCGGGTTCAATTTATGGCTATAAATAACATCAATCTTTACGGGTTAGTGCCGCAAAATGGCCGCGACCCGTAGGCAAATCGTCGACAGAATTGGGCAAATGTGAACTCGTCGTGAATCGATAAGAGCAGCGAAGTTTGACTTAGAGGGAGTGGGGTACGTTCGTACACGAACCTGAGATGAGACTTCAACCCTTGACCGGTGGGGTAAATATCTTAAGTTTCTTAGAGGCTCACGGTAGTGAAGCGTAAAAAGGAAGAAGTAGAGGCGGAGGAGGGCCAACTTCCTTGCCGAAAGTAATCGTAAGATTAACGAGTGGTGGGGTAGCTGTGGGAACTTTTGAAGGTCGGAAATCAAACCGGAAGGGAAACTCGATCTGAACTGGGAGAGGTAATGTCAGTTAAGAGCATTTTAGAAAACCTGATATCAGACACTTCCGACAGACAGCACACATTGTCATTAACGGGCAAAGAGACGAAACCCAATTGTCTTTGTTTCAGGGTATGGACCGACATAAGGAGAAGTTGCGCACCCGAAACCTTGCCCGCTAAGGCCGCCATAGTCTCGGTTCAGATGCGGGGGCGGAACCAACAGGCCGGGCGGCAAGAAAGAGGACGAGACCTAACCGCTCCTGCCGCATGAGCGGCTGAAATAAAGGGTCAAGCAGGGGTGTTTTGGGAAAGGAGTGACTTTCAAGGGGCACCGCAAGCCGGCCAAACCCGTTTCACTCATCGACACAGGCTGCAAGGGATGCCCCAAGTCGGTGACAGACGCTGGAAGAGAATAGGGATGCCCGTCGTTACGGGAGACCGAAGAAATGTCGAAGAGAGCGGAGGACAGCTCAAAAATCTCTCTTGGAAGTAAAATCGAAATGGATGTGGACACAAAAAAGGAAGTTCTGAGGGGAAGGTCGACCGTCTTGGAGTTCGAAGGCAGGCTTGGTTGAGGTCCAATTCTAGTCCAGCCCAGGCGTCGAAAAAATTGTGCGGCGAAGAAAAAAAAAGGGAGGAGGTCGACAAAAGACTAAAACCCAGAGGTAAGTCGTAAATGATCGGGAACAACCCCTCAAAGGGGGGGTAGACAGCGCTCAAGAAAAGAGGGGACCACGAGAGAATCCCCTTGGAACTTAATTAACTAAGAAAGGAGATTATTACGACCTAAAAGAAGGAGGAAGATGGTCTTTAGAGCGGGTTCTTGGAATTGGGGTCCGAAACAAAAACAAAAAACGCGAGTGGGTTGGGAAAGATGGAGATGCGGCGCAAGGTCCAACCATTAACGGCGTAAGTATGGAGTTTGATTGGCTGTCAGAAAAGTTATATCTAAGTAGGCGGAGGGGAAGGGATGTTTAAGGGGACGCTTTAAAATCGGAGTGGGGGGGAAAAGCTTGGTCATAAGGGAAAAACTAATACACGTTGGTGGGAAGCTGATGTCGAAATGGTAGTGCGGAAAAATGTGGAGAAGCGCTTTGAGCTCTTGAACTCGGAAAGGGGGATCTCAAAAAAAGTCGGGAAAATGCATGGGATTCTACAGGTGACTATATATCCGGCGGGATCAAAGCAGGAAGATCTTGAGGGAGCACCTTCATAAAACGCCACTGACTGAAAAAAGACGAAGGGGCATAAGGGAAATCCCGAAACAGGGGAAGAGATGCTCAGCGCTCTCTGAGTTGAGAGGGGAAACCGAAAAGAACTTGGCGCTGAGTGGGAAGGAGACGGCGGAGAGGAAGGCACTCTGACCAACAACAACTTGTACGCGGTTCAAAAAGATTAAGACGGAGGACTGTGATACTTAAGGAGTAGAGAGGGGCCCAGAGCCAGCGGCAAAGATAAAGGGGGTACATCTACGGACTTAAAAGCCAAGGGAAATAAAGGTTGGGAAAGTTTCACTGCTTACCGGGAGAGAGAAAGGTGAGGTATTGGGGGTAAGTATGACAACCTTTGTGGGCTTCGTGGTAATGGGGGGGATAAAGGAGGGAATCTGCGAAAGCTGGGACCGGGGGTGAGACCGGGAGGGCATGGGTTAGTGGGAGGTGATTCGTGGGTAGGGAGGGTTCGAAAAAAGGAGTCGGTCGCCAACTGGGGGTGGAAGAAGAGAGCTGCACCCGTTAAATTGGACCACAGGCACTGCCCTCAACCTAACCTGTCAGGATTAGCAATCACACCCATGTTTTTTTTTTTTTGATGTTGGGGTTTTGTTGGTCGAATGTTGTGTGTGTGTTTGGTTTAGTGTTGGGGGGGTGTGTATTTGGGGGGTGGGTAGATTTTTTTGGTGGGGGAAGTGGTTTAGAGGTTGTGTGTGGTGTTTGTTTTGGGTTGGGGGATGTGGTGGGTAGTTTGTGGTGCGTTGAGGTGTTAATTGTGTGGTTGGTCCTGTTCTCGGACGCTCTCAAGAGATTCCTTCGCGTAGCGAAAGATGTTTCTTGTACAGAAGAGGGAGGCAGGGCAGTGTTCCCTCTCCTAAGTAAAAGTCTCCCACAAGGAACGTATCAGCGTTCTACACGTCTCTGATGTAAAAGAGAAGACGATTAGCTTAACTTGCGAGAGCGGGGAGAGGATGCCGCTGTCTACGGAAAAGAAATTTCTAAAACGGAGAGGAGCCCGGAGGGAGAAACAAAGTTTCGTAGACGGATAGGTTAAGACCTACGGAAACGAGAAGTTCTATCCAAAAATAGTCAAACCGACGCACAGAAATGATCAATCGGGGTAATTCGCCTCTTGAGAAGCCTGATGTCCGCGTTTTGCTTCTTTCCGGAAGAAAGTCGGCTGAGACGCGCACGGGAGAGCGGGGGCAATCGGAAACGGTAGAGAGTTTCTTAATTGACATTACCGAACAAACGGGGATTTGGCAGAACTGGAACGAATCGGTGGGGTGGTGGGTGAAGTTCGTGAGAGGAGTAAGAAGTATAGGCGCGGCTAGTCAGTTAGTCCGGGGCAAAGGGAAGGTCGGCAAAGTAAAGGGGGTACGAGTCTTATATGCTTCAGGAGGTCTCATTTGCGCGGCCCACCTGAGTCAGAGGGGTGATAAATTACGAGATAGCTGATGCTCCCTCAGATAGGAATCCTGGACGGGGCTCCCCCTGAGGTATCGCGGGCATCACTCAGGGGAGAGGGGACTCAAATAATGTTTCATTAAAAAGGAAGCAGCCAAGAAAGGAGGGAGCGCGTGATTAATCTAGGGAGGTCTGGGTCAATAAAATGAATATTCGCTGGGTCCGGCAAAAGGGTTGGGGGAACTACTTGAGCTAGCAATAAATGGTCGGAAGCTATTGAGCGTTGGGAAGTGGACAAACGATAAACGGAGTGGGTATGTTGTGCATTACAGAAGGGGGACCGTGGGGGGGAAGAGGGGACGTGGGAGGCCGGTTCTACTGGTTGAGAGAAGCGGAGAAGCTTTGAAGGCAGGGGACAAAAAGCGCGAGGGCGTGGGTTTTACGGTGGAACATCGAGGGGCCAGCTGGGGGAGAAAAAATGAACGGTGGGGACGAGGTGCAGGCCGGGGTGTCTCTGAGAATAAGATGGGGGAGAGCGGGATATTATCGTAAGTGATGACTGTTTTTTCAGCAGTCAAAGAAAGGCCGACTTCATCTTAAGAGGTTCAGTGGTAAGGCGCGGTCCCCAACAGGTAGTTTCAATTTACTTCTAGTCGAAAGAGCAATAATAAATCCTCATATGGACGGTCAACCAAGGGTCGGAGTCCGAGTTGGCGGGGAAGGCTGGTTAAGGGGGGTTGTCCGCCGAGGAAGGGTTTTGCGAGGTTAAGGCTGGGCCTACTGAAGGAGCAATAGAGGTAAACCCGGGGAGTAAAGCTGAACTAAAGGTCCCTGTGCCCAACCACCTCGGCAAAATGGGAGGGACAGTACCGACCGGGAAATATGAAACATGAATCTTCGAATGGCTTGCTTGTCGGGCCTGTACTTTTTAGAACTTCGATAAGTTAAAGGACCTCCGGAGGGCACACGTGCCTAAAAGGAATGGGAACAGTCGGGTGCGTGCTCGCCGGGCTTGTTGATCACAAAAGCAGAACGGATAGCTTGAAGAAAGACTCCATACACCTCAACGTTGCAAACTAAGAAAAAAAAACCGACATGTCTTCCTAAGAAAATATTGTGGCTGCTCAAGGGAAGGGAAAGATGGGGCGGGTGAAAAATAGGAAATGTCGTCAAATACACGCAGAAAGTGCACATAAGGAAACAAGGCAGTACCAACCAATCTTACCTATCCCTGGGAGTGAGCTAAAACCCGAAGGAATGAGCCAAAGAGAAAAAGACCGCTTTCAGTCCGCCCGGCGCATACGGAAAGAAAACTCAAACTGCGCCTTGTGGCAGGGTTTGAATTAGACGGGGGGGGGAGGAGAAAAAGATTGACAGAGGTCCTAAAAAAAACAAACCAGTACGCGGGAACATCCGCATGGTTAAAAGAGAATTTCACGCAATTTACAAAGGGTAGCGAACGCGGAAAATTTCCGTCCAGGGAAGAGAAGCCACAGACAACAAAGAGATTAGATGGGGGAGAGGGAAAAGGGAGGTCAATTAGAGCGTCAGCGACAAGGACCCGTAAAGGTGGTTGAAACCGTTAAAACTATGAATCCAGCAATAGGGTAAAAAGACGGGAGAAAAGCCATTGAGGGGGAGGCACCCAGTAACGGAGTTTTTACGGGTCCGATTCAAACGACGCTGAAATCTGTGTTGTTGTATGCTGGGCAATCATACAAGGGGTGGGAATCGGAACATTGAATAACGGGGGGGAGGGTACGGGCCATCTTGGGTCGGGCAGTAGAAAGGGGACGACGAACGCTTAACCATATTTCCCAAAGAGGGGGGACTATCAGGGGAGGGAAGGACCTGAGGCAGGGAGGACAGGAGGGGGGTGGTTAGTGAGACGGCGCATGTGTCTGGGGGTGTCTGTAAGAGGAGATCCATGTCGGGGTTTATCTAAAAGGGAAAACTCGATATTACCAGACAGGATTGTTTGGGGGGAGGGGAAGGACGTGAGAAGACGGCGCCAATTACTCCGGGCTCCGACGTAAAAACGGGAACCGATTGCCAATAAATCGTGACATTGGGTCGTGTGGGAAGAGGAAGGGGACTGGAACAGGATTTAAGAAGTGCGAGTTGGGTCCTGTAGATAAAAATGCATACACAGGGAGAGAAACCGTGGTAGCCGTTTTTAAGATTGGGGGAAAGGAAAGGGGACCCGCCTTGAAAGGCCGGCAACGTGAGAGGGGGAAAAAAAAAATAGTCCTTAGTTTCGACAACGAAGACAGCACATTGGTCCTTCAGGTTCTGAGATGCTATACTAACACGAACTGAAAGTGTAAAAGCCACGCTAGGGAAAAAGAACCGATGAAGGAACTTGGGGGCCCTCCTGCTCTTGATCTACCTTGATTCGAAAAGCGGGAGGTCTGAAGAGAATGGAGAAAGAAATTATATCGCATCGTCACAAAAAAAAAGAAAAAAAAATTAGGCATCGCAAAATAATAGGAAAGAGGGATGTAAGAGTTCCATAAAACAAACTCAGTTTAATTGGGGAGGCCCTGCTAGACTGTCGAGGGTCCAACCTAGAATAACCGGGAGCCAAACTGGAAAAGCTTCAACGCTCGAGAGGGTAATGAGAGAGCCCCGCAACTGGCGTGGGGTCAGGTGGTTTAGAACTGAGACTTGTCAGAAAAGATAGAGGACAACAATCAAATTGTGACCTTGAGAATGATCCGGTGTATCTGGTAGAAAAGGCGACTCGCTATTACTCACGATAATCCAAGGACGGGGAAAGGGTAGGAAAACCCTCGTCGAAGCGACGAAAGACCTTTGCGCGATGTGCGAGACTCTAAGTCTTTTAGGCAATTCATAGTCAAGAAGTCAAGTGTCCGAATAAGGAATATCTATCTACAGGGATATCACGCAGCCTTCTCAGATGGAGGTCGACTCAGGTCTACATAAGAAAAAGGATCAGAATCGGCGTATGACTATGGCACTTAACGAGGGGCATAAGGAAAACCAGATCAGTGGGCAGCCTGACCAGAGAAAGAAAAAAACCCAGGGGAGAAAAGACGTTAGGCAGTGACCCTCAACTTCGTTCTAAGGTTAATAGGGCCCGCCAGAGAGAGTGAAAAACGAACATCCAGGATGGGGTTTCAAACACCTGCGCAGTATATGCCTGACCTTTCGATACCAATAGACCGAAACAAGCGAAAACCTAGGACTGGAAAAAGAAGGATGGTGACGAGCGACGAGAAATCCTCATTAACTCAAGAGAAAAAAGGGCTTGGGAGAGTGGGGTTCGAACTAGAGTAAAAAATCAGGGGGGGGGTTACTTGTTGGGCGAGGAACCGTTGGATAGAGAATTCTTCAGCTAAAAAGAGGGCAGAAAAGGTCACCGAGGTGGTAAAGGGTAGAAAGGACTCATAAGCCCATGAAGAAAAAGTATTGGCTGAATAAATTTAAATCGAGAGCCGGTCCCTTGTCGATAGCAGTTTCTGCGTTCTGGAGAGGGGCCTTAACAAGAAGGATGCTACCGGCACGTCCAAGCAACTTTCCGGATTACGTCCAAGATGGCGAGTTTCAGAAAGGGGGGGCCATGGGCGGGTGCAGGTAAAAAAAAGCGAGGGGGTCGAGTGAGACCGGACCGGGGGTAAACAAGTTCATAATGAGAGAAGGACAAATTTCGCAAGGGGCCGCTGGCGAGAATGCCGCAACCGCGAACCAGAGCTTAAAAGGGCTCCCGTCATAGGGTCACGCTTGGAAAGGAACTGACGCTATATCAAAAGGAAGGTCCCACGACGAGACCCAAAAATGCGGGGACTTTGATAAATGATAAGAACGTTGTTGGTTGCGAGGATTTCAGAGGGAACATCATGGTTTGCGCACCTGAAATTCCCGAGTCCCCCATCAGGCTTGGAACTATGGTCTTGTTGGGGGGGGATAGGGCATAAGAGGCGGCTTCGACGAGAAGAGTGGTATGAAGATCCTACCGCATGGGCTGCCTTAATCCTTTCCAATTTGTTGGAGTCCGAGTTCATGGAATGTCCAAGGAGGGAAGGTTGAACTCAGCCAATGCCTAGGGGAGGCCCCATGATTAAACGCACGCAGAGAGGATCAGAGAAAGAAGGGTTCGCGGGCTTAGTATCCAGTCGGTCCGTCGGGAGGATCTCTATTAACAATAAAGACACAAGCGGCCCCTTAAAAAGAACGGAAGGGGGAAAAGTGTGTTACAGTATGGGGGACTGAGGAAAGGAGCCGGTTTCAGTTGTTAAAATCACTACTGTTTCACGGGTAGATTCCAATTTCACGGGGCAGATCGAAGAACGACGGGCGCAGATTTGCATTATGACAGAATAAAAAGAGAAAAAAGCCGATCACGACTGGTATGGGAATTATAGGAAAAAAAGTCATTGGGCACCCAAAGCTAAGTGGATCTCTCGTCTGGACGAGCCACTATAAGAATAGAATTGTCAAAAAAATTAAAGTAAATAACGCTTTAAAGAAAGACTACAAACTTAATTGGAAAAAGACGAATGTCGTGAATAGATAGAAAAAACCACCACGGGAGAGTAAGGAGAGCAACCACTGGCCGACGAATTAAAATGCGTAGTCCAATCTTGCGTAAATTTGGATTAAGGGACCGGGATATCTCTGGGGTCGCTCTCCTGGAGGGGAGAGGCAAAGCGGGCTGGGACGAGATGTGAAGGGCAATCTCAATATATGGAAAGACTCTAAAAGAGGGGTTTGGGAACGGGACGGAATATTTCGTGGGAAGGGAGAGTAGGGGAGAAAGACGGGGGATGATCAATCTTGGACTCTACTTGGGAAAAGAGAAGAGCTCGGCCCTGAGAACGTCAAGAACTCCTAACAACCGAATCTCGGAGACAAAGCCTTTAAAGATATTGGCCGGTCCAGCATGGCTCGAGAGGGAAATCTCATCCAATACTAGGTTCGATTTCGATGGTGTGTCAGGGTCTTACAGGGAATCTCCTTGACGAAACCTACGTGTTTAGGAAGAAGGATCTCCTGCTGTGTGACATTTGGCATCTCCGGGAGTCCGGGGTCAGGTTGAAAAGGGCTGCTTGGGTCCATGACAATTAAATATGCGAAAACCCGGGACCAAGTGAACCTCTAAATCAGGAGGTAATCGGGAGAAAATATTGGGGCGACTTCTAAGATTTAACTCGAGGAACGCCCCACTAAAAAGGTGAAACTCGGAAGCCTTACATGAGGGCTCTGGCATCGGGGAGTTCATTGTGCAGAAATCGTCACTTGTTACCTGGACAGAAAGGCGCAAATCATGTTATTATGTCTAAGGTGAAGAGAATGGTTGGGCGTCTTGGGGGTAGTGCTGTTGGAAATCTGGGGGGGCAAAGAAAATGTGGACGGGGCCAAGAGGGAGAAAGTTTGATGTGAAAAGGGCTTCGTTTATGGCGCCGGGTCAAGCGAGCCATTCCAAGTTGGGAGTTATGCGGCACAAGAATGAACTTGGGGGACAGGAAGGGATCACATCAGCACTGAGACAGATGTGGAAGGAAGGAGAAGAAGGGGACTTGAAGAAAGATCGGGAGGATGGAAATTCGTGCTGGTATGGTTGTCTTTAAGAGAGGATCGGATTTAGCGTGTCACTCGTGGCGAAATCTCTCCAGTCCTGGGAAAAAAAGTCGCGAGATATCTGTAGGTAGCCCGACGATCAGCTTTAAGACAAAGAGCTCAGATAAGGGTTCAGGGGGTGAATACTGGCGGAGAGAAAGGCGGGCGAGAAAAGGAACCGTGGAGGGAAGGAAAGAGGATCGGCCAGGGGATGATCAACCCATCTTGAGCGAGTCTCACGAAAAGAGTTGAGATGAGTCCAAGAGCCAATAAAACGAGAAGGGAAGGAAACCTGGATCACCAGTGTCTCCTTCGGTAAGGACTATAGCGCTGTGTGGGGGTCCAAGGGGTTGTGGAGGGGGGGGAAGGGGGGAATCTGACACAAGGGAGGGCATGAGAACGCGTTAGGAAAAAAAAATGAATTGTCAGTACGTTATATATCTTCGTGGGATTCGGACAAACAGAACCGCAGTGGAAGGGGGAAAAGAAGTAGAGGGGTTGTTTTTGTGAGGATGGGGGGGGAAAAGCGAAGGGGAGGTGAAGTCCGCTGATCTGGGCCAGGAAAGCTCGTTTAATAAGGGGGATTCTCTGGTGGAAAAGTCTCTCAGGAGCCCAATAGGTTATCGCTTGGGGGTGATGCGAGCGGAAATGATCGGAGAGGAGGGAAAAAAGACTAGTGATAGGGGTACTCTACGCCTTGGGGCGAGGGCAGAGATCATTGATAGTAGGGTCTAAGGGCCAAAAAGGGTGATTTAAGACCTCAACTTTAGGGATACTTGATGGGATGGATGCTCATTTTTCTGGGCAAAGAGGAGCACGGGGAGACCAGTCGGTCACCATCGGGCAAGAGGAGAGCTTAAGGTAGTGGAGGGAACACGATCAGGTGTCGTCAGGTCACTAAAAAAGGAAGAAGTAAAAAACAATCTAAGCTTTGGCAGGACAAGGTTTACGTATATCTGGAGAAAGCAACCCGAAAGGTAGAATCGAAAGAAAATCGCGCTCTGGGGTACGGGGGAAATCGTCGCCGCGGTACGGATTCTTCTGGTCGGGGTTAAGGGGAATGTTAGCTGCGGGAGAGATCATCGAGGGCGAGTTCTAAGAAGAAAGGTGAGCAAATTCAGATAAAAAAAGACTGTCAGGTACAAGAGACTAGGGATGGCACTGTCCGCTAGGGTCTAGCAGGTAAGGGGGGTCGCGGTTATATTCTTGAAGAATCAGAGTAGGGGGGGGACAAAGGCAAATAAAAGTCGGGGTCGACCGCTGGGAAGGGTGGGGGGTACTCCAACTGAGGAGGGAAGAAGAAAAGGCGTGGGTTGGGGTGAAAGGAGTCAACCCACTAGGTGACCAAGAAAGAAACACGCGTCTACGTAAGACTAAATAAACAGACTAAAAAAAGAAGACGTAAAACTTGGAAGTTCCGGAGAAAAAAAGATAGGAGGTTCTATAATGAGATCTTTTGACCTTGACTGACACTAAGAGAGCACCGGGGGGCTCATCGAAGGGGCCCTAAAGGATGGTCCAGATCAAGGAGGAAGGTAAATATGAAAAAAGCTCTTTGGTAGTCATATAAGATGCGAACGGGTATCCGGGCGCGGGGACCGTGAACGGCACCCAAAAGAACTGCAAACAGGGGAGAATCGGAGGGGAAAAAGGCCTTGGAGAAAAGTGCGATATAGGTCGGGCCCTGCCATTGGAGCAATCTACAAAGCTTTTCTGGAACGAGGGAGAGTAGACAAGGTAAAAGTATCTCTTTCCCGAATACCACAACCTACCGTACCTGAGGTCAGGCATGACCTCTGTCCTCGAGACAAGAAACATGCCGGGATTGACGAGAGAAGAAGAGGGGTCCGTCCCCGTCTCATCTGACGAAAGAACTCAATCCGTGTATTCGGCCTTAGATACGGGCTGTCAAGACGATTCTTAACTTGGCTGGGAGAGAATACGCAAAGAATATTTGGTCGAGGAAGGGACCAAAAAAAATAGAAGGTCGACCGGAGGAAAAAATTGGTAAGAGCGTTACAGATCGCGCAAGACAAAAAAAAAAAGTCTGTAGGGTAAAATATAGGATTGGGGTCAAGATGAAAATGAAGCGGTAATCGGAAATAATGTGGGACTTCTCCGAACTAGGGAGGGAAAAATCTCGCTATGAAACGGCAGAAAATCGGGTAAGGAGGGGACTTCAGAACTAACAATAGGGTTGAAGACGTGAAAGGGGGCCGGTGGAAGGATAGGTGGTTAAGGAGGGGAAAGCCTTAACATAGGAGTGGGGTTATGGAACAAAGCATCGGAGATGTACGGGGATAGGCTCAAATGAATGGAACAGGATGGGCAAGGGTTAAAGCGAACATTGAAAAAGTCAAATCAACAGAAATGTCTATGAAAGGGCAGGAAAGAAAGGTTCTACCTACAGGATTGTTGGGGGTGCAGAGAGTTCACTGGGTGTCAGGTAAAAGAGCGATCCTAAGAGCATGGAGTCATCTCACAAAGAGAACCTATTCACCTTCCAGTGGACTTTTTGAGGCTGGGGAGCTACGCGGGAAAGTGAAGAGGGAAGGACGGACGTCAGGGCCCCGATTTCCCTCCTACCTACGTGAGAGTGACTTAAATAGGGGACTTCGTGAGGGCATAAGGGGGGTGAATGGGGAGAAGAGACTCCGGAGCGGAAGAGCATGGGATGCCTGGTTTACCGCAGGTTGACTCCTATGCTCAACCCCGCCTGATAAATGACGGGGGGGGGGGGCCAAAAAGGCCAGTCGGATCAAACCAACAGTTATCACATAAGGTCGACAAACGAGGGAACTAGACAAGTGTCCTCCAATAGGAGGGGACAGACGACCGATACCAAAAAAAACCGTGGGATCCAGCACGGAACCAACAGGTGGGAAGCTTGTAACCGCAGCGCGTGGAAATTATGGATCAGAGAAAGAAGTTCAGGCAAAAACTCAGGAAAGGAGATAGTAACATTGTACTCAGCGACGAAAGTTAACAAGAAGACACGAAAATAGGGAGCTGAGTTCCATTTTCCCACGGTAACACGACAAACTGAGGGGCGGGGGGGCGTGGAGGAACTGAATCGATTTAGAGGGGATTGAAAAGGCCAAAATCGAAAGGTCCGGCCTTCAACTGGAAAAAAGAGGAAGACTAAAGCCGAGGGGAGTATTCTAAGGACAAGCAATGATTTACTGATGGATAAGAAGAGGATCGTTTGTAAACTACAGAGGAGAGACTCGAAAGGGTACTGACACGGGAGGGGGTCAAGTGACGTTCAATATCGATTTGGGAAAAAGACGGTCTAGAAGAACGGAAATAAAGAGGGAGCCTGACCTGGCTCACGGTTTGAAAGAACACTCAGGTTCTCACGACACCTCCCTTCTGGGGATTATCGCTAACAGGGAGCCAGGACTGTTAAACCTACAGTACTTGTCCAAACTAGCGACGCCGATGTCAACCAACGATGCATCGTGGGCAGGTCCCGCATAGGGAACGAGATCGGAAGCAATCGATAAAGGACAATCTCCGCATTGCCTGGGGGGGGGGGGGGGGGGGGGGGGGGGTTTGGTGGGGACAAGAGCAAGCGAGGTTTAGCCTGTACTGACACGAATCAAAAACCACCTCATCTTGCTGCCAAAAATCGCGTTCTTCTGTACGTTATGCAAACCTAGAAAGTAAGCCCGCCAGTTTTGACATCTTCAATTCGTCTCTGACCGTGAGATAGCAAACTAAGGAGCACACAAACGCAGGACCCTCTGCAGAAGGAAGTAGAATTGCCCGCGATAGGGTAAAGAGGCCCCTGTGGGAAGGGATGTCCGGGATCTCGTACAAAAGAAAGTGGAGGGTTGACCGCGTCGATAAAGGAGAAGGGGGATACGTAATGAAATCCGCCAACGCACGACCTTTCCAAGGGGGCAGTAGAAAGGCGGGTACAGAGCCAAGTGAGATCACGTAAATCTAGAATTCGATAAAGGAGCCATTACTCAGAGTTCGGCAAGGAACAGCGAAGTAAGAGCTCTTCATTTTTGAGGCGCCTTGGATCGTAGAAGGGAAATAACTACATCTCTTCTACCGCTTGGAAAAGGCGCAGCAGTGCGTCTGAGGAGGAAGCTTCTATGTGGACGTGCAGCCAGGTTCCGGAAAACGGAAAGTAGTGGAAGTGGTCCATACTTGGGCGCCGCAAGTTCATCAGGGGAAGGGTGATTACCATTGGTCTCGGCTACAGTGGGGAGAAGCGTCCTAACAGCGAACCCTAGAGCATAAAAGTGCTGGAAGAAGAAAAAACGGTCAATCTTTCGAAAAATACACGAGGATCATCCTTATAAGCGCCGCCACACGTTACGCTTCAAGACCTCAATTGGATTGGTGGGGGGGGAAAGATGAACCGGTAGGCATTTAAATTTCAAAAAGAAGAAGGGGAAAATTCCCTCTGTCGCCGGACATAAAGGCTCGGGGCGCGGAGGAGTAGGTGTCTCTCGATCGTCGGAATATGAGGCCGCGCCCGTAGGGTAGGACAGCGCCGCCGGGCAGAAGGAGACTTGGTACCAGTTTGGTAGGTCCGAGCAGGTTCATTCATACAAGGGAACGTGGAACTCACGCAACAGCAGGAAGGGGATGAACCCCGTCCCGAGAGATGAAGGCATGTCCCGGGGGTTAGGGGATTTATGAATCCGAGTCTTCAAAAGTCTTAAACGGTCGCGAGTTGACAGACACGAAAAGATCTGATGAAAAAAATCAGATCAGGTTGCTGGGGAAAGAAGACAGGGAGGTGCTGAAGTCGTCACCGGAAGGATTTGGGCGCCATTTCCTTCGTTCTAGGAAGGGGGGGGCACAAATGCGAAGGAACCTAATCCAGTGAAGGCAAAATAAACTCCGTCACACCTAAAAGAGGAGAATCGTATCAACAACAGGATGAGTTTAGTACTGCCTTTGACCAATGCCAGCAGAGAGGGAAGGCGAATCAAAAGGAGGGCCAAGGAGCACGAAGAGGAGAGGAAAGGGCATGAAATAAAAAGGAAAATGTAGTAAACACACCGTTTAGGGGTCTGACCGGGCACTGTGGGCGGTAGTCCGCTCAAACAACAACGGGTGAAAAAAAAAATATACTAAAAGGGGAAGGGGTAACCAAACCTCATTACACGCTTGGGTAGTACTTATACTGCTGGATGGGACTAAGGGAAAATGGTAAATCTCGATGCTCTCTGGGTGAACCCGGGAGGGGAAGGGGGAGTAGATAAAAAGTAAAAATTTTGTTTCAAGCATTTAAACATCATTACTAACATACCGGGTTGGGAACTCTGGTAGGGGAGTTGGGGGAAAGAGGACGGGAAGCTTTTTAGACGAGGGAACGCGGGCTCCTTTCGTAAAAAAGGCCTTGGCCATGCAAAAGCTCGGCCTGATAACAGGAGGGCGACAACCGAACAAACTCGCCTTTCCCGGCTCACAAAAAAAGGATATCTGGGGAAGGGGGGTCGCAGGGAAAGCTTCGTAGAGGGCACAAGAATCTCTAGCTTAAAGAGACAAGTATGCGATGATCTGGAGTGCGCAGTGACTCCGGTTCCAGGGAAGGATTTACTCGATGGATCGAGATCAGATTATGGTACGAGTAAAGGCCGAAGAAGTAGAGGGGCTGGCCTAGACAGAAACGATTCACTCTGACCTAAAAGAAATTGCAAGATAGAAAATCGGAAATTGAGAGGGTGCAACGGACGTGAGAACATAAAAGGAGCATGCTCTCCCACGTACTCCCGAGAGACGGGAAGAAAATGAGTGTCGCGCAGATTAATTGTTAAGGTGCGAGGTCCGGATTCTTTCAAGTAAAGTAGAGCCCAAACACATTGGGGGGGGGGGGAGGTTAGGGGGGGGAGCATTCGGAATGTTGGCGTCGTTGGTTAAGTGCCTTGAATCTCGGTAGGATTGTCCTAAATCTGAACCTAAATTACTGGAGTCAATGGGGAGACAGGATGCGGGGTTGAGAGACCTGAACTACAACTATCAGTGCGAAGTTTTTGATTGAGAGTAAAGACCTAGAAAACAGGTCCCAGTAGGGGCACCTCACCGGCAACGAGACCTACAGGGCTGTCCCCGGCAAGAAATGGCAGGCCACTATAACATCGAAGGTAGAAAGTAATCGGGAAGCTGGGTGGATTGAAGAGAGGTCCACGATGTTTTGTACCGGACTAATCAAACATGAAAGGCTCAGCAAAAACTCACGAGATCTCGCTTAGAAAAATAGGGAAAAGATTCAAGAAAAAAAGAGGTATAGCTGTCATGGCAATACGGCTTTCTCGTGGTGCCCTCTGGGACTGACGTAAGTAACACCTGGGAGGGCTTGGCCCCGTCGGGGAGAGTATCTAAAAGGATCCTTATAGTACATAAAATAAAGTAAGCAAGCAAAGGGGTCGGAATTTGGAAGAACTCTAACCGAAGACGGATGGTCCACGTGTAATTCATCCTCGCGAATGCAAAACTCCGTCATAAGACGAAGATAAAACCGGAAGTGGGTTAAGGGAGGGGTGAAGGGAGGGGGGGTAAAGAGACGGCACGGTCGGCGACTCTCAAAGGAAATAAAATCAGTCGACGGACGGAGGTAATTCTAGAGGTAGGTCCAGTATCATTACCAGTAGGCGGGGGATGGGGGGGAGTCGAAAGATAGGAGTTTTTTGGGACGGGCCAATCATGAGAAACTCCTCTCTTCCATTAAGAAGTTGAAAGAAAAAGCAGTGAGTGGATACGGAAGCTTCTCAGGAG
>Ga0179593_1628788_pt1 | contig 19096 bp, 35 predicted proteins | sample CZODoug2_1_08_16_FD_185931 | JGI IMG/M metagenome (GOLD analysis project Ga0179593, IMG submission 185931) | Vadose zone soil fungal communities from Angelo Coast Range Reserve, California, USA - CZODoug2_1_08_16fungal (PacBio error correction) | ecosystem: Environmental > Terrestrial > Soil >...
GGCGCCCAAGCGAAACTTAAGGAATCGTTAACGGGCCCGAACGGGGGGGCAAAGCCTCAGAGGGAGAGGCCGGGGGTTGCCAGAAGAAAAAAGGTGGAAAAGCCGAGCTAAAAAAGGCCAATGCCTTCCGGGGATCAATAACGGTGAGAAAAAGAGCCTAGGGGCAAAAAAAAAAAAACTGTGCATACGTAAGTCAATCAAGAACCGCCGAGGGGAATGCCCTCAAAAAAAGTTCAAGGAAAATCTGGACCGCGATGAAAAGCACCACCCTGAGTCCTTTCCTCTCAATCCCTGGTTTGCTCCAAACAAATGGCGCGGAGGAAAAGACGCAAGGAGAGGAACCGGCGCTGGGGAAAATATTGACAAGACTTTTGTCAAAAGCAGGGATTTTGGGAGGACATCCAGGTTCGGGGGGTGATGAAACCTATCTGGGGGAAGGGGGACGGGGGAAAGACCAGAGAAAGGAAAAACGGCCTTCCCGTTAAAAGGTGTTCATTCATTTTATGAAGGGGGGAATCGGTAAAAAAAAAAAATAGGGGGACAGCGGAAGAAAGAACGTGGCCATCGCGTGCTTGTTAAACACAAAACGGCGCCCTTCAGGGGAAACTGACAGGGGAAGAGGATTTTAGAGCGAGTCTGGGGAGACAAAAAAGGGGGGGAAAAAAAATGCAGAGAACCCATTCAGGACCAGCCGCCAAGCCCGTCGCAGTTGGGGAGTAGTTGGGTTCAAAAAAACGGGTGAAGGGGGGAATGATCTGCGAACAATGATCTCGTGTTCGGACGCCAAAGAACCCATGCATTGCAAAAATTCAAAAAGGAAAGCAGGGTGGGAGGCCGACGGTGAACAGACGGGGAGCCGCGTCAAGGAACTCTCGCGTTAAACAACAGGGGGACGAAAACCGAAAAAGAAGGGCAAACAGGACTTCCGGGGTTCCAAGGGACAAAGAGCCAAAAGGACCAAAACGGAAGTGAAAAGTCGAGATGGAACCTTGCCAGGCACGATTACCAAGTGTACATCAATGGAAAGCCGGAACAATGGGGGCAAAAAAAAACCAAGAAAGGCACCGGACCTACGAGATATGGGAAGCGAAGACCCAAGCAAGGTGGGGGCAGGAGCGAAAAGACATGGGTTGTTAGAGACTTCCAGGGGAGGACAAACACAGCAACGCCAGCGCTCCATCCCAAAACCTAAACAGCACCGGAGAAGGAAAAAGCCGGAAAGAAGGAGAGGGAGAAAGCCGGAAAGAGGGGGGGGGGAAAGGTTGACGGGGGTGCGCAAGCCTCCGGGGTATCGAGGGTCCGACGACGGAAAAACGTGGAAGGAAAGAACCAGAAAAAAGGAAAAAGACGAGGCAAGAGGTGCCCACACATACAGCTCGTCTGCCGGGGGGGGCCAGGACTCAGAAAAAAGCCAAAAGGACATGAAGGGAAAAAGGACAGAGGCCCAGCATCAGTGACCCTGTCTTGTTTACTGTGGCTTACAGAGAGGCAGTGTAAAAAAGAGGAGGAATGAGGGGAGGGGGGAAAAAAACCAAGGCGAGAGAGAGGGAAAAATCCTGGGGTTGGGATTTTGTGAGGTACGCAAAAGCCCATGTGGGAGGGTTTCCAAGAAAAGATCGAAACCTCAAGGCCGTCGGTGGAAAGTATCTCTTGGATCAAAGCCAGTGCGCAGGATCGTCATACGTGTGTAGCATAGCATCCTAGGGAAGGTTCCAAAAGAAAAAAAAAAAAGAAAGAAGAAAAAAAGGAAATTTAAGAACGGGGACAATCGATACAATAAAAACAAAAGGAGGGGATGAGGGGAGAGAATTGTTACACGGGAGCGAAAAAAGTGGGTGGGGGAATCGGTTTGAAAAGGCGCAGGGGGGAGTGGAGGGGAACGGGCCGAAAGGAAGGATCTGGCTTGGGAACACCGGACCTGGGAAAAAAAGGGCAAAGGGGGCCAAAGAGGGGGGCAAACCGTTGGGAAAAAGATATTTGAAAGCCGCGTCGCAACCATGGAACTCGCAAGTCCTAAAAGAACCTCAACAAGCCCCAAAACTTTTTGGGGGGGAAAAAAAAAAAAAAAAGGGAAAACCTTAGAAAATAGGGGGGTTTGGAAAAAAATCGAGCTCAGCAGGGGAAGAGGAACCACGACAGGTTGTCAAAAAAGAAAGCTGCCTGATGTAAGGCCCATCGTGGTGAGCAAAAAAAACGTGCTTTTAGTGAATACGGGAAGCTCGACCGCCCTGGGAAAGAACGCGCGGTGTTTAGCATCCGACCAGGGTGTCAGTCGAAGGAGGCTGGGAAAACCGGGGGGGGGTAACAGTCCATCCGTTTTTACCCCAGGAAGACATTATCGGGGGGAAAACCATATAAAATAAACGTGATTGGGGTCCTCCAACGGGGGGGGGGGGGTGGGGGGGGGGGGGGGTGCGCGGGGTGGGGGGGGGGGAACCAATCCAAAAGGCAAATAACCTCCTGCTGGTGGAGGAACCTCTAAGTGACAAGTTGCTGGGCCCAAGAAACTTAAGGGGTAAAAAAAAGGTGGGGAAGGGGAGGCGTCGACTACTGCGTGCCAGGGTAAAAGAAAAAAGGGGAAAAGATGGTCTGAAAGGGAGGTAGACGAGCCGGCTTTGAGGTGGCCCAGGAAAAACAAAAAAAGGCCGAACGGGGCGAAGTGGGTGGGTTACAGTTGTTTTTGCTACAGTACACCAAAATGCCGGGACGTGCAGTAATTTCCAGGAGGACAAGGAATTGGTCCAGCAAATGGGGGAAATCAGGAACTCATCTAAAAAACGACACTGGGGTACTGACCGCAATCCTTGGGGGGCCCGTTCAACCTGGGACTGTCGGGTGTCAAGGGGGAAGCGGTGTCCCCTCAAAAGTGGTGAAAAAAACTAATGCGAAATCTAAGAGGGAGGGGAAAGTGAACTAGGGTTGGAAACCACGTTGTACGACAACGTACGACTGGAAAATGAATGGCTTTGGGGGGGAAAATGTCGGAACTACAAAAAAAACGAGGCTGCGATGGTAAGGTCCACCGAGAGACTGGGAATCCAGAAGTGGGCTCCAAAAAACCAAAATTAAACTAACTTCCCCAACCGACAGGGGAGTTGAGAGGTTCCGGAGTGGAATTGTTGCCGGGGGCTCAGGGTGACGAAGGGCCATCCTAATCAACGGGAAAAGGGCGGATTCCGCCGCGCCTATTTCGGAATTGTAAAAAGATGCCAGGCCGGAATTTCCCGCCTACCTCCGTAAAAAAGTTGATAAACCGGCATCACTTCCTCAAGTAAGGGAAAAGTACCGGATCCCTGGAGGATGCGGAAAAAAAGTCCCCCCTAAATAAAAAGAAATTTACACAATCGTTGGGGAAAAAAGGTAACCGGGGAAAAACAAATCCTTGTGACAAAAAAGGAATGGGGATATGCCGATGTAAGACGCCATCAAAGTCCGAAAAAAAAAGGAACGGATCGACACATCAAGCATCAGAAGACAGGGGAATCGTGAAAAGGGACGTGTGGCTCTGTACTCCCACACTTTGGAATCAGCACCCCAGGTCAAGACCGAATGACGGTTTGCTCTTGGAAGGGATGTGAAGGGTCAAGGGCCAACCAATTCAGCGCCCCCGGGTATGAAGCATTCAGTGGAGGGTACGACTCCCTGGGAGAAAAGCAAAAAACGACTCCATCTCCGGCGGTGGGAATTCGTTACTGGGGGTGGAGGGAGGGTGGGGGTAGGGGGGGGGGGGCCCCAATGAAAAAACGTGACACCTTGCCGCGATCAGGAAAGGGGAAAACACTGGAAGAAAAGTCACAAATACTATGATTTCGACTATAGCTGAAAAATGCACAACAGAAGGGTATGATTGAGATGAAGGTTCCCCAGGGCAGGGGGGCCCCGTAAAAAATCCTCGACATCCTCCACAACGCCAACGGAAAAGGGAGGAAATATGGGCTATTAATCTGATGGGTTACAAAGAACCCGGCCGAAAACCGCACATGATTTACGCTCACAAATTGGCCCTGGGAAGTTGATCATGGCCGCCTAATGCAGAAAAATTTGTGGTGATGTCCTCCCCAGGAAACAAGAGGAAAAAAAGCGAAACACGAGGCGCAAGAACCGGCGGGAGGGGAGACAAAGGAGATAAAAAATTCCACCGACCCGGGGAGTCGATAACTTTTGGAATAAAGAGTGGGGGACCAAGGGGTATTGGTCCACAAGAGGAGGTTTGGTTGGTCTTTGAAAGACGAGGCCTACAAAAAATGGACCAGAGCAGAGAAAACACAAAACCCCGTCCTTACCAGGGCCAGAAACCCGGTGCTGGGGGGTGCTCAAAAAAGGACCGCGGGACATCGCAGAAGGACAGAACGGGGGATATCAAGTTTTGTGTCTGTCATCAGGTGGGAGGGGGGGGAGAACTGATTCAGAAAAAAGGGAATTTGGGGGCCCGGAAAGCATAACTGGGGGAAAAATGGAGGGGGCCCAGTTTTGCATCCGGCTGGCAGGGGAAGTTGTAATCGAAAACAACCGTCTCTGGGGTCATGGTTGAAAGAAAATGAAAATCGGTACAGAGGTTATCCCCGTCCGCCGGCGGGTGCGATGGGGAAAAGCGTTAAAGGAAAATAAAAGGTTGGTTTGAGTGTGGGCGGTCAGGGGGGCGCATGTGGGGGGACGGCAAGGTTCTATGCAAGGGAGAAAAAAAAGGGGGGGGCACAGAAAAAATTCGAGGGGGGTGCGCGTGTCTGGGTGGGTTGTAGTTGAAAAGGGGCGGAGCGGAGGGGGCCGGAATTTCAAAATTCCTCCAGCAAAAAGTGCGTAAGAAAAAAATACAACAGTGGTGGCGATGGGGGAGTGTGGGGGTGAACAAAAGCGGCGGAAGGGGTGGGGGCGTGCCGGAACGTTGAAAAATAGGGGCCTCGTATAAAATCTCTCACCGGAGAAAAGAAAGCGAAAGGTCACTGTGCCAACAATCTGGCTTGCGGGGTGCCCGGTAAAAAGCTCAATGAAATCGGACATGCAGGGCGAGACTCTAAAAAAGAACTCCAAAATTAAAACCCCTTCGGGACATCAAAACATGATTGGGGGAAAAGGACCCATATAGGGGGAAGGACCTGTGCACCCGGGAAGGAAGGGAGGGGTCCAAAGATATGGGACTCACAAACCATGCATGTGTGTCCGGGGACTAAGCTACTCAGGGAGAGGGGAGTTTGAAAGAGGAAAAACCAAAGAGGGAAATCTCGGCCCATCCCACTGCAACAAAGTCGAGAAGGGAGGGGGGACCGAGGAAAGCCACGCTAGTAACAGTGAGTGGGCGTAGATCCGAGACTTTGTTGTTGGTGGGAAAACCACTTCTCGAAAAGGACCGGTGTCGACACCCTTTCCAGCCGCGGAAACCGGGAATCGAATCTTCACGAAAAAAGATCCAGGAGCCGAGGGTTGCAGAGGACGCGGCCGGCGGGGTTTTGTGTGCAAACCCGGAGAAAGCTCCGAAAAGCACAATCAGGACCAAAAAGAAAAAGAACTCAGGAAAAGGTGGCGCCCCGGCGGGGACTTGGGGAAACAAAAAAAAAAAAAAAAGCTCGACAACAGGCTGGAACGGCCGGAGCAAAAACGTCCGAAAGGCCAAAAAAAAACTCTGGGGGACGCGGCAAGCGGCCCATCCCTTTAAAAAAATGGGCGGGGTGCCCCCCAATGGGGGGGAAACAGTTTACGGGGGACGGGCGGGTACCTGAGCGAGGCCCCCTCGCCCTATTGGAAGGGGAACCGTCTCGATCAGATCACGTAAAAATGGGAAAAAAGAAAAGACATAAAGGAAGAAGGCAAGGACCTGTCCCATGCCCACGAAGGGACAAACGCTCCCAAAGACAAGGACATCACAGGAACGATCCGTCTAAAAGTCGGGGGGGGGGGGGAAAAAGAAAGGAGGTTCGGGTCGCTAATCGTAACGGAGGGGAGACCCGGGGGGGGGGGGGGTTTGTGTGCAACTTTGGAAGGACTTGAAATCTTGACCCCTTGAAAAAAAAAAATTAACACAAAAAGAGGGGGAGGCCCAAAAAACCTGAAACGCCCGTGGCCCCTTTTAAAGGTGGCAAGATAAAGGGGGGGGCACGAAAGAAGGGGAATTGTGGGGATATATTACGGGACACTGGGGGAAACCAAAACAAGGCGAGACCAAAAAACCGAGTGCCAAGGCTTCACCCTAAAAAGAACAAAAGAGTATAGACGTAGACCGAGGGGAAAGAATAGGTCCAGCGATATGACAAAAAAATTGGACGAAACCTTGAAACTCTACATTCGAAGAAAAGAAAACCTGAGGGGCCTTACTATTCTTAGGTCCAGCTGGTGAATTAGAAGGGTCTCCAATAAAAACGGGGTCACAAACCGAAGGAGGGTGGTGTGCATGAAAAAAAGGAAAGGAGACGGGTCTGGAGTGAAAAGACCATGGGGGGTGAAGTCAAGGTTGACATTTTCCATGGGGCCAGGGGGGGTGGAAAAAAAGGGGCAGAGGAACGGAGGGGGAGGGACCGAAACAAGCGGCTAAACCCAGGAGAGGAGTTCGGGAGAAGAGTGACCGAAAAAAACGAATGAAAAAAATCAGGGGAGGAATCCGGCACTAACCGAAAAAGCGGACAAGAAAAAAACAGTCCCCGACCCGGCTGTTGACAGTTGGTTTCTGAAAATGGCAAAAGGTTATTCGGGGGGACAAGGCGGAAAACACTAAAAAATTTGAGCCGAACTGTCCAAAGAGCACGTCTTGGAAAGGGATAAAAAAGAAGGGGGGGGGACGCCAGTTCCGACCAGGGGGGGGATTTGGGGGGAGTCTTCAAAAAAAAGGGGTGAAAACTTAAAGCGTCGTGGGGGGGATGTGGCATGGAACACTTAAATGGTACGAAGGGGGAAAAGCTTAATCGGAGCCAGGGCGGGAGAAACGAAAGGTGGAAGAGCGGGTGGAACTTAGAGGGTTTGTGCATCCCCTTGGTAAAGGCCTCAGCAGTGTGAAATCACTTGAAAACTGCTTGGAGAAAATCAAATATGGGGGAAGAAAATCTTCCCCTGTAAGGAAAGAGGCCACCTACACGTTGGGGGGGCACCGGCCCAAACTGATTTCCGTGGGGGGGGAAAAAAAATGCAGAAAAACACCAGAAGTTGGCGGGGAAAACCGAGAGGGGGAAGGGGGGGCAGAACCATAACCTTGCAGGAAAAAAAAAAAAAGGGAAAAAGAACTCAAAAAAAAACAAAAGGGGGCGGTAAAAAAGCGGGGGGGACCTGAAATTGGGGAAACTCATGTGGACCGGTGGCTAGAATTCAAAAAAAAACGAAAAAAAAAAAAAATGACCGGGCCGCCAAATACATGTATGCAGGGGACGGTCCTTGGATCACACAAAGAAAACTATGGGGGGGCACACAGCTTCCGGAAGAGGCCTTTTGGAACGGACAAAAAAAGAACACTCAAAAGAATGCAAACAAAGGCCGGAAAAAAAAACCAAAAGGTGGGATAGAAAAGATCTCCGGAAGAATAAGGAAGAAAAAAGTTCAAAATCAAGGGTGAAATCAAACTGAACCGGAAAGGACATCCAAAAACATCCAAAGGTCAAGGGGAGGAGTCCCCTAGGGAAAAAAAAGCCAGCCTCTCGGGGCCGAGAAACACAAAGCACATAAGGAAAAGAACAAAAAAAAAGCCGGGGGGAAAAGGGGAAGGGAACTCGGGGGGCTGTTATCCCCTCCCAGGGGAAATTTAAGGGAAAAAAAAAATGGGGAACCTGGTGGAAAAAGGGATTCAAGTTAGGAAAAGGTGCCTGGAAAAAAACTCAAAAAAAAAGGGAAAAAGGAAAGGGCCCCGGGAAGGACGGGGGAAACGGCGGGGTCCCCTCAAAAAAAAGGGGTTGGAAGGGAAAAAAAAAAAAAAAGTCCCCATACTTAAAAGTCCGTAGTCAGAGAAGCTGGGGATTCAGTTTAGGAAAAGGAATTTGGGGGTGGCGGGGGTCTGGGGGAAAAAAACCGGGAAAAAAAAAAAAAAAAAAAAAGGGGAGGGAGTATCAGGGATGATAGCCGGGGAGATAAAAGGGGCACCCAAGGGGAGGTGATCTTGTGATAAAGGGGTTCTCAAAAAAGTGTGTCTTAAGAGGAAGGGGAAACGGCCAAGCTAAATCCAGCTCAAGAAAACCACAAAAGTAGGGGGGGGAAAAAAAAAGGGGGGGGCACAGAGAGAGAAATGGACGAAAAGTAAAAAAATTCGAGCGAAGGGGAATTGCATCAGAAAAAGCCCGTAAAAAAGGGAATTGGGAAAAAAAAAAAGGGGGGGGATGACCGAAAAGTTTTTTTGGGGATCCGGACCTATGAGGGGAAAGAAAAAAGAAAAACCTGTCAGCAAAGGGGGGGAAAAAACCGCCCAAAAAAGGAGACGGAAAGTTGACAAGAAAAAATCAAGCCACGATACTGGGACTCTATGGGAGTGTCAGCAGAAAAAAAAAGACTTGCCGAAAAAAAAAACCCACGAAAACTGTTGGAAGGGGGGGATCATGGGAAAAAAAAAAACACTGGACGGAAAATCAACAATCAAGGAAACTGTACTTCTTCCGGGGAAGGTCCGAAACCTGAAACCAACCGAGTTCTATAAGCATAAAAAAAAAAAATTTCAGTAACTTACCCTCAAAGGAATGGGTCTCTCAAGGAAGAAAAGAATCCACAGGGGACGGCAGGTGGAGAAAAAATCGGCCATAGGACGAGGGGGGAAATATCAGATTTTGGGAGGAATCAGGGGGGGGAGGGAAAAAAAAGGAAACTGAGGAAAGGGCCTTGGTAGTTATGAAAAGAAATACAAAGGGCTGGCCAGGAGGTTGCAGATGAATGGGAGGACGTGGTGGGAAGAAACAAAAAGATGGTCGGGTAGCTGGTAGCGACCAAACATCGGGCTGGGGGGGAAAAAGTAAGTAATGAAAAAGGATGGACGTACCTTTTTCATACAAAGAGGTCACGTTCTTGTAAGGAAGGTCCAAAAAAGAAGGAAAGAAAAACCAAAAAACCAGAAAAAAAATCAATTAAGGTCCGGGGAGGTTTGTAAGGGGGGTTTGTTTGGGAAACACCAGAAAGGCGTGGGAGTCAGAAAATGCATCTAGGTCGAAAAATAGAAGAAACAAGAGGGGGGGTGGGTTTTGAAACCCGAAAGACTGGGGAGGGGAAGGGACGTAACAATCATATCTGGAAGTCCGTAATGAAAAAAAAATCGTAGGGAGAGGTTCGGGAAGGAAAAACAAAAAGGAAAAAAAAAAACAAAAAGAAAGAGCCCATTGGAAAGGGGGGCATGCAAAAGGAGAAGCCCCGAAAAAAACCGTGAAAGGAAAAAAAACCATTGAAGAGGGAGGCTAGAGTGGGAAAAAAAAAGGGGCCGGGGAAAAGTCAAAAGACATTCACAAAAAATCCTAGGTGGGAAAAGAAAAAAAATGTGAGTCCATAACCTAAAACATGGTCAGGAAAAAACCTCGGAAACGAGGGGAAAAGGCCAACCACAGACTGAAAGGAACCAATTTTAGTTGAACGCTTCAGGAAAAGAATTGGCCCCAAGAAAAACTGCAGGGGGGTGCTCAAAAGATGAAAACAACAACTAAGAGGTTACTCAAACGAGAATGGGACCTTCCAGGTCGGTCCCAAAAAAAAAAAAAAAAATTCGATGGAAAAAAAAAGAGTTTTGGGGGAAGGGGGTTAAAAAAAAAAAAAACCGAAAAAAGGGGATCGCGGGGGAAAAGAAAAGAGCCAAACTGTCAAGAAGGATCTTGCAAGGAAACCAGAAAAGTGGGGACAGGAAAAAGCGGACCCATCCAAAAAAATGGGGGAAAGCCCTGAGAAAAAAAAACTGGGGTGCCAGGAAAGAGCCTTCACCCATGGGTGTTGGGGGGGGGGGGGGGGGTGCCCCAAAGAAACAATCCGAAAGAAATTAATAAAAGGATAATAAGTGCTCTCCCCAGCTGGGGGAATTTTAAGTAAAGCTCCGGAAAGGTGGGGTCGGAGGCAAAGAAATCCGAAAATAGGGGGTGATAAAAACGGCTGAATCACCGTAAAAAAAATTGGGAGGGGGTGTCAGAAAGAAAAGGGGAAAAAGTTTGAAAATTGAAAAAATCCGAAGGAATGCAAAAAGGAGGGGGATCGTGGGTCAAAGGAGAGAGTTCCCCCACTCAAGCGCGCAAAGAGACGGTTGGGGGAAAAACATCACCAAGTAAAGAGGACTTAAAAAAAAAAAGACGGCAAAAGACCAAGAGGAAAGCAAACCTGTAGGTTTGAGGAGGGACGTTGAACATCCTAAAACGACAAACACCGTAAAAAAGGGGAGGAGGGATTCCACGAAAGGAAAAAGGGGGGAGGGAATGTTGGTGGGGAGAAGGGGGGCCGGGGTCTGCCCATGGTGCGGGAATTGAAGGGAACCTGAGCTGGAATCTGACTATAAAAAGAGGTTGAGATTACGTTTCCAAGAAAGTAGTTGGACGGGGCCCCAGCATAGAAATTGTGGAAGGTTCCAACTAGGGGCAAAAGCACCCACAAGAAGGCGGACAAAAGACAATAAAAAGACAAAACCGAGCAAAGGAAAAAAAAAAGATTGTGGTGGAAGGGGGATCCCCCTGAAGACGAAGATAGGAAGAAGATCCCAAAAAAAGAAACCAAACGCGGAAAGGGTTGAAAGAAAAAAGGGGAGAAAAGGCTTCTGTGGAAAGTCTTCTTCGTCAGGGGTGTGGGAAGGTGCGGAAGACCAAGATTGGTAAAAAAGAAGAAACGAACCGGTGAAGAAAAGGCTGGACTTTTTCGGCAAAAAACTCACGGGCTCTTTGAAAAAAGAGGAACTGGAAAAAACTGCGGGGAAGGGAAAAAAAAAAAAGTATGAACTCTTTTATGAAGGAATATCCCTCGGCCTGACCATGACAGTTCCCCCCGAAATAATCAGAAAGGGGATCTTTGCCGAGAAAACATGGAAAAAAAGACACTTCCAAAAAACATCCGGACTGGCGGACCCGGGGGAGAAGGGTCCCGGAAAGGGGGCCGGTGGAGAGGGCTTGCCCATCAAAAAAAAAAATCCGAGGGCTTGGGGGGATTTGGGAAGGGGATCTCGGGGCTCGACCGGAAGGTGAAAATTAAAGGAGAAAAAGAAGTTACCCCAAAAGGTGTCGGCAGACCGTCCGCCTGGGGACGAGAATGATGGGGCAAGGGTCACGAAAAGATCACCAGAAAAGAAAAAAAAAAAAAAAAAATGAAAGGGGGGTGTTGTGCTGGGGGGGGGGCCTCCCTAAAACAAAGGGATGAAAGGGTGGGAAAGGTAAAGGAAAAAGGGGGGTACAGGATGGGGGGGGGCTCGCAAAAAATTGACAAGTAAAGCGGAAGGCTCAAAGGGGTGAGGCAAGGGGCTCCTCGGGTCCTTCCTGGACCTGCCGTCGCGTGGGGCAAAAAGCAGGGGAGGGCTCGGGTCGGGAGGGGGGCCCGCAGGGGGGGGGTGCCTTGAAAAAAAAGGCTTCTCACTAGGTGGAACCACGTTCCGGGGAAGAAAAAAACCCAGGGAAGTGGGGGCAGTGAAATCGCAACGGTTTCTGAAGGTCACCAACAAGACATTTAGGGAGAAGGAAAAAAAAACATGGCAAGGGGGAAAAAAAAAAAAATACCGAAAAACGCCCGGACGGAAAAGTTGGAAGCACTGACAGGGGGGGGAAAAAAAGGTGGAGCGTCAATAAAAAAAAGGCAAGAAACGTAAGGCAGAGTGTACCCGCACGCATGAGGCGCAGGTTGAAAAAAGGACTCGGGAGGGAAAAATGAAATAATCCCGCCGGGAACGACTAAGCCGGTTTTGAAAGGGGGGGACTTAACCAAAAGCAACGACCGAATGGCCAAGAACCCTTTGGGAAATCCTGGGGAACTCAACTGGAAACTAAAGGGGGAAAAAGACATGGTTTTTACAATCAAAAAAAAAACCAAAGAAAAGATGTCCAAGAAAAAAAACCTGGGAGACAAGTTGGGGGAAAATATAGACCCGAAAGGAAAAGCCGCAAGATAGTGCCACCGCACACCGGGAAAAAAGGAAAAAAGAAAAGAAAAAAAAAAACAACAAGCACGGGGAGACAAGGGGATTCCGTGGGGGGGGCTCGGAAAGCTAAAAAGCTGGGTCGGCATGACGCGGAGGTAAAAATGGGCCTGTAAGGGGCTGTCAGCCAAAAAAAAAAAGTTTGGGTGCCACAGTGACCTACGGAGAGAATTAAAAAGTTAAACCCGAGGAGACAGTCCCGGAAATCTAGAGGCTTAAAAACTCCTTTGTTCTGACCAGCAACAGCGGTCCACTAGGGCCGTGCCATTAGTGAAAGAGGAAAAACCTCGTGAAAAGGGTTTGGAAAGCACAAAAAAAAAAAAGAAAAAAATTGGGGAGAAGGGTTCTGGGGAATCGGAATTCGAGTAAGAAAAAAAAAAAAGACGGCTCGATCAACGCCAAGGGTCACCAAGTTATCATATGCACCAGCAGGTTCAGTCGTCCCAGGACTCGGAAAATTGGCCAAAAAAAAAAATGGACAAAAAAACTAAAAAGTTTGCGATTCTTTCGGGGCGCGAAAAACCAAAAAAAAACCCACAAAAACCAAGCCTGAAGGGGAGGTCAAACCGAGCGAGATTTGCGATGACTTCCCGGGGAAAGGGAGTCCCGGCAAAAAAGGCGTGAAAATCAAATAGTTAAGAAGTCAACTTGGTTCCCTGGGGGGAGAAAAGGGAGTTTTCACTGGGGCCTGAAAAGAACGGAAGGGCGCACGGTGTGCGAATTCCTCCCAATTCGAAAAGGGGCCGGTAAAAAAAAACGAAAAAAAGAAGAAATCGATTGGAAGAGGGATGTGTTCTGGGGGAAACAAGTCTTACAGCCTCTTAAAACGTCAAAAGGAAGAACCTTTTTAATAAGAAGGGGGTGCACATTGGGGGGAAATCCGGACACAGACAATACAAAACAGGAAGCCTTGGAAGAAAAAAGAGGGGAAATATGGGAAAAGCCTGGGAAAATCCAAGAACCAGGGGGGTCCCTAGTCAGGTTGGAGAGGGACTGGAAGGCGGCGAAAACGGATTTAGAAGCTAGGGAGCGGAAAAAGGTGACACCCGGGAAGTTGTGCAAAAATATCAGAGGTGGTACGGAAAGCGTGAGATGCACAAAAGGAAAATTGGAAGGGGTAGGAGAGGGTACGGAGACGCGCCTGATCTGAAATGCAGGAGGGACGGGGATTCATGCGAAATGGGGAAAAAACTTAACAACACCTCTGAAGTAAGAAGTAAAAAGGAACGCCTGGAAAAATCGAGTAGACGTGGGGCCAAAGGGAGCCCCAAAAAAAAAAACCAACGAAAAACAGTACGGTAGGAGGAAAGGGGGGGGGATGATTGAAGGGACCCGCGCCAAACCAACATCGAATCCCAAGGGAAGGCCCAGAAAAAACGGAAAAAAAAGTGGGGTTTGGGAAGCATGTTCCGGGGTGACTGAAAAAACATGAAAAAAGGGGTCAACGGACACACCAATCGAGAGTTGCAGGGACGGTCCTGGGGCACCCCGGGCAAGTTGTTGGGAGGGGGAAAAAGTCCAAAAAAAAACGTCAGAAAAAAGCGCACGCATCAGGCCGCCCAAGAGGGTGCCGACGGCCACTCCGCAAAGACCGCGGGAAAAGGAAACCCGATACCTGAGGAAAAAAAGGCCAAAAGGGGAAGGGTCACCAGAAAGGAGGAGGTTGCCCGTCGAGATGAACTTCCTCATGCAGGAATACCAAAGGGGCCTGTGAGAAAAAAAAAGTTCAAAAAAGGGGAAAAAAGAACTCGGGGAAATTGCAGCCAAAAAGGAAGGGAAAGCCTCAACGTTAAAGGTCCCGGGACGCCAAACCATTTGGAAAATGCCTAAAAAAAAAAGTCCGGAAGGGAAAAACTGGGGGGCAGCGGGAAGGGGAACAAAAAGAATCAAAAAAAAAGAACGAAGCCGCTCCTCCCACCACTGGCAACACCCGGCGGAGGAGGGGGTTTCAAAAACTTTGAAAAGGGGGGGCGCTTGCATCCAAAGATTTCGATAGTCCCCGCTTGCCCCCGTTTGGAAATTTTGTAGGGGGAGCACAACAATCGCGGGGGCAAAAAAGGGGGAAAGGGAAGACCGATTTGACACTGAACCTAGGACAGGAAAGCGAAAAAAAAAGCCCGGGAAAGGAATGCAGGGAGCCTAGAGGGGGTTTGAAACCATGTAAGATCTCTCAGGCGATAGCAAGCAGCCTCAGAAACACAAAAAAAGGAGAAGGAATACAAACATATGGGCTCCCTTAGGAAGGGGTACGTACACAAAAAAATCGCCGAGGGCTGGGGCCGGCTTCCCGAGCCGAGTCCAGGAGAAGGGTAAAAAAATTTAAAGAGAAGTCAATTAAAGTGGGGGGGGGGTTGGAAGAAAACAATTCCCCCAACTGGGGAGGGGTTCTCTGACATGTGGCTTTGACCTCAACAGAGGAGAATTAAAAAAAAAAGGGAAAAAAGAAGGGGCTTCAGGTAATCGGGGGGGGGGGGAAAAGAAAAATTGCGAAAAAAACGTTTTTTTTGAAGCAGGAAAAAACCGGGGTCATTGGGGCGGGGGGGCGGAGGGGGTTGGCCGAAGCAAAAAGGGCGCCCCGCAGAGAAAAGCCAAAAAGTTCAAGAAAACTCGATCTCAAAAAAAAAAAAAAAAAACCGTCTATGGGGGGAGGAATCTCGAAAGCGACGAAAGGTCCGTGGTATGGGGTTCGCGGGGGGGGGGGGGTGCTATGTGGGGAGGGGGGGGGAGAGGGGGAGGAAGGGAAAAAAAAACTGAAAGGAAAACACAGACAAGGAACGCTCCCATTGAGGGCATCTATGAAGGGGGGGGGGGGGACAAAGGAGGGGAAAAAAACTGCAGGGGAACAAAAGCCAACAAAATCGCAACGGAAAAAGTTCGGTCGGTGAAACGCAACTCAGACAATTAGAGGGGGAAAATTTCTAAAAAACAATAAGCGAAAAAAAAGACTCGGTAGTCAACTAAGAAAAAAAACATGATCCGCCTTCAGAAGCCAATGCCAAAGAAGGATATAAAAAAGATTATCGGACTAGTGAGAGGAGACCAGGCTGAGAAAACCCTCCAAAGGCTCAAAAGTCGAAGGGAGGCTAGGGGTGCAACCAAGCCCCACTTCAGGAATCGCAAGGGGTCAAGAGTCATTGACCTTCCAAAAGACCCACAAAGGCTTTGAACTGCGGGGGGAACCTCCAACAAAGGGCCTTGAGCTAACCGCAGGACCGAAAAAAATTACCGGGCAAGGGAGTCCCATCAAAGGGACGGGGGGTGTGGCTATCTGAGAACCCCGATCCCCTCGACAGGGAGGGGTTGACAGGGGGGGGGTCGGGAAAAAAAAATCAAAAAAAAAGTGAAGGGAAGGGCCACCAAAGCACCAACTAACAAAAGGCCCGCAAGAACAAAATGGGGTCCCACAGAAGGAAAACACTTTGGGGGTCCCCGGAGGTCACCGAGGAGACCTGTAAAGAAAAGTGGGGGGGGTTGTTGGACCAAAGTTGTTCGTACCTCTGGCAGAAGGGGGGGCGGGGGGGGGGAAGTTGAAAAGGGTTGGGTTAAAGGAGACATACTGGACCCTGGGAAAAATACGAACCGACGCAGAGGGACTGGGAACGAGCTTCGGGGGGGGGGTGATGTTCGTCATTGGGGGGAAAGTGTAAGGAACCGCTCAACAAATGAAAAAGATGAGTTGGTTTTGGTTTGTTTTTTTGGTCCGAAAAAAATCGGGAGGGAGAGATCAGAGGAGCTCTAGGATGTTAAAAAAATTTACGTTGCCGAAAATCCCCTGAAAGGACTGGGGGAGAATTAATCAAAAAGATGTGGTCTGTTTGCGTTTCCCGAACTAATATAGAGTTCTGAAGAAAAATTTAAAGGGGGAAGGAAAAATGGAAGACTCCCCCAACGCTACGGGATGGGGGAAAAGGGTGGCCTGCAGTGTTATCCGCATTGCCGTTGGCACAGGTGGGTAAAAAAAAAAAAAAAAAAAGATTTCCCAGGAAACCATCGAAAGGTCGCCTGTGATGAGAAATACTCTAGGGGGACCTTTCGTTATTGGAAAAAAATTCAAAGAAGGGAAAAGTGTAGCCAAAAAAAAACGAAGAAAAACACCTTGACCGCCCCTAACGGAGGAAGTCGGAGTGAAGGGAAAGGAGCCTCAACCGAAGGACCAATTCCTTTTTGACAATCCTCCACCGATGGACAACAACTAAGAACCTACAAAAAGATGGGGGGGGGAAAAGGGAAAAAAGATGCTGGCAGAGGGGTGGCCGCAGGAAAACAAGCCACCTTGAAAGCAGGAAAGGGAAAGCAGAAGCAGAAAAAATGAGTAACGGTGGGTTCCCGCCCGTTGAAAAGAAGTTCTAACCCCGACAAAAGGGGGGGGTTTGAAACTTGAGTGATGAAACTCCTATGGCCGGGCCCCAAAGGGGGGGGAAACTAGAAGGGGGAAGGGGAGTAAGCATTTAAAAGGAAGATCCCAAGATTAGTCAAATCAAAGGAAAAAAAAACGACAAAAAGCGCTTTCCCATCTCGGCTTGAGGACCAGTAAAAGCCAGGGGTTAAAAAAAAAACCTTGCGGAAAAAAAAACTCATGTTTGGAGGGGAAAAGGTATGTAAACTGCAAATAGAACAAAGAACCGGGGGGTCCTTTAAAAAGGTAGATGAAAGGAACTTATCAAAAAAAAAAAAAAGAAAGGGAATTGGTCCACACGAGATGGTACCCAAAGATTTCAGAAAAAAAAACGGGGCCCGTTGAAGTCAAAAAAATGAATATGTTGTTTCGTATAAGGTCGTAAGCAAAACTGAAATCAAAGACATCACTCGATCAAAAAAAAAAGGAAGGGGGGAGTAGGACCTACGGGGGGGGGTCTAAAAAAAAATGCCGGCCCCCGTAAAAGCTCAACAAGCCTATCGTTACTAATAAAATTGGGGGAAGTTTGGGGAATTAGAAAGAAAACCAAGAACCCTGCAAAAATTTTGGAGAAAAAACAAAAGAAAAAAAATGGAGAACGAAAAACTAGAAAGAAAGGAACGTTGCGCTTTTGGGAAACTTGTGAGAACAAGTTTGCGGAACGGAGCTGAGAAAAACCCGAAGAAGGTTTATCATAAGAAAAGCACTGGGGTCGAAAACCTCAATCAGGAAACACCTTCGGATGCCCCTCGGGGAAAAAGGGACTTCACGGGAGAGGTATAAGAAAAAAACTGGGCGGAAGGAATCAAAAAATGCGATATGCTTGGCGAAACTTTTACGGTAGCGGCATATATGCTCTTCCAAGGCATATGGGGAAAAAAGGGAAAAGTGGTGCAAGAGAGGGGAAAAGGGGGGATGTTAAGAAAGGACTCGGGACGTGGGGGGGTCCCGCTCATAGATCACAATTGGGGGCCTGGGGAAGGGAAAGTGTTGGGGAGGGATTTAAGGTTGGAAAGGCAACAAAGGGCAACCAAACTGTGGATCCGCCAGTGGGACCCGATTGCCAAAACACTGAGAGGAAAAAAGTACAAAGTGGGGGGGAAAGGGAGGGGTATTCGGAGAACCTTAGGGAGGGACGCGACCACCGGCAAAAAAAAAAAAAAGGAGGGACCAAGGGGGAAGGGAAAACCGAAATCGCAAAGGTTTGGGGATGCAAAACGGGGGAGACTGCCTCCAGCATGATAAGTTTCGGAGCAACCAAAAGGAGGGGGGGGCAGGGAAAAAAAAAAAAGCTTTGAAAAAAAAATCAAAAGTCGTACAAGGAAAAAAGGAGGGCCCGAAGGGAAAACGGAACAAAGACTAGCGTCGTCACAAATCGAGGTCTCAGAAAGCCGGAAGAAAGAAGCAGTTTGGAAAGGAAAAGGCACGAGAAAAGGAAACTTGACCGGGGGAAAAAATGCATGCGTCGTGCGAAGAGATGGCCAGGGGAGACCTTAGCGAAGAAAAAAAAGGAAAGCAGGCGGGGGGGGAACAAGGCCAGAGGAAAAATGTGCAAAAGCAACACACCATGGAAAGGAAAGCTCGGATAGGGGCCGTTACGCCACGCTGTTAACCGTGCATCACCTCGACGGAAAGAGCCATGGGAAGGGGGGGGGAGAGGCCGGTAAGGGGATACCAGAAATCGCTCAAAAGAAAAAAAAAAAAAACTGTCGAGATAAGGGCATTTTTGACTAGGAAAAAAATGGTACGGGGAAGGAAAACGCAGGTCAGAAAAAAAAACGGTATGGGAAGAGCCATGGGGGGGGGTCATGTGTAGAAAAAGTGGGGGATCGTGGGAACTACTCCCGGGAAAAAAGCTTGAAAGCTGGCCGGGGGAAAAACCGAGGAAGGAAAAAGGAACCGAAAAGAAAAAAAAGAAATTCACCAGAAGTTTAAAGAAAAAAGTCGATCAAAAGAAAAAAGGGCGATCTCAGCCATTCTAGAACACCGCTCCGTTGAAAACGAAAGCCAGAAAGAAAAAGGGATCCCTTGGGAGGGGGTCCAATTTCAGAAAGAAAGAATGCAAAAAAAAAAAACCATATTGGTGGAGCCCCAGTCCGGCCGTCCCTTAAAAAAAAAGGGGGGGTTTGAAAAGGGAAAAAAAAAAACGCAAGGGTTGACAAAAAAAAAATTGTGGAAAGAAAAAAAACACTACAAGGGAGACCCCTCCCCGGCGTCATCGTGGCCAACGGAGAGGGGGGCAAAGAAAAGAGCCTAGAAAGGTGTGTAAAAAGGGCAGTGAGGGAAAAAAGAACCGGCACCAAAAAAAAAAAAAGCACTTCCATCATCCCCTGATTCGGGGGAGGTCTCTTGAAAAAAAGAGGGAAAAGGGAAAAAACAAAAACAAAGAACAATATATAGGGGGGGGGGGTCGAGGAAGGTGGGGGGGGAACGGGGGTTGTTGTTGGCCGTCGCTGTCCGGTAATTCCGGGCCAGAAGGAATGATGAAAAGAGGAAAAACCGAAAAGGGAAACTATCACGAAAAAAAGGGGGAAAAAAGCTAGAAGAAAAAAAAAAAGCAAAAATGGTTGGAAAAAAAGTCAATCGATATTAAAGCGCCGCCGGTCGCAAAAGGAAAAAAAAACTAAGGGGGGAGACACCTACCTTTTCAGAGGCAGGCGGGG
>Ga0179593_1318083_pt1 | contig 19095 bp, 24 predicted proteins | sample CZODoug2_1_08_16_FD_185931 | JGI IMG/M metagenome (GOLD analysis project Ga0179593, IMG submission 185931) | Vadose zone soil fungal communities from Angelo Coast Range Reserve, California, USA - CZODoug2_1_08_16fungal (PacBio error correction) | ecosystem: Environmental > Terrestrial > Soil >...
AGGGGTGCTGCGCATAAGGTAACGGGCAAAAAAAAACATAAGGGAACACGCAGCCGGCGCGAAAACAATGCAAGGGACGCTGTGACAGGAATACGGAAAAAAGCAAACCGAATCAGACGCATCTACACCGCGGGGATCATAACTGTTCCGGGAAGGGGGGGAAGAAAGATGGTGTCGGGAGAACCAGAGGGTGCGCGCACAAAAGGCTGGAAGCATGAACCGATGCGAAAACCGAATCGGAGAAGGAAAGCTACAAAAAGGAAGGGGAGGGGCAATAGTCAGAGAAAAAGGCTGCGAAAGAGGGAGGAAGAAGGTGGCGCAGAGCGGCCACTAAAAGGATGGGCAACGATCACCAGGTTAAAAACGAAGGATGGGAACAGCCTTAAACTGAGCAGCAGTTGAATGAGGCTTTTTGTGGTGGGAGAGGAAAATAAAGCAGGAAGGAAAACAGACACTCGAGAATGGGGCCACGAGAGCAGCTGGGCGACCAGCGCTAAGAAAGGGAAAAAGGTGGGATGCGACAAGGCAATCTATCAAAAGTCAATGCTAAAATTTACCAGCATGAACACCGGAAAACCACACAACTAGACCTGGGAAAAAAAGAAGGGAGTCGGTGGGGTGGGGGCCGGATCCAGGATACGCCGAGGAAGCAAATGGGAGCTGTTACACTGAGGTTCTACAGCAAACGTATTCTCGGAAGAAACTAACAAAAAGATTAAAACAGCGGGACAAAGCGACAAAAGTAAATCATAGCCACCTCACACCAGAACACCACAGGTTCGGACTTGGCGAATGTGGAATATATCAACAATGAAAGAAAATGACCGCTTGTTTTTCCGGCAATTTCAACAAAAACAGGGCCACGACGCGGACGACGACAGATTGGGAGTGAGGTCAGAAAAACAGGGGGCTGGGCGGAAGGGAATTCCAGGAGGGAGAGGAAAAGATAACGAATAGAGGCACGAAAAACAAAAAAACGGGTACCTGACTATCGGACTTAGGACATCCAAGCGGCTGAAAGAGGAGCAAAACCAGACGTCAGCGACTGCTAAGCATAAAAGGCTCAAAAGAAGAGAAATTAAAAATAAATCTAATCCGAAAAGGACATCTCATGCTGACCATTTTGAGCAAGGAAGAATAAAGACCAAGGAAATAGACGCGGGATCAGGCCGACTTATCTACAAAGGAGGGGGTAGGGGTAACAAAAGCGGCCAAATCAGGGAGACAACACGTACAGGATCAGAGAAACGGAGACAACATTGGATGCTACTTCTCACGTCAGAAAGACCTATAAGAAGGAAGGACAGAGGAAGATGAGCAGACAAGGAAATATCCACTATTAAGGTCAGAAAAGACAACTGCGACGATGACAAGCTCTCATACTATTAAAAGACACTGTGAGGTCAGGATGAAGTAGACATGGAGTCGAGCGAAGCGAATGAAGATAAAAAACGCGAACACTCCCAGCACCTGAAGGGACAAGGGGACTCCAGAAAAATAGCTGTGAAGCCAAATGACTGTCTGGATGGGTTCGACCTAAAAAGTCAAGGAGCAGAATATCAGAGAAAAGGGCTGAAAGGAAATCGAACATAAGCCTTCACAGGGGCCACCTGTGAAGGGGAGGTAAGATCGAAGGAGGAAAAGGCCAGTCCAAGAGGAAACAGAGGGAATTCAAATCCGGGAGACGAGTGCGAAGAAAGAGAGAGAAAAGGCCTATAATCTTGAGCACAGAAAAAAAGAAAAAAAAAGAGGCAGGACAGTAAACACTCAAACGAGAGGCGTATGAAAAAGAAAGTCCAAATAAAGAAAGAAAACTATGTTTCAACTGCAGGAAAAGAAAGTTTTGGAGAGGAAACACAGTCGCGCAAGACACAAGCCTAAAAGGGAAATAGGGTATTGGCCCGGCGAAAAAGACTGATACAATATAAACAGCAAGCACCGAGACAAGGGAGGTTGAGAGTTCAGCACCAGGGGCAACGCAACCGAGATGGGGGAAGTAGGGGACGCTGGTGCCAACCAAAACGAAAGAAATGGGGTGACGGCCAACCCCAACAGTGAATGGGACCAAATTCGAGCAAAAACATAGGAGGGGAGGTGTCGGGGGTGCTATCTGTGAAAAATGCCAAAAAGGGGAACGCAGGGGGGAAGGAGACCACAGTTGGCCACAAGTCGCCCAGGTCCGGTCGAAGGGAAAAATCACCGGTTTTCTCTCAAAAAAAGCCGTCCTTAAAAATCATCCCGCAACGTGACGGGAAGCAGGGGGGTCGTTAAGAACGAAAAAAAAAACTGGGAAAAAAAAAGCCAACTTGCCGAATCTGAGAGTCTCCTATCACGTATTTGGGGGCGGAAAGGAAGTTGAGAGATGATCAGTCAAACGCGACCACAGCGAAGGAAAAAGCGCAGCAAAAAGATACCAGCCAGGAACTACAAGGGTTTCCGCTTAAGAAGAGTTAGTTGGCGGAAGGAAAATGGGGGTGGCGAGGTAGCTCGTGGGTGCGAACGAAGAGGGTATCTGTTTTTCACGGGAGGGGCAAATGAATAAAGAGGGAGGAGAACTGAAAACTCTACATCGAAGCCGAAGCCATTCGTCACCCTCCGTTACATCAAGATTTGGGGGGCGCTGCGCCGGAGCAAAAATAGCAATCGGCACAATGGTTGACTCGGGACCCCTATGGGGAAGCAGGTACGGGAAAAAAAAAGGAGGTCTTCGGCCCACTCTCTCAAAAAAAAAAAAAAAAAAGGAGGAAGGAAAAGGATAGAGAGAGGAACAAGAATCACGAAAAAGTGATCTGCCTAACACAGCAGCCGATCAACAAAAGGGAAAAACTTAGAGCCGTCACGCTGGGACCAACAGGTCAAAAAAGGAAGGAGAAGAAAAGGCCCTCCAGTTAAGACGGATCGGGAGGTCGATTGCAAAACTGGACAGATCACCGTTAAAGAGATACCTCAGCCGTAGAAACAATTCCGCGACAAAAAACACTCGAAACTATCAGAAAAAAGAAAAGCAAGGAAAGAACCTATCTTATCAAAGGCTGTGTAGAGGAAACTATGACCAGACTTTTGGTCCTTCGAGTACCATCAGGAGACAACCAGCCGCGTCGCAAAGACAGAGTCTACTTCAGGAGGGGCAGGATTCGGTGGGTTCACACCGGGGATGAGTAAAGAAAGGATCCAGTCAGGGTTGGCAGGAGACAAAAGGCAGAAGGATCTGTTGTTTCACATTCAAAAAAATAGTTAAAAACCGGAGATATCTCCAGGAGCGACAGGTGGCAAAGAATATGGGGGCAAAGAATGACACGGAGGAACTTGGGGAAGGTAAAGTAGACAAAAAGGTGACAAACCTTCCCTATGTTTCAGTAAGGGGGGAATCCTTCGATCGTTATGGCGCGTAGCACCCATTCACTGTGGGGGGAACGGGCACACGGGAGAAAGGAAAGATTAAAGGAATCAGTATGGTAGGGTGCAAAATCCTATCAAATCAATGGCCCCAATCTCTTCACCGAGGGGTAAGATGTGGGGTGAACGTCAACCAGAAGGGAGGGGGTAAGGTGGATGGGGGCGATAAGAGTTGCCGTTCTGGAGAAGGCAATACGACTGAGGGAAAAAAGAAAGAAACTCGATTAAAAAGGAACAAAATTCAGCAGGGTGCCGAAAACAAGTTTGAGGAGGAGGGTACGATGTAGTGGGAATACGCCCAACTCTGATTTTGAAGGGGCAACGCCCATGGTCTCACTATGGTTGAACTGGGGGGGGGGAAACCTCAGTGCCGGGGAATGTACTACAAACGGGGGGCCGATTGGTTAGGGTAGGGAAATGACTTGGGGAAAAGAATGCCTATATCGCATCACGGAAAAATAAGGGCGTACCGGGAAGGACCTAAGGCCCAGAAAGCCTCGACTATGGGACTTCTCGGTAACAAGACCAAAGCACAAGCGTCATGTGAGTAAGGGGAAAGAAAGCAGAGAGGAGCCGGCGGACTAGGAAGGTGCCGGCAACGACTCGGTCGGCGACTGGGAGAACTCCTTCGGGCCAGCTACTCCTCAGAGAGTACCCGAGGGAAAACGAACTCAACACGCTTGAAAACGGGATACAAAAAAAAGAGGAGAGGGCGGAAAAAAGCGACATTTTTCCTTCAAACACGAAAGTTGGTATATAATTGCGGGAGGGCGAGTCGGGTCACAGCAGAAGAATTCGGACTAAGAAAGAGGAGGAGAAAAGAAGTTATCCGAAAAGAACGTAATATTGACCATGGCGCGACGTTAGTGAAGAGCTGTGCTATTTCCCGCAAGCAACCCACCTGTCGATAAATACCAACTGATACGAGACGTGATGAATAAGAAAAAGTAGTAAAAGTGGGAGAAAAGGGTCAATTGCCGAGGAGTCTGCGATTTGGGGTAGGGATCATCTCGGCCAAGTAGCTTTAAAGGGGGGGGGACCTGAGGAATTAGAGATCAAGAAAAGGAGGGCCGAAGACGTAGACCGCAAAGTTGTTGGGCTTGGCGCACGGGCTAAATAGGGAAGATGAAAGAAATTCATAGAGCGGGACAGGGAAGGAAAAAAAAGGGAACACCACCAGAAACAAGCTTGATGGAATCAATACAATCTCTTCGACGAGCCGCGCCGCGGCGGCGAAGGGGAGGAACACCCATTCTATTCACAAGCCCAGAAAGGCAAAGGCCAAATCAAAGGGGAAGTGGTGGGGACGGACCGATTGGAAGAAAGCAGCAGCGGGACGGAGCCGAGTTTTTCAGATCAAGGGGGGAACCGCAACGGGTCTACTGTAAAGGGGAGACCATTCTGCAGAGGGTCTATTATCTATAGGGTCAAGGGGGGGGATCTGAAAGCCCCCGTCATGTCGTTAATCTGCAGGCCAGCCTTTCCATGTAGGTACAAAGAAGAGAAAGGCGGAGGCGGAGGGCCACCGCTTACGGTCTTAGAATGGAGGGAAAGACTGTCGAGGTCGCCAATCGAGATGCATGAGGGTAATGCATGGGGATCCGCTCCCAAAAAAAAATCTGTAAAGAAGCGAAAACCAGGGCACGGTATCATGGGGGCCACAAGTGGAAGGGAGAGCGGGGGAACCTGGTTAGAGAAGAAGTAAAAATCACCAGGGTATGTCCCCGTTCTAAAATCAAAGGGCGGCCGTCGTTTTTTAAGAACAGCACTACCACCGGAGAGGGTGGAGGAGGAGAAGGAACGCCGATGGCGTTTTCGGGCCAAGAAGCCCTTGATGCGGAAAATAACTGAGCATTAGGGAAGCGAACACCGAGATTTTCTCCATCCACATCGGCTAAAAACAGACCGAAGAAAGGAAACCTCAGCGGGTGTTCCGAGAGCGGGGAATCGGCGGGTGATCGGACGTTCAAAGCGCACATGTTTCTTCGCTCAAGGACAGAGGGTGGAATGGGAGGAGGTCAAAGAGAAACGCCAGGGGAGGGGGGAGCAATGGCGGGGGTTTCGGGTCCCAAAAAACCTGGGACTTCGGCCGTCGCTTGTGAGGGGGGATATATCATCGGGGCCGAGCGCAAAAAAAAGGAAAATGCACCATCGTATGAGGAAGGACACAGCTTCGAAGCTGTGGAAATCCCAAGAAGTTGGTCGCCCACAACACCGTCAAAGTGGTGTCCGGGGGGATGAAAATTCGCTATGGGCTGGTTACTCTTTGGCGCACCGTTCAAAGAGCCTGGGAAATGCCACCAGGGCAAAGGGTGCGTATCTCTAGAAACAACAACTTATTTAGAGCGTAGCACATCTGGTGAAAATGGGGGCAGTCAAGGATCGGCGGAACTGCTCAAAAAAACCCGCTAGAGGAAGGTGCAAAAAGAACTCTGAAAGTTGTTGTGGCCTCTCAAGGAGGGGGAGAAAGTGAGGGAGAAGATGAACATGCCCTTCAACCTTAATCGAGAAGGGGACGTCAAAGAGTCTATAGGCCGAAAAGCCTAGACAGCGAAGGCCATCCGGTGCGGGGGATCCCACGAACGAATTGCGCCATACTCGCTGAAATCCCGTAGAAGGTCAACCCGAGCCGGCCTCAGAACAAGCCGCAAGGGAGCGGTGTAAGTGCAGCAGGAATAACAGCCCGAGCGGGACAAATCAAACACCGCTGAGGTTAACGGGAAGGACTACGTGTTTTGGGAAAAGGGGGCCGTGGAGGAAAAACTGGGTTGAGGCTACGAAGAATTTGGAACTCACAAGGCGTTATAACCCGCAAATCCGAGGACCGGGCAAATCAAAAGCATCCGGTTGGGGGCGGTCAGGCAAACAAGATCTTAACTGTCTATAAGTGGAAAACCGGAGGGTGAAAGCAAAGTATGGGAAAGGCGGGCAAGAAAGTGGGCAAAAAGAAGGCGCAAGAATTGGCCAGCACTAAGGAGAGATCGCATATTAGCAAAACGAGTTGGTAGTGGCTTAATAAAACTAGGACAAATCGCATCTCGCTTTGGCCCTAGAGAACGGGGGGAGAATAGCAAAACCGGGGGGCCTAAGAGGTGTGGATTGCGACTAGGAGGCCTTACCTGTACTCGCTGAAGACAAGTGCGGACGCCAGGGACCCTTACCAAGAGTAAAGGGAAAGGAGAGGGACGAGAAAAACCACGTGGGAAGGGAGAACTCATAATGAGAAGCTTGAACGGACAGTGGTCTCTTTACTGAAAGCGCCGGTAAAACGTTGTCGGCTCACGCAAACGAGGCTGCTCGCGACATGAGATAAGTGGAAAACCGAAAAAGGAACAGGGTACAGCGGGGAGGGGAATAGGAGGGGAGAAGGAGGATTCGATGGTGTGGTCCTGCCGTGCAAACCCGCGGAGCAAGCGTCGACGAGATAATTTATGTATCAAGAGAAGAGGGGGAGGGGGGGAGTGGAATGGGTGGAATGCACACGGAGAAAGTAGGGACTTCGACCTATGGAGATGATAACTCGCCCGAGGCCACCGTACCGTCTACGTACCCATACGGAACAAAACCCATTCATGATCGGAACTCGGCAGGTCGGGCAAGGACACCGGGAGTGAGAACGTAGACAAAAAACAGCACGATCCATCGGCAAGAATCGGGTTCGCTCAATACAGGTGATAAAGCCGTGGCGATCATGAGGGAGGGATCAAGAAATTGGAGTGGGGGGGCATCGGGAAAAAGCCAAGAAGATAGAAGAAAAAAAGGAGTCACATCGTCGACGGAAAACGGATTTACCCTTGAAGGATTGCTCAAGGCGCGCCAGTACATAAGGATAGAGAAAAAACTAGGGCAGAAAACTTATATCCACTCGGTATGTAAAGGAAACACATGCGCGCAAGGAGAAGTTGAGAAGCCCGACGACGAGGGGAGCCCTCTAAAGAGGGTTGAGGAGGAGTCGGGCAATGAGAAGCGTATTATTATCAGCGCCGAATGACCTAGCAAACCTACAGAGCTCACGGGAACCTTCCTCTTACGCTCCAGACCGAGGCGGGGGAGAAAAAGAACAAGACTCGGATTTATGTGTTCGCCACGAAGAAATCGTAAGAATCCATACTACGAAAGCGCTAAAACAACGCATCCGGTAAAGGGAACGATATCTTCCAATGGTTAAAATTCCATTTTCAATACCTACAAGAAAATAGGAGAAAAGGAAGTCGACGTAACAGAGGACAAGGGGGAAGAAACGGCGGCAACATCGTGATACTATTGGCGGACAGCAAGAATCACCGCCAAAGATTAAAGAAAAAAGGTCAACGACGAATTTCAATTTGGAGGGGCGAGCTGGTGGGGGGAGGGGTAAAGAGCGGGCCAGGTCGACACGTCACGACAACTAAAAAAAACTGAGGACCCCAACAACCGTTCATCGACATCCATCACCAAATACTACTTTCGGGTGGAAGAAAGGCACAAAAAGTTCTGCGGGGACGGTGCCGTGCGATTGAACCTGGTCATGACGCTGTTAAAAACAAGACGACTGACGGAAAATCAGGGAGGGGGGGTGCTCCAAAAAAATTAATGGGCCGCGATCAAAAAAGATGCGCGAGCCATAACACCTCGAGGAAGGTTTCAGGGGGGGGGGTGGATCAGCAACAGCCCCAAAATGAGCAGAACGTTTGATTATAGAAACATAGGACGAAAAGTCGAGGAAACCGACAGAGTCGACGTTAATCCACGGATGCGCATGCAAACACAGATCTTCGAAAGGGGCTAAAAGGGACACCTTGAGTGGTATTCACGCATTCACGGTGGTTGAAAACCCAACCTAATCAAAAACTTCACTCAGAATCGTGAATTAGGAAGAAACTGGGAACAGTGGGAGAACGAAGGAGGGGGTAGAGGAGGCTTCTGAGATCTCACTCGAATGGCATCGTCATCGGTGGGTTTCATACCGCAAAACAAACCATTTGAAAGGGCGGACGTTAGTTTTGCTGATAACCTTATTATTTGGGGGGAGAGGGGAATAGAAAAACGGGGGTGGAGACCAGAGGGGAGAGGGGTATCTGGTTTCAAAGGGGGTAAGGGGTTTGGGAACCGTACTACGGCTTCTATCATACATCAGAAAAGTAAAAAGAGCCTTCGTCAATGCCGTACATCAAGATTTTTGGTGTCCAAGAGGCGACGATCAGACGAAAGTCAATAGCAGCGGTTTGAGAACAGAAAGCCAGAGGGGGTGTAGCAGATCAAAGAGACAGAGGGAGGGAGGCCAACGAGATAAAAAAACAAAGAGGAGGAGGAAAAGAGAGATAGGTCGGCCGCAAGAAAATCGTGGGAGTTGGATCTGCTACAACTACAGCATAAAATCAAAAAGATGGGAAAAAGGAAGGCGATAGCCGCACGCCTTTAAAAACCAATCTTGATGTGACAGGGCGATAAAGGCCATCGTTTCAGTTCATGTCTGACATAAAAGCGTCGTCAGTGCCAAAAAACTACACCGTTGACCAGAGACACATCGCAAACAAAAAAAAAGTGTTTTTTGTTTGTCTAAACAAATTCCGAGCTCCTCCACAACACTAGCAACAACTAATCAAAGGGAGAAAAAAAAAGACACCTAATGAACGACACTGCGGAGAAACGGCAGGCGGGATATCAAAACGATACGCAGGGGAATGCGTAGGCCGAAGAAGATAGGGGACCAAAACCGCCTGAGTAACCAAAATGAAACCGTGGCGAGCAAAATCGAGGCAGGACGGTGTTGTTTCAAAACACAGAGTGAGAGACAAAAGGCGACTCTGGTTCGGGGGGGAGGATTCCAGCCTGAGGAAAAGGAGAATGTTGCATGCGGCAAACAGAGGACGGACGTAGCCCGGAGCGACAGTGGGAGATAGTGTCAATATCCACGGCGGCGCAACTTTTTGTGGCAGGTAAGGGTGAAAAAGGCAAAGGGTAGAAGGGAGGGTTATTGGGAGAAGCAGCTTTGATCGCGGCCCGTCCACGGTGGGGGCGGAACCAAAAGAACTCATGAGCAACGTGGGAATTGGAACAAAGATCATCACCCACGCCGGCACCGGCGGAGAAGGTCAACCCGAAAGAAGGAGATAAGGGACTGGCTGAACTAGCTTAAGAGGTCTTGGGGGGAGGTAATACGAAGACGGTCAAAACTGACGTGGCCTGCGGCTGGCCAGAGCCAACAAAAGCGCTCCACAGGGTCCAAGTGCCGGAGGACGTTGAATCGTGTAGGAAATAGACCAAATAGACTTCTGTCCAAGGATAACGTGTTAAAATCGGCTCCTCATTAAGGAAGGTAATGTCCTCAACTTAGTTGAATGCTGGGGTGTCTTGAAGGGAAGAAAAGCAAGAGGCCGATATCGAAATCACGACCCGGTACCGTTGCTCGGTCAAGGAATGTCAGAAGGCCCCAGCGAAGAGACAAGAGATGTCGACGGCAAAACAGCAAGCCAATGGAATTTTCATTCCCTCACCGCCTCGCTGGGAAAAAAAAAAAAACAGTCGGGAAAGGTCGACGGCGGCCGTATCGGTCAGGGAGCGCCAGAGCCTCACGGAAACAGCAATTCCGAAATGGCCCGACTCCTCACCCTCTGGAGGAGCGAAGATCTTCGGTCTCTGATCGTGATCGACGGCGAGAAGGAGAAAGAGGGGGGGAAGATGTGTCCGAGGGAAGCGGTAAGAGGGAGAACCTTCTTCAGTCTTCGGGGAAATCTTGGCGGCTAAGCCGTACTCCAAACGTTGTAAATAGGAAGCAAAGTGTGATCGGTGGTATCCGAGCATTGGGGGGGGAGGGGTCCAAGATGCAACAATCTACCAAGAAATTTCGGATACAGGACCGCTGATACTCGAACGCATCACAAAAAAATCGGCGCGCAAAAAACACCAAATTGGAAGATGATTCGGCTAATTGGGGGGGAGTAATAAGAGTTTGGAAGAAGTAATGGAAAATCGTGGCACTCTAGTGCAAGAGGACATCGGATGGCCAAGCGTAGACAGGCACGGGTGGAGGGTCTCCGTCCGGAGATGGACAATAGGGAGAGGATTCAAGTGTCTCCTGCACATGCAAAAGCCCGATGAAAAGATTGATAATGCAGGAAGCCTGAGGACGCGCTAGTACAGAGCGTGCTAACGGCAGGAAGAAAAATCTAATTCAAGACGAAAGCTATTCCAAGAAAAGGTAAGGGGAAACTGGGGTGCGGTTAGGGGGGACATGATGAAGATGGGACGCGCGTAGCATCAGCGTGTGGAGACCGAGTGTTCAAAGGTCAAAAAAGCAGCTGGCGACGTAAAGAGCCCATTGGTAAGCGGAGGTAGAGACGGCAGAAAGGGGGGTTGATTTCCCAGACGGGAAAGTCCGATTTGTAAAGTTTAGAAGGGCGGCATAACAGTTACATGTGAGAGGCCGGGGGCAAGGAGAGCGGGGCGAATCCCAAATAGGCGCGACGAAGCGAGGGGGTAAGAAAAGGATCGAGTCAACCCAGAGAGGGAGGCATTGACCGGGGGTACAGGATGGGGGGGGAATCTCAAGAACACATCGGATACTGGGCAAAACCAGCGTAGAACGGTCCAAATGACTTGCGCGAAGGTTGGCACCTGGGAAGAACCGACTTGCAAAGAACCGGGAGGGGGCCGATCGGCGAAACCCAGACAAGAAGTCGCAACGACTCTGGTTTGGGAAAAAAAGAAACAGCCGCCAACGTGTAGCGTTGAGAGTAGACCGCCAAGCCGATTGGCGGTTTCTCAAGCCTAGAGATTTCCACAGTCTGCCTTCGGCGCAAACCCGGGTTTCTCAGAATCGGCAATGAACGGAGAAACCAAGAGAAAAGTCAGCTTATACCATCAGCGGGGCCGGGATGAGGGCTGGTTAAGAGGGCGAAAGTCACAGCCATGTCGGCGGGGAATAGAACCCTTCTTGGGGAAAAAAAGTATGGAACGAACGCCAGGGTCGGTGGAGACATGATGTATGGAGACCAATCCACGAGGGCCGGAGGAGGTCAAGTTTCGGCGATAGAAAAAAAAGGGTCACCTATCACACCGCACAGGCGAAGTCTAGATGAAATACTCGTCGTCACTAAAGGCGAAGGGGGAAAAAAATGGCTGAGGTCCAACAATTCTCAAGAGGGGAAAAATTTAATGTGATGCAAAAGGTGAGAGGCTTTTTCCTTCAAAATTTTCGCATGTCAGAGATGACTGTCAACCTGGCAAGGGGTATGTGGAAGTAGAGAATATCAAACAACAACCCACATGGAGGAGAAAGAGATATGGGTACTAACATCTGTGTCCAGTGGCAGTAACGGATGTGAACGTGGTGGTGGGGCAAAGGGGGGGGAATCCAACTATCTAAAATTGGGATACACCTTACATCAGGCGAGAAGTGTTGGACAAACCCTCTCAAAAGGGGTGGGGCCAAAAAATCAGGACAGACCGGCCCTTCATCAGAAAGGATGCATGTGCAGGGGGGTGATCGGAAAGGGAGGGGGGGCGAATAGCGAACTCCGAAGGGCGAAGGGTGTTGAGTCCACGCCACAGCGTGCGAAAAAGAACTGTTTTCAGCTGGGCAGCGACAAGGAATCAGTCCGGGTCAATGAAAGACGAAGGTGCCGTTTAAGTGAACCAGTCATCCCAGCCCTAGACAGGATAGGAAGCGAGTCTAGTTAAGGTTCTCAGGGGGGGGGGACAAGTTGCATGGAGACATCCGTGGTTAGAGAAGCAGAAAGCGAGGGGGAGGATCTCACAGGTAGAGGAAAGGAATCGGCGCCGTATCCACTCAAAAGTCAATTGAGTGCAAGGTAGGTCAACCCGATCGTCGATCTTGGGTCGGAAGACTTTGAAAAAGCGCAATAGTGTGGTCAAGCTTTACGATCAAAGGGGGCCCACCTCGAAGGGCCAAAAAAGGGGGGCCATGCCACAAGGAACCGGCTCTCAGTATACGAACGATGGGTGGAGGGTAGTCTGGAAAAACCATGACGTAAAAGAAGCAGAGATTGGGCCCATCGATCAAGGGGGAGAAGCCTCGGCTAATACCGTCAGATGTTTGGGGGGATTCTACGGATCTCAAACTTGAAAAAGGGACCTTCCCCCCTAAGACCTACAGCGGGGAAGAACCGATTACCAGTACACCTCGAAGGACGGTAGGGAACGAAAAAAAGTTGCAGAGAGCGGAATGACGCCGCTCCGCAGTGACTAGGTGGAAGAGAAGAGGACGCTAAGAGACGTTATGAAGCCAGAAAATCGCAACAGAGGCTGCAAAACTACAAGGCGGCTCTTGCCAAACTGGCAACAGGGGGCGTGGAGTGGAATAGATGGGCCATAGTGAATTAAGTGGGTGGGGCCTGTAGTGCGACCCTCCCGGAGAGCGCGAGGCGAATAGGTGAGTCATCAATCTACGGGCGGTGGGAAGGGGTTACCACGGCAGAGGCTAGGACGTTCGAAAGTGCAGAAAAACGGACCCAGCCAACCCGTCAGTCTAACTTCTTAGAAGAACATGAGGAGAAAGCAGACGCGGCCCGCTCATAGGGGACTAAAAAACTAGATAACAACTCGAAATGCATAGGCATATGGGAAAGGTTGCACTAAAGAAGACTTGACCGGGCGAGAAGCCGTTCGAGTACAGGAGTGAATGTAGATACGTGGGAAGATTTTGAACTCTGGCAAGCTCCAAGAGACTGCATCACCTATCACATCGGGGGTCTAGGAACTTGGATGCCGGGCTGGAGGAGGGCTGGTCGGCAGGAGGAAGAGGGACAGGGAAGGAAAGGAGAGTGAACTTTCGCGACACTTGTATCAAAACAGACTGTCGCCGGCTCATGAATCGCCAGAAGAAGAAAAGGGGAACCGCAAATCGTTTGAGGGATGGCAGTGGGATCGGAAGCGATTTAGAAGATCCGAAAAAAGAAGCAGAAAACTCGAGACCTCTCTCCAAGCAGAGTTCCTAAAGCTCCTGAAGGCTGGGCGGGAAAAAAGAAAAAAACTCTTTTGGAGGGGAGTGGTCGTGGAAGACGAAGACAGAGTAAGAAGGGATGGATGAGAAAAAACCCGTAGCAAGTCAACCTTGGCTGCAGTGAACAAATCGTGGACAGCCATTTCCATAAGGAAGACTAGAAGTACAAAGACACAATTGCGCCAAGTAAACGAATTTAGTGCGAATGATCTGTGTGTGTTGATGGTGGGGGGATGGTTCGGAAGGAGGAAGCCAACACTGTCACACGCCAGAAAAACAGAGCCGACTCTACGTCTTCATTGACCACAGGGGCGGAAAGAATTCAAAGCAGGGGGGGGGACGTATTGATACAGAGGCAACAAGAAAGAGGGGGGGAAACAGAATGGGGGGGGGAGATGTGAGGTCGCGGGAGGTCCGCAAACCGCCTACTCTAATTCAGGAGGAACCATGCGAAATACAGGGGTCATTAGAAAGAACCAAAGCCCAACGATACGAAGGGGGCAGTTGAACGGTGATGAAACACATTTCGGCCGGGGCAGGAATGTGAGCGCTGGTGAAACGAACAAGAAGACAGTCAAATTCTGGGTGGGCAGCAAACCACCAGTGAGGGGGGGGAACAGAAGCGGAGCGAGCCAAATAACGAAACAAAAAATCGAGGAAACGGTGGCATGGGGGCGGCAGGTGAGCTCCCCAATGAGACGCCAGTGGATGAGAACAACGTACTAAACGACTCCTCAAAAAAAGGGAAGATATAGAAAAAGGAATACCGGGTGGCGAAAGACAACAAAAGATCGAGGACGGCACGGGGGGGCTCCCCCACACATACAAGCGGAGCGCGGTGAACAAACACGAAACGGACAAGATAAAGACGCGCAGGGGGAGGGGGTTGGGAGACGAAGGCGGGGAGGAGGGATCTTCGCGAGTCAGGAAAAAATCGAAGGAAAAAGCGGGGCATCTGTGCAGAGACCCGAAGATACGCAAAAGGTGTACGCGAGGGAGGGAGGGGAGAAGATATTAGAAGAATGTGGGGGGGGGGGGAGGAGCGAGGAAGGTGGGGTGGGGCGAACGGCTGCGCGGGGGACTGGGGGGCACGGTGAGTGGGGGGTAAAGACGACGGCAATGCCAACATCATCCGAGGAAATGGCAGTAGGCCGAAGGAAGTGACTCAAGGGTGTGGGGGGAAACGCGGTGAACGATCAGCCGGAATCATCTTCACACAGAGGGGGGGAGAAACTCCGCTTCCCTAGGTAGAAAATCAACGTCGAAAATACTTGCAGAGACTCTAGAAAAGACACAGTAGAGAGAGATCTCTGGCAGGAAGGTCAAAAGTGGGGTCTGCCTACCAAAAAGGAGGGCAAAGGGATGACACACAGCTTTGGTGCAAACATCTGAGGTCTGCTGATCAAGTCAAAAATTGTGAACCCGAATGAAACGAAGGAAGAAGTCAGCCGCGGATTCGAGGAAAAAAAGGAAACACGTCGTAGGACCCCGACAAAACTCACCGTGACCCCAGATACAGAGCAGCCGTTCGCCCACCAAAGTTAACGTCAACGACCACCATTATCAAAATAGAAGGAATTCCAAAAAGCTCAGCAGTCTTACCCCCGTCGACTGAGAAGGGAGAGCTGAACGATTCCAAATGTTTTCCTTCAATGGTCAAAGCCGAACCCACCTCCGTAGGAGGGACCCAAATGCAACGGTGAGATGCGTAATGACATCGATGTCAGGGGCTGAGGGTGGAAAACAAACTGGGCTTGGAACGGACTACCCTCATTGTTCGTGGGGCGGACAACAGGGGCAGGACGACGTTTTTTGCCATGAGCCAACCGGAGGAAAAATCGGAGAGACAAAAGGGAGCTAGGTAAAAGATTGGACTCAAATCCACGGCATCACTTGGGAAAAGTCAAAGGATAACCATTACCCCAGGGGGGAGAGGAGATGTTTATTGGGGAGCACGCGAAAAAGGGATAGCAGTCCCAGTTCACTGGTGGGAAGGGGACACCACATGTCCAAAGAAGTCCTCGCGGTCACAAAACATATGACTCAAGGCCAAAGAGGCCGGCAACAACGGTCAGGGTGTTGAAACTTAAAACAGCATATTCTGCTGGAGAAGCGGCTCGATCTTCCGTGATCCGTGTAAGAATATACGTGGACGAGGTCAAGGGAACCAGCGGGGAAATCGAAAAAAGAGAAGAAGTGACCACCGGGGGAAACCAAGAAAACACGGGTACGACTTAGGGAGGTGGAAAAAACCAAAAAACTCGAAGGGGATCTGATGTCAACTCAAATGGGATCACGGTGGACCTACGTGGGAGTCCTAAATTGCCGCAACAGTTTACATCAAAGGAAAGTTGGGGAAAGGGGTGGGTCTTCAGGTTGGGCGGAAGGGGCCAAAAGGGAAAAGGGTAGAAAAAGGAAAAAGGGGGCCTTTGCCTTCCGGGTAACGAATTCCGAGAGGCCCGATCGTGGCCAGAAGATGGGAGGAGCTTCAACAAAAAATCCAAGCGGAAAAAGGGTTCCGGGTGAAAGAAAGTCCTCGCGTAGCGGCGGAAAACGAGAATGTGCAGGGAGGGTCGTTCGCAGTATGAGTATCAGGGGTCATTCCGCCTCACTCCAAATCGCTTCCGAGGGACTGAAGACCAAGAGGTCACTTGCGCTGAGGGGTTTTGGTAACAAATCTCGGAAGGCGCGGGTCATCTGTCCGGGCCGAGAGAATGTGTAAGGGAAAAAGATGGGGAGGTAGTAAGTGTCAGACGGGGGAGCATGGTCCAGCAAAAAAAGAATCAACTTTCGTCCAGAAGGCAGCGGGGCTAATCCGTATACTCCAACCAGAGGAAAGGGAAGGACGAGGGATCGGTTGCCGATCTTTTGGGAGAGTACAGATGCCCTCGGGAACAACGAACCTGTGCGATGAACAGACGACGAATACTCGAAAGGCTGGCCGTCCGTATTCCGGCAAACAGGGTCATCTTGCCGATGGAAGAAGAAAAAAAGAAAGATTTGGGGGAGTAAGTGGAGAAGCTGTGGTCCGCCGGTAGCATGAATTCAAAAAGCGATGCAGCAGAGCAAAGGCCGCCCTACGTATCGCGAGGGCGAAGGTTCGAATCTTCAATAAAAGTAAAAGGCTAGAAGTCGCAGTGGAGTCAAACATTACACAGGGGAAAGCCCAGCTGAAATCATCATCTGGGCGTCGAACTCGCACGTCTTGCCGGCAGGACAAAAAGGAAAAAAAACGGAAATCCTCGGTGCGCGACCAGGAAGATGCCCAAAAGGAAAAGGAAGGAACCTGTTGCAGTGGTGCCACTGAGCCGACAGGTGTAGCGGGGGCGAGCCAATGGAGAGAGCCAAAGAGTTCATCGTAGACCATAAAAAGGAGGGACGTAACCGAAAAATTGAAAAACAGGGCGGCGAGAGTGGCGCCAAGGGGTGTTTCTCGGTACATCCGGGGACCACTCCGAGGTGTAAGTGAAGCGTGAGCATTTCCATTTAGAGCTGCAAGAAAAAGGGACTCGAATCAAAAATAGTCACGTCTTAAAAGGAGAGTCGACAAAAGGATCGAGATTCCCCAGTAAGACTGCAGTACGAAATGGTTTATCACTAAAAAGAACCAAAAGAGGAGGTAATCTGAGAGAAAACGCCGTAGAGGTACAAGGACTTTGCTAAGGTGGAACCTGTGATCGAAAACCGCTGCCCATCAAACCGGGATGGCCGCCTCGCAGAACCGTAGGCGGCCCAGATGAGACCGATCAGGTTGGGACGAAAAAAGAAATCAAGGGATTAAGTGGATGCGGGCCCCCTCCTATTAAAGGGGATACGAAAAGGGAAGGTCCAGCCGAAAGGAATGGCTTGCAGGAAACCCAGAGGTTCGGTAGAAGCAACAACGTCTCAAACACGCGGAAAATTCCCTCAAAAGAGTTGGGTGAAAAAACGAGAGTAGATCGGGAGGGGGGATGACGCTGCCGTCCACAGCGCCAAAACCAGGAAGGGATAGTCAAAAGCCATTAGGGGTTGGGAAAAAGGTTCGAGTCAACATAAAGAAAGTGGAAGAGGGGAGCGGTTGCGTGGATCAACGAAACATGATGGAAAGGAAGGAGCTCGAGTTTGTTAAGTGCGTATAAAAAAAAACGGAAGATAAACCGCACAACGCCGGGGTCGGATCGGGCAGGTCTCTTCAGAAGGGAAGGACAAATAATGGGCGGGCAAGAAAAGTCTCACAGCGTGATGGAAGTGGAAAGGCTCAGGGGGTTCTTTGCGCCTGTAGACGTCCTTGAGTAACACCATGTACCCTGAGTTGAGAGAGATCAAAACACCAAGATTGAAAAAGAGAAGAAGAAATCGGGAAAGTGTGGCAGTCAAGAGAGGCTGAACTGAGAACAAACGCACGGAAACCTTTTCAAAAAAGAAGAAGAGTACGCGTGGGGAAGAAAGACTTCTGAGAGCCCAGTCATCAAGAAGGCGACGGTGAGGTGGGGGGTATCGGCCAAACGAGAAGGAGACCTCCAGCTGAGTCCTGAGGAATCCGGTTTGTGGATACCCAAAAAAAAAAGTTCTCAAAGGAACGGGTCTGTCGTGGAAACTGACCGGGAAAAAAGGAGACACGCAGGACGGAAGAAATGGACGCCAGTCGAGTGGGGACCTTAAACAGCCCTATCTAAGAGTCTAAACCGGGGAGGACAGCCGTTCTAGTGTTGGGTCATATGTTGCATGGTAGAATCGGTGGGAGAGAAAGATAGGTAGGGTAAAGCCTCACCGAGCTCTAAACAATAAGGAAAGTGGCCAAACTAACCGGAAAACGAAAACCAAGGGGGTGGTTCGTGTCGTCACCAAGGCGCGCAGGATGGGGTCTTGAAAGAAGGTTTCGCAGATGATCATACATGTGAGGGCTGAAAAAGGCACAGGTTTTCCAAAAGGAGGAAAAGCACTGGAAATTCCTACGCGGGCTCTAGAGCAGATTGGGTAGTGGGAGCGGAAGAGAAAAAATGGAAGTACAAAAAAGAAGAAGCTCGAGAGGGGGGGGCCCATCTATAAAAAGCTAATCTAATACAACCTAGAAGGGGGATAAGAGCGAGCAGGGCACGTGCCGGGACGCTGTATACTTGAAATGCAGGCCGCCGATTCCCGGCCCTCGTACGGGTTGTTGAAAGCGCGGGAAAGACAAAAGGTTGGGAACTTCAAATAAAGAAGCTGCCCTCAAGGGGCACCGCTTGAGTAGGGAAGGACAGGGGAGACACGAAAGGATGAAAAAGCTCGCGACAAAAAGAAATGCCTCGGGCGCAGCAAGGAAAATCCTGGGTCCAAAATAAAGGCACATGTTCTGAAAAGGTAGTTAGGAGGGGAGACAGAGGAATTCGAAGGGTGTGGCCTTCATGGCGAAACTCAGATCTGCAAATAGGGGTGTCGAACAGTTGTGTTGAAGGGTGGGATCCAACAGAAAGAGGAGAGAATTCGAACAGATGAGATGAGCCCGACCCAACAACCCTGCACGTTCAAAGACTGCGCAACGTAGGTACTCTCTTCATAGTCATGCCCAGGAAGCCACGCGATGAAATAACGGAAGACAAAAAAGTCCTAAGAAACGAAAAGCAGGACCAGGTGACACAGCAAGTAACGGGCCGGGCATAGCTAAGACAGTATCAGTAGGCTGGCTACAGTGGTATGAAAAAAGGGGGAAGCGGGGGGATCACCAAAACTCAAAACCCGAGCAAGAGCGAAGGGGAGGGAAAAATATGTTAGGCGACGACTGAGGACGGGGGGGG
>Ga0179593_1455302_pt1 | contig 19095 bp, 30 predicted proteins | sample CZODoug2_1_08_16_FD_185931 | JGI IMG/M metagenome (GOLD analysis project Ga0179593, IMG submission 185931) | Vadose zone soil fungal communities from Angelo Coast Range Reserve, California, USA - CZODoug2_1_08_16fungal (PacBio error correction) | ecosystem: Environmental > Terrestrial > Soil >...
TGAATTGGAGGGGAACCACAGCGATACCAAACAAGCACTCGTCTCTGTGAAAAAAGTGGTGGAGCACTGGAAAAAACTGAAGGGGAAGCCAACGGAGGGGAAAAACGGCTCAAAAAAGATTAAATTTAGCAGCACGGAAAATTGCTATGGGATCCAGGGAAGAGCAAAAGAGGGGAAAGGGCTTTTTTTAGAAATGGATCGAACGTACAGAACAGAAGGGTGAAGGGGGGAAGAAAACCTAGGTTGAAAGAGCAGGGCAGGAGGGAAGAGGGGAGAAAGAGTAGAAACCGTGGAAGACCGGGAAAACTAGGGAGGAAAACAACTGTGAGTGAACGACCGGGGAGGAGAATTTGTGTGGGGGAGGCAAGTTGAGAAAGGCTGACCTAGAGATTAGAGACAAGTCAGACCAAAGAGAGAACACAAGGGGTGAGGGACTGGGGGTACACCAAAACGTCGTGACACCACAGGAATGAAGCAAATTCCTCCGTCGGACGTGCAAAGAGTAGAAAAAGGAAAAAAGGTGAACACAGGCCAAAACGCGAGAAAGTGCTGTGTTGGGGTAATTTGTGACAAAAAGGAATTGCGGGTGGACCGTGCAGGCACAGGGAAATAATGTTAAAAAAAAAAAACAAATGAGAGAAGACGAGGAGGACGGGCACAGGGGTGGTGGTCGTAAGGGGGAAAAATAGAGATGGAAACGGATCCGCGTGATAGAAGGAGGAAATTGTTTTCGCCGGCAAGAAAAAAATGAGGGGGGAAGAAGCAGGTGACGGGAGTAAGAACACTGGAAAGGCTGGACAAAAAACAAATCCAACAATAAAAGAAAAAGTGCAATTAAAGGGGAAAGGATAGGAACCAACAAAGTCACTAAACTAACCAGTGGGAGGCTATAAAGGAAGGGGGGAAAGGTGGGGAGACAAGGAGCTCAGGGAAAGAGGGGGACATAACCTCAAGACGTAACTGCAAAAGAGATCATATGGGTAGAAAATGAAAAGCTGACAATTCGGGGAAATTATGAGGAAAGAATCCTTGGAGAGTGGAGAAAAAAGTTTACCGGCGACAAGCGCAATAGTCAACAGAGGAAAAGCAGGGGTAGGGTGTGTGCGAAATGAGGGGGGGGCCTACATCGACGCGATTGGGTCACAAAAAGGAAAAACCGCAGATGAAAAATAAAAGTCCCGGAACAAAAAAGTGGTGCGGTAGGGCAAAAAGGGGGAGAAAGTATGACAGGAAACGACAACACTGGAGATTACCAGACATAGAAACAAAAAGGGGCACAAAACGGAAACAAGGGTGAGAAGAGGCGAGAAGGGGGGTTTGCGAGCGAAGGAGTTCCGCACCAACCGGGGGGGGGGGGGGGAATTAGTAGAAAAGTACCCAAATGTTCGATCAAGGGGAACCAAGTTGGAAAAAAAAAAGAACCGGGATCGTACGGAGAGCAGACGTGTGGTTTGAGGGAAAAAGTTACAGGGGAGGCCGCCGGTGGTGAGGGGTCACCGTGAACTTTCAATGTATCCAGTGGTTGTCAAAAAAGGTGGAAGGGGGGGAAACGACGGGGGAACAACCATTAGCAGGAGGAGAAAAACGGTAGACTGACCAAGAGGGGTTGAAGGGGAAAGTGGAGAGGGTTTTCCGTAACGAGAAGAAGAGTCAAAATCCGGGCAGCAGCCGTTGGTTTGAACGCAAAATGGGGAAACCGGTTTGGTAGTGGAGGAGGGGGACAGATTACTCCCCGCCGGGGATGTGAAATAAGAGGGCCCCAAGGGGGGGGCAGGAAAGGTTTCGCAGGGGGGGCTTCAGCCAGGGGGCAAAAGGGCGGGAGGGAACCGTTCACTTAACGTGTGGGGGGAGGGGGGGGCAAAAACAAGGGACGTGCACTAGTTGCCGGGGGAAATTTGGGAAAAGAAAAAAAAAACTGGGAAAACAGGGGGGGGAATTGTCGTACGTTAAGAAAAAAAAAAACAGGAGGGACACGGGGGGAAAAAATGAGAAGGCTGATACGTGGTGGCCGCGGGAGTGGGGGGTCAAAAACAAAAAAAAAAAAAAGCCAGCAAAGAGGAGTGGGGCCGGGTACCCGTTCATAAAAAGGGACGGGAGCAAAGGGGGAAAAAAAAAAAAACAACCAGCGAAAGGGGCAAAAGGAATGAAGGGGAAGCAGGTCTGTCGTAAAACCCAAGCAAACAAAAAGAAGGGATAAAAGAGTGGGGGGAAAGGGTGGTTTCAGCCACACATGAGGGATGGTCATTTGATTGGGGTGGAAACTGTGGGAGCAATGGGGGCCAATGGTGAGGGGAGGTGAAACGTTGGGGGAAGGACCAATCCGGGGGGGAAATAGGAGGGGAGGGGGGAGTTCAACAGACATCTGCGTGAAGCGGAAACACCAAAAAGACCCCCAAACAGGTAGTAACATTCAAACGGAGAAGAGGTCAGTTTGACAGCAATTATAGAAGGGCAACTCGAGAAAGAGGACCAACACAACAAAAACGGAGGAAAAAAAAAAAGGGAAGAGGAGAAAAAGCGCCGGAATACAAGGCAGGGAAGGGGAAAAACCATTTACAGCACGATAAGCTGGGAGAACGGTTTCAACCGGTTGTTGATGTTAAGAACGGAGGAGGGGCAAGCACTGGGAAAGGAAAAACGGGCAAAAAAGGGAAAGGGAAATGACCGTTCGAAAAAACCAAACCCAGAAAAAAGAAACGTGCAAATAAAAAGACAAGGAAAAAAAATCCAATGAAAAAACTATTAGTGAAACCAAGGCCCGGACCATGTCTATACAAAAAAATTGAAATGGTTTGGACACGAAAGAAGGCCGAGTGGCAACATTCAGGCAATTGACGGCGGGAGAAAAACTTCCGTCGACACACCCAAAAAACGGAAAACTAAACTGACAAGCTGACAAGGAACCTGAACAACAGACCACCAAGGCAAAAACTTAAAAGAGAAAAAAGACAAGGGTTAAAAAGTAGCCCAGGTTGGAAGGGGGTTGAAAAAAAAAAAAAAAAGAAAAAAGGGGCGACTACGACCCCGGGGACAACAAAGAAAAACGAAAGCCTCCCACCGAAGGGAAGGAGAGAACCTGGGCACAATTGATGAAAAGAACACCCACTGCGAAAGAACCCGCAAAAGGAAACTCACAAAACAAAAGACCTGAGAGACGGAATCACACTAAAGTAGGAGAAATGGGGAACAAGACGCCACAGAGAATACAAAAAACCTTACCCCAAGCCCAAAGGGGGAGCAATATAAAGAAAAGAGTGAAAAAGTGGAAGCAATCTTTTTCTCGGGAGAGAAACTGAATGAAACGCAACACTTACAAACCCGTAGGGCAAACGAAAAACAAAAAAAAAAACGAAGCAAAAAAGTGCGAAAAAAGGAATGGAAAGTCAAATTAAAACGAAACGGACGGGGATGGAGCTAAATGTAGAGAACGGGAAACTGAAAAAAAAAGGGGGTGCGGGTGAGAAAAGCAAAAAAGTAAAACCAGGAACACAACATACAAGACGGAGAAGAAAAGAAAAAAAATGATGTGATTACAACGGGCCGGATGAGAAAGGGGGTGGGCGCGTCAGAAGCTTTCGGGGAGAAAAACGCGGAGCAGGTAAGAAGGTACCAAAAAGCGGGGTGGAAAAAAAATCAAGCCGCTGGATATCCCAGTGGGGGGGGGGACAAGCCGGGGGGGAAAACTTTGGGGGGTTGGTACGAGGGATTATCAACACTTAAGGGAAGACTCCAGAACTAAAACGGGCGAAAAACGGTACGGCAAAAGACCGAACGAAGTGTTTCACGGCAAACAGCGGCCTGAAAACGCGAAGCAGTTTCGCAAACCGCGTACGAGGGGGTCTGAGCCCATGAAAGAAGCCAAAAAACGTGGAGGTGTTCGCCGGGGGAAAAATTCACAGGAAGGGAGGGAGCATACAAAAAGATATACTCAGGGGGGGCTAATCTATAAGTCATTTTTGGAAAAAAAAAAAAGGACAAGGTCGCGCCAAACACCGGGGGTTTCGGGTTTGGGGGTCCGGCCAGGTCTTGGAAGGGTTTCCCTTTGGAGGGGGGGGATGTGGGAAAGAACCACGACAAGTACGAAAGGCTTAGTGAAAAAGAAAAAAACGGCCAAAACAGGGCAAAAAAATAAGGGTGAAACAGACAGAAAGTACCGAAAAGGAAACGCAGGAAAAAGAAGGACTCACAAGGGACTGAGGGGGCAAATACGCTAGCCAGCATACCCGCAAAAAACAATCACGCATTTCAAGGGAAATGAAGACATCAGATTAAAAGAGTGGATTGGGGGGAAACCAAGTTGGTAGAAGCAAACGCTGATCGCGGTCAGGCCAACGAACGGACAAACAAAAAAAGATGAGAAGGGGAAAAAGAGAAAGGTTGAAAAAATTTGGTGTACTGAATGAACATTCAAAAAAAGCGGGTAGGGGTCCAACACTGGAGGGGAACAATAGGAGGGGGGTGACGAAGAATAGACATGGGCCGTGGAGAGAGAAAATCGTCGGGGGGGAAAAGTGTCCTCCTGGGAAACAAGCCAAGAAGAATCAAATTGAAAAAAGAAGAGCCAGGGGCCAGGTACCAGAAAGGGAAGGGACCAATAAAAGTAAAAAAAGGTGGGGAAAGACAAAGTTTGCACCAAACGGTTTTTTTTCGGAAAAGGGGACTGAAAATGTTGCAAGCTGGCCGGGCAAAGAAAAAGATTAATTGGAAAAATTCGGCAGAAATTGGGAGAGGAAGGCACCAGGCGGCCACCAGCGCAACAAGAGTCAGGGGAGAGCTGGAGAGTAAAAAAAAAGGGGCATACGGGGGAAATACAACGGGGAAGGGAGGAGGTTGCACTGGCGAAGGTTGGGGGGGAAAAAGAAATAAAGGAAACGATCCAACAAAACAGTTTGAGTTTGCTCAGAAGCAACTACAAAAAACGGTGGGCGGAAGAGAGGGGAGACATGGTGATTATTTCCGAAGACACGAAAGGAAACGAGGAGCCCGCCTCACGGGGGGGTCAAAAGGGGTGTGGTCGTCCCCCAAAAATTGAGGGCCTTTGGGAGGGAGAGTGGGGGGGAAAACGTGGGGTAAAAAAAAAGAAAGCTTGTTGGAAAGAAAAAGGGGTAACAGTGGGAAAAGGGGAAGGCGCGACAACGCCAAAGGAGAAAAAGAAAACCTCGACCAAGTTGAGGGTTAGAACATTGAGAACGGGAGATTCAAAAAGAAAAGACATAGGCCGTGCGAGGATAAACGGCTTAGCCTGAAAAGGAGGAGTTGGGAAAAGGGGGGGGAGGGAGGAAGTCAGGGGGAGCGGCCAGCCTGAAAAACACCAAAATCACGTCGACAAGGAAAACGGTCAAATCCCGCTCTCGGCCTTTGGAAAAAATCAATGCAAAGGAGGCCAGTTGGGTAAAATTCCAGACATCTTTGTGGGGAACAAAAAATTTGAACAAAAGGGGTCGGTGGGGGGGTTAAAAGAAAAAAACACAAAACAGGGAGATCCAAAAAAAAAAAAACACCAAAAGCGTTGCACCAGAAACGCCCGCGTAGAAAAACACGAAAAACGGTTAAAGGGGGGGGGAAATCAAGACACCGTGTGGCAGGGAGGGTCCGCGGACTTGGAGACGGAAGGAAAGCTTCCAGGAAAGGGAGGGAAATGGGTTGATCACCCGCGAAACCTAATAAGAAACAAAAGTGGGGAAGAAACCCGAGGCCAAGGCCGGTAACATGTTTTAAAAGGGACCACAAAGGGGCTTTGAGACAAAGACTTCCCCAACGGAAGGAGCGAGAAAAAAAAGATGGAAAGGGAATCGCAAAAAGTCTATGAGACCAACCAAAAAAAAGATGAGCTGAAAAAAAAATAAAAACAAACAAAAGGGGGGAAAAAGAGAGAGATGCGAGTACACGCAGCGTTCTACTTCGAACAGACGGGGAACTGAAACAGCTTTGAGAAAAACCAATGGGGGCAAAACCGAAAACAGGTAAAACTTAAACCCCCACTGGGGAGTAACAACTGGGATGGAAAATTTCACAGGGAAGGTGGACGGCCCGCAACCCATGGAGAAGAAAAGAAAGAAAAAATGAACCGATCACCAAGGACCGGGCCGCACAAAAACCAGAACCACACGGTGGGTGTGGTTGAAAAGAAAAAGTTTTTGGGGAAAAAGAATTACGGGGGAGAAGAGGGAGGGTTCTGGTGAACGATGTGGAGCGTGGGATCAGGCCGGAAAAAGGAAAAAACGCTTTTGGTTGAGAAAGGGGACGGTGCAAAAAACAAGAGCGGGAAAACAACAAAAAGAAAATGAAGGGGGAGGAGCTAAAAGGGAGAGGGAGAAAAAACCCTTTTGTCACAAACGCAGTACAAAGGTGGAAAGGGCCCAATTCAAAACCCACTTAAGGACTAAACAAAATCAAAAAAAAAGCCAAAATCACTATGAAAACTGAAGGGACTTTAAAGCAAAAAAAGAAGAAACGGATAAAAGGAAAACTTGGTGGGGCCCCACGCCGGGAGAAGGGAAAGCAAGCAAAATGTGCACTGCAGGGCTCGGAGAAAAACCATCGGACTTTGCAGCGAAAAAAAACGAGTGACAGGGGAACATGGGGGCAGGGAAAAAAAGAGGGTTTTCACAGCCCAACACGGGAGACAAACAGAACCAGGCAAGAGTGGGCCGAATCGGAAAAAATCGACAACCCCACAGGGAGCAGCGGAAAATGCGAGAGAACAAAAGAAAAAGAGAGAAGCACCAAGACTCGAAACCCGGCAGAAGTGTGGGAGGTAGGAGGTAACGAAAAAAATGTTTGATCTGTTCGAGGGCGGTTACACAAGTACACCGGAAAACAAAAACCGCAAAAAAGACGCAGGATTTTATCGACAACCCTATCCCTGTGGTATAGAAAAGGAGAGGAATGGGTTGCCGCAAAGGTGGGTCCTCACCTCGCCAAAGGAGGAAAGGAGTACCTTAAAAAAAGACCAAGACAAGAAAAGAGGGACAAGCAAGGGGGGTCAGGCACGGTTAGAAAAGACCTGAAGGTCAAAAAATTGGGAGGGGTAATGGGAGGTCAAGAACGAGGTAAAACGCCTATTAAACTTCTTCAAAATTTAAATCGGAATGGGCACGGCGGCAAAAAGGAAAAGATTTGAGAAAAAAAGGGACACGCTCAATTGGGGTATCGGCGATCCCAAAAAAAAGAAATGTGCTCCTAAAAGGTGTGTGCATGGTCCAGACCCCGAGGGGTCTATCCGGAATCGCAACCGTAGGAAAGTTGAGCGGAAAAGGATATTTGGGTGGGGGGACGTTGAACACAGCGAAAAAGAAGGCCAAACGTCGACGACCATATGAAGGGTTCAAACACCTTCACAATCGATATAGGTCCAGGTCGCCAAAAACCCGCCGAATGAGGAAAGTGCCTGGGGAGGGGGGGAAGAGGGGGTTGAAAAACGCCAGTGCTGTGAGACATTCGATGAGAAGGGGGGGTCTAGAAAATTGAGGCAGGCGTTCACTAATCCAAAGACGGGTGCAGAAAAAATGAAAAGGATAAAAACGAAGTAGAAAAGAGGGCCAGGGTCCAACATCCCCAAACCGGAAGGGAAACATTAAAAAAAGGAAACAGACTACAAACTGAAAACCCGGGGGGGGGGCAGAGGGTTTAAAAAAAATATAGGGGTAGCAAGCGATGAGAAAAAAGATGTGAATCCAATCCGTACATCGAAGGGAGTGGGATGTCAGTTTGAATTAATAATGGAACACACAATTGAAAAATTTCCAAGAATGCGTGGAAGACCTCCGAGGGAAACAAAGCCATCCTCGAAAGTGAGTTGGTCGTAACAAAACCGGTGCGGCCGATTGGAATTACGCCCAGTTGATCCCAAGAAGAGAACAAAAGGGGAACAAAAGGGAACGGCAACCAACATGGCTGAGAATAGAGGCGATCGGATGTTGTGTTCCGGCGTCAGGCCGTGACGCCCAAAAAAAGGCGGAGCGGCACAACAAAAATGGAAAAAAGGAAAGAAGGCAACCGGTGTAAAAGCAAGCACCAATTGGGCGAAACTCGCGGGTTCACTGTTGGGGTTTCGTGTGGAGGGCGGGGAAAAAAAAAAAACAAAAAAAAGACGGGTGAGGGGACACAAAACAAGGTTCTTCAAAAAAGGGTAGGGGGAAAGGCTAACAACAGGCGTAGAGAAGGAGCCCAATGAAGAGAAGAATGAAAACAGGGAAGGGGGGGAGCAAAAAAAAGAAAAAATGGTTTTCGGGACGTGGCGGCAGTTCCTCTGACGAAAAGAAACCACTTGGTCAGGGGAAAAACCGTCACTTTTGTGAGATGAACAAAAAGTGGCGGAAAAATGGGGACGGAAATCGCGATTTGGTCCATCCTCCAAACCCAATTAAGGGGGGGAAGCGGTGGGGAAAGCGGGGGAAAGGGGGGAAGGGGGGGAAGTTGGTCAGGTTTAAAATGCAATGGGAGAAGAGGAAGCCAAGTCGGGAGGCAGTCAGGGTTAACTTCGGGGCCGGGTGGGGGGGAGGTGATAACCCTAAATTGCACGTGGGAAAATGGAGGTCAAAGGTTTTAAACTGACAGCAGGAAGAAGAAGTTTGAAAAAAATAATGCATACAAGGGGGGCCGAGGGATTGGGGTTTTTTTCAGCCCAACTTGCAGCGAGGGAAACGTCAGGGTCAACAGGAAGAGCCCACGGTTAACAATCGAAGGTTCCCGGAAAAAAATGACGGGGCAGGAGGAGTAAACCCAGGAAAGGAGAGCAAAAGGGCAGGGGGACCCCAGGGGTCCACATATATGCCAGGGTACAAAAACACTTTTGATGTTTATTTGCGAATTTGTGTGCACGTTGAAAATGGAGGTTTTTTATGTAAAAACGGGAAAAGGGATCCATGCGAAGGGGTAGTTCAAGAGCATCTACGGAAAAAAGGAACCCGAACTGTCCAGGGGGAAAGGAGGACCAAAGAGAGAACCACCTGGGTGGGTCAGCCCGGTAGAGAACGGGCCGGCAGGGCGGAGGGAAAAAAACAAACAACAACGGGAGGAAAAGGAAGAAACGACGGAGAAACCGCCTTACCTAAAAACAAATTTTACAGGAAAATACCAGGTCTGGGGGGCCAGGAAAACGTGTTCCGCCAGTGGGGGGGGTCGAATTCAACGAGAGGGAAAAAACATGGAACAGAAAATCCGATCCCTCATTGTAGGAACATGGACCGGAAAAAAAAAACAAAACAACGAAAAAGGAGGAACAGGGGAAACAAGAAAAAGAAAGTGGAAAATGAACAAGCCCTATAAAGAACAGACGAAAATGAAAGTCATAAACAACAGGAGGTCAGGGGGTTTTTTAAAACAAAAAATCAAAAATTTACATTAACAACATTTCGGGGCAAGGGAACGTGGCCGAGGACCGAAACGGAAAGCCAAACCAAAAACCAGAAGGGGGTCGGGGAACAACAAAGACAGACAGGAAGTCCAAAAAAAGGGAAAAAGGGCATTGAAAATCAACATCCTGCTGTACAGGGGGGGAAAAAAAAAAAGGGACGACTAAGTTTTCGACTAAAAAGGCGGGGGGAAAGAAAACGGGATTACTACCGAACCAAAAAAAGGGACCTTCTAGAAAAAAAAAAAAAGTTTGCCAAAAGTCGAAAAACTACCATTCCCAACGGCCAAAACATCAAGGACAGAGAACACACTGGAAAAAAATCTAGGGAACACTAGAGGGGGGAAGGGGGAGAAGGGGCCCAAGATCGTATCCACAGTAAAAACAAGGGGGACCCAAAAAACTTGGACGGGAAAAAATGGGAAAGGAGGGGAAGCTAAGCCTACCGCAATAATAACTTAGGAAAAAACTACACGAGAAGGTCCCCCCCTGGGGGGAAAAAGTGCCACGAGAACCACTTCCAAAAGATGAGCGAACACAAGGGGAAAAAAAAAGAAGGAATATTTGAAAGCCTGAGAAAAGGGGGGGAAAAAAAAGAAAGGTAACCTCACCGAGGAGGGAGAAAATCACGAACGGGAAGAAACAAAGAAAGAAACAGAAAACGTACTAGAACAACGGGGATGCCAAGGGGGCGACTTCAAAGATTTGGTTCTCGGGACGAAGAAGCCGGTAGGTGAGGAACGGAAAGGCACCAGAAGCTATTTACAACACGGGGGGACATCCTATCACGAAAAGGAGAATCAGCATGGGTCAAAAAAGGGGGGGGAAAAACATTTGGTGGTCAAGGGAAATGTTCTGAAATCAAATCATAAAGGAACACTCCCAATACGGGACCTCAAAGGTCGGTCACAAAAAAGAAGGAAGGGCAACGGAACAACGGCAGGCACGCTGGGGGAAAGTGGAGCCAAAAAAATGTCACGCTTAAAGGGGAAAGGGGAAAATGGGGGGGGGGGAAAGTTGAGTCTGGGCAACTAAAACCTTCGATTGGGGTTTTCGGAAGGGGATGCACATCGTGGGGAACCATTCCTATTACTACCTACAGAAGAGGGTGAAGGTGGAATAAACTTCCTGTTAACGAACAAACCGGGTGTGTCAAGGTTTTGTTGACCGGTTCACGGGGGAATGGGAAGGGCAGGGGGGGAGGGGAAAAAAAAGGGGGAATAGGACCATGGCAGACGGATTCTCCAACAACCGGAAAAAAAAACAGGGCGAGAAGATGAAAAAAAAACAACTTACCTGCCCAAGAACCCCAGGAAGAAGGGAAACCACAATGAAAACAAAGGGAAAAAACAAAAAAACGGTCTTGGCAAAAAAACGGATAGCCCCCGGGAGCAGTGAATCTACTACGGAGGGGGGGACCGGGGACCGAAGAAGGGGAGGAGGGGGAAGTGGGAGGGGGGAATGGCCCAAGGAAATGGGGAATACGACTAAAATCGTCGAGGGGGCCCGGGCAGCCCAACAAGGAAGAGGTGAGAGAAAAGTGTAACCACGGGGCTTACTCCTTCACATCCTTAAACAAGCTCTGGTAAAAAAGGGAGGTCGGGGTAGGGCAAACGGGAACAAAGAAGGGAGGTTTTTGAGGGCGGTGGTCGGAAAAAAAAAAAAAAGAGACGTTCGTAAAAAGTTGCCGGGACGTTGAGACATCAGATAAAGGGGGGGAAGAGAAAAAGGAGGGACCTAGGAGGAACTAAAAAAATAACGTGGCAGAACACTAACAGAGTGGGCAAGACACCTTGCCAGGGGACAAGGTTTGTGACTTGGAAACATGGCCGGAAAAAAAAAAAGGACAGCGGGGAAAGGGACAAAAATCAGGGCGAAAGGGTGCGCGGAGGGCAAACAGGGGGGGCGGGGACACAACCGCCAAGAAAGGCAAAAAAATAAATCATTCGAAATAGCGGAAAAAAAAAAGGGCATCGGGGGCAAACGAAGGCGGAGTTGCAAGGGGGTCGGGTCCAGAAAATGGGGGTTCCTTTTTAAGCAACACTCGAACAAAACAACAGGGGGGGGAAGTTTTTTGACACAAAAAAAGCGCCGGCCAAATCGGGGAAACGGTCTTTCACAGACTCAATGGTGCTGGGAGAGGGAGAGGGGGGGGGAAAGACAAAAACTTACCAGCCAAAGCGCCCCGACCCCTTGGGGGGAGGGGAGGGTCGATGACGACCACAGGGCGGCTGGGGGTGGACTATAGGGTGCGGGGGAAAACGAGTGGGGAAAAAGCAAGACAGACACGACGCGCGAAACGCAGAGGGGGAAGTCGAACTGCAGTGCCCAAGGGGCTTACTGTGTCCATGGATAATGAGGAAAAAAGGATGGACCAATTACGAGACCGTAAAGGGCGGGGGAAGTCCTTACGAGGTGAACTAAAAAGAAAAAAGGATGGGGGGACAGAAAGGGGACGGGGAGGGAAGCAAGGGGGGGGGAAAAGGCCCAAGATTAGCGGAACCGGGCCTCCCTGTGGGCGACAAGGTCCTAAAGCCTTCAAAATTTTCCTGGGGGTAGAAAAAAAGAAGAAAAGGAAGGAGTGGGAACCAAAAGCATCAGGGGGGTGAAAGCAAAGGAACAGCGTGTAACAGTGGTTTTAAGGGGAGATTCAAAAAACGCAATCATCAAACAAAGAAAACCGAAGCGGGCAAAAACGAGCCAGGGGGGAAAGGTTTGGTTAACAGGCCAGACCGTGGGCACGATCAAAAAAAAAAATCAAGTTGGGGGAAATAACGGGGAGGGGTCAAAAGTTGCGCTAGGAAAGGGTGCATGGGGTGAAAGGTGGAAAAAGAGCAACCTGGAAAAGGGACGGCGCGCAAAGCCCCAGTGGGCACATCCATAGGGAAAAACGGTGACGGAAAACGCCAAAAAATTTGGATGGGTGGGAGAAAAAAGCCCTTTTCAAGAAAGTGGGGGGCAAGAAAGGGCGAAACTACGGCCTGGGAAGGTCGCCAATGAGCAGAAAACAGGGACAAAAAAAAGGGAGGGAGGAGGAAAGAGAGAGAAACTAGTCCGCAAAGCGGAGAAGAGTCTGCATCGGAAAGGGGAAAAGGGACTGGGGCAAAGAAACAAGGGGGGGTGGGAGCCGAAAAAAAAAATTGTAAAAAAGCAGGTTGGGAAGGGTGCAACGTGGATGAAAAAGAGGGAAAAGGGAAAAAAAAATGCGCTCAAAAACCCGGCCATGCAAAAAAAGACTTACTGAGGAACGGATGGAAAAGCCAGAAATACCCAAGAGGAAGGAAGAAAAACAGGAAAAAACAAAAAAAAAAACAAAAACCAGCGCAGAACCCCGAAAAAAGGGGGGAAAACCAAAATGTGTTTTAACAGAAAGATGGGAGAAAAAGCTTGCGGTTTTTGATGGGGGGAAACTATAGGCGTGGTTATCATAACTGAGGAAAAACAGGGGGAATGATGGTTCAAAAGAGGCTGGGAATGAAAACACAACCCTAAGTAGGGATTCCGAAAGGATTGAGAGGGAAGAAAAAAAAAGGGGGACGGAAACAGGCCGACTAACAACAGCGGACAGGGGGCACATTCTAAACAATGATGGCAACTCAGGCCCGAAAAGGAACATCAGCTATTTAGATGGGGAAGACAGGAAGAAAGCATGTCCGATCGGAGCTAGCACCCCTATTTTTTGTGGGGAAAAACGGTATAAAGGGGACAGCAAAGGAAAATGGTCGGGAGGTGAGAGGAAAACCCGCGGGGGGGAAAAACGAAAAGGGAAAAACGGAATGAAGTTTGCCTGGGAACCAAAAAAAAAAGAGCTAGTCACGCCACCAAGAAGATAGGGGAAAGCAAGACCAAAAAAGTAAAATGGGGAGAATACGCAGACGGGAACAGCCAAAGGGAGAGCGGGAATGGAGAAGTCCTCGGGGAACTACAGCCTGCCATGGAAAAAGCAAACAGGAAAGCTCGAAAAAGGGAACAATTGGGAGAGGAAAAGAAACGTAGGGGACAAGTGTTGAAAAGTGCGGGAAAAAGGCACAGCGCCCGACAGAAAAGGAAAGCAAACCGGCGAACCGATGATGGGAGAGAGAGGGGACCATAGATTGGCCCGGGGGGGGGGGAAGGCGGGGCACCACAAGCAAATGAAAAAGAAAGACAAAAAGGGGTCATGTAAAAAAATCATCCCAAGGGCACAGCGTGCAAAATTGGGGGACCACAAAACAGGTGGAAAAAGAAGTGTCAGCCGGTACTGTTTATGACCCGGTCACTCGGTAACAAACCCTTGGCGCTTTGGATAGTCAAAAATGATCTGAGGGGGGAATAAACGGCAAAAAAAAAAGAGGTTAGAGCCACGCCCAGAAAAGTGATCTTAGAAGAAAAACTAGAAAAAAAAAAAAAAAAAAAAAAAAAAAAAAAAAAAAAAACGATTGCCTCACAAAACATTCAAAGGGGGGCCTCCCAAACGAAAGGGGGTGAAAGAAGAAAGGGTCGCCAAAGGATGGGGGGGAAAAAAGGTGACAACAATGGAAAATTAGAGGTGCAGTGGACCGACACCGACGATAGGTACTGGGGAGGAGAACATACTGGGCCAAGGCAAAAACTAACCATCCCATGCTTCCAGGGGGAAAGGGGCCAGAGTAAATGGTGCAAAACGGATGAAAGGGCAGAGGAGGGTTTGCCAACCAGGTCTGGAAAAGAAAAGGAAAAAGGAGGAGAGTTGTTGGGGGTCAGCGTTCACTCAGAGGATTCAGCCAAAAGTTCAACGAAAGGTGTTTGGCCGCAAAAATCAAAATTCGGGGGAGAATCCGAGGAGGCAGTAGAAAGAAACCGACCACCATCCAAACCCAAAAAGAAGGAAAAGGGGACATTAGGAACGACGAAACCAGGCCAACAAGGGGAATTGTTCAAACAACTAATAAAGGTTGAACAAGTTCGGAATGCTAAAAGACGCAGGGGTGCAAAGCTAAAAAAAAAAGTGGAAAGGAAGGCCTGGTTTCAAAGACTGATTCCCCAGGAAATTTTCCGGTCAACTGAGGGGAAGAACTAACGCGGGGCCACCACCTGCCAGCCAAGAAGAAAAATGGTGCCCAGGTAGTTGGGGGAAGACCGGCGACCGATGCCACGAAAGTGAAGAAGGGGTATCCATAAAAAAGAAATCGAAACAGAGGGGGCCAAAAGCCAAAAACAACGATATGAGCGGCGAATCGATGTGTTGGTAAGAGAAGGGGTCGGCGAACGTCCGGCAAAAAGAAGGATTAAGGAGACAAGAACAACCAATCGGGAAGAAAGCAACCATGTGGTAAACAACGGTTGGAGCGGAGGCAATCGGCGTCAGGGGTTGGGGGGTTTGCGGGAAAACGTTTGACCAGGCGTGGGAACACCCGACGGTGGGTTGTCACCGGGTGCTGTGAAAAACTGTAGGCCGCTTCAAAAAAAAAAAGGGTCGGGAGGGAACACCAGAGCAACCAATGAGAAAGGAGGTTTGAGAGCCTGTAAAAAAAAACTTTTGTGGAGGGGGGGGAAAGGGGGGACGCAGTTTCTCGGGGTTGAAGAAAAAAGAAGACCCACTTTTGGGCAAATCCGGTGGAGTGCCGACAAACGGGGGGCGGGGAAAAGGGGGGGTACTGTCGCGAATGTGCCAAACAGTCTCCCTCCATTAGAAATAGCGGAGACAAGTCATGAGAGGTTTGCCAACAGGTAGTTCCAGCAGGGCAATGTAAAACCAAGTCAAAGAGGGGGGGCGGCTGAGAAAATAGTGCAAACCATGGGCAGGGGGGAAAGGGCCGAACAAATAGTACCCCAAATGATGTCAGGGGAACTGGGTTTTAAACATGGAAACAGGCTGCAAAGCTATTATAACGTTTTGGACAGAGGGAATTGGGGCCAAAGCACACAAGAGAACACTGAGGAAAACAACCTCCTGCGAAAGAGCCACGTTCCCAGCCAGCGAAAAATGGAACAAAAAAAACTGAAAGAAATCGGGGAATTCCCTTCAAAAAGTAAAAGGCACCAACGTATAGAAGCGAGGGCCTTGGGGAAAAGGGTGACCAAATAAGGCCTGGGTCACTTTGATTTTCAGGTTTAGGGTGGTGAAAGTGGGTTCTGGTCGGTTTAACGTTGGGGGCGAAAAAACCACGGTCAACATGTGGGGAGAAAAAGGGCGGTCTAGTGGCAAAAACAGTCGAAGTGAGAAGGGAAAAAGAAACAGGCCAAAAAGAAGAACCAACAAGCGACCTCCTAATGGTGGTCAGGTTTCACAAGAGGACAGGACGCCAAAACCGATCCAAAAAAGCAAGTCAACACAACAAGAGGTGGAAGAAGGATCGCAGCGCACAGATCACTACCGCTGGAAACCTTAAAGGTCAAGGAGAGGGAAGATAACCGGGCTGCTAGTGAAAAAAAAAAAACGTTCTGGTCCCTCCCACAAGGGTTGGAAAAAACTAACGCCACAAAAAAAACCAACGATAGAAAACGCATGGGAAGAAACTGTAAGCACAACAAACCTAAAACGGGGGGGGACAAAGGAAAAGAAATGGAAAAAAATCAAAGGAGAGAACAGGACAAAAAGGAAAGTCCCCCTACGAATTCGGTACGGGGGGGGACTGTTTTACGGAGGCAAACCCCATTGGTCAGAGAGAAAACAGGCGAGGGATGGGACAACTTCAACGCACGAAAAAACAGAAGCAATCCAAGCGCAGACGGGGGAGGGACTTGAAAAATACACGAGTCCAAAACGTATCCAGACGGAAGGGTTGTCAAAAAAAAGGGTAAAAACCAAAAAACTAAAGGGAAACCTACGACAAAGAACAGGGCGACTAAAAAAGGAGGGATGAAAGCCCAAAAAGGCACAGATGAAACAAGCCGCACCACCAGGAACGTGACAGGGGACGGCGAACCAATGGGACAAAATGCAACTGAAAAAAAAAACCCAAACAAAACTGGCAGGGCCGAGAAGCTTTCAACCCACTGTCCACTCTCCCAGTTGGCAACAACGGGAGGGGGGTAGGGCCTATGCCAAAAATCTACTAGAATCATTAAAAAAAAAAAAAGGGTCCCGACCCTGAAAACAAGAGACAAAAGGAGTAGAAGGGACGCCTCGTTGAAAGGCGTCAAAACAGAAAGCCGAAACAAAGGAAAAAAAAAAAAAAAAATGCTAAAAACGCCCACTGCCACCTTCATCATATCCGGAATGGGGACCAGACCCTGGTCCGAAAAAAAATGTGGGAGCAACTGGGCTACGTGGAAAGACGGAAAAACAGAAACAGGTCGGTTGCGAAAACAAAAACCGGTGGAAAGAAACACAGGACGGCGCCGACTACAACGTTGACTGGAGTAAACTGGGGGGGCTGACTTTGAGAAAAAAATGCTGTAACGAGAAGCCTTGCGGGGTGTCTGTCACAGAACACGACAGCTATGGAAACCAAACCATCGATGCATAAAAAAAAGGATCAAAATGGGTTAACGCCGGGGGGGGCAAACATTTGTGGGGGTCGAGGGTCTGAATCACCTGGCCTCAGAACTCCAAGTCGCAGAACGGTAATGCCAGACGAAAGATTAATTTTAAGGCGGCAAAAAGGGGTAAAGGCTTCAACGCCGAGGAGCAAAACCAATAGGGGGGGTGGTTTTGGGTGTTAGCTACGAAAATGGGAAATGGGGGGAATGAGTCCATGAAGAAAGCAAAGGAAAAAACATTGGGGGTCGATGTGTTGGGTGCGCCCCAACTGGGGGGGGGATTCCACATCTATTTGAGAAATGTAAAGATACAGCGGCTATCCTGGGAGGCCCGTTGGGGGTAACAACTCCAAACCGTGGAAAAACACCAAAGGGGGTGGCTGTGTCGTCTGTTGGGGAAAACCTTTGAAATGCCTTGCGGGGGGGAGGGGGGGGGGGAATAGAACATAGAAAAGGGCGTTGATAAGGAAAACCTGGCAAAAACCAAAAACAGGGCGGATAGAGGCGCAGGAAGGTGAAAAACGGGGAAACGGGCATGGGAACCAACTCATCAGAGGACCTCAAAAAAGAACTGATGGACAAAAAAAAACGCTAGGACAAGTAAAAAAAAGAGGACTCGCGGGGACCTGAACAGCGAAAAGAGCATCTAGGAAATGGGGGTGAAGGAATGGGAATGACCAGTATGTCTCTCGAAACAGGGGAAAGACATCGAGGTAACGTCAAACAGACCCCCCTAAGATAAGGGGGGAAACTGACAAATTTTCCACGAATGCACGAATGGGCAAAACAGAACTCTTCAAAGGCAGGGGGGGTTAACTGGTGGAGGGAAAACAACGGAGAGCGTCACGGTGTTTTGGGGGACGGCTTGAAAAGAGCAAAAATTTAGCAATGTCTCATAAAAAGGGAAGCAGGGTCCGGGTGGGAACCAAGCAACAGGGTGAAAATTACAAATCATTCACATGAAAGAGAAGCGCCATGGAAGGGAAAGCCTAGGGAAAAAAAACTGAATACACTGGAGTGACCACTGGAAACATTTTGGGTCACGTTGTAACCCGCGCTGGCAGCAACCGGAAAAGACAAGGGGATTGGAAACCGAGGGGACATGGGCGAGAGGCAGCCGTTGAGGGGTTCAATCGGCTCAAGTGTGCGAGAAAAAGCGGCCACCAAACACTCGGCGAAGGGGGAGGAGTAAAAAAGGGCAAGGTAGATGAAAAAAAAAAATCAAGGGCGGATGGGGGAGGGGGTCCAGAGAAATTGTGAAATGGGTACCGCAACGTCAGGAAAATAAAAGTTTCAGGGTGTACGAACGCAGAGCCCAAATCAAATTAAGGGTCAGGGGAAAGCTACATGGGGGGGTGCTTGTGAAGGGCGTGGGAAAACAGGGGGAGGAACCAGGGGGGGACACGGTTCCCCGCAGCGCAAAACCCATGGGGGGCTTGAGGGATGGATTCGCCCCAACAATTGGAAAAAAGGGGCGGTGGTGGGAAATAGTGGTTGGGGAAAAAGTGGGAAAAAAAAGCTTGGGGGGGGCAAAGAAAAATTGAAGGTACGAACCGAGGCGGCAAAAAAACGAAGGCCAGAGAACAGTTCACATTTGGCGTGAGTCAAACTATTGGGGTAAATACGGGGAGGGTGAAACCAAAATAGAACTGAGACGTTTTGTTCCGTCAGAGGTAAATTACTAAAGGGGGAGGAAAATTCCATCCGAAAAAAAAATAGGGATTTTGGGGAAAAGGAGGGGGTGGGAGGGGGACAAGATGAGAAAGCCAGCCGGGGCCAGGGGTTCACCAACTTGACGTCGGCGTTTAATACCCCGGACAAGACCATCCAATGTCCAGGTTAGAAGGGAGGCAATGGCGTGGGCATAATTCACCAACCTATTGGTTTTGGGTTGGGGGAAAAAGCAATGCCACAGGCGGGTCCACAGGGGACCGGAGATAACACAGGCTCAGCAAAAAATCGGACACACCAAGAAGCCCCGCAAAAAGTTCACAAAGAAGGGACAGAGGTAAAAAAAGGTTGGTCACATCACCATTGGTTGGCCAGGGTGCACTAAGAGCCCTGGGAATATGAATAACTGGCGGGCGCAAAGGGGGGATGGGCATGGTGCGAACGAAAAAGAAGCACACTAAAAGTCGCCAAAAGGCACCAGTGTGAAAACGAAAAGCAAAAGTGCCGGGTACATGTGGTCTACGCCGGAAAAAACACAGTCTTGTGGTGAGAAAAAAAAAGGGGACCGGGTCCCCTTCCGAGGGAGAAGAAACAAAAAGCCTTGCCAAGAAGAAAATACGGCAGAG
>Ga0179593_1528851_pt1 | contig 19095 bp, 29 predicted proteins | sample CZODoug2_1_08_16_FD_185931 | JGI IMG/M metagenome (GOLD analysis project Ga0179593, IMG submission 185931) | Vadose zone soil fungal communities from Angelo Coast Range Reserve, California, USA - CZODoug2_1_08_16fungal (PacBio error correction) | ecosystem: Environmental > Terrestrial > Soil >...
GCCAAATCAAAAAATCTTCACTTGCAAAAAGAAACTATTACTTCAGTCAATGACGGTCCACCCAACTTCGAGAAAAAAGAGACTTCAGGAGGGGAGGGGGAAACTGGCCCAAACTCTACCGGGCGGCTGGAAAACCCGCTCATTAAAGACATGGTGGGGGGACGCAAACCGACACGGGAAAAGTTTTTTTGAAATTTCCCAAGTTAATTTCCCAAGGGGGAAAATTTTCAGAGGGGAAGAGCGAAGATAGAAAAAAGGGAGGAGAGCACAAAAATCCGTGCGGGAACGAAAAGCGTACAAGGAAAATTTTGAGAGTCTTTCAGAATATGAAGAAGGGAAGCTATGCCGAAAAAGGAGGTTCTCAGAAAAAAAACCAAAGGCGGGCCCTCAAGGGGGGAACAGAGCATCTAGAACCGTGAAGAGAAAAAGGGCTAAAAAGACTTTATCTGCAAAGAGTCCAAAGAAGAGAGAAAGAACAAAAAAAAACAAGGCCGGGAGGAACTGAAAGGAGACGCGAGGGGGTCAAACCAACGGCAAAAAAAGAAGTCTCTCTAATGTGAAGAGGCAGCCCATGAGAAAGGGAGTCTTAAAAGGGGGTGAATCACAGTGACCAAGCGCGAAGAAAGGGATATCGAAGAAACTGACAAAGAGGGATTCCAATAACGTCTGACGGGAAAGGGACAAATAAAAAGAAGCACTCGGGGGAGAAAACAGAAAAGCTGCTAGCCGTAATAGGAAGCCGGTTTCAAAAAGAAAGGCCATCAGAGGGGGAGCTGAAATTCCGGGGCTATCTACAAAGGGAAAACATCGAGGAGAATCGAAATTGACAAGAGGACTTCCTAAAGAGGAAGATCTTCTGAAAGATTTATTCAATAGCAAACCACCGAAGATTTTACCAAAAAAAAACAATTCCGGCGCTTCCGGAAGGCCTACGGAAGAAAGTGTGCTCATTAAAAAGGACTTCAAGAAGGGAAGATCGAGATCTATGAAGTCTAGAAAGCTAAGGACCCGGTGGGTCGGAGGGAAAGATGGTGTGAAAGGTGCGGCCAAAAGCCTAACGCCAGTTGGGAAAGGACATGCAAAAAAGAATTGGGGAAGAGCTACGCGCACACGCAAATTAGGTGCGGGGGGAAGGAAGCATTAAGAATGCCTCAAGGCTGCAAAACCAACCCGAATTAGGAAGCCTTCGCCGAAAAGAAGTTTAAAAATGCGGGGGGAAAAACGGATTGGAGGAGGGATTAGGAAAGGGTGGTGAAAAAGGCAATAGAGAGGAGTAGAAAAAAAAAAGAGCAACAATATTCGAGAAAGATCAATAGCTGGGGGGAGTTGCCATGGAGAAGAGGGCTCGCAAATAGAAGTGCAAGAAAAAAAAAAGAAAACCCGAAAAGACGCAACTAAAAAAAAGAAACGGAAATCGAAGCCATCGAAAAAAAAACACAGAAGGCATAGGAAGGGATCGGAAAAAGACGCGACGAAGGAGGCTGGCAGTCTGGGATAAAGGGTAAGGCTTCCAAAAAAAGACAGAGGGGGGACGTGGACTAGGAAGATGCCACGATCCAGACCAAAAAGGAAAATATTCCGCAAGGATTACCAGGGGGGGATCCTTAAAGGAGCACCTACCGGGGGGGCTCAAAGAGGTTTCAAGGAAAGGAGAAGACAAGAATAGAGTCGGAAGATAGGCGTCAGCAATTCGCGCCGGAGGACCCAAAAGAGAGGGGAGGCGAGAAGGGCGGGCGTCGAGAAAAAAGGGGGACTTGAAAAAAGCTCCCCAGAAAAGGAAGAATAGAAAAACTCCATCATGGACGAAAAAAAAAACAAGTAAGCCAATTATAGTTAAACGTAGGAGTCATAAAGGAAAAAAACGGAAAAAGCTAAGCAGTCGGCGAAAAAAAATAACATCTGAAAGAAGGATCTGGGGGAAAAAGAGAAACTTTCTTAATAGATGGAATCTCCGGAGAAAAAAAAGGGGAAGTAAAGAAGGTGAGGACCTTGCGGTGAAAGCAGGGTGACCATACGAATAAAGCTGGTTCGCAGGGAAACTTTTCGAAGATCTGGGGGAAAAATTCTGAAAAAAGCGGCTTTGCGGAAAAAAAAAATTTAGGAAATAAAGGGCTGACAAAAAAATCAGCAAATGATCGCTGGACCTGAAAAAAGAAGGTGTCCGGCCAAGGCACCATCGCATTGCACAGGAACCAGAAAGTCTTTCGGAAGATCTCATCAAGTCGGGGGGGGAATGGAGATCGGAAAAAGACCACTTCAAAAAAGATCTGACAAGGCTCAGGCGCCAAAGAACGTCGAGGCAGGAGGTTAGGGAAAGGGAGCGTTGAAAGGAAGGAAGAGTTCTATCCGTCGGGAGCCCTGAGTCGGGCCGTACCGGGGGGGGGAAGGACTAGAAAAGATGCGGAGAAAAAAGGATAATAAAAGAAAAGCCTTGGAGGAGCCATGGGGGAGAGCAACGGAAGGGGGGAAGCAAGAGTTTAAAAGTAAACAAACTACCGCCTCCGCGGGGGGGAGAGGGTAACCCAACGGACCCCCAGGAGGCCGTACAAAAAATAGGCCGGTGAGGAACAGGGGGGGAGGGCCTGGAAACATGAAAGAAAGTAAGAATTACTTGAAAAGAGGGGAAAAAGGCTGTTTTCATAGCTAAATGGAAAGAGAAAGTTCAGAAGGGAACGTTGAAAGGATGAAAACGGAGGGGGAAGGTCTCTCAAAAAGAGACATTTATGAGGAGAGACACATCGGCTCGAGGGGTCGAGGGGAAACAAACGAGCTAAGGAAAGCTTTAAAAAAAAAGTGGCGATCTGTGAAGGCATGTGAAGAGCTGAAGATAGGGGAGGAAATCGACTTTGTGACTTGCGAAAGAAAGCTCGATCTCGTCAAAAATGAGAAACAGGAAGGGTCTCTAAAAATTGTCTTGGAAGGGGGAAACCGCTAATGCCTCAGAAGAGGGAAGTGAGTGGGGAAGGGGGTGGGTCGTAAATTAAGAACCTCCATAAGAGGGGGGTTCTAAGATGAGAAGAACCGGGATTGAGGTTCCGCCGTCTTGGTGTTTCAAGAAAGAGGGTCCGGAAGGAACTAAGGAGCTCAAAGGAAGGGGCTCAAGTGGGAAATTAAGGCTCCAAGGGAAAAGGGTACCCGATCAAGAGAGGATCAAAGGGATAGATCTTGGGGCGCGTTCGCAAGGAGATACAGTTCCAGAGAGCTGCAAGAATAAAGAAGGGGGAGGTCTAAAAAAAAGATAGGAGTAAGGACTCGGGAAGAGACTTAGAGGTCCGGAAACTGTTAACGGTCGTGAAAGGCAATGGGAGAAGTTCTGGAAAAGGAAAGAGGTTGCGCGAGGAATCTAAAAAAGGCTTCAGCGTCAGTGGCGCATTGATTGCAAATAGAGACCGAAGCTAGAGGTCGGGACTTCTTAAAGAAAAAAAGACGCCAAAAAGAACGATAAAGGGGCACAGAAACCTCACTCTAGGGAGAGGGAATTGCTGGGCTTGAGAAGAGAAGAAAAACCCCGAGAAACTTGAAGGAAAAAAAAACCAGTAGTAGAAAGAGATTTCTCCGAGAGGAATTGGCAAAAATCCCGATTTAAGGACTCGGTGCAGCCTACACGGCCAGCCAGCAAAACAAAAAAGAAAAAGGGAAGATCGACTGGGAACCTCGATGAAACAACAAAGAAATCTCGGGGACAGAAAGATCCGTAAAAAAGAAAGACTTTGGCGACGTCAGGTTGGTCGGCTGGCAAGGGAAAACCGCTCAGATTTGATACCCGAGAAGAAGAAAAAAAGGCCAGGGAGAGGGAAAGGGGGAAGGTATACGTTCAACACAGAGGGGGAAAGGTTCAGGTAAAGAGAAGACCGCCGGCAAAGTACTCACGAACCGGGCTGAGGAAACAATTAAAAAAAAAAAAAAAAGTAACAAAAGAAAAAGGATAAAAAAAAAAAAAAAGACTGAACAGGTCAAGGGGAATCGCGAACGCTGCGCAGGGAAAACTCGGATCGGACAGAGAAAAAAGGCGCAAAAAGAGCCAGATCAATAAAAAAGCGTGCAAAACGCAACCGTTTCCTGCGAAAGCTTAGAAAGAAGAAGATGCCGAGCAAAGGCGAAAAAAAGGAGGTTCCTCGCATTCCAAAGTGTCCGGCACCGGAACGACCCGAGGAAAAAGACGTAAATCTAGAAGTGAGGAAGTAATTCCGCGGGGCGTCTTAACAGAAAATTCTGGAGGGGGGGAAGCAGTCCGGAAGGGTTAAGAAAAGCCAGGGAAGGGAAGAAAAATATAAGAAGGCTGAGGCATCACGCAGATTTAGAAAAAGGGACCGGGACAGAAAAAACCCGAGGAGAGAAGACGGGCCTCATCGTGCGGCGAGAAAAAAAGGACTGAAAACCAAGCCAGTCTTCAAGAAGAATTTCTGGGACCAGAGCACGAGGATAAAAAGGACGGAAAAAAGTTGGCGGGGAAACGAAAGAAAAGTCCCGCAAGCCAGGAGTTTGAAACATGAAAGAGGAAAACACAATGGGAAAAGGAGTTCCGGAAGGAGTCTGGAGGACCTGCGAGAGCTTCAGGGGGGGAAAACATAAAAGGAAGAGGCTCGTGAGAGATAAAGCGCTGGAAAGTGCAAGATCAACGGGAAAGAATCACGGGAGAACATAGGGGAAAGGTTAAGGCCAAAAAAGAAGGAAGACTTTAAAGAAATGGCAAAGGAATCTGGCCGGGAAAAAAAAAGAAAATTCAGAACAGGAACGTCGGGCAGCCGGGGGGACGAAGACCTCTAACTGACCAGAGGAAAAAACGAGGGAGACACGGCAGATTCAGAAAAAAGAAGCGAGCGGAAAACTGAGAGCGGGGTCGCGAGAAGTGGAAAGAATAGAAAAAACACCAAAAGAAGGCTAGGGAGGGAAAAGTCCACTTAGCCCAAAAAAAAAATGAGCAGAAGTCTTGAAAAAGAAGAAAGATCTCGCCGAAAAACCGCAAAAAAATCCAGACGTGCGAAGGGAACTGAACGGCTCCCCCGAAGCCCGGAAGTCTCAAAATCATAGCTGGAAGGAACCAGTGATGCTCTGTGAGGGAGACTCGGGGAGAAGAGCCGCTTTCTTAAGAGGGGGTTTTTGGAAAGAAGCAGAGAGGGACAAAAAAAAAAAAGTACTGTGACCAGCGGTATGGAAAGGAACGGACAAAGGCCCGTGAAATGTGAAAGGAACGCGGGAGATTCCCATGGAGGGAAAGGAGAGGGAGACGGACCATCCCGGATCTGCCCGCAGGGGGGAATAGAGATCCAGGAAGCTTTCAAGAAGGGGGCGGATCAACCTAAGACTGGCCAAAAGTCAGCAGGAAGGAAAGGCGTGAAGATATGTGGGAGCCTGAAGAAAAGAATAGCAAAACCCCAGAAGAAAGGAAAAGCTTCATTCTTGAAAAAAGAGAAAGAAGTCTCCATGAAGAGATGGGGGGGGAAGAAGTGGGAATTTACGCGCCAAACAAAAAATGCATCTAGAAAAAAAAGAAATGCCCCTATTCTGGGAAAAAATTCCTTGCTGGGAAGAATTGGAGGAGGCATCGTCAAGGGAAGTATTCGGAAGGAAAACCTACTATGGCCTACAAGGCGCGAAGAAAGGGAGGGGAGGCCTCAAGACGCTGCCAAAGCACGGGCTCCTAGAAAGCACTGGGATCCACTGAAAAAGAGTCTGATGGGGCATCGGAGGGTTTGGGAGCAGATCGGGACTTGATAATTCCAGAGAGCCCGAAAATTCCAAGAGAGGTTGGGGGGGCTGGGGGGACCTGGAGAAGGTAGAAAAATCTAAAAAATCTTAGAATGGAACGCGCAAAAACCCCGAGAAAAGAAGTCAGGAGGGGCCAAGCAGATTGGAAGGATGTCGAGGAAAAAAAGCTGCTAAGAGGCGTTCGGGAAAAAAAAAAAAGGCGCAACATGCCGGGGAGTATGGCAGAGGAGACCTCTGAGAAGTCTGAAGAAAAAGCGCTCAGGAGGGAGTTCAAATTAGGGGAAAAAAGAACACTATTTTAATACGGGAGTGGGGCCCGCCTTTCTAAAGTCGGAGAAAAAAACCCCATATATCAGAAGAAATCAAAAACTCTCTCTGAAAGCCGGGAACCCCCAGTTTAACTTCGAGAAGCTGTCAACTAGAGGTGTAAGAAGCCTTAATCAAAAAAAAAAAAAGCAAAAAGAAAAGAAGGCTTTTTGGGGCTCTCCGTCCAGAGGGGGACATGCAGGGACCTCAGAAACGGCAGAAAAGATCTTTTCAAAAAAAAGAACCCAAAGGAGATCAGAAAACGGGGCCTCGGAGAGGCTAGAGTGCAAGGGATAAAGGAGGGGGCCGTTCGGGGCAATGCGAGAAAGATAGTATCGCTAGGGGGGCGGCGAGGGTCAAAGCACTCTGGATAAAGGGTAGGGGACTAGGGCGGAGGCTAGGGAAGCAGCAAACGTCAAAAAAAGAAGACGAACAGCAAAAAAAAGGGGCCCAGCTTGGGGCTCGCTGAGAAAAAAGAATTACGAATTAGACCAAAACTTGGGAGAGATTCGGAAAAAGGGAGCCAAGGCTTGGACGGCCGAGATAAAAGAAGGGGGGTCTCAGTCTCGGGGGCACCTTGGAATTCAAAGAGGAGGAAAGTGCCAAAAGAGGAAATCTTGAAAGCGTTTACAACGCGCGGTGGAAAGACACTCCAGAAAAACTAAAAAAATCCTGGGGAGACCTCTTCTAGACTATGCAAAAAAGGGAAAGACGCTGTATAGCAGGCAGGATTTCAAGAATTGAAGGAAAAAAAAAGAAGAAGAAAAGAATTGAAATGCCTAAAGTCAATGGGCGCCGTCGCGTCCGAAGGGAGGCTGGGGGGTCAAGGTGAAAAACTCGAAGGAAAACGATAAGATTTTACAAAACCTATGATGCTTCACGGGGGGCAAACAATCGGAAAGAAGGAAGAAAGAGTTACCTGAAAAATCAGATGAAAAAAACCGCAAAAAAAGTAAGAAAGAGGGATTTATTTGGAAAAGGGGATAAGAAGGAATAAAGATGTTCTAAGAACACCTCGTATTAGAAAAAGGAGGGAATTATTTGAAGTGCTTTCAAGAGGGAGACTCGCAGGAAAAAAAAAAAAAATTACCAAAAATAAAAAAAAGAAACACAACGGGAGAAAGGCCAAAAGAGAAAAAAGATTCGCAAAAACGATCTCTCAGAAAAAAAAATAAAGAAAGGAGTTGGGAGGGGGGAGAAAATCAACTGAAACGGGTGGGGGAGATGGCAAGAAGGAAACGCAGGCCCCAACGATCTTGATGGGGGGAAAAGACCAAAGAAAGGCTATAATGAACCCAAAAGGGGGGGGGGAGTTAATAACGTTGACGCAAGATAATTTTACTGAGGGGAGATCTACACGAGCCCGCGAGTATAAGGCATAAGAAAAAGGGGCGGAAGAAAAGAATCGGAAAGAATCCCTCTATAAGCGGCGAACCTCTAAAAACATTTCCAAGCAAGGCGCGGGAGGAGAGAATGCGAAAAAAGGGGCTTAGGAGGGAGTCGGAAAATCTTCCAAAAGAAAAAGAAGCTCTAACCAAATATTGTCTCGCGACCTGCGAAGATCTCTCCGAAGAAAGGGGAAAAGGCTCTACAGCCAAGGGATAAACTCAAGGGAAAAAGATTTCGCTCTGAAAAAGAGGCTTTGAAAAAAGTCCAGCGAGGGGGTATCAGAAATCTGAGTAAAACACCGGGAAGGGGCACAAAGCTTCAGTGGGGGCAAGCATAGAGGGAAGTAAACGGAAAAGGAAAACGTGAGAGAGGAGCTTCGGGGAGGACGATCAAATTCCAGGCGTAGCAAACCTGAAAAAAGGAGCCTGAAAAAACATAAAAAAAGGACCTCTTGAAAATAAGAAGTCACAAGGGAGGGCCACTAAGTGAAAAGGGCTGGAGAAGACAGACATATCGACCAAAGCAATTGCCGATAAAAAAAAAGAGCTTTAAAACGAGGAGGAAAGCCCATAGAGCTGTGACTTGAGAAGTGGGGAACATCAGAGAAATATAGCGATCGAAAGCTCGGAGAAAAATTGAAAAAGCCAAGGACGATCACGAAGGGGAGGCAAATCTCTACGTTGAAGTTTCGAGAAAAAACCTCGGAAGCAGAGACTCTGAAACTCAAAAAAACATCTTGGGGAGGAGACTACTTGGGGGTGGGGGGGGGGGGAATAAGAATCCGAAAACTCCATATTGAAGGGGCAAAGATAAGACCTAGCGAAGGAGAGACATCCTGCTAACAGAAAGGAAGGGGGAATCTGAAAAACAATAGTCTTCGAAAAGTCCCCTACCAGAGAAGAAAGAAAAAAAAACACTCTGCAGCAAGAGATCGAAGAGTATTAAGTGGGACAGTACAAGAGTCTGCAAAAGAGAATAAAAAAGGAAGTCTGAAGGAGAAACTATCCAAAGGGGAAAACCTCAAAAAGGGGGACTTAGGGTCAAAAAGAGAAAATACGTGGAGGAGTTAGAGAAGAAGAGCGAAAAAAGAGAAGGAACCGTAAGAGAGACTTATAGAAGGAGGACAGAAGTGCTCGGGGAAAGGTAGTGCTCGCAGAGGGTAGGGATCGTGAAACAGCAGGGGGAATGCAGGATCTACGAACCAAAAAGGAAATAGGAGGGTACCAGAGTAATGAGGAAGGTCCGCAAATAAAATCTCCAAGAAAAAAAATGAAAGAAGAAAAAAACTTCGTCCGAGAAGTACATCCGAAATCGAAAACTCGCTCCAGTAAAAAAAAAGAGGAAAAATGTATTCCAAATCCTACAGAGGGGAAACGTCAAAAACCCTTCAAAAGACCAAGAGTTTTAAAAAAAAAAACTTCATAAAAAAAAGGAAACTTATCAGGCGCATACAAGGAAATAGTAAAAGGCTTGACGAGCCATAAGGACTCAAAAAAAAACTTATTGTGTTCTCAAGGGAGAGGAGGAAGAATAAAACAAGCTCCGTGTGGAGGAAACATGAGAAAGGGGACCTCGGTTGAAGGGGATTCCTGAAAAAAAGAGAAAAAATATATTGGGGAGGCTATCTCCATAGGGAAAAAGGTGGCTTAGACTGGTCGGACCAGCAAAGAAGGTCAGGGGGGCTCCTAAAACTTTGAAGAGAACTGGATGAGAAGAAAACGTCACTGTATCTTCGCAGTCAGGTTGAAAAAAAGGCTCCGGATCGGAAATCGCCGAATTAGGACGGAAACTGCTGGAAAAAATTGAAGAAATACGGAGGGAAAAAAAAGGTCCCCGCGAAGAAGGGGGGGGGTTGTGCGCAGGAGGGAAAATCGGAAAGCCGGGCCGATCCCGAAGGGGGAGACACCACTCAGAATCCTTAAAGGACTCCAGAGGTTCGAAACTTCGGTGGTGCAGAAAGAAAGCTCATAAAGGTCTGGATAAAGGTTCGGCATCAGGAGAAATTCTGAGATGGAGGCGGGACTCTCGGGGAAAGAGCGAAGGAAATGCTGAGCAGAAAGGGGAAAGGGACTTCAGGCTTGGCTGATAAGATTAAGACTCGGGGAAGGACACGTACCTCCGGGTCCTATCCACCGAAAGGCTCGGAAAAAAGGTCTCGAGTCAATAGGTCTTTCCTGCTAAATGGATGAATACTTCAGGAAGGTAGGAAACGTCTTACTGGGGGAAAAAGGCTATTACATCAGAGGTTCATAGCTGAAAGGAGAGAATCCGGAAAGAAGCACTAGAGAGTTCGTAGCACTTCAAGTACAATTTCTGTCTCAAAGGAAAACTCTTCCGGCCGCAACCTTTAGAAAATCTTAGGGAAGGGATAGAAGAAGAGGCTCTCAAAGAGAATCGAGATTCGCATAGGAAAAGATCGAGATGTTTTCATGAACGTCAGCTCGATGAGATAAGTAAAGAGGGAATCCGGAGACTGAAGACTAGGGGACGGGAAATCCTGGGGAAAGATTGCGGGGGACTAAAGTTCGGAGAAAATGATAAGACTAGGAAAGCCTAGTGGGGGGTCGAAACAAGAAGAAAATTTACTCAGCCTTGCCTAAAGGAGAGGAGGACTGAAAAGGACGAAGGAGGAATCAGGGAGAAGATCAATAAGAAAAGGTCGTGGGAGAAAAGGACTCCGGTATTATCCAGCTAGGGGGGTATCTTGAAAGAGAGGATTCGAGGGGAAGGCTTCAGAAGAGAGCAAGAAAAGATGGGATTTGCTCATCTCAGGGGGATTTAAGAATCTGATGGGAAAAAAGGCCGGGAAACTGCTGGGAAAAAAAGTATGAAACGGTCAAGTCTTCAATGATGGAAAAAGGAGAGCGAAGAAGAGAGAGATGGGGCCGGGGAATCGGCACAAAGAAAGGAAAGCGAAATGTGCCAAAGGGCGCTTGGAATCCGACGAGCCAGCAGGAAGAGGACTACGATTACTGCTCAAAAAAAATACGGAAGGCCGAAAGTATTATGCAGAGAAGAAATGATTACAAGGAACGAAAAAACGAGGGGGAAGTTACCCAATCGGGGAAAAAGAAAATTTATAAAAAGGGGAAGGGCCAACGGACACGCTTCAGCGAAAAAAATCTGATTAAAGGCGTCGTGAGCCTCCCAAGAAAAAAGGGGGTAATGCCACTGGGAAAAGGGAAGTCGAAAAGATCTCAGCTCAAAAAAAAAACGGAAGGGTCGGACAGTAAAATCTCTACGAATCAGGCATTCCCGGAGGGGGGAAAATGGCCGAGGAAAGAGAGGGGGCGTGAAAAAAGGACCATATGGAAACGGAAAGGGACTGGGGGGGAACGAGATGACCATTTTATGTAAAGGGGGGGGAGTTATTGTAACGCCCACCGAGAAAGCGTGGGTAAAGAATCCCAGAGAAGAGAAAAAGGATAATCAGGGACTTTCGGCGATAGATACCGCAGGTGCGCACAAGAGAAAACTAGGAAAAATATGGGGAAAAAATCAAAAGATGAAAAACCAATAGGGGGAAACTAAATGCGCGTGGCCGGCGAAGGGTTAAAAAAAAAGGAAAGCCGGAAGGCCTCGCCAAAGGGAGGAAGACCGTCGGACACTGAAAAATGGACATGTGATGTCCGCTAAGGAATCCGAGCCTGAACAAAAGGGAATCTCGGAAAGCGTGGCAAATCCAGAGTACCTCGTAAAAAACATTGAAGTCGGAGAGGCCCCTGGAACGAGAGGAAAATACATCGGAAAAAAAGCTTCCATAGCTAAAAAGAGGAGCTTAAGCAACGTCGCCGGAAAAAACCCCCTACTAGAGTAAGAGTAGTCAGGACTCTTTTGAAACGAAAAAAAAGCCTTTGGGGATCAAATCCATGAGGGGGAAAAAGAGGCTGATCACAAAGAAGTGAGAAGAGGCAGAGAAAGGGCCTAAAGCCTGAAGGGAAAAAAAGCACCGGGTCACAAAGAAACGCTAAAAAGGAAAGAAGATCAAAGACTTAAGCTTCGTCGAAGAGTAACTAAGAGGAAACAGACGAATTAGAAAAAGTCTAGAAGTAGAAAGCCCCGAAGCTGGGCCGCTAAGAAAAAAGAACACTGTAAAAGGGAGAAAATTTGATGCTGAGAGCCGAGAAAGCTTAGCCAGAAGGGAAAAATGTAAAAGGCCTCAGATTGAGAAGGGGGACCGAGGGAAGAAGAAAAATTCAAAGCGAAGAGGACGGAGGACCAGGGAACGTATAGGGCTTACATGAAAAGAAAAGGGGTCCCGGAAAGGAGACCTGAAGCTCTCTGGAAAAAAGGGAAGTTGAGGAAAAAACGACAGAAAAAAAAAGCTGATAGAACCCACAAAATGCCACTCTTAAGGGGGAAAGGCACCAAGAAAAGCACTTATCTCGCAAAAGAGAGAACTGAAAAGAGAATATGCTGAATAAGAACGAAAGGACCCAGAACTCGGAGGAAATCGTCAAAAAACTAACTGAAATATAGCAAAAAATTCTAGCACCGGAGAAAACCATAAGGGAGTAGCTTGAAATCGGAGGACTTATTAAAAGAGCGAAAGAAGACCGGCCTGGGGAAACTCAAATGGAACCGAGTGCATAAAATTCAAGGATCGGTATGGGGGGTACGGCGGTGGCCGCAAGGAAAGGGGGAAAAAAGATTGGGGGAACAAAACACAGATGAGCGGAATTGGGGGGAGAACCCTTGACGGCATACAGCTAGGGGAGTGAATGAGCGCAGAGAATATAATGACTGAAAAGTTATAAAAAAAGCCATTTCCTAACCAAAAAAAGTCTCTCTAAGAAAGAGGGAGAAATAGTTTTAAAAAGGAGTCACAAGCTGAAAGAACAAAAGGAACCATGGAGGAATTCGGTCTGAGGAGTAAAGAAGGCAAAAAGGAGGAGCGCACAAAGAGAGATGTAGAAAAAGGGGAAGGGGGAAAAAAACTGCCTATAAAGAGATGAAGAAGTCAAAGGGGAAGTTCCTGAAGCTGGGTTATCCAGGACAAAAAAGCTGTTAAGGGGTCCCAGCCTGGAGAGGGAGGGAGAAAGACTGGAGTAGGTTGGGGGGCGGAATGACTGGAAAGGGCCTTGGGCAAGGTACATCTTCGATGGATGCGAGAGGATAGGAAGGAAGTCAAAGGAGACAATAGTTAGAAGTTTCGGGGGGACTCAGAAGACTTACAGAAATGAATTGAATCGCTTTCTGGGAGGGGAGTCACAAGTTCGGACGCACGGGAAGTGAGGAGTGGAGAAAAGGGCCAGGGGGGCTAAAGGAAAGAAGGGTTTAGAGAGGGCTTCGAAGTAAAAAGGAAAGGGCCTGACGGGCAAGGATCTCAGGCTAAGGCGCGCAGGGGAAGACTAGAAGAGTACCAAAGCTGAATTTGGGTTCTTTATAGGAGGCCTTATAATTGGAAAAAAAATCTTTGGACCGGGAGGTAAAAAGAGAGGATCCGATTCAGTATCCTCGGATAAGGGAAAAAATCGGGGTGTCTGGGGGGAGAAATGTTCAAGAATTTGCTAAAAAAGGAGATTCCTGAACGGTATTGGGAGGAAGAAAAGTTCTCAAAAACCACAAGCCCTAGATTTTCAAGAAGAAGTCTCAAAGGGACTGCAGGGAGGAATAACTAAATAAAGTTGACGACTGGGTGGGGGGAGGAAAGGAAAGATTCATAAAAATTATGACATGAGGAAAAGAAGCTTACAGGAGGAAAAAAAAGATCGAAAAGGGAGTTCCAGGGAAAATGTACTAAACGTGCTTCTCTCGGAAAAAAGGGACACCAAAGGAATAAGAGGGCCCTACAGGAAGTTGAGAAATCGGCTGCCTGCGAAAGCTCGATCGAGGAAGGGGGAAAAAGGGGGCTTTGAAAACAATTCTCAAAAAAAAGAAGAACTTCCAAAGGGGGGGATAAGAAGAGGACATGGAGCAATTGGAAGGGGGTTGAAAGGGAGAAATCAAGTTGGCTATTGAAAAAAAAGAAAGCGGAGGAGTAAAGGGATCAGACGAAAAAGAAAAAAAAGCGGGAAAGGGGAAAAAAAAATTCTTATTAAAAGCTTGGGAAGGTGAGGAACTAGACCTGAAAAACCGCGGGCCGGGGGAGGGTGGCGTGGCTGTGACGTCGGTCGTTTTCAAGAAGGCTTAAGAAAAAAGCAAGGGAGCGAGAGGAAAATAATTTTAGTCTGGAGAGAGATAGTCGCTAAGCCATCATGTGTAATTAGAGCCCGCGAGGAGGCCCTCAGAGACTCGGCAAGTTTGAAGAATTGTCACAAGATGTTCGGGAGGGAAGGGGATTTAGAGGATCTGGGGGGAGGTTCGAAAGAGGAAGCTGAGAGAGGTACATGGTTTTGGGGAAAAGTTCGGAGAGCGGTCCAGCGAGAAAAGTCGATAGGCAGAGAATTCTGGAAGAACGCCCGAAAGACTACGAAAGAGATCAAAACATATCGGTGAAAAGAACCTTCTAAAGAAATTGTGGGTAAGAATAACCCTCTAATCGCCGGGTGAAGGGGGGAAAAGGAAGAAAGACGAGGGAAAAAAGACGGGAAATCTTGACGAAATAAGGTTGGGAATTAAGGGGAGGAAGAGGAGACTTTTTCAACACGTGCGTCGGCATCGCAGATATTAGAGAAAAACCAGCAAATGCCAAAAGAGATAAAAAGAACTCACCCAAGGAAGGAAGAAACTTTATTAGGATGAAAGTAGAAGGGAACATCTAGGATCTTCAAGAAGTCCGTCTACCGTTTCTGGAAAAAAAAATCCTTAAAAGGGAGAAGGGATCTTAGGGGTTCTAGACCCGCAGTGGAAATCACTAGGAGGAGGGAAAGGCCCTCCAGGGGGGAGGGGAACTTTGAAGGGAAAACCGAGAATTTGACCTACTGATAAAAGCCAGAACAAGTCAACTCGGTGCGGCCCAAAAAAAAGAAGTTTGAGCAAAAAAGATATGGAAAAGATTCGCAAGGGCTCGGAAAAGTAGTCGGGAGGGAAAGGAAGAAAGCATAAAAAAACGGAGAGAAGAGGTCAGCACAATCCTTAAGGGGAAGCGACAAAGAAAGTATTGTCCCTAGCCCTTCATGTCACGCGAAGGGATCAGGAAAACGAGGACCAGCACAAGAAATCTCTGGCAGTGAAATCCGATAGGGAAAAAAGGGGAAGCCTGAAAGTAGGAAAAAAAGGCGCCGAATTGCAGAAGGAAGTGCCAGGGTCGAGAAGTCACGAGCGCGTCCAAAGGTCACGGGGAAAGGCTGAGCACCGGGCGATGAAAGGAAGGTCTTAGACTTCTAATCCGGGTGCAAGAGAAGAAACCATAAGGTGAAGAAAAAGTACGAAAGAGCAAGAGAAGCGAGGGAAGTCAGGAAAAAAATCGCCTTCGGGAAAAAATGAACGGCGGCCTACTCGAAATCAAAAAAGGTTTGAGTCGAAGCCACCTAGGAAGAAAATACCTGGCCCGTTCCTTGCAAAAAGTGAAGAAAAAAGTCAACTAAAGAAATTTCAAAAAAATCGTGGAGAAGCCCTCGCTTGAAGGATGAAGAGCGGATCGCCCCGGGGGAAGAGAAGGGGCGTTCAAAAGATTTTGGGGAACCAAAGAATCTCTTATGGAAGGTCTGCAAGAATTGAAGGCCGTAGAAAAAAAAAAAAAAAGAAGAAGTTTACAGGGCCTATCAGGGGAAACTCGAGGGGAAAAGGGTGGGAAAAAAAAAGAAGGGCTTCGTCCAAAAAAGCATCAAGGAAAAATCCGTCAAAAAGGGGTGGCGAGGGTAAAAAAAAGCCCGGCGGAAAAAAAAAAAAAACGCTCCCGAAGAGTGAAACGGGGCCTACCAACCAGGTGGGGATGGGGAAGAGGAGTGAGTCAATTCCGACGAGATAACGCGTAAAAAAAAGAAAAACCGAGAAAGGGAAACCGGACGGACTGGTGAAATTGCGGAGAGGGAGGCAATCCCGAAAATATCTAAGAGGAAAAAAGAAGGAAGGGGGAACGATTTGTACGAACTTCGGCTTCAGAGATCGCTGTTAAAGTCAGCTTTCTAAAAACTGAAATCCTTCGCGGAAAGGGGGGATGGTGGAACGATCCGTAGAGAGAGAATTTGACGAAGGGTTTTGGAAGCTGAGGCACAATACCGGAACCTCACAGGAAGGGGAATCAGTCAGGGCTGCGTAGCTATCTGAAGAGGAGGAAACTTGAGGATAGGCAATTCGGGAGAAAGGGAATCAGGAAAAAACCAAAGAGAAAAGACCAAAATTATGGGAAATGGCCGGATAAAAACCGAAGAAACCGTAAGAGTCATTCCTGGGAGAAAAGGAAGGAAAGAAATCAAAAAGGCTAAAAAGAACGAGAGGAAGGCGATCGAGAGAAACCTACGAGGGAAGTCAAATTAAAAGGGCCTTTCTACTGGGGTACACGGTTGTTGCAAATAATGGGCACTCTGGGGGGGGGGGAACATGAAATAAAATCGTCATAGGAGGTTACTCAAAAGTACGGGACGGGGAAGGAGTTACGGGCTCTCTAAAGAAAAAGTCTCGGAGAAGAATCACGAGAAAATGAAATCTGGAAAAAAACCGCTCGTGGGGAATCGCTTTAAAGTCGCAACAGAAAAAGGGAAGGCGCAGAAGAAGGAAAACCTCCTAGGCACCGCGAATAGGCATGGGACGAGAATCGCCAAAACCGAACGGGGGGGGGCGCTCATCACGCAAGCGAAAAAAAAAACCGCGCCGAAGGGGGGGAGTCAAGGAAAATTGTTGGAGGCGGTGCATAAGAACTACGCGCAGGGGAAAGCCGGCCCGTTGGGAAGAAGGACGGCATATGGAAGTTCTTTGGAAAAAAAGAAAAAAACTGCGAAAGGGAGAAGATCAGGGGAAAAAAGCTGGGGAGGAGCGATCGGATGAGTGCTGTGGGGGATGCCTAAAGGGGAATCCAAACCCCAATCCCCTACAAAACCGACGAGGAGAAAGGGGGGTGTTCGAAACGGGACCAAATACCTGGGAAGTCAAAGAGGGTAAGGTTAGAATTTTAGCCGGAAAGGCCCCACGGCAATAAAAAAAAAAAAAGTGCAAGGGAGAGCGCGAGGGACTCGAGGAAGTCACGAGAGGCTGGAAAAACTGCAAAGGACGGAAGTCGGTTCCCGACAGAGCAAGTGCGCAGAGAGTCCTGCTCAAAAAAAAGGGGTTATCGAAAGTAACTCTGCTGAAAAAAAAAAAGCCTCTCTCAAGAAAAGGCAAGAGTCAAGCGCTGGCAGAGAAATCAAAAGATTTGGGGGGAAAGAAAAAAAATCCGGGGGGGCTGAAGGCCGAAGCCGTCCTAAAAATAAGGGAAAGTCGAAAAAACCCAAACCCCAATAATCAGAAACATTGAGGGACCTTTCAAGGGAAGGGGGTGGAGCGAGCTACCCTGATCTCCTAAAAAAAAAAATCCAAAAGAAGAAAAGGAGAATCCTAGAGAGAAGAAGTACGGACTTAAAAGTACACCTGAGGAAATGAAGGGGGGAAGTCGATCGAAACTATTCAAGAGGAAGTCTCGGAAGAAGGGATGGCTCACAAAAGATCAACGCAACAGAAAAATCTCCAGGAATAGAGAATAAGAATCCTCTCGTGCAAATCCTGGGCAGAATGTGCTGGTGAACGGAAAATCGCGGAAAAAAAGAGAAGTCATGTCAGCGATGTGAGGTTGAAAAAGTAAAGGAAAAGAGAGAAGGGAACGCTGTCCTGCGAGAGATGCTGTGCAAGGCACTCAAGGGGCTCGACGAAAGAAGAGAGGGGCTCATCGTGATATCTTGAGAGGAAAAAACTCGAATAGGGGGGGGGAGAAAAGGGAGGGGCCGCATAGTGATGATTGGAGGGATTACGATGTGAGGGTGAGCGAGATCGCCAAAGAGAAGCTGGGAATAAAGTTACAATGATAGGGGAAACGTGCGGAACGTCTCACAAATCTCAGTAAAGAGGAAAGGGGAAGAAAGAGGCCAGCAAAAGGGGGCCAAGAGTACTTAGCCTTCCTCGAGAAAGGAAGGGAAAGATCGATAGGAGAGAACGATTGAGGAAAAAGGTTCCTGGCCCGGCGATCGCAGGAAAAAATCTTGGGGGCCGAGGCGCAAGGAAAGCTCATAGTCTGGATGGGGAGGGAGGGGGAAACCCCGAAGAAAGGGGGGAAATGCAATGGTTGGGAACTAATAAGAAAACCCTGTGGGGGGGGGGAAAGTCCCAAACGAGGGAAAAAACGTTTTAGAGATCCCGAAGAAATCACATGAACAAAGAGTGACTGAAAGGCTCTACATAAAAAGGAAGGAAAAGAAGGTTTCATGGGTCCAATATAACGCCAAGTGGCCGGAGCGTGCCAGGTGAAGGAAAAGCGCAAGCCGGAACAAAGCGAGAAAAGGGAAGGAAAATCGCAAAAGGAAATAAACCGGACCGAACTTGGAAGTCCTCTAACAGGGAGAGAAAAGGCGTAACAGGAACAGTCAAAAAGAAAAAAAAGACATCTTGAAAGGGTCTTAAATGCCTAGGGGAAGGGAGAAAACATTATTTTTCTCATCTTATGGAAAAAAAACTTTTGATCCTATCAACCAAAAAAATTCAACAGAACATCGTGGAAAGCGTCTGCAGAGCTGAGCAGATGTCATAATTCGAAAAAAAACACGCAGAAAGGCACGAAAACCGAAACAGAGGAATAGTGGGATAATCTTCAAGGAGAAGGGAAGAAATTAAATATCCACTGCTTGATCCAAGCGCATCATAAAAGAAGGCGGAGAAAACCGAATCAATGGGAAGGAATATCTCCAAAGTACCATAAAAGAGGTACCCGGAGAAGGGAAGGCCGTCGTATCTAATTACGGGGATCATCTAGGGAAGATCTGGAGTAAGGAGAAGGGCGCTCGAATGCTATATTCGAGAGAAAGGATCAGCAAGATTGTAAAAGGTAAAAACAAACAAAGATCGAATGGAAGGAAGTTGGGAGGAAAGCTGGTCACTCTAATAAAAGGGGGAGAGAGAGAACTGGTTAAAGGGAAAACGATCCTGGAAGAAGAAGAGAACATGATGGAGGAAATCGTGTAAAGACCCAAGGGAGAGAGAGGCGTACAAAGAAAAGATGAAAGTCAGAGAAGCTATGGTATCGAGGAGGAAGGGCTGAGAGGGGGGTTTAAGAGAAAAAGATCTGAAAAGGGGCGGTCAGGAGAAAAACTCCGAAGAGCGTAATTCCATAGCAGAAAAGGGAAACTTGATGGGGGGAGGGGGAAAAACGCAGAAAAAAAAGGGAAAAGAGGCCCGCGCCGCAAAACTGACAAGAGAAAGACTTTCCGGCTAAACAAGGCTCAGTCCAAAAGACTTCGAGGAAAAAAACATCAGAAGGGGAGGGCGGAAAGGCGGGGATCTACTAAATAAAAGTGTCTTGAGAGGGGAAGACGGCAACAACCAAAATCTTCGCGGTATTGAGAAGAATCTTAACGGAGAGTCATGGGAAAAAGTTGGAGCAAGAACGAGATGAAAAAAAAAGAGAGGGTGTTCAAAGGGGGACAGCAGCAAAGAAAAGTAGCATAAAGGTTACTTCATCTCGGAAAAGAGAAAAAAACTCTAATAAAAACTTATTGGGACTGCCTTTAGGCCACAAAAAAGCGATCTCTAACAAATGTTTCAAGGATTTTTCAAAATAGTCATCAACGCAAAAACACTGGAAAGGGTGAATTTCGTGTAAAAAAAAAAGTAAATCTATAGGGGAGA
>Ga0179593_1568012_pt1 | contig 19094 bp, 24 predicted proteins | sample CZODoug2_1_08_16_FD_185931 | JGI IMG/M metagenome (GOLD analysis project Ga0179593, IMG submission 185931) | Vadose zone soil fungal communities from Angelo Coast Range Reserve, California, USA - CZODoug2_1_08_16fungal (PacBio error correction) | ecosystem: Environmental > Terrestrial > Soil >...
AGCAGGAACCGAGGTATTCTCAGGAAACATGAATCTCTCCTAGGAAAATAAACTCGATATTCTTATCTAGGATCAGTGATGTGCGACCTTTAAAGTTTAAGACGCGGTGCGGCTCGCCCCTTCCACATCCCGAAATGGGAATCTTTTTTTCTAGACCACCGAAACTAGGGGGTGTCCTTGGAAGGGGAAGGATTTAAAGCGCCAAAGAAATGATCACTAGGCCGCCGGGGGCGCTCTTTCGGGGGGGGGGAAATGATTGTCTATGGAACGAGTTAGGAAGGGGAAGCGAAATCGGGAATGCCCGAGGGCGTAAGAAAAGAGAGAGGTCCTAGGAGACCCTATCCAGGCCAGGGCCGCGCGACTAAGAGATGGCCCTCTTGAGGGACTGCCGAAAAAGGGGCGGATTGTTTTGTAGAAAAGGTTCAGCAGCTACCTGATCGGGGGCTTAAGAAGTATCGTGCCGGCGGATGGTGGAAACAAAGGGAGTGGGCCGTCTGGTGCGAAAAACTGGTTAACAAAAAACTACCGTTCTATTGTTGGAAAGAGGGAAGACCAAGGAACGTTCTGACTCTTCTTAGGCGTGCAACGTACGGGTTTTGTACGCTGAACGCAGACGGGTTTCCTATCAAAAGGGGGTCATAAAAAAGAGGGTTGAAATCCGGAGTCTTATCGTGACCCAGGGGTCGATGGGCCGGACATCGGACGCAAAAGCTGCTTTGGAACTTATATTATGGAATCGGAGTCAGCCTCTGGAAGGGGCGAGGGGGGGGCTTTCCTGCAAGTGTTTCCAGGCTCCCGAGATTCTATCCGTTAACCGGAGGACAGAATGGGGAAAGACTGCCTAACCAAAGGTACTGTGAGTTACTGTTGGTGGCACGGGGGGAGACCATGACAGAGGGATAGGCGCCGGAAAACCGGTTCCCTTCGAAAGGGCAAGGCAACTTGTCTACGAACACCGAAGAAGAAAAATCCTTGGGAAAGACCCGGCCGGTAAAAAACAAGAAAAGGTTCGTGATTTGAGGAAAGAACTTTTCGATTCCTTCTGAAGAAACAGCTTCGTCCTTATTGGGGATTGGCTATGGGGGGGGGGAAGAAAGGTCAGATCTGGCATGAAACTGTTCGTATTCTCTTGCGCGTGAGTAATACAACAGCGCGGCTTGGAGTTGGACAAGAAACGTGTCCTGATTCTTGGAGGAGGGGACTTATTTACCAATTTCCTTGAGAGGGTTTCTTCCGGGCGGCGGATAAAAAGGGGATTGGGCACCCAAAAAGAAAAAACCAAAAAAAGCACAAAAAGTGCTCTTTCCGGATGAGAGAGGACCTGCGGTCTGGAAGGGGGTAAACTTCTTCTCAATTCTTTCTCGAGGAGGAAAGAAAAAATCGTTCAGCCCCATAGGCGGAAGGCCTATCAGCAAAGTCTTACCGTCCATCATGTCGAGGGTTAAGGTACCCCAGAAGAAGGGGGAAGGAGAGGCTTCAAGCAAGCCTCAACGTGGGCGTCGGCGTGGGGGGTAGGGGGACGCGCCCGGGTGGGTGGATGGAACAATTCAAAACGGGAGGGTGACGGCCTGCGTCAAGAAGTGAAGAAGAACACGGGCCGGCTGGGGGGACCGTAGGCACTGCGCGTTCGTTCTGTCTTCAACAGGGGGGGTCCGGCGGCAGATGGCCTAGGGGAAGGAGAAGGACCGTAGTCTTTCCTGCGGCCAGACCCTGTGAGAGATTAAAGTGGACGTTTGGGGGGCAATGGCCGCCCTTTCAGTCTATCAAAATAGAAACGTGAAGATGAACGGTCGGATGCCCGTAAGGGTCACGTATTCGGCTTTTCCGGTCCCAGAGTGGGCGAGGCTTTGAGGGAATGTTGAAAACTCACAGGGGAAAGTCTGCCGTGATTGAGGGAGAAAAAAGGAGGGAGGGGGAATTTTTTGCAGGAAAGGCTGATGATCGACAGGGCACTCGGCAAACCAAGATCAAAAAGGGTCCTGATTGTCTGTCGAGAAAAATGGGAGACGCCGGGCATCTGGAGGAATAGGGAGTCACTGTTCTGTCCTCAGCTGAGGAAAAGAGTATTTCGGGGGGGAAATCTTTTAGGCATGCTGGGGGGAGGATTATTGATCTTGAAAGCCAAAACCAAAGAGAATCGATTTCGTAAAGGGGAACTAACTCCTTCGAACACAGGGGGAGCAGCATCCGTGTCCGGTGGGGGGGGACAGGAGACATGCTCACCAAGAGGAAAGAGGGATAGGTTGGGGGTGTTTTACGCGCTACCCGGCAGAGGGGTGTACCACTGTGGGGGGGTGGGGGAAGCGTTCCCCTCCAGGGGGGCCTAGAAAACAGAGTCGGATTTCAGGAGGAAAGGATTTTGACCCGAACGAGAAACAACTTAATTGGGGGCAAGTCCGGATCGCTCACAAAGGGGTATGAGATGAGAAAATGGAAGGGCCCCACAAAAGCTGGCTATGTCCGGTTCAAACCTGCGCGCCACAAGACAAAAAAGAAAACCAGCTGTGCCTCACCTTTTGAAACTAAAGGGGAAGGTGGGGGCCACATGTCACCGCCTGAGTAAAAATCAAGAATAAGGCTCGGGACAGGGGGGGATCCTCTCAACGGAAAGACACGTCCTGTCCTGAGACTACATGAGAACAGCATGGGACATAAGGAGGGCCAAGGGGGACTTTCAAAAAAAAATTAGGAGGGGGAGACAAGATCAACTACGAAAAAAAGCATCGCCTACCAGCTGTATAAGAAAAAACGGAGCCTATTGGGATCTGCATTTAAAGTCTGAACCCTCGTCAAAATGAAACCGGGGGGCTCAAGCGCCGCAGGGGCGGAAAAGAAGCTCCCTGCCGTCGTTTCAGGTGTGGTCAGCGAGGGGGTCAGGAGAAGGGAAAATAGCAACTAGAGGGGCCCTCGTAATATCTCCGCAAACCAAAGGTTGCAGAGCGGGACTCCATCCGCCAGCGAGAAAACAAACGACCTCCTTGTTGTATAAACTCAGAAATAGGGACTCTCTAAAAAAGGAATGAAGAGAATTTACAGAAAGGGCAATACTGGAAACCGGACCGGCGGCACTCAACACGGCGTCCAAGGGAAGGAAGTTCTGCCTGAAAAAGCAATCACCATAAACGGGAGAAGACCGGTAGAGCTCCAGACGGGGAAGGTACGAAGGAACTGAGGGGGCTCTATTCCAAGAAGTCTAGCACCTAGACAAGTCCTGGAAGCCGCCCGCTCTGTAAGCAAGGAGGGAACTGAACAAAATCAGACTAAGGGGGGGAATACGGACGCAGCTAGAAAGATCGTGGATATCCTGGCAAAAGACCGAAGTACGCAACAATTGCCTTCCGGGAGGTGTCAGACATTTCAAAGGGCGGACATCTCGTGTTACTGAACGCAGTAGTTTACTTTACACAAAAGAGCGAGTATTCTTCCTTTGCGGAAACGGATTTAAGAAAATGCTCAAGCATGGAATCGACCGCAGTTACAGACCCCGGACAGAAATCCGTAGCCAACAAAAACTACAATCTGTGAAAGAAACCTCCCTGAAAAAAAGAGGCAAGTCCTCGTTAAAGAGGGGAAATACCGGCGAGTTCCATAAAGCCGAGGATTTGCAGACTCGATTAAAAAGGGGGGGGGGGAGGCTGAAAGCGTAGACGCAGTGTCAGCCTCTGAACACCCGGGCTCGCCGTCGTCATTCCGTCAAAAAATGGGAAAATATTACCCCGTCAAGGCTCATACCGGGGGGTCAGGGGCGGAAAGAGCACTAATTAAGCTTTCTTCGGCGGGGTTCCAATGTAGAATAAGTAAGCAGTGACCAGTCAAAAGGAAGGCGAAGGGCGCGGCAAACTTCTACGTCCAAGAAGGTGGGGACCTCATAAGGATTGGAGGACAGAAGTTGCACACCTGCTCAGGTCCCACAGGCAGAGTGTCCGTAATTCAAGAAAAATGCACAATGGGAGGCATCTCAGGAAGCAGGGTACTTGGGTAAAATGTCGTCTAGCGCAGGGCCAGCACCCGGCGATGAGCTAATAGGAGAAAAGAGAAGAGGACGCAAGGCAGCCAAACGGGGGGGGGAAGAGAAGGGGACAATAGGTTCACCTTCAAAGAAGCGGGCCTACTGGTCTGGAGTGGAACAAAAGGACTTCTCCGGCCGAGGCTCAGCCCTAAAAAAGGAGGAAGCCTCATCCTCCTCTCAAGTCTCTAAAGAAGAAAGCCTCAACAAGGGTAGAAAAAGTAGGGGACACAAAATTACGGAGAGCACTTCCACCCTGAGGATCTCGTCCTTCAAGCTGTTCTAAAAATGGCCTCTATCATGTACATGGGAACTTCACGGGAGGAAAAAAAAAAAAATCGTAACCCCTGGAGTTGTTGCGAAAAGTCCGCGCACTTCTCCGCCCGTGGCCTTGGGGGAGAAGTATCAATCATCCTGCGGAGCATGCCTAGGAGAGGGGGGGAAGGAAGGTGAGTTCCATTCCTCCTGGTGGAGGAGAAGGGGAAAGAGCACCGTATTCAAGAACTCGAAGGGAGACTTACACTGGCGTTCGTACGCAGGGAGGGCCGTCCAACGCAAGAGAAACACCAGAAAACGCTCCTTTCGGTTTGGACATAAAACCAAAGACTGGAGAAAAGAAAAACCGATCGCTCTGTACGTTGGAGAGAAGAGGAACTGGGAGAAACTTTCCCACGACCAAAAGATCGACACCGGCGCATCGTTTCCTCCTGAGAGATGGGAAGTAAGAAGGAGACCTTTTTTCTCTCTCAAAAACAACGTATTGAGTGAAAGGGGGAAGGAGCAATAACGGAAGGGGTCGTCTAGAGAAAGAAGAGGAGAAGGGAAGGGATTCTACTATTTCCAATTCGGAAGAGGGGTGCGATCGTAGGAGCCCTGAAGGGGGTCTTGGGGTCTCTGCGTGGGCTTCTCTAAACGTAAAAAAAAGGGGTTCTGGTGGGGGGCATCCTGATTTCAGAAGAAAAAACCTGGAAGCCCTTTATTGGGAAGGCTTGGGGGGACGACGGAGATCAACCGGGAAGGGGGAGATCTGGAGGGTGGGCTATGACTCGGGGAAGTTTACGATTGATTCAAACCCGTGGCTGTAAAGGGATCGGTTTTCATGGAAATCCTCGGAAGGGAAGGAACTGAAGAGGTGAAGAATCAACTTAATCCAGGCCCAAAAGGTCCGCTTCGGCCCGCTGTGTGCCAAGGGGGAAAGAAGATAAGTGTGGGGGATGTGGGTGGCGACGGGGAAGGTTCGGGTTCAGCCGGGGGGACACTGATCGAAAGTCCGTCGGCGGGATGGGGAGAAAAAAAAAAAGTGGGCCTGCTGTGGGAGAGTTACTTTTAAAATAAAATAATTTAAGAGAAAAAGGGTCGTTGCACCGTTCGGCGCGGCTTGAGGGCCGCCGGCCTGGGTGATATAGGGGAGTCGGCTAACCGGGGAAGGAAGAGGGTTCCGCTCCTCGTGGGTCAAATACGGAATCACGGGCGTGCCGTCGGCGCTGAGCTTAAATCGGGAAAGGGACCCTTGAACGGATCTGGGTAAAATTCACGGAAATCACTCGTGAACATCGAAGGGCGGAGGGCTTCGGGAGCGACAAAACTACGAGGAGAAAGGGTCTTGCCAATTGTTACCCTTCTGTAGGCACAGGGAGAAGGCAGGGAAACTGTGAGCATGGAAGGGTTGGGGGGGGACTAAAGATGGGAGGGAAAAAAGTAGAAAATCTTCTCTTGTTCGAGCGTGGGATAAGTGGAAGACGAAATTTTAGATTGATAAAGGCTTCCGGAAATTACGGATAACGGCGTAAGGAGCGGATCCTTCGTGCGATCACCTCTGGATTACTTAAAGTACAGAGGCTTGAAGAGGGGAAGGGGGGGAGGGTACGACGGCTAATCATCTGATGGGGCGCGGGTTAAACTAGCTCTCTGGGGACTTAAACACCAAGAGCCGCTCGGGCAAGGTACACTCTCTAGCGTGGCCGGAATGTAGAAGAAACAGGGAAGGGAACCCTTCTGGGAATGCGCATTGTGAAGGATTTTTCTAGGGGGAGGAGAAAGAGGTCGGGGTGTTTCCCGTACAGGGTTACAGTAATGCGGTCGATTTCCGCCTGTGAAGGGATGGAGAAAGGAACATACGACAGATGCACACTCTGCATCACAAAAGGAGGGAAAAGGGGGAACGGGTACCGTCAGAATTCAGAAGCCGAGCTGGCCGCCTATGAGCGGGCCCCGCGCCGGAAGTCGTCTCAAACGCGGTCCGGGAAGGTGAGGCTGTCTGCCGGGGGGGGGGGGAAGGGGAGACTGTGTACAACGTCAGGGGGAGATGAAGTAGACCCAGACCTGAAGGGCCTCATTGCAGGTGGATGACCTAAGAGTTAGTTGGGGGCTAGAGGTCGGCATCGACCAGGAGGGGGGGGATTCAAAGGGTTCGATGCGAGGAGTGGACGCGGATGACGTACGTCTGGTGATTGTGCAAGGGGAAACGTAAGGCGGTACCTACGCCCAGGGGGTTGCGCTGGCCGGTAGTTGTAGAGACCGTGGAATTAGACCTTATAAGGAGATGGCCCGGGACGGGAGACGATGTATTCGTTTCCAGGACAAAAGGAGGGTTTAGGAGGGCGTCTATTTGCGTTTTGCGAAGTGGGAGGAAGGAGAGTGGGGGGGAGCAAGAGGAGTAAAGGGGTGAGGGGGGAATCTTCAGGGAGGGGTCTTCCGGGGGAAAGACAGGTCGAGCGGAAGAGGCGCGCTTACACACCACTATCAACGGGAGTCTAACCAGAAGATGCGGCACCAGCGCCACAAACTGGGCTGTGCGGGCAACGAATGGGCATGCTTCTGGGGTGTAGATTGACTTTCTGGGAAAAGGTTCTTTACCTCTTAAAAGGTTGCCAGGAAGACGGGGGGGGAGTAAGAATGCTTGATGGGGACTAGGATTTATCCTTAGAAAGTGAGGAACGAAAGCTCGTGGGCGGAACCGGGAGATTGCTCTACCCCAATCAGAGAGAATCCTTCCAGTGTCGGTGGTCGTTAGCGCATGCTCACCACGCCAGAGAGGGGGGAGGGGGGGGTTTGGGAAAAGTGAGGCCCGCGGACCGGTGTGACATGGGGACGGGGAAAAACGGAAGCCCCCCAGTAGGACTTCTAAAAAGGGAGGTTGCTTATTACGGTTCGATCTCATTGGGAAAAAAGGGGACAATCAGGCGGAATGGGGGGGAAGGCAATTTATTCTAAAGGGGGGTTATAAGAGAGAGAGAAGAAGGACCAAAAAAAAATGACGCCGGCTGAGGAGGTCAGGGGGACCGGCTCGCAAACGTCCTACTAAAGGAGGGGAGACTGAAATCCTTGGTTACCAGCACGAAAACAATGGTCCACAACGGAAGCGAGAAGCAAGTCTTGAACACACACAAACCACGGAAGAGAGGTAGTGGGAATGCGCAGGACTCAACGAAACCACAGAGCAAAAAATAAAGAACTTGAGAATAATTCAAGGAGAAGCGTCTCTTTTAAGTACGGGTGGGGGAAAAGAAGGGGAACACATCACATCTGCCTACTTCAAGGGCTCGCAAGAACAGTAGCCCTTAAAAACAGCGAGAATCACCAAACCTCGATAAGGGGCGCTAGCGCCGCATCAGGGTTTTGATCGTCAGAGGAATGACCTTTCTGGGGATGTGGGGTCAGAGCGGTCATCAAAGAAAGGAGGACCCGATTGCCAAAAGGACAATGTAATCACCCAGGCTGATGATCAATCAAGTCAGGAGGGGGAGCCAGAGACTGTCCTCGCAAAGCCCACTCAAAGCCAAAACCCTCCTTTTGGACGGAAAAGAAAGGGAAAACAAAATGAATTCATATCCGAAGAAGAAGCAGAAGGAGTCACCCTCTTACCGGGCCTCCATGAGGGGAACAGGTATCGCGGTATTCTAAAGGTATGGAAGTAGGAAAGACAAACCCTGTCAGAGAGGACAGAGACCGACTACCATTGAAACCCCTTCGGGGAGAGAAGGAACTGGAACAACATCGACAATTCCTGGAAAAGAACCCATCAGGAGAGCCTCAGGTCAGAGAAGCGTAGTGTCCCGAAGAACTCACGGGGGGAAATACGAGACTCGGGAAAAGTCAGAAAATAGTCCTGCAACCTGAAAAAGGAAAAAGGGTTCTAATTGAACAGCTACTGAATTCCGGTCAAGAAGGGGAAAGAATGAGAGTGATTGACTTTAGCATCTCTGTAAAGGGGGAAGGGAGCGGGGGGGGGGGGGGGGTGGAAGACGAGTTATGCTTCCCCCTTTCCTCTGAAGATCCTTTGAAAAAAAAATCTAGGAGTAGAAGAACATCTCCAAAGGACAATAGAAAACAAAACAAACCGACACTCTTTGGGGGAACTACCGAAAACCGAACCGGGAGGGGGTCAAGGGGTCCAGAAGGAAAATTCACGAGATCCACTACTAAAGCGTTTACATGCCTACGAGGGATTTGGGGAAACACAGAGATCCGCACGGTGAGAGGGAAAAACAGCCTGACCGGCCGGGAACTCAGGTAAAATGGCAAAAGTGCCAGCCTCAGGGAAAGCAAAACCTGGCAGAACCTCGCAAAAAGAGGGGATCACTCTGAGGACAGGTAACGAACGGTCGGCATCATTAGACCGCAGGTGGGGAAGGTGTCGCGGGTGAGCTGTACACTGGTCTGGGACAAAGGGGGAGAAGGAGGAGAAAAGGGGAAGAAGCCCTTTCTCCCATTGTATTGACCAGAGAGGAGGGAAAGTATCTTCTTCGCCAAACATCCAGAGGAAAGCATGAAAATCGTTCAGACCAGAAAGGCTACTACATGGAAGCTTCCGGCCTGGAAAGCCAAGAAAAGGGCTCTAATCTCCTCGAGGGTCTACTGTCAAAAGTTGAATGAGGGGACAACCACCCCCAAAGAAACAGGTCGGCGACGATGTCGGGAGGAAAGACAGAGGCGTTCACCGGGGGGGAATATTTACCGTCCAGAACTCAAGGCATAGGCACTCCTACTGCGAGAAGAGGGGGAGGGGACCTCAAGGGACCAGCTTCAAGGAGTCTCATCAGGACCGAACTCGTAGGCAAGAAATCTAAGATTAGTATTCCTAAAGGAAATAAAACCAAATCTCTAAAGGAGTTGGTTCACCATATAAAAAAAGGGGCCAAAAAGCCGGGGGGGCTCTGCAAGGAAATGAGCTCATCATGAAGGAAAACAAGGAGTTCCGCACCGGGGCGCATACTCACAGCCCACCAACTTTAGAAGGGGACAAAGAGGTCAGATCTTCTAAGTCTTAACGAGGAAAGGATGTATCGACACCAATAGCGGTGCGGGCCGGAAGGGGGAGGGCAAGGCAAAGGTCGCTTTCCAGCTTTGGAATCTACCAATTGAAAAAACAACACAAGGAGGGGTAAAAAACCAAGGAAAAAAAAGTGGGGGGGTGGCCAGCAATGCGGACTCGACTTGATCGAACTGAAAGCCTCCCCACTCAAGGCCACAATCTCCTTCGGGGAGAGACACAGAACTTCTTGCACACAAGGGGAGGTGGAAGTTTAGAAGGAACCGGCCCCTAGAGTACCTGGAAACTATCGCCCCTCTAGCATAGTAACACGAGTAGCAGACGTGTCAGAGAGTCCCGGGACTCTACTAATACACTTCTCATCATTTCATCAGAAAAACAACTTATTTAGTAAAAGAAGGGAGGGGGGACGGGGGATTCTCTATTAACGGGGGATCTTAGAAAAACGACGACGAGTTCGATGAGAGCGTGGTCTGAGAGTGATGTAGATTGAAGGGAAGGCTTAGGTCCTTCTCGCCAAGGGGAAACCAAAGGGGATGGGATGTTTTTATTTCCCACGGGGTGAAGGAAAAAAAAACTGTCTTTGTTTCCTCGTTAGGGGACGTAGGCGCCGACCAGACGAAAGATTCAAATCAGAGGAGAGAGGCCTGTGGGAAGCTCCTTTTTCTATTTCGGACAAATTCTTTTCAAATCTTAGGAAAGAAGGATGAAGTGACTCACACGCAGGTAATGCAGGGAGACAAAAAGGAATCCAGAAAGGACGGAAAAAACTCAGATAAACGCCTGCTAACGTGGCCGCAATGGCATGGATTTTGGAGAAAGCCAGAGAACCTTATCGCGGCCTACGCAGAGAAGGAGCGCTACCGGAGGTGACGGTCTTGGAACAGAGAAAAAGGGGTCCTGCGATGGTGAAGCCGGGTAGCCTTCTCAAGACGCGTCGTGCTGCGATGCGGAAGAAGGAGGGGGGGGGAATCGGTCGGCGCCGCTGACGAGCGACTTTTGGGGGGAAGAGAAAATCAGAAGATCGCGTGCCCGCGGGCTGAGGCGCTGGGGGACAATGCGTACCCGTTTAAGAAGCGATTTCTTAGAGGGAGGAGACACTAAGAAGGAACTCTGCAGGGAAGAAATAAAGGCTTCCGTCAGGATCCACTAACTAATCGAGTAAGGAAAGGAGATCCCAATGTTTACCCTCTTGAAAGAAAAAGAGGACTCGGAAAGGACTTTTATCACTGGAGGAGCAACGAGGGGGGGGAAACATTCTCAAGCCATGAGGCCCGAAAAATCGTGACTCTCCCGAGGGGGGGCAGCCTCCTGTTTAGAAACGTCTAAACTGTACTTCCTACCGTCCGGGAGACGGGACAGAGGAAGGTAGTGCGAGTTCGCCCGCCGTTTCAGAAGGGGCCGGAGAGGTTCAACGAAGGCTCTTGAAAGGGGTTAATTTACGACTTGAGAAATGTTCCGGAGGGCCTTAAGGCTGAAAAAGGTCGGGAGAGGAGAGTCTCCACCACGATCTGGACTTTCTTGGGTACGATCGACGCTTAGGTAAAAAAAGGAAGCTCCCTTCTAACAGGGGGATCGGGGAGGACCGCGGCTGTTACGTCGGGCCGGCGGTTGAGAAAATCCAAGAGTGACGTGTTTTGGAAAGGGGGGCTATGGTCTGTCTACGCGTCCTGAGGACGATTTACGGGAAGAGGAAAAACGTTACGCATAAATGAGGGGGGAACGGAATAAAAGACGCGAACGAGCTAGAATGGAAGAGGGGACCTCCAGTTCCTAGCAGGGCCGGGTCCCAAAGATGAAGTAGAGAAATTCCGCCACGCGGAAGTGGTTCTAGAGGATGAGTTGCCGGCTAGAAACGGGGTGTGTGATCGTGGGCTACTCTTAGGACCAAGAGGGATCTTTAAGGGTGTTAAAGGGGATTACAAAGTTCTCTCCTATCTTGGGCCTTGGATGGAGGTAATGGGTGATATTAGGAGGAAAAGAGACCCGAATGGGAGGGAGGCACTTGGGTTGAAAAGGGGGGGGAATGCCTGAATTTATGAGGGAAGAGAAGTTGGTCTTTTTATTGCCGGAACTGTCGACTAACGCTAGTGAAACTGGGTGGGGAAGGGGAATCCGGTAAGGGGAGGGAAGACATGCTTGCTCGGAAGGGTCAAGCTTTGCCGGCTGGGGAGATGTATGACTGCGGCCGTCCAAAAGAGGGGGGTCGGGAGGGAGGAAAAGTTAGTCTGGGCGCGGAGCAGTGGCCGAGATCTGTAAGGAATGGGGAGATCTTCCGGGGATTGTTTCTTGCCGGACAATCCTGTGCGGATCAAGAGCTCTGGACAAAACAACCTATCCCTCCGGAGGGGCCAGGCAGGGTCATGGACATTATCAAGCTTCAGGAAACCCACCAGGGCATCGGTTTTCGTAATCCTCTTGAGCTTGGGACGAAATTGTGAGTGCTCTTGATTAAATAGCAGGGAGTTTGACAGGAATGAAGCAATGGGTATGTTAGAGAGTCGGGTTTTGGAAGATTAAGGTGGGGAAAAGTAAAATTACGATATTGAGGAAGGCACCTCCCGAATACTTCCACAGCAATGAGAGAAAGGATCCGTTTCATTTTTGGTAGATAACCAGACGGAGGGAATAGGATCTGTGGTGTGGGGGGGGCCATAAACTTCTTGCTGTCTGATTTGACCTGGGGGTGTGTGAAGGTGTTGGAAGGGTATCGTTCCCCCCATGAGATAAGTATTAACTTTTTCGAGAAAAGGGGGACCGGGACACCCGTCGGGGGTTTTGGAAGGGTGGACCAGGAAGAACTCTCCCAAACAAAAAAAAAGGGGAAAGGGAAAGGATCAATGGCCTTCCACCACCACCATGACCTGCGAAATGTTCACGTAAAAAACGAGCCACTTCCAGAAAAACATAATCTGAGGAAAGTTAGACCGGTTTTCCTGAAAGGACCGTACAAAGTTTGTCAAAAGAAAAGGACAGTCCGCCAGGTGAGGGAGCACCACTACAGAGAGAGTCTTTTGAAAATGAGCCGGGAGAAAAAAACCAACAACCTGGACAGGAATGAAGTATCTCATATCAACTGAAAGCAGATGCGCCGGTTTACGAGAGAGTCGGAGAATTCCTTTTGGAGGGGTCCAATTCGCAGAGAGGCCCACGCATCAGAAGAAGACAGCTACGTTATACTTGGAAAGACAAGCAGGTACGAGCGCTTCAAGCACGTCAAAGATAACAAACATGAAGGGGCACTATTTCTCACGTCAGCAACCATGTGTAGCTACCACTCCAGGATCGTTTCATAAGGGAAGAAGGGGGGGGGGACCATCGGGCGTGAAGAGGAAGAGACAGGATTTCCGCAAAAAGACCGAAAAAAAAGAACGCATACCGTCTTGACAAGATATGGGATACATCCTCAACGAAGAAAGATGAACGATCATAAATTGGGACGGAAAATGGCGACCATGTCCTGGAACGCCTCTAAAAGGGAATATCAAAGAGGGGTTCAGAGGGATGCCCACCGTCGTACCCGCGGGAGGTCCTAACAGTTTAGGGCTCTCCTAGAGAAATAGGTGGTCATCCTTGAAGAGCGGACAAGATCTACCAGTTCTGAAAAGGGGGTCCCAGGGGGCGATTACTGCCTACCTCGAAGAAATAGAAAAGACCGCCAGACCGCCAGAGAGGAGAGGGCAATTCTTAGGAGGGAAAATGGGCCCTCATCTACTCAGGTGGAGGTCGTCGGAAAAAAGGGAGCATCTCAGAGGAAACAGCCGGAAGAAACAAACACGTCATAGTGCCCCATGGGAAGCCAGAGAGGGGGGAAGGGGATGAATACATTAAAGTGGAAGGCCAGGCACGTCGAGGCCCTGCTTGAGGAGGCTATCTCGTTCTTTCAATTTAGGGAGTAAACGAGGGCTGACAGCATTGGTAAAAAATCGACCGGGAAGAAAAAGAGAAGACCCGACCATATCCTGAAAGGGAAAACAAAAAGAAATCTTGGATAGAGGGAACCGTAGAACCCTACAAAGATCTGCTAGAAAGGAAGTGAAGTATCTCCACTGGACCTCGGTGTTAACAGAGACGCGGCTTGGGAGGTTACGCAGGAGAAGAAGAACGGTTCAGAAGGAACCATCCCTCTGACTCGGGCGGGCCATCTGGCACTTACATTCCAAAAAGAAAAAGGGGGACAAGCCTCCGTACCTCAGCAAGACCTGAAAAACAGAAGAGGAGGAGAGGGAGGACCGTTCTAATAAGAGGGGAAGAAAGTCAGTGGCCGGAACAGAAGGGGTCCAGGGAAGCTTCCCTCGCGGAAATAAGGAAGTCGGTCATTCCCAGAATGTCACTTCCATTGAGGACCGTAGCTGCCGGGTCAGAAATAGAAGGGGAAGAGACAACTCTTACTTAAGGAGGGGGGGGAGAAAAGTCAACTGGCTCGTCCCGAGAAAAATCCAGACGAAGTTTTAAGTATCGCCAGATCGACAGAACATCTTGGAAAAGGGAAGGGGTCAAGATGTCACTCTCAGACATATTTTCACTCCTATGGATGGTATCCAACGATGCTTCCCTTTAGAAAAGGAAAAGGCGACCCTACAACATAACGGCGGAAAAAAGCAATCCGAGAAACGCTTCTAGCAATTACCTTAGACGGAATGGGTTATGTTCACCAGGAGGGCCTCACAAAGAACCGAGACTATGCACCTCCTGAAAAGAGGGAGGAAAATAAGGTTCTCTCCAAGAAGGGTCGCCGAGGAAAAAAAAATCAAAAAACGGGAGTGAGGCAGAAAGTCCGAGTTGAGCAAGCCGGTCCTGGGGGGAAGAAAACTCATCAAGGGGCTTTCTTCCGGGCGACTCGGCAGAAAGATCTCTCCAGAAAAGGGGGAAAATTAAAAGCAACCTCGGCTCGAACCGGTCATCGTCTAAGAGGCGGAGCGGAACAACTACCCAAAAAGAGGAACAAGAAGGTGTCTAGGAAAAAAAACACCTTGAGAAACCGCCCACCAAGCAAAAAAAGAAGAGGTGGGTGTCCCTTTAACCAAAAAAAAATCTCAAGGCAGGTACCGGTCTACCACAAAGGAGAAACCGCGGAACTAGCATAGGGGGGGCCGCGGAAATAGTCTGTTCAGAGAGACTAACGAGGAAGAAAGGGGATCTGAAAAAAAAGAGGAGAGGGAAATATAGAATCAAAAAGGGGGGGGAGGACGGAAGGTTAGAGTCGGGAATCATTTACACTTCCTCAGGGAGAGGAGGAAACTTGGGTAATGCGGTATACGCGGGCGAGTGCTGGAAAAAATGCTCTGAGGTGATCCACACCGGGGGGGTATTGAGCCGGGAGGTGGCAGCGCAAACCTTCTCTTTTTTGCAAGGGGGAGGGGGGAAATGGTGTTTTACTCGAACTTCGGAGAGAGCGCTGCGGTAGATAGAGGGGAGATGAAGTCGATTTCGGCAGAAAAGGCGGGGAGGGGAAAGGGCGAGGGAGCGATCCTCCGGAAAAGGCAGAAGGGTCGATAGGGGGCCCGGCCCATTCCTATTAGGAAGGAATTAGAAAAATCTGGGACGACTCAATCAAAGGGGGGAAGTAGTGGGGGGGGACGGCGGCCAGGCCTTCAGAAACCGGAAGAGGGCGCACTGGGACGCTCGATCTTTGCCTGAGGAAAAAAAGGGGGGGAATTCTGTTTCCTCAAGGGTTGAAGAAGGGGGGGGGTGCGTAGGCCTTGCTCAACTTAAGATCTTTCAGAGATGAGGAGCCAGCCGGCCTTGGGTGAAAGAAGAGGTGAGGCATACGGGACTAGGGGGGGGGTCATACTCATTCTCGGAGGACATGAACGATGGGCCGAGGGAAAAATGCAAGGAGGGTCGTTCGGCGATGTCACTCTAGGAGGACGAAAGATAAGGTGTTTGGGAGGAAAGGGCTGAGCGCCCACTACTAAGAACGGAAGGAAAAGGACATGGTGGAACAGGAAGGAGGGGGGCAGCGCCAGGAAGTTTAGAAGGAGGGTCGGATACTCTGGCATTCTAACTATAAAGCGTCTAGTAGAAGGATGAATCAGAGGTGCCGGGAGAAAATACTTTAACGCATTAGAGGGAGGGTTCAGAATGCTTCCCCCGGTATTCAGGCCGAGAAAGGCCGTAACCGCGAAGACTCTGATAATGATAGGGGTAGGTCTTCTTGAGGGGAGGAGGCCAGGATGGGTAGACTAGAAAGGGGGTAATACTACTTCGATTTCAGGAGGGCTTTGGGAACGGATGGAAAATTGCTGACTGAAGAGACTCCAAGCCGCGAGGGGGGAGTGATGGGGAAAAACCCAGAAGGGCACTATTCTTTAGTGAGGGAGGGGAAAATTCCTCTTAGGGGAATCGGAGAGTTGGGGTGTAGGGACCTTGTCTACTTTGGTGGGCCAAATTAGAGTCAATGGGGGGAATGTGGCTTAGAGCGTCCTTCTTTCCGTGTCCGACGGGAGAAGGTGTCTAAAGGTCCAGGGTAGGACTGGGGAACTCATAGGGCAAGAAACATGACTTCATAGCACTGCCGAGCCGCCGTAGGAAAGGGAAACCAGCACATTTCTAAACAGTTCCTTAACAAGCTTGCCTCCTTCAGGCATCGGAAACGCTCCTTCACGTTTGTATATGCGGTCGGGTGGGGAGCTCCGGGGGTATGTATGAGGAAGGGCAGAACGAAACGCGTCTTAGGGGAGGGGAAGGGACGGGGGGGTACTTAAGGGAAGGAAGTTAGATAGGGAAGGAGGGCGGGACGAGAGGGGGTATGAAGGTTCTCGGTTAAAAGATCCATCTAGCAAAGGGGGGGATGGTCTAAGGGTTTCTATTCTTATTGGAGGGCTGCTGGGAGAACTTGGAGGAAGGCGGGAAGACAAGACTCCTCGGGACAGTTACTACCGTTGGGGGCGCGACCCTTCCTTTAGAAAAAGTAAGAACTTGGGAGATAAGGCCCTGGTCGAGGCTTACGAAGCGTGAAGCAAAGGAAGGGTTCGTTCTGTAGGGAAGGGAGGGGGAAGGGGGGGGGAGGAGGAAAGGAGAGGGGGGGGACCATAGGCTGGACGGTTATTGGAGGATATCTAGTGGTGGCGGGCAAGATCTAGAAGCCGGGGGGAAGGACTCAAAGCTCTTGGAAAAAACAGGGTGCGAATACGCGGCCGGGACATTTAGGTCGCTGAGACCATGTTCTTTTGGCCCAAGAGCCCTGGGAATCGATTTTTTAGAATGGTGGGAGTGAAGGAGGTACACTTTAATTGATGAAGCGCGCCGGTAGGTATATTAAGTCAGGGTCCTATTTGAAGGAAAAAACGATAAGTGAGGATAGGGGGAGGGAAAGTAAAGAAGCCTCTTGTAAAAGATTTGCTAGACCTTCCAGCATGGAAACTGGGGGCTTACTCGGAGAAAAAAAAAGAAGAGGTCTGGGATTTTGTGGGGGAACTCCGTACCCGATTCGGGGGTGAGGGTTGCAAAGTTTGACGACCGGGCGGCCCCCCCTGAGTCCTTGTGAGGAAAGCGGATGTATCCTTGTCGAGGGTTTGACCAACTGCCAGCCACAGGCGGAGGGTTGTTGTCAACGTTATCGATCCAACAAACAAAAAGTCTTTTGATTAGAGAGGAAAAAACTTGCCGGCACCACAAATCAAGGGGGGGGAAGTGTGAAGGGGGGAAAAACGAAAAAGGAAGACACATCCGAGATGTCCTGGGGGGCAGCCCCTGGAACAGGCAAAGGGTTTACAGAGGGTACCGAAAAGCCGCAGGCGCAAAACAAAACGAGGACTCGGTCAGTTGAGCGGGCGCCTCACTACACAAAAATTATAGAGCCAGCAGGGTTGGATAAGACGGGGAAGGGGACTCAAAGAAAAAGAGTAGTACAGGGGGGCTGGCCAAACACTACTTGGACCACTAAAATCTCCATACCAGGTCGGGAAAAACAGAAATTACGCCTCTGCGCAGGAAAAACATGCAAGCAAAGAGAACAAGCTATAAAAGGCCCTATCAGAAGGAGCAGAAAAACATTTGTGGGGGGGAGGTCAGAGGAAGCCGGGATTTCTGGGGACAGGGTCGATCAGAAAGGCTATCTGGGAAGTTGGGCAAAACAGAAGAAAGGAAAAGGAAGGGACAATGATCGGGCCACGGGCTGTGACTAAAACGAGAAAATCAGTCCCACACCTTTGTGGACTGAAACTAAAAGCATCGCCGAAAAAATTGCGTCGAGTCCTAGCCGGGCAGAAGAATGATGGGGTCTTCTACTCTTTCAAGAGAAAAAAAACGAGTGAACCGGTCTGTAGTCCGAACATGGTCGGTCCGCAGGGGGGAAAAGAAAACAAGGACGAATCCTGTGAAAAAAATCCCTCGCCCATGGCTAACGAAAGAGATTTAAGAGCCTGCGAGCAAAGAGCCGGCCAATGAAGCCGGCCCGCGTAGAAGAATCTCGCCTCCCTGCGAGAAAATGAGGTTTGTAATTACTGGACCCGGAAAGAGTCTCCGGCAGACTGACCAGCAGCAGGGAGGGGCGGTCAATGGGAAAGTCATGCTTAAAGAGCGGTTCTGAACTCCTAAGAAGATTGTTGCTCATTAATCTGGGAGGAAAGGAGGCATTCCTTTCGGACTAATGTAGCCTCGAGAAAGGGGGAGGCATTCATTTGAGTCGACCGCAGTACTCTTAGAAAGCAAAGACATATCAACCACAAAACTACAATTGGAACAAAACAACTCCGTCACCTGAGGCCACGATGTTCGCAGACTCCACTAAAGAAGAGGGAAGAAGATCTGGGGGGTACAACCTCCAGAGGGGGGGGGTACTAAAATCCGCGATATCACGGTAACAGCCCCTCTAATTTGAAGGAACTTAGTACAAAACCATTCCTTCCAAGGTTACCCCGAAGAATTCGAAGAAGGCATAGGGTCTACCTTAAAAGGTAACTGCTTTGAAAGCCCAGTTCTGCTGGTTTGTTGTCAGGATGGCGGGGGTTAAAAGGGGTCTACAGTCTCAAGGTGAGGAAACTCAGGTCGCGCACCGGAAAGGCTCGGAGACCGCACGCCTCGGTGGAAATTCCCATCTTAGACAACCGAAATGATCAAGTAAGCAAAGGGAATATAACGGGTTAAAGACGAAAGCATCTGCCGATTTGACTTGCGGCAAGGGACCTTACCGACTCCATCACAAAAGTTTGAGAAAAAGGGCGGGGGGCCTATACTACCTCCCAGCAGAGGAAAGTAAAAAAAAAGTCAAACTGGATCTGCGGACCCACCGAGGAGAGTGACCCCAGTATTCTCGAAACGCCAGCCTGAAACAAACGCCGGCGGGAAAGCCGCAATCCAGAGTGAGAGACGTCATTAGGGACCTTCAAAACCACTGGCCGTCGTGATTGGCCCCGTAGACAACACAATACCACTCCTTTCGAGAAAAGGAAGAAGGCACTATCGCGTCGGTCCAGGGAAAAAAAGAAAGGACCGAAAGGGGCGACTTCATCGATACGGCACAAAAATGAGGACGCCACACCGATAGGCTCCTTCTAAAGAGGGGGGACTGAAGGTATCGTGATAGCACGAGCCGCGGGGATCGTGAGGGTGAAAGACCGGGTGGGAAAAAAGAAAATAAAGGGCAAGAGGAACATCTAAGGCCCCGGACGGACTCAGGAGTGACCGGAGAAGACTCACAAAAAACCCTCTCCGGGGAGGGTCAGGAGACAATCCACAAGCAAAGATTAGGCTCGGTTGACGGTGAGAGAAAAAGGGCCCAGGTCACAGGCTACAAAGAAAGAGATAACGCGAATCCGGAAAGGGGGGGGGGGGGGAACTGATCGGGACCTCCGGCGAATAAGGTGAAAGTTG
>Ga0179593_1638985_pt1 | contig 19094 bp, 9 predicted proteins | sample CZODoug2_1_08_16_FD_185931 | JGI IMG/M metagenome (GOLD analysis project Ga0179593, IMG submission 185931) | Vadose zone soil fungal communities from Angelo Coast Range Reserve, California, USA - CZODoug2_1_08_16fungal (PacBio error correction) | ecosystem: Environmental > Terrestrial > Soil >...
CAGAAGCCAGGAGGGGGCATTATCAATCAGGAGGAAGAAAAAAATGAAGGCCAATCGCTGATTTCATAGGTTGACCAAAGGAGGGAAGGAAAAGTCATGGGACGGAAAGGAAGAAGGACAGTTTGGGACCTGTGGGGCAGGCTCTATGAGGGATATGATTGGAAAGAAGTAGCATGACTATAAATGAGGGGCTGGAGGCCCAGAAGTAACGGGAAGACACTACTAGCTCTTTTAGACTGCCTGGAGGAGTAAAAAATTTCAAACTTAAGAAATACAGGGGGGCGTGGAGGGAATCCTGAAACCTAGAATCTAGGGGACGAATTCCCTCACCAGTATGAGAAGGAGAGAAAGGGGATCGGGAGGGGGAACTCAACCTTATGTGGGGGAAAGCTATACGACCGAGCCCGATGTTATGGAGACCGTTGAGTTCAGGGAAAACGAGGGATTCTTGAAAGTCTGGGTTTGAAGTCTTATGGACCTCGAGGGCATGGGAAGCCAGGACATTCAGGATCAGAGAAAAAAAAAAGCCGGATTAAGAAAAATCCTCTGATTGTGGGGGAAAAAGGTCCTCACACCGGGAAAGTCATGGCCGAAATCGAAGCCCAATCATACGTCAGTCGCGGAGTATCCGCAAATTCTCAACCGAATGGGACATCGGACGGAGCAGAGAAGAAATCTTGTGACAAGAGGATTGGGGGGAAGAGCAAGACCCGCTGTGTTTTTTTTTGTTGGGGGTTTTTTTTGTTTTGCTCGAGTTGAGTGTTTATTGGGAGGAAGAAGCAGAAAAGGTTTAATCAAGTGGGCAAAAGATAGACCGGGACCGGCGGCGGCGATGAAAGTCCCCCTACCTGTGAGAAGTTCTCGCGGGGGGCTACAGACTGGGGTAAAGCAATGGATTAAAAGGGCCATGCTGTAGAGGGGGTAATACTTAGAAAAGACACATGCCGAGCCAGATAGGGGGGGGGCTAGCGAATTAGTCCTCCTAGGGACAACTAAGGGGGAACCTTTTCTACGGAGGAGCCGAAGTATCTCTCGAAAGAAAAACTGCATTCTCTTGCGCCCATTGGAAGAGCACTAAGTTTCGGCCTATGGGGAATCAAGACTTGGCGTTGAAGACGGGAAAAGGGGGCATATCCCGGACCGATGTCAGGGGCTCAGGGGAGGGCGGAAAGAATTAAAAAAGTGAAGTGACTTGCAAACAGGTGGGCAAGCCCGGGAAGCAAGAAACGGAGTGAGCAAACAAGGGAAGGAGGAAAAGAGGAAGTTTATTCAGGCTCAAGTCAGAGCGCTCACAACACGCTCATACAGGCCCGGGAAAAAAAAAGGCTTATGCTCCTTGACGTGTTCGAAAATCTGGGAGAAAAACGAAAATTAGGGTAGGGAAGATCCTAGGTATTCGAGTAACCTGCTCTATGCACCAGGAAAAAAGGGGCCTCATCTCCAGTATTATGGTATGGGGGTGAGGTCGATTTGCTAGGTGGCTAATAGCTTGAAGTAGGGTTCCTGAAAAAATGGAGGTTTAGTGCTCGTCGAGGTGGGGAAAAAAAAATGGTGACTTCACCCAGCACATCAGTGATGCAGTAAAAAGTAGCGTAAGCAAAATGCTACTAGGCAAGACAGTTTCTACGTACAGTTGGTCTCGTAAAACTTGGTAATCAGCCACCAACAAATCGGTTAAAGGCCGACATGGGGAAAACGAAGGTTAACTGACCCGGTCCCCCGAAAAAAGGATGATCGATGGAGGAACTTGACTGGGGTTCGGAGAGAAAAAAAAGCGTCGACGCGGGACAACCAAGCGGCGGTCGCCATGAAACGGAAAAAAAACTCTAAAGGGATCCGCTTCCCCGGAAATCAAAAGTGTTCATGAGGATGGGCGGGGACTGGAGAAAGATGGGGAGAATCACGGGAGGTCTCGTAAGTCGGAAAAAGCGGCCGATCGGGATCGCCGGAGAAAGGGGGGGAGGGTAGAGAACCCAGAGACCTTGCCAAGTTGTAGAAGTCGTTTGTTTTGGGTGACAAGTAGTGGGAGAACGTGAACTGTCGTACGATATGGTGGGCGGTTTCAAAAAGAATCCTAGGCTGTGGGGGGAGGGAACTTACTGCGGTAGGGAAAACCCGGCTGGCAAGGCGTGGACTGGGGGCAGACGCCTCTGTCACACTGAAACGATCAGAATCTGAGAGAGGACGTCGTCAGAAAAGGGGAAGGATTTCTCATTTGTCGACGCAGGGTATACTTCAAGGGAAGGGGTGGGAGAAGGGAAAATCTTCCTTCTGTTGCTGTGTAAACCTATCATATCCGTTATCACCGTTTAATCAAACCTTTCAAGGGGGAGGCCAAAGAAGAAGAGGTGTTTCACTATAAAGGTGACCAGGAGAGGTGAGAGGGAAAAAAGAAGCCGTCGCGAAGGAGGATCGATGGCGACTAAAGAGACCAGCAGCACTTCTTGCTATAGTATAAAATTATCGATCAATCCGAATTTCTAGGAGGGTATTTCCGTAAAGCGAATTGAATTAGGTACCCAAGACGGGGTGGTTTTCCATTGGTCTGAGCGATCAAGATCGCAACAGGATATAAGGAAAGGAGAGGTTTATCCAATGAGCCGGGAAGAAAAAGGAATCACTTCCTTATTATGCGGCCCACAGCATGTCTAGTGCAGTGGAGGTTCTTGCACTAAGGTTAACAGGGAGAAATCCTTTCAACGAAAGAAGCATCTGATCGAAGCCCGCCAAAAAAAAAAAGGAATCACACCACGGTTTCATCCAGCAGGAAAAAACGGCTTATTCTACCTCGTGACTAAGCTGAAAAAAATCCAGGTCCAGGCTATGGGGGGGGGGTCTTAATTGCGGCGGGGACTAGACATCGGCGTCAGACACACTTTTTCCCGCCGGCGCAGGAGGAACTTCTAAACGCCTAAGGTTACCTGGCAGGAGCCTGGGGAGCCCGGGGGGTGTCGATCACTACAGAAGGAGTGAGACATTCCGGGTGCTCATGAGACCTGATGACCTTGTCCTTTCTTTGGGCATGGACCGAACGTACAAAGGACGCGTCACGAAAGAATGCTAGGAAAAATAAGATATCTCACAAACGGATATGGAAAGGAAAAAGGGCATTCATTCGAGGGGCAGAAAAGTCACGTGCGTAGGGGCTTACTCCCAAAAGACCCCAGCGAATGCGAATTCTGACTAGCGAATTCGGCTTTGATCGACCACAAACAAAAGACGCCCCACTGGAAGGAGGGGCCAGGGGTAACATGGAACGGCGGAAAAGGAAACGGTCGCCGACCGGGAAAAGGGTTGCAATTACCGAAGACAGCTCAGCCTACGTAGAGACCATGACTACTTGTTCAAAGGCCCGGGGTAAGAAGCCGACTAACGTCGGCGTCCGACCTAGTATGGATGCACCAGTGGGTAACGCCTCATTGTCTTTAATGGGAAGTAAGAGCAGCTATAAGTGTCGAGGAAATACGAAGTGGCCACTGGGGGGAAAAAAATCAACCGAAAGGGGTCGAAGCCACATGGCATGGGACCTCCATGCCCGGATTCCAGGCATCATTGCCGGCACCAACACACCAGAAAGACTAAAAAAATGGGTTTCGACGAGGCGAGCTACAAGAAGAACAAACTGAACTTTACCAGGAACGATAAAATCATCCACAGGTCGGCAAAGATCTTAGTATGCCCGTCTCGGGAAAGAGCAAAGTTCTGCTTGGGTGGGAAAAAGCACTCATCAGGTAAAACGTGCTGCGGAAGCTGAGAAAGGACACCCGGGGGGGGGAAAAATGATCGAAAAAACGCTGGAGTCCATACCATTTTGGAAAAATCAAAAAAGTTGCGGCTGACCACTGGGGGAAGTGCTGGCTGGAGGACAAAAAGCCACCGGCCGGGTCTCAAAATCGAGGGCGTTGTCCTTGCCTGCTAGGACACCCGCAAGAAAAAATTCGCCTGCGTTTAGAAAACGCATTCACTCGAATGCAAATGCGGAGCTAAGGGCCTAGGTGAGAGGAAACGAACCACCTGGAAACGCAGGGCCGGAACTTCGAACCAAAGAATTTTCAGAAACGAAGTCCAGACAGTGGGGTACGTAACTCGAACCATCGGGGGAGTCATTAAAAAAAGAATTCCCAAAAACTTGACCACCCACAAACGACCTCTTTCAACTCCATATTCATTGGAAGAGGGTTCTCCATAAACAAGGTGCCCTGTAGGGGGGGCTCAACCTTCCTCCCTAAAGAGGCCCGACGAAATCATCAAGGAGGAAAGGGACAGCAGGGAAAAAAACATCCTCGGCGGAATATCACAGAAAGACCGTCTGCCCCTCCGAGCTGGGCGAAAGGGAATGGGAGGACGGCTCAAGCCTTCGGTTGCAGGGGGGGTCGAAGATGAGGCATACCGGTCAAGTTCCGATCTCTTCTTGGGAGGGAACAGGGAAGTAACCACCTAAAAGTGGAGGATGGAAACCCGGGGGTTTGTACTCCAGGCGTTACGGGAGATGACCGGGCAGGGAAAAACTTTTCGATCGTTACCGGAACCATGCTGCGCAAATTGAGAAGCCTCGCAAGCGGGTCTTCAAAAGACGTTCGGGGGGGGGTCAGAGTCACAAGTGAAAACACATCGACGAGCGAGAAAAAAATTTCCCCCCCGAAGCAAACTTCAAGGACTAAGGGAGATCTCCTAGAAGAAAATCCCCCAGAGAAAGAAAAATATTGAATGGGGGTACACGTGTTCATCGTTACGCAAAGGGAGCAGTTCACTTGCCCAAGAAAGGGGAAAATCTTTCCATACAGCATCATCGAGACCCGCAAAAACAAGGAAAAAGAGTCCCACAGGGAAAAGAACTGGTTCCGCCGTATCGAGGATGCAGGGAAAGTTGCCTGAAGGAGAGACTAATAAAAAAGACTTCCCCTTGTGAGAGCGAATGGGCGTGGGGGGCAAATGGGAAAACCCAAAGGGGGGCTTCATCGGGCTCGGTTCCAGGAGAGGAACTAGGATGACGATGACCCCGGAGTCGCGGATCTGCGATCACAAGCCCAGAAAAGGTATCCTTCTTTGAGCTCGGGCCCAGGGGGGCACCAAACATGGACGAACTGGCGCAGGCAAGAGGGCGAGTAGAGGTAGTGCAGCATGAAGCTGGTCGTGGAGTTCGCGGCTGAAGATCTAGGAGGGCAACTAGATTCTGTCTCGCATGTGCTTAGAGCAGATCAACTTAAACATGGACGGTACAAGAAGAGCTCTCCGAATAAGACACACCAGTCCCCGGTAGCAAGCGAGCAGTCCCCACGGGAGGGGGGACCCAGCTTAATGGGAAGACGGTCCCGGTCGATACTCCAAAAAACAAAGGGGGCCGGCGACCTCCACTAGGAACCCGCGTTTGGGGGAGACCCTGATCGACGATTGTCAAAAGGAACTCCGTCAAGGACGAAGGGTCCGATTAACCAAAGAGGTGTGGCGGAGTACTGGCCTGAGACCGGGACCGTACTCTCATCCAAGATCGGGGGACGAAAAGGACCTTAGCTGGTGCGTCCTAGGTGAAGAGTTTCGCGGGCAAAGGATGGGGGTCGAAGAAGGAGACTTGCCGCCCGGGAGCCGACCCAAAGAGCACGTAACAGCAATAATATCCAAAGGGAGGGTGCGAAAGATACAACTAAAAAATCAACGTATCCAAAGAGAATAAACATCGTCCGCAGGGACTTGTATAACAATGAGGGTGGAGCGTGGAAACCTCTCAAAAAGCAGGCGATAGGGCCTGGTGAGGGGGGGGAGAGGCGGCCCAAGAGAAGGATGTTTCATGGAAAGGGAATTCCCCACGAAAAAAGTCGCCCCCCAGGTCTGCAGGATCGGATCGAACGATAAGGCAACGAGATCGTCTTTGAACATTAGCCAGGCTCCAGCTAGCAGGAAAGGAAGACTGCAAGGCAAGTATTGGGGTCATTTATATTCAAACATCATGTGTAAACGCCAACTGGGAAAAAAAACAGGAGGTTGGCTTTCCCTTCCACTTGACAGCACCGGGGAACCAGGACCGCAGAGGTCAAAAAATTGAAGAATGAACGAGGGTGGGACTGAAAGGGTCGATAACTACATCGCAATGAGGTGGTAAGGAGAGCTGAAAAAATAGTCACGAAAAGCAACAACAACAACTTATTATAAAAAGGAAATAAAAGAAGCCGTTGACACCGACCCTGAGGGAACAGGTTGAGAAAAAGGCTTGGACCACCAGAGTGGACCGCTGCGGTCATATGGGGGAACAAGGCGGAAAGGTGATGTTCAGTGTCATTGAATGCAACCGGATGTCAGGGTCAGGGTCTGATCATTGTAAGAATGAAAACGAATATGACTATAAAAGGTATGGCCTGGAGATTGAACCTGCGGGGAGAAAGGCTAAGGGAAATACAAAGGGATCGAGGCCTGTATGAAAACATTGAAAAGGGAAAACCGTAATAACTCCGGGGGGCGACCTAAGCTTGGACTATCGGGATGAAAAGCGCAGAGTGGAAAAAACTTCCCTGAGAGACCACCGACGTGAAAAGGTCAAGGTCCGCGCGACCTTCAACCTAGGTTGGACAAAAAAAAAGCGAGATTCTGTAGGGCGAGACAGTCTTCAGCGCTTCTTCTTGACCGCTTCGGTGTCTTCTGGGAAAAGGGCGGATGAGGGGCGACTTCACCTTAAGGAGAAATTGAGCACCAAAAGCCAAAGCAGAGATAACATATGATAAGGCCTGTGTTTCACACAGAAGTTCCTGGCAAGCTGGACACAGTAATGCCCAGAAGGGGGTCCTCCAAAGTCTGAACTCAAGGGATGCATAGGACACAAAAGAGGGTGAAAGGGGTATCCAACAGAAGCTTTGGCGAACGGTTTTGTGGTGTTGGGATAATCATCCCCGGTGAATGTGGGGTACGGGGAGAATTATTACAGTGTCTGAGGGAAATTGCTTTCGGTCCCCCTCGTGGGGCAACTGGAGAGGTTGCGACCATTACTGGTTTTTTGGAGAGAGCGAAGAGCGTCAGGGCCTGACCGATCGAAGTTCCGGTAAGGAAATCAAATATACACGAATAGGGGCTAAGAGGGAGCTTCTCCTCGTGGCAAAGCCCAGGTCGCTAAGGAACCGAAAGAAGCCGGCTATCGTAACGAGGGGCTCAGAGGAGAGCACACTGGTCGAACTCCTGGGAAGATGAAGAGAATGGAGAATACTGAATCTTCGAGCATAAGAACTCGGCCGATCATTTTTCATAAGCTCAATCGCCAAGGTAGTCGGAGGAAAAAGATGAAAGGGGCCCGATTACTTTACCCTGGGGAGAGGAATAAGGCCCTCACGGGAAGCAAGGTCTAGAAAGGAGTTATTCAACCGTCAGGCAAAGATAAGTAAACTCACCGCTGGAGGAAACCTGACAGCTGGTAGAAAGCTGGAGGGGGGGGAGGCCGTCGCGAGTAGTGAAAGAGGAGGTGAATCAAGGACGCCAGAGGTCTTACCTTTTTCAAGCGCTCAAGTAGGGAATTTTACTGGGGGGGTTACAAATGCAATGGTTTTGGGGCCTCAGAAGAGGTGCTTCGGGGGTGGACAGGATAATTGCCAGGTGGGTGTACTGACCCCCACGTCGGGGACAAAACAGCGTAGAGGAAGCCCTGAAGGAGCAGTAAAACAACTCAAGGTAGAGAAGTCGAAGTAGGTGGTCTCGGGGGGTCAACGGCCTGGGAGGGAAGGGTGGGAAAAGGACGGGGGAAGAATGTTGCAGAAAGGACCCAACCAGCGCCGCGGTTTAGAAAGAGGGGGAAAGGGAAAACCTTTGTATTCTAGATGCGTCACGAAGGAAATAAAGGAGCGGGGGGCGTCGTGAGAGCCGCCGGTCAAAGGCTCGGGGGGGTATCTCCTGTCAGGGTGTGGAGCGGGGGGGAAGAACAGTTTTATCTCCTTTGAGAGGGACTAGGCGGGGGCTGGAGGGGGAGAGAAATGGTAATAGAACTACCAAAGGGGGTTTGACCTTTGAGTTACGGTGTGGGTCACATGACCTGTCTGGGAAAAAAGGTTGGAAACGGGGGGGGGGGGGGGGGGGGGGGGGGGGGGGGGGGGGGGGGGGGGGGGGGGGGGGGGGGGGGGGGGGGGGGGGGGGGGGGGGGGGGGGGGGGGGGGGGGGGGGGGGGGGGGGGGGGGAAACTCGATGGGGAGCATCCAATTGCATTTTGTGAAAGTTCTTTATGGGTCCGACACCTTCCAATCAAGAGTTGAGGTTTCCTTATTCGCCTCGTGAATCCCCATCTGATCGCGAGTGCCGGCAGAACTAGTCGGGGAGGTCTCATTTGTGCGCGCATGGAAAAAGGGAATTGCGATGCTGGTTCTAAACATCAGATTGTCGGGTCCTACCACGTAAGAAAAAAAGAGTAACGGTGTCCGTACGTGAAAAAACTGTCTGATAAGCGGGGGCGGTCAAGTTACCCCCACTTCGGCGAGCCTAAAGAGCGAGGAAAGAAGCGAAAAAGAACAAACAGAAAAATGCGCCTGTCCCTCCCAGGACGCGCAAGAGTTGTCAGCACGCGGGTCCACTTGTCCCAAGATGGCCTTAGGTACCGGATCGGGGGAACTATCTCCTCAGAAACGTCGTCAGGCGTGTGGGTTCGAGGGAGCAATGCTCGGGACCAGGAAGCAAAGATGGAGGAAACTGAAAATGGAAAGGGGGCCTTCCTTGCCGGTGAGTCAAAGGAAAGGAAAGGGCACGGTAGACCATGCATGGCGGAAGGCAGGAGTAATTACCTCTCCAACCTCGGCGTAATCACCACCGGGGGGAAAACAGGGCAGGCCGGAGAGCGAACGAGAGAACCCGGAAAGCAAAAAACCGAGACGAGGAGGAGGGAGAAACGGAGGTTCAACGAGCTGTGGAGGGGGGGCACGAAAAACGTTGTCCGAAAGCTCGTCTCTCGGCCAAAGACGCACGAGGGACGGCCTGGGAAGCCAGGGTGTGTTTCTATCACTCCCTACGCGTGGGAAGGAGAAGGGAGAGCATAAAAAACCGGGGGGCAGCCCCTTCCGTGAGGGAGGGAAAAGAAGAACCTAAGGTTGCAAGGCTGCAACGCTTTCTACCGACAAACAAAACGAGGGAAGAAAGATGATGGGGGGGGGGGAGAAGTCAAACTCACCTTGCACCGTCCGGTTCGTCGTTAAATGAAGGGGGGATACAAACCTTCTTAAGCGAATGTCACGCCTTCTTCTTTATCTAAAACGGGAGCAACGCATTCAAAGCGGGAAACGTACACCTGAACTCGAAAGAGATCGGGCCGTCCATTGTTCTCACGAGCAGGGAGTGTGGGGCGCCGCCATTCTCGCCGTCCTAAGGCGCTTTTCCCGGGGGGGTTCGACGTGGAAATCAAAAACCTTGTAATTACCGACCAAAGGGCCATGGCGTATTAGTTTTTGTGGATGCGCCGAGGTTGGGGGAACGGTGCCCTGACTTCAGAAATTCTTATTCAGTGGGGACAATGCAATTAACAAGAGGACAAAAACGGTGCTGCTAACCGCGGGCATAAAAAGGAAAATCAGAAAGGCATGTTGGGGACGCTAAATCCATCGGGCATGCAAAAGACCCCTCTAAAGGAAAAAAAATAAAGAAATTGAAACTCAAGGACTGAGCCAGAGATGACCGGTAAAAGGCAATCAGAGGGGGAAATAACGAAGGTCTCGGATACTTCTTCTAGAGGGACCTGACGCGGTCTTCTGGTAAGGAGTCTCTCAGTGTCCTTGCCTTCCGCTCGCCAAAAGAACGGGGTCCACAGTGAGAGGAACAACGCTCGGAAATTTTTTTCTCACGGTGTCTTCGGACAAAAAGAATAAAGAAGGGAGGGCACGGTGTAGGACACTCAGCGGGAGGACAAGGCCGCACGTGCTTTGCAGACGACCGGGAAGAGCCAATTCGCAAGGCAATGTCCCGGGTTCTGAAGAGGGATGCACTCGAGGAAGAGGACTAAGAGTAGAAAAAGGGGGGGCCAGGGGACGGCAGCAATCACGACACCAAATCCTGCTTTCCCTCCTTTACATTGTCGGGAAAAATACAATAAAACAAGACTATTACGGAATGGGGGAAAAGCCCATCAAGGGGAAAAACCAGACCCATAAGTATTTTCGGGAAAACACAACTAACTACCCAGGGAAGCCATCCATCTTTGCGGTAATGTATCGGGAAAGAAAAAGGAAAGGGTTCTCGTAGAGCCCTGCACGAGGGGAAAGAAACCCAAAAACTTCAAGCGGGACGGGGCGAAGAAAGAAAAAGATTTGAAAATCAAGCCCACTCTCCTGAAATGCCAGTTTCTAATATATCAAAACAACAGCTGGGGGAAGCAGCTCCAAGGCGGAGTAGGAAAAGCTAAAGGGAGACCGCCCGACGGGGAGACTTCTTTACGATCTGAGAAAAGTCAGTGTCGCCAACAAGCGCACGGAAAAAAAAGGTGAAAAATGGTCCAGTTTCCACCTTCGGACACCATTCGTACAAGTGACCAAATGACTCCAGAAGGGAAAAGAGACAACAGGGGGAAACAACGAGCTGTACTCACAATCAAAGGGGGACTCTACCATCCAACACAGGGCAGAGGAGGGGTTGAGAAAAGGTCCCAAAGAGAACTAAGAAGGGAAAATTTCCACCAAAATCAAAGAGATAGGAGTCACCAGACTCGTCCCGTAGTGCACCCCATACCATCCCCGGGGGCTGCGTGAGATCATCGCAGGAGAAACAAAAGGGTTCCGAAGAAAGAATAGAGAATTAAGAAGCCACGTCCAGGAACTGAAACCCGTCCAAGGAAAAAAAAAACGTTAAAGTCCCCTTCGGCCGTCCGGGGAGAGGTTCGTCAGAAGAAAAGGAGGAGTAAGCCTGAATAAACCAAAAAACTTGAGAAACCCGTGGCGAAGAATGAGGGCTGGTTCCACATTGGTGTCATCTGCCACCGCCAGGGCTCAACGGACCCAAGAAACCCTACCTGGATATGAGAACCTAAGAAGGCTCGGATTGAAGCAAAATAGCCCGTGCGTCGCAGGGGCTTCTTTATCTAGGACCCAAGGGGGGCGAACCCCCGGATCGAACAGGTAGACTCTGTGTACTAGGAGCCGGCAGGTAGGCAGCGCTGGGGAAAACGAAAAAAGGGGCCCGGTTAAAAAGAGGCGAAGAAGCTCTTCGCCGTACAAGAAGCGGAGGGGGCAAGAGGAGGAATTCCGCGGAGCCCGTGCTCGCTCAGGACGATGAAGGAAAAGAAAACGCGAGAAGCTCATATACACATACACCGCGAAAGGGTCCCCCCGTTGAACCGAAGTTCAGACTCCGCACGGTTACCATTCCTCCCTGTCACAATGGGAACGGGGCTTAAAGCCTGCAACAAGAACCACAAAATTTGGGGGCGACCTTGATCCACGTTGGGAAGGTCAAAAAGGACCTCCTCAGGGACCTGAAGAGAGGAGCCTGGCACTGCTCTCTTTAAGAGATGGGCGGAAAAGGTGAAAGAAACCGAGAAAAACATTAGGATCAGATGAGTGCTGACCAGTGTTGGACCTGACCATTGCAGTCAAAAGGAGGCCAAGAGACCCACCGAAGTTAAAGCATACGCGTAATCAAGATGAGGGAAAATACGAAGTCGCTACTTGGAAGAATAAAAAAATAAGGGGGAAGGGGGGGAGGGCTTATCCAAACCTCTCACTGAGAGCCAGTGGAAAGCGCTGGAAAAAAGGAAAAAGAAATTTTCATGAACGATAGTACCCAGCGAAAAAAAACGGATAATTCCGGGTGAAGCATGAATACGGGGAAGAGAGACTAAAAAAATTTTTGGGTTTGGGAAGTGTCTTTCCAGTATGAGGAGTCCATGGCACATCACAGGGGAAAAAAAAGGGGGTCAGGTAGGCAAGTGTAAGTCATTGTGACACATCATGATTGGATAAGATGGAAGCGCCTGCCAAAGGGGTTGAGTCCTAACGGCACTGACAAACCCTGGCCCCTGCGCAAAACCCTAGAAAGGAGCAAAAATGCTCACTTCCCTCTTTGGGGCCGGAATGAGGGAGAAGGACCAGAAGTAGGGTCGGTGGTAAGCGAAATCAGCTCAAAAAAACGCGTAAAAAAGAATCGAAAAGATCGAACGTACCACCGCCCTTGGAAAGAGGGGCGAAGCAGGGAAATCCTCCACCATAGGGAAGTTGGCCAAGCGAAGATGCTGGGGTTTGGCCCCGGGGCCAGGGCTTTGAGGAAAAAGATGAAGGTGGATGGACATGGGCAGCGATCAGAAGAAAGGTGAACTGAAAATAAATAAATGAAGAAATGCACTATGGCAGTGCAAGATGGGTAGGAGGCCGAGGCTAATGGACTACACAGCTCAGGGGCCGTTGAAGACGTATTCTTGAGTTTCCCCAGATCCGTTGGGGGCTCCTTTTGGTCGCTGGGAAGAGAAAAGAAACCTCTGAAAAGTGGCCGACCCCTTGCCTAAAAAAAAGCTAACTTGAGAGGTTGGTCAGGGGCCTGGAAAACCTTATTTTGTTTCATAGAATAGGTGAGGGCTAGTGGAGGAGGCAGGTAGCCGTGTCTGCTTGACCTGAAGAGCCGTGCTGGCACGTGCATCGCAAGGGAAGGGTCTACGCCGGGCAGGCAATGGCGTCAGCACCCCCCAGCCGACGTAAGATAGGCTTAATCCTTTGTTGACCACCGTTAATTCAAGCACGAAAACAGGGGATCAGTGACGCAAAGGGCGCGGAAGAAAGACAAAATGAGAGAATCGCCCCGGGGGAAGGGGGGAAAGAGGAAAGCATCGGTTGAAAATGAGGTATAAAGGGCCCCTCCTAAGGGGGGGCGAGGTAAAACATTTGAGGTCCGACCCCCGGTGAACTGGGGGTACGGGAGTGCTTGGGGAGGAGGCTGAACTGGCGGTAAAAAACTCTAAAGGGGGGAAAGAAGCGAGGGGACTACCCAGGACTGGTGTGGAGAACGAGAAGATGTCAACTGTCTCATGCCTCGAGAAGTTGATCGGCGTTCTCTTGCGAAGAAACTGCCGGACAAGAGGGGAGTTGCTAGGCGGAGGAACAGGGGAGGGACTCTAACTTCCCAAAGACGAGCATGCGAAGAAAAAATGGACTGCTAGGAGGTACTCTCTTCTACATTTCTGCAGGTGGTCCAGAAAGGTAGACTAGGAATCGTGATCGCATCCGGGCAGGTGCATTCGGGTCAGAAGCTCCAGGGCGTACATCGAAATCTGGGACAACTGGTGCAAAAGGGGGCAGAGAAACAAATGAACACGCCTCAGGTCGAGAACAAGGGCATCGGACTAGAGGATTTATGAAGGCACTCCGGATCCCAGGGCGGAAGCACTAAAGGCCGATAACGGGGAACCCTTGATCGATGTCAAAGCGGGGTTCGGCTGGGGCAGTCAGGCGACGATGATTAGGGGTGAAAAGAGAGTCCGGTATTCGGCAATGAACGCTGCCTCATGCCGGGCTACCTATGAACGGAACGCAGAGACCAGTAGGGGGGGGGGAAAACTGGGGAAGAAAAAAACTGAGCTTTACGAGATTGGGTGGAAGAGATGCTAGTGGACATTGAGGGAGGGGGGGGATAGCGAGGTGGGGGAAGGGGGGAATGAGTCCCCATATCAGTTATGCAGTCGTTCTGTCACGCCCGTGACGCACAGGCGGGCACTCACAGTATCAGGAGAAGAAGAATGGTGGTGTCTCAGGGGGTCCAGCCCTGGAGGGGAAAACTGTCAAGGCATGTTGCGCAGGTGGAGGGACCCCGCGCAACGCGCTCGTTGTCGACTTGATAGGTACGGAGAGCGTCACAAAGTCGAAAACCCGGCAATTCTAGAAAATAGGGCTGAAACGCCAAAGGCGCCCCAGCAGACAGGTCTTCGGGGGGGGAGAAGCAGAAGGAGGAAGGGGGACTGAGCTGTCTCCAGCCTGTGAGATACGTGGATCACTCGGACTCGAGGGTGCCGTAGCACGGGTCGATGCCTATACAATGGGGATGGTAGAGAGAAAAGCGGGATGTGGGGGAAAAAGAGGACTGGGGGGGGGACGGCAGTATTTGAGAAGCAGTCGGGGTCAAAGGGGCCATTCCGTAAAAGAAGTGTGGAAACTGAAAAGTGCTTGGGGGTGGTCCGACCCCCTCCCTTTCAATTAGTGGTGTCCTGAGAAAAGGAAAGGGCCAGGCCCTTAGACGCTCTAGAGAGTGCCCTGCGGGCAAACCCGAGTTCTAATTGGAGGCGAAAGGCTCCGGCGCGTCCACTCGCCTGGGAAGAGCGCAACAACGAGGGAAAAAAGGGAATGGCGTTGGTCAGAAAAAAAGAAGAAGAAGGGGGTCCGGCGCCGCACCGGTTTAGCAAACCCTGGGGGAGTTTAGAGGTTACGGTAAAGGTGACCCCCAAAGTATTTTGAGAACTCAGCCGCGAGGGACCACGGGGACCTAACAGACAAAAATAGATGTTCTCGAAAGCGCTGATAGCAGAGACCGGGTTTATGTCCCTGGAAGCCTTCGGGTACCGGGTAGCGGTTGGGGGGGTGGGAAAAGGGGGAGGGCCAGAGAGGTAAGAACGCGCCGGCAGTCGGTTCTCTGGGAAGGCAAGAGACTCCACGTAAATCAAGATGCGTCCCATCAGGGGAAATAGGAGGTGTCCGGCCTTGAAAACCGGTGTAAACAATCTCCACTCCGGGATGGTAGCCCATGCGGGCCGGGGGCCATAAGAAAGAGTAAGATGCCCCTAGCAACTCGGGTATATAACGCACGCGGTGCATCAAATAAGCGGCGAGGAGACCTCTTTCTGCGAGGGACCAGCAACGAACAAGAAAATTGAACCTCTCCTGCAAATTGGAGGTTGTCTGAACAAGGGCGGCGGTCACACACCACTTTGTCAACGCTCAACCGGGGACTATTCGGCGAACGGACAAGATGTCAGTGACTGGACTGAGCGGCGAAAAAAAGGGTGTGTTCGATCACGCCGAATTAGGGGTAAGGGAACCGAGGGGGGGAAGACTGTCAGGTGTTCAGGGCACGACCGACGGGGGGGTGCCATCTTGCTCTTCCAAAAAAGCGCCTGCTCAGAACCGAAGATCAGAAACAAAAAAGGATGAGTAGGTAAAGAAGGATAAAAGGGCAAAAGAAGTTTCAAAAAAAGCATCTGCACCGGCAGGAGGAGGGAACGTCATCAACCAAGGGCCCTGCGTAATTCTATAGGGTCGAATGCTGCACTCCGTCTCCCACACAGGAGAAAAGAAACAGCGGAAAGGAAGGGGCCTAGATTAGAAGAGATGCAAATGGCGCCGAAGAAAGGGGGGTGTTCGTGAAAGACAGACGCCGGCCTCATCATGAGGAGGCGCGGGTACCCAACCGGGGTAGATGGGGATCGAAAAAAAAAAACAGAAAAACTATTGCTCCTCCGCTCAGACGTGGAGGCACACCGGTGGTGGGGGGACTACTAGGGGGTTCCTTCCGAAGGAGAATCTGCTTAGCACTTCATTGGAGAACCGTCACCGCGGAACTGGCTAGAAACCAACTTACGGCACAATCAATGGGTGGACTAGAAAAAATCCTTCATTGATTACTGGAATGTGGAATCTGAAAAGCGAAATACACGCAAACCGAACTTGCGCAAAAGGAAGTCAAGGGGACTGACTAACCCCGCAGATCAACTGACCATCGCAGGGGACCCACCCCTTACTGAAGATAAGTCTCACTTCTCGGAAAAGCGGAGACGATTGCTCCTGGTGGAAGGTGAGTGCCGCTCGCATGGACAGGAGAGCGGACCGAAACATAACTACGGGGGGTGGGCAAAGGAGACCCCCCGACTTTATGCAAAATGGACCAGTGGGGGGGGATCAAGGGCTTAGAAAAGAGGCTGAAAGTCCTTTTAGGACAAAACAGCCTTAGACTCTGGCGAAGGAAAGCCCGTCTTTTTGGCGCCGTTAGTACGGGGATCGCCGTCACCTTCGACCTTAATTCTTTCTGGACCGCCTGTCACTCGAATAAGAGTCAAAGTGGAGGGAAATGTTACATTCGGGGGGAAAATAAGAAAAACGACTCAAACGCTTGCCATCCTGTACTGGTGGGGTAGGAAACACGGGTACTTGGAAAAACAATCCTAGATGTGCCACACATCCGAGGAGAGGGAAAGCGACCTGACCAGTGTCTCAAAAACTACTGGGCCACCACAAACAAGGCAAAATCCAGCTTGGCAATGTAGAATGGAAACACCATTAAAGCTCTGGGTCGAGCGAAGCACAGCAACCTCACCAGAATCGGAGAGCTATATCAAGTATCAACAGGCTAAATAAAAAACAGCTCGCTGACAAGGCCCCGAGAAAACTTATTAGAAGGCCTGGGAGGTCTAACCAGCAGAAAAAATGCAAACCCTCTTCGGTCGGGGAGAGGAGACTAGATCCTATAACCATGTTCAAAAGGTAAAAGAGAGAGCAAGGGCGCCGGTGGGAAGGAAACACCTCGTACAAAACGTGCGGGAATCTGACCAACCGTGGACTGAAAAAAGGGAAACTAGACCACCAATTTCGTAACCTGTCTAGTGCCGGGAGGTTCGCCCAAATGAACAGGGAGGCAAGAAAACGCCTGGACATCACTAAAAATTAAGGTCTGGGGGGGGGGAAAAAGAAAAATAAAGGTCCAAAAAACGAGAAGCACGGAAATCGAAACAAGGGAAAGATCTGAGGGCAACAATCTCGGATTCCCTATCAGGGTTGTCGACAATCAACCCACCAAATCCCCTTACAGCTGGGAAACGTTAGGAAAAAAAAATCGGAAAAAGCGTTAAGGAGAGCAAGAAGAGGAGCGAAAAAGAGGGACGCCGGGAACGCCCTGAACCCGCCCCAGTTACAAAAGAACGTGACCAGGAGAAGACTATCCAGGTTCTTTTATTTGACGGCGAGTCTGGGCCTGACATAACCTAAAGGCCTCAAGCATTCCCCCTCCCGGTGGTGAGAAAGAGGAAGGATTTAAAAAAGGGGTGTCCGCTGCACGGGGAAACGGCTCGGGGGGGCCACACGGCGATGCCACAAAACCCCCCCCCCTACCTTGGAACGATGGCGATGAAAAAGCGGCCGGAAGATTCGACAAAACTGGGGCAGAGTCACCGGGAGCCGTCCTTGAGGCTCTTAGAAAAGTGCTCGAACTGCAGAGAAGCCGTCCATGTATGCAGGCGATAGTCGCCTGGGGAACGGTATTTGCCCGTTGGCGAAAAAGCGTTCCACTAGCAAAGACCTCAAGGTCTTGGCTCGGCATGGCTTCGCAGTACACGAGCCGACAAATCGCCTTCAAGCGCTCGCTTGCTCTAGACCACCTAATGAGCAACCCCTCTAAGTCCCCCCCCGGTAGAGGGGACCAGCCCTCTGCATTAGCGCGACTGTCAAGGAAACGTTCACGGGAATTCACAAGGGATTAGCCCAAAAGGCAACTTCTATCCACACAAATGTTCGACTTATAAAACGCAATAAAACTGTCCGGGTCCGTCCTCTGGATCACCCCCGAGGGCCCTGAGCTGGTCGGATTTACAGTCCTGATAAAGGCGCGGTGGAGACGTGGATGTCGTCAAGGACTTTTCCGGGTGGAACGTAACAACATGGGTGGTCAGGGAAGGGTCCTAGCTGGGTGCGAAAGTGAGTAATTGCCTGAAAAAGAAAGCACCTGCACAGGGAAAGGCTCCAAGCAAGACGTCCAAAGTTGTCAAGCATACAGAGGCAGCCCCAGAGAATCCGCGGTATATAACCTATCGTCGCTCGATTGTAGGGTTAGCGCGGAACAAAAAAGAGAAAGCTAGAAAGTCGAGATCTTAGCGGAGCACCACGATGCTAGGGAGTCATGACGATGGTCCCCAATCGAAACCAAGGAAAAAAAAAACCGGGCTTCCGGGGAAGCTAATAAGAGAGGGGCCAACAAGAAGTCGTGCAGGCAAAGCGGCCCAGTAAACAGGGAAACCCATCTCCGGAAAAAGAGTCATGTATCTATGGTGAAAAAATGTCAAAGGAAAGTTAGCGCCTGCAAAAACACTGTGTCCCCCACAGTTAATTGGGTTTAGGCCTTCTAAAAAGAAGTTGCCAACGCACCAGAGGGGAAGTTTCCTCACAGACCCGGGTGAGGCAGTATAGAAAAGGGAGGTCGGTGGTAACTGCGAGTTTTTAAAAACGAGGAGGAAAAGAGAAAAACGAAGTTACCACTAAGTGCCGGGTCAGGTATCGAAAAATGCTTCCGCCACAAAGGGAAGTGAAGGGGACATCTCGGGGGGATAGGGGGAAAAAAACGGAAGTGCTGTCGTGCAGTAAAGGCACCACTGAAGGGGAAAAGTGAGCGCTAAGGCGAAAGAGGGAGGGAAATGAAACGGAGAAAAAAACCAACCCCCCCTAAGGCTTTCCTGGGGTCCTGATAAGAGAACGAGGAAACAGAGAGTCGTCCTTTTGAGAGGAAGTGGGGCATGGAGTAAGGAATTCCGGGGGTCGCCTGGGCTGGGAGATAGTCGAAACCTCAAACGCAAAGACGCAACATTATCTCAGGGAGAGCGACGGGTCTGTATCAAAAGAAAAAAGGAAAACTTATTTGTGGTAAAAGGACTGACAACACGAGCGGGGAGCCGACAAGTTTGATTCTTCGAGCAAATGAGAAAAGTCTGTGAACGTCTGAAATGTTCAGACTGGGCAGTTCGACACGGGGAAGGCCTGGGAAGGCATGAGGGGCAGCCAAACGTAAAACCTCCTCTTCTACCTAGTTTGGTAAGGCGGGGCGGCCAATGCTCTGGACGGAGCAAGGCCCATGAAAGGAGGAAGTACCCCGCCAAATTCGATGAAACATTTCCTCTTTACTTGGGGAATATGGGACAGACAGAAATGGGACACAGGAGGGGGGGAAAAAAAGGGGCAGCCACATCGAGTTTTGCGCACATTTTGGATTTGGTGATGTCGCCCAGCCAGGGGAGAGGGCCAGGGGATTAATCTAGGCGGGCTTGGGATTTAATTTTCCGAACCGGGGAAGGTAGGGGGGGATACCCATTACGTTGTGTCTATAGCTGAAAATTTAACTGTCCATGAGAAGAAAGTGCCGAGGAGACTGGGCGAGCACCCGAAGGGGGTTCTACTTCAAAAGAAAAAAGCTGGCTC
>Ga0179593_1530912_pt1 | contig 19093 bp, 19 predicted proteins | sample CZODoug2_1_08_16_FD_185931 | JGI IMG/M metagenome (GOLD analysis project Ga0179593, IMG submission 185931) | Vadose zone soil fungal communities from Angelo Coast Range Reserve, California, USA - CZODoug2_1_08_16fungal (PacBio error correction) | ecosystem: Environmental > Terrestrial > Soil >...
GGCTCTCCGTTAGCCTGAGAAAAAGACTGAAAGCACAGAGGAAGGAAGGCTAGGGCTAGCAACCACCTATTGAGAGAACGAGAGGGGGCCATCAATCCATAAAAGTTCCTAAAAGCCCACAAAAAAAGATTTCCGGGCAAACACGGAACAAAAGAAAATCAAAAAGAAAAAGACTTGATAAGAGAAAGACATGGGGGAGGGGGTTCTGCTGGTGGGCACCTTAAGACATGAAGTCAGGAGAGAGCGAGATCCGAAATGATTTTCGGCCAGAGCACAGAAAAAGCTTTTCCAGTAGGAAAAATGCGCAAGGCGAGTATGTACGCGCGACGAACGCACCTTCTCCGTGGGGGGAAAAAAAAGGGAAAAAAGAGTCATGTGGCTTGCCGCCAGGAAATCGGGTACCACGCATCAGCGAAGGGGGCAAGGAAAAGGAAAAAAGCGACGGAGGGGGGGGCAGGGCCAGCCGGCCACAAGATATGGGTCTTCACACCAAGGATTGAGGGCCCACGTCAGCGCCAGGCGAAGGGGGCGCCACCCTGGGGGCCAGGACGGGAGAAAGAAAAAGAAACAAGGAGCAAGGAATGAGAGCAATGTCGTCCCACGGGGCCGGGGGCGGCTGCGCAGTCACGGGGAAGAAACCAAAACGGATTTTGGTGCGCAAAGTGTGGGGGGGGGCATGGCCAACCGCGGGGGGAAAAAGAAGCTGTAGAAAAAAGTGAAGGGAAAACTGGTCCATAACATCCTTCTTATGGGGAAATCTTTTTTGAGGTGAGAGGAGCGATGGTTGAAAGAGAGAAAAAAGGAACGGCAGAGTCTGGAATATCCATCCCTACGCAAACCCTTCCATCGGGGAGCGCTAGAAATCACAAAATCAGGGAAGGGGGGAATAGAATCCAGGGGGGAATATTCAAAGGAGGGAGAGCCTTGTCTTCTAACCAGAGGGCTTGCCACGTAACCACTAAGGGAGGCACTGTGTCAACAGGAAAAGGACGTTGGGAAGTGCTCACTATTGGACTCGAAGTTAATGAGGGCACGGCGGATAGGGCGGAGGGCCGCGAGGGTCATCAGCAAATGGGGCACAGAATCAGGAAAGGGTTGAAAAAAAAAAGATTTCGGGGCTACGCATCGGAACCAATCGTTCTTGTTGTCGCGGCGAAAAACCTCAATGAATCAGGAGACGGGGGAACTCCTAAATCAGGCCCGGAAATTCAAAAAACCACCAACCGAGACGGAAAACCAATTCAGACGCGTTGTGGCCTCCCAAATGCAGATGCAGCGGTACGCTGCCGCAGAAAGGGGGGCCAAGCAGTCGCAAGGAGGGGCGGGTGAAATGCCAAAGGTGCGCTGCGAAAGAAAGGATTATTCCGGAGACGCAACGACAGGGGCATGAACAAGAAAAGAGCGTTCAAGTCTTCCTGAAAAAGGCTCGGAAGTCAAAAGTTCGTCGCTGGTTCCCAGAGGAAGTTCGGAAGTACAAAAGAGGGGCGGTAAGTGGTGTGCCAACAGCAAACTCCCCGATTGATGAAAGAAAAGAACCCGAACTGGACAATAGAGAAAACGGGAAAGTGGGGATTGGGGAGGGAATGGTGAAGTGACAAGGGTCTAGATAGGCGAACATTTAAGTCTGGAAGGAAGTTGAAAGAAAAACAGCGAAGATCAGACTAATGCAATCCCGTTCCATGTTTGGGAAATAACGGTGAAAAAAGATCCCCAATCAAAGTGGTACCAGAGGAAGAAGGCCAGGGAAGGGAAAGAAATGAAAACAGTTCCAGAAAGGGGGGTGGCTTGACAAAAGTATCGGGGGAAAGAAAAAATATGTGAAAAAAGCCAAGTCCGGCGGTTCCGGCATTAACGAAAGAGTGTCATAGAGTTATCAAAAGAAAGAGGGGGGAGCTTTGGGCCAGGGAAAGGAAAAAGTGAAAAATGGACTAGCGATGATACCACGACGGAAGAGGGATTGGAGGGGAAAAACTCAGGAGATATGTGCTATCTGCTAAGGGCAGGACCGCTAATTCGGAGAGGAGGGGTCAAGAAAAAAGGGGGGGACGTTGGAGGAGAACCAAGTAAAGGGTGTGCTCCCTACATTCGGGGAAAAGGGTCTCACTCAAAAAAAAAAAGAATGGGGGCTGAAAGAAAGAAGGCTCCAACGCTGGATCCGTCGGCGATCCACCAGGGTGTCGCCAAGCGAAACTGGGAGCGTTGAAACCTACAAGAAGAAAAGGAAAAAGGATCAAGTGAATTCACGAATAATAAATAGTGTCCCTACACTTCTTAAGTGGGGAACTCTCTCGCGCCATCCAAAAAAGGGAACGGAAAGGGGGACAGTACGGACAACGGAGAAGATGCAGGGAAACTTATAAAAACAGTTGGAGGCTTAAAAAAAACTACAGAGAAAACGCGCGCGTGAACAAAGATTGTGGGGGGAAGAAGGAGCAAAGAAGTCCCGTTAGGGGTCTTTTTAACTTCAACCCAAAAAGGAGACGCAACGGGACGGATACAAAGTGCAAGGAGGATTTGGGGATAGGGAACTCATTCGCAAAAAATCCCTTAGGGCCACTAGGAAAATGCTTGGAACTCCGTCGTCTGCATAACCCCAAGGGAAGAAGTAATTGAGGAATAAGCGAACATGACAAAAAGGTACAAGAATCGCAAAAGCCTAACAACTCACAACGTGGGTGAAAAAAGGGGGAATCGTGGTTAAGACAGCTGGACTATTTAATCCCGAACAAGGAAAGGGTGTTAAATAACCAAAGAACGCACGCGTAAGAGGCCAATTCGAGGGAAAAAGAGCGCAGTTGCCGTTGAAACGGCAAAAGTCCAATTCGAGTCGTTGGTTCTAAAGAAAAAATTCGGGCGGGCAAAAAAATCACAATGGCAGGCCAATGATTTGAGCAGTAAAAAGAAAAGCCCCTCGCTAAGAGTCTTGGGGTTCTTACCTTACAGAGAACTCGAATATTGGGCAGGATGCACAGAGAAAAGGAGAAAAAGCGAGTGCGGGAAGAGGGGGAGGTCGCGGAGAGTTGTGTCGTAAGATGCTATCTAAAAAACCTAAAAGAGAGCACAGTGAGGGGCGCAAAGAACAAGTGCTTTAACTGATACTCGGCGAACCGCTACCGCGATCCCGGAAAAGGGCCACGGAGAAGTGGCACATAATCAACAAAATGGAAGGGGTGGAGAGAATCAATCTTACAACAGCGTCGGGCCGCAATAGAAGTTCCAAGAAAAAATCAGGTCACCGACGAAAAGCAACAATTGGCGGGGCAAAAATGCGCCGCATCAAGTACGGAGTTTCCCAACATTCTGGAAAAACTGAACCGAGGGAAAGGGGCTAGGGGGGGGGTTGGCGGAGTGAAGGCTCCATATGACGATGGGGAAACGTCAGGAAAAGAAATAACAGCATAGGGAAGGTGTTTTTGCTAAGACAACTCCTCCTCAGGGGGGAAGGGGAAGAGGGAAAAACTCGGGGGGGGGGGGGAAAGGCGAAAACCGTACTGCGATGCCACTTGAATCGGATCGGAGGAAGCTTTTATTTAACTTTGCTCTAAGTCGGGAAATGAACCGGGGGAGATCACGGGGGGTAAAAGGAACCAAAACCAGAAAGGACATAGATAAGGGCGGAGGGAGGAATATAAAACTATCGTCCTGCACCAATCCATGGCTACATCGGTGAGAAAAAAGGAGCTGGGCACATAGGGGAAACTTCTTTTGTTGGGGGTAGAAAACGCGCGCCGCATGAACGATTGCGCAGCATACTGATAACCGGCGCGACCCCAGTGAAGCAAAGCCGCTTGGGTATGGTGCCTAGAAAAAAAAAAAAAAGCTTCGAACTCTAAGAGATGATTAGGGGGTGGGAGAAGAAAGAAACTAAAAACAAATAAACCTAGTACTTATCGTTTTTTCACAATCCGTTTGCTGGCACCCTATTGTGTTAATGACCTTGGGGGAAGAAGGGTCAAATATAAGGGAGCGCCCATGGAGTAAGATGGCGCACGGGGCACAGACTTTTCCATTTTGAAACAAAATGAGAGTTACGGAACTAATCAAATCATCTCAAAAAAAAAAAAGGGAAATAATAAAAATAAGGAGATGCGGAGAACGGAGCCTTCTCAGGCAAGAGGGGACGCAATCGTTCCCAGTCTTTCGCCCATGAAGCACTAGTTGGCGTCAGATCTATTAAGGGAAAGAAATAGGAGAAACGGGAAAGAAAAAAGCCAAGAGGCCAGGTGACCAATCCAAAACAAAAACCTTGATACGCCATCAGTGATTTCTGGAGAAAAGCAGGGAGAGTGAAGCAGAGGGGAAGAGGAAGAAAAGGTTCTGACCAAATCAACTTGAACACAGTTGCTTCCGGGCTCGCGAACGAATCTTACAGAAAATCTCGTAAAACGGGAGGAGGGAGGGTGGGGGGGAATTGAAAAAAAAAGGTAGCGCCGCAAGATGACAGCCGGGCTTGTGTCACACAAGATTTTCAGGCGAACTCAAAGAAGGACAACGGATCTATGGAAGTGGCCACCAAGAGAGGGGGAAGAAAGAAGTATCGGTGAAGAGGCAGCGACGGGAACGGAAACCACGATCTCCTGCTCCACAAAAGCAAACAGGTCTGCAATGCGACACCCGATTCAGTCTAAACGTCAGCAGAAAGGGTTTCTCTGAATACCAAAAGGGGGGAAAAAAGCCGGGTCAAAGGGGGGGGAAAAAACTGGAGACGACAAAGGAGAGAGGCGTAGAAAATTCATGACTGGAACAAGGCAAAGAAGAAATTAAGTATGAAGGTTTAAACTTTTCAGAAAGTTTGACAGCAACGGTAATCAGAAAATATAAGAACAAAAAAAAAAAGGAAGACAAGGAATTAACCCAATAAGCGGAAGCTCATGGCCAGAGAAAGCTGCTCTTTGGAGTAGCTCGGGGGAAAAGAGGGAAAAAAAAGATGAGGGGAAAGGGGGAACCGTACAAAATTAGGACGTGCTCAAGTAAGACTCGGGCAACGTGGCGCCGGCGGAATCGTATGGGGAAAGAAAAGGTCGCGTGTCATCCTTGGGGACGTCACGGCTGTCATCGGGAGGAAAAGGAAGTGGCGAAGGAAACATTACGGGCTTTGGTCTCGGGGGCGAAAAACCTCTTTGTAGAAAAAAGGAATTGGCGAAAAACTCGCGACCACCGAGGAATCGGAAAAAAAGAGAAGCCCAAAAGGAGAAAAGAAGAAATCAACTGAGAGGGAACCACCTCCCGAAAAAGGAAAAATTAAGGGGGGAAAGAGTGGTAAGCAGAATATGAAAAAATCAAGAGTAAAGAAAAGGGGGAAAAGAGGAGGGGTGGGAACAAGGGTCCAAATGGAAGGCTGCAGAGGAAATTACTACAGAAAGAGGCCTGGGAAACGAATTAAGCAAAGGAAAACAGAGGAAAAAGATCATTAAATCATGATTGTTCAGCTGGAGTTTGAACACAAAGAGGGATAGAATTCTTCCACTGCAGTGCAATGGGGGAGACTGGGGGGGTGATGGAAACAAGAACCCCACCCAAGGGCCCGGGCCGGAAGTCCGTATAAAAACTACAAAGAAAATCATCTCAGACACCACGAGTGGATGAGGGACATGTGGGGAAGACCGTAAAGAGGTTAATGCGAAACTGAGCAGCAGGGAAAAGTCTACCGGCCTGTGCAGAACATACAGACGGGGGTAGTAGCGAGGTAAATCAAGGGGAAAAAAGGGGGGGGTGGGTGGGGGGGGGGCCTTTGCGATAAAAAGTTCCGGGCATAGACCTTGGAAGGGGAGTAAATTCACATGGTGCTTCCTCCCCTCTCGGTCGCCAGTATTGGGGGGACAAAATTTGAAGAAAAACGCATCGGGAAGGGGAGCGAACGCAAGGAGAAAAAAAAGAATGTTGGACCAAAGTCCGTAGAGTTTTTCGGTAAGTACACAGTCCAGCGTCCGTTCAAAGAGGGAGCGGGGGTGGAGGAAGGAACAAGAAAAAATGGCGCACTGGGGTTGGCTCTCGGGAAGAAATCTCCAAGAATTTTGACACATGAGGGGAGGGAGGCTGAGGAAATGGAAGGGTGGGTCCCATTTTTAAGGGGGGGAATATTTCGTAAAAAAGATAAAGGCCTTGGGGTCAGAGAAAAAACTTAGTGGGTCGCAAACCGGAATGCTTGGAAGGTCTACACGTAGAAGAGGGACAACAAAGTCTGGTGTGCACAAAAGGAGGGGGGACGGCAAAAACAAACTGGAAGTGGGGTAAAAGGACAGCGAAATAAAAGCGTCCAAAGGGAGAACGAAGCACGCGAAAAGGCGGTGGGGAGAAAAGAAAGCTCTGAGTTTTTCCAGACGCAAAATCTCTCACCACGACGAAAGTGAAAAACACCGCGAAGGGTCGCGGGAGAAAGCGAGAAGATGACAGTGAGGAAAAATAAAAACGAGGGCTACGCCACGCGCAATTAACATGGGGTCTACCACGCACGAGCAGGCACGGTGAAGAGGGGCTGCAGTCAAAGAAAAAAAGTAAAAGTTAACAAAGCTAATGAGGCCCCAGGGCGGAAAGGGGGTGTTGCGGGCACTGCCGGGACCAAGGATGAACAAAAGAACGGGGATTCAAAGATATGCTTACTTTCTCTAAAAAGAGGGCAGCGAGGGAACTGCTCAGCAACCAGGAAGTGGACATGACGGCATAAAAAAAATGACGATCACTCAGCACAATGACTCCAAGGGAGATCGAGGGACAAACGGGCGCAAAGTTAGAAGAGGGCCAAGTAAGGTAACTTCCCGGGGGCTGGTGGACCAACTCAAGACGCAACCACGACGCCGGGGAGTGGTAAAAGAGAAAAAACGAAATTTGAAAAAGACGGCAAGCGCAACAGAAAGAAAAGCAGAAATAATGGTATCTCTTTGGCTTGAATTCTAAAAGTACTTCTGGCGGGACGCATCGGTCAGAAGGAGGACCCTTGAAGGCACACCAGAAAGAGCACACGTGCTATAATTGAAGCTGCTTCTTCCCTGCCACATCGATCTGAATCAGGGGGAATGGATCCTCTAGGGGAAAAGCGATTCAGAAAGGAAAACTGATCGCGGTGGGCGGAAATATGGAACGAAAGATAGGTCACAGACCTGCAGCGCGCAAAGGGAGATTCACGGTCGGCTCAAGAAAAAAAAAAACTTGAGACCATCATTAAGAGGGCGAAGAAAGGGACGAATGGGGGTTCAACGGCGTACGCGCAATTGATTGTCACCGGCCGGAAGCTTAAACGTAAGGAATTAAAGCAGCGGCCAAAAAAAAATGCACGTCATCAAAGGGGACTTGGAGGGACAAAGGGGGAAACGAACGACGAGGGGGCCAATTTGGTGAGGCTAGCAACGCGCCGCTCAAGATGGGAAAGAAGGTGGGGACATCCAAATTGCCTTCCCCGGAGGGGGGGGCGAAGGAAATGGCGGACTCAACCTAGGAGTGAAAATTTCGCTTACCTACAGTTTCCATCCAGGGATGAGCCAAGCTCGGCCCAGGAAAATTAAAGGGGCAGGTGCGCCGGGAGGGGCAATTTTTCTAAAAAAAAAAAAAGGGGCGACGCAGTTGAAGGGCGCTCAATTTCAAAAACTCGTTTGTTCGAAACTAGTCTCAAAAAATAAATGACTACTATTTAATTCAACAGACCGGGGAGGGAGGACCGCGAGCGGAAATTGACGAAACCAGGGGAAAGAAGGATCTGAAGAGGACCGGCCAAATAATCCGTGGGGAAACGGGAAGAAAGCCCTATAAATGGATCTTCGTCAGGATAAAAACTATCTAGGTTCCGAACACCTGAGGGGCGGGGAAAGGAGGTTCTAGAGAAATGCTGGGGGAACACCATGAAGAAAAGGGGGGTCCCAGGGGGATCGCAAGCGAAGGTGCTTAGCCAACTGATTACTCTTGACGACTCATTAAGCCCTGAGCTTATATTCCGAAAAAGAGGGAGAAGATAAAGCGAATAAGATTAGGTGGCGCGACCTCATAACAAAAAAGACACAAGTTGCTCGGATCGAGGGGGGAATATTTGGGGCAACAGTGGGAGTGGGTAGGGAAAAGGAAGAAATTACTAACTCGGAAAAAAAAACCTCGGAGTGCGGAGATAGCAAGGGACTCATCGGGCTACCATAAGGGGCTTGGGGGTAACTACTAGAAGAGCCCACATAATGCTAAAAAGGCTCTCGAACAAAAGGTGAGGGATGAACGGGGAGGGGAGGAAAGACTTATCCTTAGGAAAAAGCTTCAAACGGAGGACGCCAAGAAGAGGGGACGAAAAATGCGCTGCGGGACCGTGCGAGCAGAATCACTACGAGGCGAATCTCCTTTCCTTCGACGTCTCGTCACTTCCCAAAAATCTAAACCTGGAGAGAAGCCGGGATGGAGGGAAGGAGGTCGGAGGCCAACTGAAATCACGCCACTGTTCAAAAAAACTAAGAGTGTTACGTGCCGAGCACCTCACCAATTTTCCAGGTTCAGCGTTCGGGAGTCGAATTAGAAAAATCGGCAGAGAAGGAGATCACAAATTCATCAGGGAAAAAATTCATCAATTCAAAATTTTGAATGAAATCTGCAAAAAATCTAGGCGCATACCGGTGTACAAACCGAAAGAGGGGCCAGAACAAAATTCCGAAAGAAAGAGAAGAGAGTCTCCGGGGGGGGAAAAAAAAAGTAATTTGGCCGGCAATACGCCGTCAAGGCCGGGTTCAGAAATCTCGCTTAAAAGCAAACACGTCTGCTCTACCTTTCTAGCCGAAGTCGGCTCTGTCAAGAATGAACTGTGAGCAAGAGAAAAGGGGGTTGGCAAAATAGCAAGGGGGGGGCCAAAATCAGTGCGATGGAAAAAAACCTGTCAAAATTCAGCCAAAGAGGGTGTAACAAGGTAGGTGGAGTCTTTCCTAACTCATGCCAACTCTAACAAGAGTCAAACAAAACATCTCCAAAAAAATTCCTCAGACCATGCAAGGAACAGGAACAAGAGAACGTGAAACGCAAAGCAAAGGGGGGAAGAGTAAAAAAAACGTGAACACGGGAGAGCTTTCTTGCCTAAGAATACCCCCTCTTGGGGCGATCGGGGCCACGAGGGAGGGGAAGCCCAGGGAACACAAGATCGTGTGGTGACGTGCCGATTACAACCAAGCGTCGTCTGGCTTCTCAAACGAGTGCCGGTGGGGAAGGCAAGAGGAAAGTGGTCGCTCGAGTATGGGATCAACAGAGTCTGGCTTTTACACTCTTCTTCTAAGGGAAAATGAGTAGAAAAGTAAAATCACGGGATGGGGTGAGTACTTGAAGGGGCAAAATCAATTTTGGGACCGGTGAGTATAGGAAGTGGAAAAGTCAAAGAAATCAAAGCATCCCAAAGTCTGCTCAATGCGCTGTCAGGTTGGGGGGGGGGTACAAAAGACGCCGTGAATCAAAAAGAGGAGATCACGGGGGAGGGTAAGAGAAGAGGGGGAAAAACAGTCGGCAACGGGGGGGGGTAGTTGCAGGCTATCTCTGCTATATCTGACCGAGTCCGGACCGCCTCAGCTCCTAGTTTCCCAGCTCTCCAACGCGCTTGCCCATTGCTGAAGGAAAAATGAGTCATTGTAGCTTTGCCGAGAGGCATCCCAGGTCAGCAACAGGAAGGTCCGGGAAGAGGAGGCAAATAGAATTCGAACATCTCCTTTTGGGTGTCCAAACACATCCGGGATGTGTAAGGGTGTTGAGGAAGAACGAATACGCGCACCGGACCATATCATTGAATTGTGCAGGGCGCATGGTGAGAAGGGGGGAAGGGTCCGGAGGAAGTAGGAGCCGACAAGGGAAGATGGTGTGAATTTTCCTTCAGAACCATAGACCGCTCCTGTGACAGGTTTGGTGGGGGAAGGGGTCGGGGGGAAAGGGGGGGGAAAGATACACCACACAGTACAAAAGGGTCCCTTGTTTCCGATGGGAGGGAGAAGAAGGCGAGTAAGCAAATTATGGGGTTCAGCTTTTTTCCAAAAGTTACATTAGAAAGAAATATAATGTTTTAAGAAGGCCAATCCGGGGAAAAGGTAGTCATAGGGGGTAAGGAACGGAAACCTGTCAGGGTGAGTTCCCCGAATAAATAGAGCGTTGAAGATTCAAAAGAAAAACGGAAAACTGGTGAAAATGAGAATAGCGATTGAGAGGACAAAGGGACCTAGGGGGGGGGCGAAACAAGGCTGATCGCGCTGCCTTGCACATTGGTTCTCAGTGCTTGTAATTCGAAAAAGGAACGGGGGAGGAGAGAGTCCAATATTTTTCTTTCATTACAATGTGGTGCGCCGAACAAAGGCAGGGGCAGTGGTCTATAAACACTGGTGAAACTTCTTCAGGAAGAAAAGAGAAATGCCCGGGGGGGGGGGGGGGGGTGTGCAAGGGAGGCTGAGTGCCGTCTCTGGTCAGCGGCCAGCCGGGAGAGGGGTACAGGGAAAGGGGGAGCCTAAAAAGGAAAAGAATAGCGGGCAACTTGATAAGCATCAGTAGCTCCATTTTTTTCTAAAATAGAAGGAGTGGGGTAAGGAAAGGGTTCGCTATGGCCAAATAAAAAAAGGGGGAAGGGGGACAAGGGGTGAAAAGAGGGAAAACGAGACCGATGCTCGGGGAAACGAGCTGAAGGGTTACTCTGAAAAAACTAGGAGGGACTATTTTGGGTGGGTAAGAAGGGAGGGGAGGATGAGAAGAAAGGTAAGATTCGAGTGATTCACATTCACATGGGGCAATCGAAAAACAGGGGATACACGTGTACCGGGAGGGAGGGGGGGGGGGGGGGGGGGGGCGATGGGGCAAATTCCCCAGGCGAACAGGGTTGATTTCACACATTATGAGCTAGGGGAGCTCCGTTAACGGGGAGCAGGGAAAGTAAAAATAAAAGAGCAGGTAGAAGAAAGATGAAGAAGTGAAAGGCACCATCTCAGCAATACTTTTTCGCCAGGGGAAAGATGTAGAGGCGAAGCGTGGAAAAAGCTCGGTAAGGGGAAAAACGGTTCTGCCAACCAAACCGGCGGAATCCTCGAAAGGGGGTATGCCAGCCTATTAGTGAAAGGAAGAACGCAAAAAGAAAGGGAAAAAGAACGAAGTGGACCAGGGAGGGAGGGGGGAGATGCTGAATTGCTTCCGGGTATTAAGGTCTGAGACCGTTCCGCAGCGAAAACTTGGGTGAAGAAGGATTGAACAAAAGAGGAAAAGGTGAGAGTAGAGGCTTTGCACTGCTGCTTCCGATCCTAGGACTTGAATGAAAAGACGGCTGTCAACAACGGAAGCGATTGCCAGGGGACGCGGGGTGTAGGGGAGAAGGGGGGGGAAAAGAGCAAGTCAGGGACGCAACGGAAGCCTTCACAATGGTATAGAGACAGAGATAAACAGAACTGGGGAGGGGGGGGGGGGGGATTCCGCAATCAGGGGCGAATCTGACCTAAGTTGGGGCATAAAGAGAGAACCAAGAATTCCCTAATCACGGGGAGTCCGTCAGGTGGAAAAAGGAACTAGGAAAACGAGCCATCATGTACGCTGACACGTCATCATGACTGTACCAACATCGGGGGGACCGAGGGACCGATGGGGAGCCATCACAACGAAAAAAAAAGGGGAGGTCCGGGGAAAGAGGAAAAAAAAGGGGCTTGGGCGAGTCCAGCGTCGGGAATGGGGAGTATCTAAGAGGATAGGGTTGGTTGGTCATCGGCAGGAAAAGAGGACGAAGGTTAAAGAGATCAAAAAAAGTCTGGTCAGGATAAAGGAAAAAGAAAAGATCGCCCCTACGCTAAAAGGTTCTCCATTGGTCGTCATTTGAGAACGACAGAGTTGCGAAGCCGCTGGTGAGACACAAAAGGGGGGAGGGAGAGGAACATCGGGGGGGGGGTCAGAGGGCGAAAACCGTGAAGGGGGAGAGAAGACGGGTGCCCTATGAAATCGCTCTTCAATTAGCATAATTTGGGGACCGAGATCAGTAAGGTAGAACCCCCAGAGCCGGCTGCGGCCTTGACGATTATTAAAACGGCCAGAAGAAGGGGTTGTGGGGAAAAAGGAGGAAAAAAAATATAATGGCGGATAGGATAATAAGAAAGTTCTAAGTCTGAGCAAGGCGTCTGTGGCGTCGACGACGCGTCGGCGGGAAAGAAAAGGAAATAGGGCTGACAGGTTGGGGGACGAGAAATCGCTCCTTAGGGCTCGCATGAGAACAAAGCCGGCCTTAAAGCGACCGGGAAAGAGGGGGGGGGGGGCTGGGGGAAGGCAAAAAAAAGGGCGGAGAGAACGATCGTGACCGCGGACCGCTCGATTCAGGAAAGATACAAATCCGTACTGGGACTTGAAATTTCGCGGGCGAGGGGGGGGAAGGGGCAAACCGGAAAGAGAGGATGTGGGGGAAGGTTTCGGCCACGTTAAAGTGATAACTCGGAAAATAAAAGATTTCGGTATTGCTGCGAAGGGGACCAAATACGCCGTGGGGAACGAGTGGAGAGCGAAGGAAGGGAGGCCGGAAAAGAAAGGGAGACGGGAGAAGCAAGGAAGAAGTCAGCTAAACAACAACTGTAGGAGGAAAAGGAAACTGGACACGGGTCAGGAGCCTAACAGCAAATGTTCCCAGCGGGGAGGAAAAACAGGAGAGCAATGGTAAAAAAAGTGGGACAGAATTCGAAGTCGACATCATGTGGTTTTGTTTTTTGTGGGGAAGGGGGCCCGACAATGGCGAAACCAAGGAAAAAGAGAAAACGAAATTGATAAGGAAGATGGAGGGGGGGCGGGGTCCGGGCCCTTAATCATCGAAGTTCAGGTCTCCCGAAGAGGTGTTCGGGAAAAAAGGAAAAAGAAAAAAAGCTTGGGGAAAAGGGCGGGGGCTGTCAGGACTCGCAAGCGTTAAAACATCGTCATGCGCGCGAGCCTAACCACGTGGGACCAACGTCAAGGTGGAGGGCCAAGAGAAGAGGGGACGAGAAACGCGATTCAAGGCACGCAATGTTTCGACATAAGCCGTTTAAGAGTAATCAAGTAAAAAGACCGCTCCAAGGTGTATACAGTCGCCGGAACGATTAGCGAATCAATTTCACAGACCGGAAGAAAGAAAACCATGGGGCCTGCGGAAGGAGAAAAAGGAAGAATCAACACGGGTCTGGGACGATTCATATGCACCTCTTTCGCACAAGAAAAAGCCAGCGTATAAGGGAAACCAGGTTGGCTCGGGCGGCGAAACGTAGAGAGGGGAGGAAGCAGGGGAAATGAGAAAAATTAAAGGGGGGGAAGGGAATTATTAAGGGGGAGGCGATCTTGATGTTGAGCTGGAAAATAGGGTCAGCCCGTATGGAAGTACGCCATCCAAAAAAAAACCAATACGCATGTCCTGATTCCCATGGGAAGGAGGAAACAATGGTTAGAGTAAAAATTATTTCATCCGAGGCTTTTTTATCCTCTCACTCAAAGGCTTTGTCCCAAGTCGTTAAAATGGACCCCTTGTCCAAAAGTAAAAAAGAGAAGGGGGTAAAGGGGAGCATCTGAAAAAAGTACTCATTTCTGCAAATTTATCTCTCACTTCGTAAGGAAATGGAAGTTGAAGCCGTAAAGCCGCGAATTTGCGGCAAAAGCCGAGGGAAAAACGGTCAGGGGGAGGGAAAGATTCGCAAGGGGGGGGGAGATCAAATCACTTCTTGTTGAAAAATTCCCGACTTCTTAGCACTGCATGACTAAGTCAAAGGAAAGATAAAGAGTAAAAATCTCAGAACCGAACATCCTCGTAAAAGTCGGGGGTGACAAATCACCGAGAGAGGCGTAGGCGAAGGGATAAAGTAAACAATAAAAGCAAGGAGGGGAAGCGGGGATTTGGTTTCGAAGGAAATTGAGAAAGGCTAATTTGATCGCAAATAGCGGACACTGGTGGGGGCCGTGAAGGGACAACTCAAAAATCGATTGTCAAATTCAGAAAAACTGAACTGAGTGCGAGGACTGGGAAAAGGAAAGGTCGCTCGGGCGGGTCGAATCAGCCCTGGATTTTAGAGGGTGATGGCCAACCGCGGGCCGGCGGAGGGGGAAAACGAGGGAAAGAGCGCACCGTGCGCGCAAAATATTCCACTTGGGTCACCACGTTTATCAGAAAGGCGGAGGTCCGGATCGCCGAGAAAGGGGGGAACTGCGGTACCGGGGTAAGGGGTGAGACTAAATTCTAGAGACGCGGGCACTAAAGGGAAGGGGTTGTTGGCAGGTCAGAATTGGAAAAACCATCTCCAGAACCACCACTACTGAAAGTAACTAAGTAAAACATGTTAGCTCAAAGGCGAGGAAAAAAAACAATATGTGGGGTGCAGGGGGAGTCCCAAGCGCATTAAACTTCACTCGCCACAGAAAACCCAAAAAAAAGTGGTGAAGCACAGGCCGGAAGGTGAGAGGTAGGGAAGGAAAAGGGATTCATAGGGGAGAACCTCGAAGAATCGAACGGTGATGCAGGGAAACGTTGGATGACGAGCGAAGAAGGGAAACCAGACGCCGCGTTATGAGAAACTCACAGGAGACGGCATTGAGGGGAAAGCAATTGTCGCCTTTTTATACGGGGGGGCTTCGTGAGTAAGTAATCGGGGCGGTGCAGAGAAAACGAGGTGGGGGGGGGGTCGTAAAACGGGAAACATCTCGTCCCGCTTGTTAGAAAATCTAAAAAAACGGAAGGGAGGAAAAGATCCGCGAACGATGGATGAAGTGCGAAAAGGGGCGACAAAGGAAATTGGGGGGGAGATGCAAAGCCTCCATGAGCGTTACCGAACACAGAAAGGGTCACAAGCATGGGAAACTGATGAGAAACCGCGTTACGCATGGCGTTTCGAAAAAAGAAAAAGGTGAAGAGAGGAACTAGCGACCAGAAAAAAAAAAAAGGGCCGGCTTTTGTAACCGAGTTCTTCTTATAACTTATGAAGCTTAAAACAGGGCGGAAGAAAGCCGCTAACTCAGAGCAGGGACATGGGGGGGTGGGAGGAGGGCCGCGAGACTGCCCTTACGCTATTTTAACTGGCAAAAAAAAACAGATGTCGGCACGGGAGCGAAAGAAAATGGCCGAGGAGAAAATCAACAAGTTCGGTCGCTTTGTTTTCGAGCGTACAAAAAAAAGACCGAAAGTGGTAACCGGGATTGACCGGGCAGAAAGACAGAGCTGAGCCGGTCAGGGGATTCTACCCAGAAAAGGGGCAGCGAATTGGCCTACGTCAGGCCGGTGAATTACGGCCTCACAGGAGCATCAAAAAGTGGGGAGCAGCCAAGGTAGAGCGGGGAGAAAACGTGACGAGGGAGTTGACCGAGAGTCGGCCTTCCAACAACAGGGTAAGGGACTAAAAAGCACAGCGAAAATGCCAGGAGGGGAAGTGGAAAACAAAGACGGGCATGAGTTAAACGGCATCCACAACTAAGATCCTAATTTGAAAGCCGTTGCTTGCTGAAGGACGGAAAAGCGTCCATGATGAATGAGGGCCGAGGCATCAAGTCCGCGGCCACATTTGGAGGCTTCACACAAGAAGCCCGTGAGATGAAAAAAGTGCATCGGCCTTCCCTGCATATAAGAGGATCTTGGGAAGGAAAGGGGGTGATAACACGGAGAGGAGTGGGTCAACAATCAGGCAGCGGATTGCTGATCTCGTGGGGGGATTGGGAAGAGCGCGAACCGACCTAAGGCAAAGGTCAAGAAAAGCGGAAAAAGAGTCACATTGATTTGTCTCGCCACATCAACCAATTGAGGGTCCATCAGGTCGCGCGGGCAGAAACGCGAAAAGGAAGGTGCCGAAAAGTAAAGACAGGGGAAAACTGCTAATGGGGAAAGGAAAAATCACCGGCGGCGTTGAACGTTCGATTAATCTTTCAAACAGCTCTTTAAAAACGAAAGTCAAAGCCGGGGTTGAAGGGGAACACAGGGGAAAAAAAAGAGGGGGTCACCGAAGGCCAGAGTTGATGCGCAGTCGGAAAGCACACAGAGCTGCGCCAAAGGACGGTGGACTGTAGGCACATGGCCGGCAGAAGTCCCGCGGGAGGGGGGGGGGTTGAGAAGAGGAGCAAACCGGAGGCGAAATTGGGTGTGGGGCGGAGCCATAGGGAAGATAACAGGTCAAAATCGTTTTGAGTAAAACAGCAAAGATGAGGGCTCGGGGAATGTCAGGGGGAGAGGCAGGATTTTTACTACACTATTTTAAAAAAACTAGGTTGAGACAAAAAGGGGAAAGGCAATAGGAATACCGCGGCGACGACGGGCGAGGAAGACTTTGCGACTAGAAAGCGAACGGCAATGCGAGGAAGGAACCATGGGGGTGGGGAAAATTGGGAAAGGGAAGCTGGAGGAAATTCGTCTACCCCATTGCCTTCGAAAAGAAAAGGGTTCAAACGGCACAAAAAAAATGGGAGCGACAGAAAGGAGGTGCCAATTGATGAGATAGCAAGTCTCTTTCAGAACAAGGGAAACGGAGGCTGGAAGAGAGGGGTCTTCCAGTCTACGCCGAAAGAAAGAACAGGGGACTCGACTGAACAGTTTGGGAACACGGAGACGGGGGGGTCAGCATATCGCATAAGAGAACGCGGGCGAGACCCGCCGGAAAAAAAGAAGGAACAGAGGTGAGGGGGAGATTGTCCCGTAAGTGACAGAGGCTTGGGAAAACTTGCAGGTGGGTCCTCACTAAAAACATCAACCTAGAGTTTTTGAAAAAAAAAGTGGTGGACCGCAACCAATAGCGGAGGGGGAAGTGGAAGGCACGGTGAATATTGAGACGAATCGCAGTGAGGGGATGCGGCATGAGAAGGGGCTGGCGATGGACTCACTAATCCGAATGACAAGGGAGGAGGCCAAAGAGTGCCGGGAACAGAGGCACCTGAGACAAGCAGCTCTCGAAAAACAACAACTGGGAAAAAAAAAATAGAGATTCTTGGCCAATAGCCTCCCTTCGTGGACGAAAAGAAAGGGAAACTCTGTCCGAAGGAAACGTACCGGAAAGACGCTCCGCAAAAGGATGGAGCCGACTCACGAAAAGCCTCAACCGTAAAAAGGAAAAACAAGAAGGACTTGCAAAGCACTCGCACGGATTACCCAGCAGGGGGTACAGGGTCTTCACAAAAGAAAAGGTAAGGTCCTGAGAAAGAGGGGAGGAAAGCAAAGAAAAAATTGGGGGTCCAGGCTGGGAGGAAGTTCGCGCTCACCGTGAAAAAAAAAAAAGGGGCATGACGACTAAAAATCTACGGCCAAAAACGGTAACGCGTCATGTGAAGTGCATCCGGCAGGGAAGCCACAATTAAAAAGCGGGAGGGAAGCACATTAAAGAGACGCTAGTTTCATCTTCACTTACACTGGAGGAAAAGGGACCGGTTGGAACCAACGTGCTGGGCAGCAAAATCCCATATAGTTAAAAAAGCGAAAAAAAGGACGCCACCAGGTAGACCGAGTCCCTGGATCCAAACGGAAATGCGCAAAGGGCCGAGAAGAGGAGAAGCAAGAGAAATAGTCAAAGCCATTTCCGCAAAGGTCAAAGGGAGTCTAACCAAAATTTGCAAACGCGGGACAAAAAAAAAGAGCGAAAAAAACATCGCCTGAGGACAAATGCCTGGCACTGGGGCGGCGGAGGGAGCCGTTATTAATGATTGTTTTTATGTGAGAAAGGGGGGAAAAACGATTGAAGCAGGACTCCCTCCGAAAAAAAAGCACGAACACCACCCACTGGGAACGCATCGGGGAGCGCCCATCGCCCTCAATCGAAAGGGTCTAGAATCCCAGAAAAAAAAGGGTAGTCACCGGACGGAGCGGCGTTGGAGGATACTGCCGCAACCACTGGGCCTGGCCAAATGCAAAGTCGGTGACCAACGAGGGCGGGTCACCTTAAAAAATAGGAATGGGGGGACGGGGAAAGTTAAGATGGCCGCTGTAGGGCGGGGAAAATTGGGTCTCTGACGGCAGGAAAGCCCTTAAAGAAGGGGGGGATTTTGTCAGGAATAAATCCTGAAGGGTTTCGCTCTCAGGGAAGTGTGTGCAAAAAAAAAAATCGGTTTCTCAAACGCGCGCCAAGTGACGGAGAAAGTAAGGGGAAGGGGGGGGTTATCGGAAGAAAAGACACATCTCGCTTGGGGACGGAAGCAGGTTCTCCCGTCAGAAAAAAGCGTCAAGATCAAAACCAGATCGCAATCCGCTTCCGGGAATCGTTTCGAAAAAAGAAAAAAAGGAAAAATCAGTCAATCAGAGCGCTGGCAGGGAAGCAGCCGAGCCAAGCAACGTAAAAACCACGGGAGGGGATTGGGGGGCAAAACGCATGCGGAAGTCTCCAAAAAAAAAAAAGGCCGAGTGGGACGAAGGACATCTCACGCGCGGGGAAATTCTTAAACTGAACAAAAAAGAAGGATTGTGGTCTGTTCAGGCAGGAGGAGGGGAAATGCGACCCTCAGACGATGCAGGTCGCAGGGGAAGTTCGTAAAACTTGGGTGGAAAACAACCACCAGACCCGGACCGGGCACGGCGTATGGCGATGAAGAAAGCAGGCCTTTATAGGAAAGTCGGCCACCTGGTTCAACTTTGTGCTTGGTGGCATGTTGGGCGGAATTTCCCGGAAATGGAATGCGCTTGAGCCGCCAGGACAAGATGGGGAGGAGGCCGGAAAGTGTTCAGAGACAGGCGAAGAGAGCATCAGTGGCCCCGGGGACATTGGGGTGGCGCCGTAGAATGATGGCCACAAAAAAAAAACCCGCCGTTCAAGGGGATCGCATTAGATGCGAACAACTCGGCCGCAAAAATTAAGGTTGGCAAAAAGCTTTTGACTTCCACGAGTAAACGGAGGGAACGCCTGGAAACCGTATGTGGGGGGTGAAGAAAAAAAGGCGCGTAAAATTCCAGAGTGTTAGCACAGGAAATCTAAAGAAGGTTCTCCCGACAAAGATCGTGTCCAAGCGAACATCCAAAAAAAAACCAGGGGGAGTTCAACGAAAGGAAAGGCAAACAGAAAACGAGTATTTTGCGAAAACTCAAGGAAAAGCTTCTAATTGCAGTCCAAGGGAAAATGACCGAGGTTTGAATGCGGAGGCGCAGGCCCACGCAGCATTGCGCTTTGTGGGAAGCAAACGTAAGTTGGTGTCTCAAAAAATGCCAACTCTAAAAAAAAAAAGGGGGGTG
>Ga0179593_1484172_pt1 | contig 19092 bp, 17 predicted proteins | sample CZODoug2_1_08_16_FD_185931 | JGI IMG/M metagenome (GOLD analysis project Ga0179593, IMG submission 185931) | Vadose zone soil fungal communities from Angelo Coast Range Reserve, California, USA - CZODoug2_1_08_16fungal (PacBio error correction) | ecosystem: Environmental > Terrestrial > Soil >...
GCCTTTTGAAAGGACCAGGGCACTATCCGGAGGGGAGCTTGTTATCCTGAAATTTGAAAAGAGAAAATGGCGCGAAATCACAAAGAATCTTCGGAGAAGAAGGGAGATATCAGGGGACAAAGCTGGGCCAAATGAGGCGAGAAGGAAAGGCGTGCGGTAACTGTGCGCAGCTTCGAATGAAACAGTGAAGACGACAGAGGCGGTTTAAGAACAAAAACCTAAAGAGGGCCCAGAAAAGAGGGTACATCAAGGAAGTACTCTGTATCTCTTCGCTGACAGGGAAAAAAAGAGTCCAACCCTATCCTTCGCTGATCACTACGCTGGAGTACGGGGTCACTGCTATTATACTCCATGGGGAGGGTTTTCAAAAACTAATAGCCAAACTATCTGCAGTCTACTAGGGGGGAACTCAATTAATGAAAAAAGCACGCAGGACCAGGTGGTGGGATCTCTCTTAGAGGAATGGAAAGCGACCGGAGGAGAAGGGGTGGGAGGATGGTTGGGGGGGGGGGGGGGGGGGGGGGGGGGGGGGGGGGGGGGGGGGGGGGGGGGGGGAGGGGGGGGGGGTGGGTGGGGGAGAGGGAGTTTTCGCTTTTGCCGAAAAAAGGGTCCGCGATTCTTGCTCATGAAGTTCTCTCTCGTACGATGCACCTCAACGCAGGTCTAGAAAAAGGTCTCTCATCTTTCGAAGCACTACCCAAAAAGTGTCATCTCTTGACTACGCATCCGTCCGCATCTTCTTATTCAAAGATCCTAGACAAAAAGACTTCCATGGGGAAAAGAGGAAACGGTGAGACCGAGAGATGGGGCGAAATTGAGAAAAAGGGATCTTCCTAGGGGGATCGTAAAAAAACCACCACCGGGATCGGGGGGAGCGCGCGAAGTCAGAAAAAAGCACGTGAGAAGACCCAGACTTACTCTCGGGGCCCTGTCGTGGAGAGTGAGAAGACCCGAGGAGCGAGGTCAAACACGCCTGATTTCACCCGGCGGGGGAAAAAAAAAGGAGTTCGGACGAATCTATTCCAAGAACGGGGGGGGGGGACGATGAGCCTTGAAGGAAAGTCGATCAGCGGGCAGCGCTTCTTCGCAATCTAGGGGTCAACACATTACATGGGGGAAGAGAGACCAGTTTGCACGAAATAGGATGGACGCAGCGCAAAATAAACTTTCAGCGAAGGGAGACGACGCGCGATTTGTGTAACAAAAAAAAAGGAGTAGAGAGATGAAGTGGAGCTTCTGGGGAGGCACGCGCTAGAAAGATTCCCGAGAAGGTCGTAGAAGAAAGATGACCAACCTCAAACTGAAATAAAAGAAAGGAGGAAAGGGCCAAGTTTTCCAGAAGGAATCGAATGACGCGTTGAAATCTAGGCCATTTCTCCAAAGGGGGGAAGAAGACAGAGACAGGAGAAGAAAAAAAAAGGACACATGGGGGGAAGCGAGGGCAGGGTGAAACTCGCGAAAGCGCATGAGGGAATGCTTAGGTCTCTAGGTTAGGAGAGGAGGTGGGGGGAAGGAGCGCCCATACCGTCACACTAAATCAGCGACGCTCTCGAAAACGCGTCAGAATATTGTTGAAAGTTGTCCTAAACACGGTTTTCGCCGGGGTATAAGAAAGGAAAAACATGGGGAAAAAGGACGTTCTGAGGTCCCCGGAAAAGACATTGTGTAACATCTAGACAAAAGTGTCGCCGGAGAAGGGGGGCGGCTTTTTCCTTACTGCAGGGGGGGGGAGGGACAGGTGGAGGGGAATTCGCGATATCTGAAAGAGGCTAGTGAAAGGGGAAAACGGGAATAATGGAGAGCGATAAGAGGAGGCGAGGGCCCGGAGAAGGAAAAAGCTGTAGACCATATTTGAAAGAAAAAAAGGGTCACGGCGGACAAAAAAATGTTGGAGTCGAATGGGGAAGAAAGGGGGGAGTTGGAGAGGGATTGTGCTACAGCACTAAATAAACCAAGCATGGACTCGCTATTCTTTTTCCCTGAGCGATCTCAAAAAAACCAAGGTAGGAAAGAGAAGAATTATTCAAAAAAAGAATATAGTAGAGGGGGCCAAGGAAGTGGCTGGTAGATTCTCAATCTCGCCCAGGTTGCGATGTCCAGGGGGGGCGGACTACATTTATCCAAAAATAGGAGCCCGCCGGGGGACTTTACCGGGGAAGGAGATGGGGAGGGGGGGAAGAGTAGATGACTCTTCGCACGTATCGCCATGGTGATTCCTGCTTCCAGGGGAGAGCAGATAATAGGAAAAGAAGAATGACCGCCAAGGTCAACTGCCTAGGCGTAAAAAGGGAGTGAACCTTGAAAGATACAAATTGTTTGTGTACCCTGAGGGGAAAGTGTTGTGTGGGGGGTATAGCCAAAGAGGTGGGGGGGGAAAAAAATTGGTTGTATGGATCGACTCTCAACAGGGTCGATTCACTATTTATCATCCAGTCTTCACTCACCCTTTATGAATTATACGCACAGAGGCGAAGGGAAAATGTGGAGGGGCCTCAAAAATCAAGGGAAAGACATAAATGCCGCCGGGGGAATTACAATCCTAAACTCTAAAGTGAATGGCATCAACTCGCGCTGGAATTTTCTCGCGGGAGCGGCGAAAGGGGAAGGATTCCTAATCGTCGGGGAAAGGAAGGGGGCAGGAGGGGTTCGGAACCTTCTCCCGAATTATAAATTCAGGAGGTTTCCCTTATCAAGGGAGAAGCCTCTCCTTCAGGGCGGGGGGGAAATCAGGAAGACAACGACACATAGAACTCGAAAGTGAGGCGAACCAGCAAGGAAAAACCTCGCCTAGGGGACTAGTTTCGCTACCATTAAAGGAGGCTTGAGGGAAGAGCAAAAATCGACGATGCCGGCAAAAAAATCTCGTCACGTCATGAGAGATTTCTGCGCCAAAAAATCGATAGGGGCGGAAGCCGAGCGCAAATCAGGGAAAAACTTTCAAGGAAAGGAGTCGTCTACGGTGCATTATACCTGTGACACCCCGCGCTTAAAATGAAAAGGGAGTGGGGCCACGGACTGGGAGAAGGATGGCAGCTAAGCACTCCGGAGGGAGGAGTCGGAGGCCAGCCTATGTAATTAGGATCACGTCGTGCTTCTAGGCTATCACGGAGGGGACGGAGGGTCTAACAGAAGGTTTGTTTTCCTACCTTACGGACGCGTAAAAGGGGGAAAACTCAAAGTTCCTCAGTTCTCAAAAGGGTCCCTCCTTTTGTGTGTATATTAAGATCTCACTCATCCCAGGGGGAGAACTGGAAGGGGAGTAGAAGTTCATTAATCAATTGGGATTAAAATCCCCGTTTAAAAGGATGGAATGACATGAGAACTCTCTCCGGAAGACATCATGTGCTATCCATCAGAGAAAACAGATGTCTCCATCGTGGAACGCTACGGACCGTACCGCGGAGACGCCTTCCGCCTGAAAATCGAATCTTCGGCGAAGACTTACGAATAGAAAGAAAAGTCATGCGGGCTTCTGAACCACAAAAAGGGGTCGGGGGGGGGACTTCACCGAGAAGAGGTGGTTTCAGGGGGAGGGGACGAAAAACCAGAAAAGTACTGCGGGCAAAAATCGCTTAAAAGGACAGACGGCGTAAAACGAGGAGGGGACGTGTGGGGCCCTTTTGTTTTGGGGAATTAGCGAAGGAAACTCGCAGGCTAGGATTTCATGGAGAATTGCAGAGATGTCGAGGGGTTTAGCGCTTAGAGAAGGGACTGAAAATTGAAAGCGATTGAGGTTGCAACAGGGTTCCCCCGAGACGGGGGCGACCCTTTAAAGAAAAGACAGTCCATCATCAGAAGAACAACGAGGGGAGCACGGTATCCGATTCGGGGGGGGCTCGTGTGTATTCGTAATGCAAGGGGGGCCGGGGGGCAAAAACATGGAATTTAAGGTGCAACCCATCAATGGAAAGGAAACGGGGGAAGAGAGTAGACGAGGTGGTGCAGAGAAAAGCAACCATGCTCGCTAAAAAAAAAGAGGGAGGGAGGGGGGGCAAGGGGGGGATAAGTGAGCTGGGAGAGCGGGAGTTCTGCAAAGTTATCCTAATGGAAAAAAGGACACTGATCGCATCAAAGAGGGGGAGAAAAGTCGCGAATCAGATGGAGCGGCGGAATAATCAAGAGAAATGACCCGGAGGTAACTTTGAGAGAGTCGCCGGGGGCCAAAGGGAACTACAGAGGGGGCACTCCCAGACATCCCATCGACAGGCCAAGTCGACCATGAATCGGGGGTTCCTCTGCGGGAGCAATCATCAAAAAAAAGGCGTCGATAGCGCCAGTAGGGAGGTCATCAGGAGGGCGACTCCAACCATGGGGGGGGGGGGGGGGTTTGGAACGAGAAGGGGCAAGACAAAACAAGAATACTGAGATGGGACTACGCTAGGTCTGGGAAATGCTCCTAAAGAGGAAATTGTATCTCTCTTAAATAAGCTTCAAGGCGCAAAAATTCATATATCTGTGGAAGTAGGGAGAAAGAGGGGGAACAGATTTTTGATAACATTAGTCCTAGATTGTCTCACGATAGGAGGTCTCTAGGCGATCCGCGGCCCTTCTCGGCGAAGAGATAAGGTCTACAGTTGCCAAAAATAAAATCAAATATTAGGAGCAGCTGGACCTTGAGGGCGACTGTTCTCCACATCATCCGAATCAGGTGAAAATGCGAGGATCAAGACGAAAAAAAAGCGGGGGGAAAGTGGGGGACCGACAAACTGTTAAGGAGCTTGGGATCGCTAGCAGTTTCTACCCACAAGAGGAAAGGATCGCGCGGATCCTTTATCTAAGGCGAAACAGAAGGGGGAAAGTAGGAAAAAAGACTTAGAACGGCTCCCCGCTGCGTTTATAATAAACAACGCAGACGAGCATTTCACAAACGAAAGGGGGGAAGGGGGACCGGGGTTGCCGGGAAGGAAATCAACTCAGGGGGAAAAAAGGGAATTGACCTTGAACGGAGCAATCTACTTGCTCTCAGAGAAGAACATCAGGTGGGCAGCACATGAGAAAAGGAGACTCGTGACTCCTAGATTTTTCCCGGAAAGAGGGGCGAGTGGCGGAACTAATCCGGCTTCAAGGGGGCAGGCAAGACTGCGCGGGGGTAACGAGGGTAAAAACGAAGAAATCTCGACGTCCTGGGGCGGCATTCAGCGAATCTAATAAAAAGAGAGGGCGGTAAATCCTGAAACAGAATTAAATGAAGAAAGATTGGTAAATTAACTTCATGTGTAAGGGAACTCTGTATACTCCTCCAAGGACACCGATTAAAAGACATAAGAGGGGGGAGGGCTGATGCATTGATCAGATACGAAGATAAAAGGCGAGAGTCGGAAAGTACACAGATTTTCATCTCTCATGGGGGGGGGGGGAGGCAGAGGAAATGGTAAGTCCAATAACTGTCTTGAAGAAAGAGGGCGAGGAGGGGCGGAAAAAAAGCCATTACCTAATTCTACTAGGAGGAGACGGGCGCAGAATACAGATGTGGGCGTAAAAAGGGAGATTGGGGGAAATACTGGGGACTGAAAGGACCCTTTTTGAGGGGAGGTAAGGGAAGTCGAAAACGACGGTACTGATTTCCCTTACTTGTGTAAACACCACGGTTGGGAAGAATAATTGTCACCATTTGGGATCGAAGGGAAGGGAAGGGGGGGGGGGAAGAGGCCCACCCCCCCCAAAAAACCACCCACCGTTAATTTTGGGGCGCCAGGATCTATGAGAAAAGAGGGAGATTCGGCTAAGAGGGAGAAAGGGGGGGGAAGCTATACAGCTATACGCGAGGAGGAAAAATAAGCGAAAGCAAATATGGGGAAACTCAAGGGAAAACTTCTGGAAGGAACGAAGAGGTCCAATAACTTTCTGGGGAAGTGCGAATCCTACATTCTCCAATCATGAAACTCAGGGAAAGAAAAGCAGAATTGGGGGAAAGTGCAAAAAAAAAAACAACTAGAAGAGAGAGAGGAGTCCGGAATTCGGTGTCAGGGGGGGGGGAGGTCCATCTCCCTCCCTTCTTGGGGGTTAAAAGGGCGAAGACCCAGGGCGATTCACCAAGATATGGGGGGGCTACCGCCTGTGGGGTTTCAACCTTTAGCCGCCGATCGTCGTGCTCTTTCTAAAGACAAGTCTCGGAACATGTGAAAATGAATAGTCCTTCCCCAAGAGGTGAAAAAGAGAGATAAAGGCGAAGAAAAGTCACTAAGTCAGGAAGGGCAAAAAGGAGGCAAAACATGTCAAACTGAAACGTTAGGGGGGAGAAAATGGTAATTGAAAGTGAAAGATTAAAAACAGCTGTGGGGGGGGGAAAAAAGTCAATCAAAAAGGGAGGGGGGGAAAAAGAGGGCTCAGCGGCAAACAGAAATTAGCGCTCTAGATGAGCTTAGTTGGTCGCATAGCCCTAATAACGAAAACGAAAAGCATTGCGAAACAGAGACAGAGCAGAAACACATCTGCAAATAATGAAGGCAGAGCGATGATGTCTCTCTTATCTTCTAGGGGGAATTACTGAAAAGCTTGAGAAGGGTTGTTTTAGCGGGGAAACCGGACAGGGGAATTCCTCAGGGGTGTATTAGAAGGGAAGTGTAGGGGGTCAAGGAGAGGTTTCTACCTGGGACCGTGCCGAGGTCGCGGCGAAGACAACGTGGCTCACTGAATTTTACGGAGAACCGCAGGAAAATCAGGCGATCTTCAAAGAAACGGGTTAGAGAATTTGGCCGCCACGAACAAAATCAGGGGGGGGTGCAGAAAAGCGCGGATCCAGGGAAGGAGTGCAGGTTCAGCAAATAGAATGAACTACTCCAGGACTCGTTGCTATGCTCCTTGAAGGAGCGGTTCGGTCTTCTTAAGAGGGGGATTAAAAACGGAAGAAAAGTACCAAGAAGGAAATTCAAAGCGAAGTGTGTGTGTACCGCGGGGTCTCTCTTGGCGGGGGGATTCGGCACCTCCGAGGGAAGAAGGAGTGGCCTATACAGGTACATGTGATAGATCACTAACGTTCTCGAACTTCGAGCTCCGTCTATCAGGAGGGAAGACTCTAAGCAGGAAGCAAACCTTTTTATAAAAGATCACGAGCCGCCCGCGCCGCTCAAGGTGAAAAGGTCAAACGTCCCTTGTGGAGGGAGGGGGGATCTCTAAGAAATCGCTGTGCTGAGGAGAAAGGGCGTCTCATTCACTTGGGCTGATTATACAGCAGAGGCGTCTTGGATGTAAAGAATCGGTCCAGATCTGTGATAAGAAGACAGAGGAAAATCTCCATCGGAAGGAAAACAAGGGCTCATACTGGGTCAGCAAAACAGCAAACATACAATGAAGTCCTATATAGAAGCGAATCCGACCTCGCCTGAAGGGGAGGAGGAAAAAACAAAGAAAACTGCTTTGCCTCGAGGAAGGGGAGATCCAGACGAGGAGTTCGAGGAAGACTGTTTCTTTCTTCTTAAGGGAAAAAGGAAAACCATGGGCGAGCATCGCCCTCGGGGTAAGGAAAACTAACCAAAGCGTAGACGACGAGCTGTGGTGCCTTCCGATTCGAAAGGAGATAGAGGGGCTATGGTCTAACGGGGGGAAGGTCGTGTTTAGGAAGATGAAGCGGTGATGTGGGCCATGTCCACGGAGAAAAAGGGCCCACAATGCAGAACGTGCCAGTTCCCGTTGAGAGACCGGAGCAGCGAATCTTACCAACTCGGCAGAAAGGAGGGGGCCAATTGTAATTACTAACTCGCGAGAAGGGGAGGTGAGAAAAGGTCAAGCACAGGAACCGGGGGGAAAAGGCATGAATCGACAGACCATTTGTGGCTAAGCGAGCTGCCTAGTAAAAGAAAACGAGATTAAAAAATATATATGTTGTTTATCTGAGGCGCCCACCATGGGCGCCTTTCTTCAGCTTTAAAGGGGGGGGGGGAAGAAAGGATCAGCAAGGCGTCCATACAAGAAAGAGAGGAGATCGCCGTCTCGTAACGAAAGAGGAAGAAAGCTTAGGGGAGAGGGGAAAAGGCCATAAACTTTAGAATACTCAGGGGTCCAAATCCGAGCGATGGGGTGGTCAACAGCTGCAGAACAAAGCAACCGGCACCAATCTCAAGGCAACGTCTCTTACATCTAAAACAGTAGGGCTGCCAATATTACAACCCCTAAAAAAAAAAAAAAACCAATAAAAAAAAAAACCCAATGCACAAAAACCCCTCAGCTTAGCTTTCATAACTCTTTTCGCATTAAAAGAGGAGAGGAGTATACGAAAGCTTTTTTCTGTTGAAAGAGGAGCAGACCACAAACCTGATCTTCGGGAAATACCGCGTGTTCACGACAATCAGCCGGAAGGATTAACTTTTCTCAGTGCATCGCGAGGGAAAGGCGCCGGCGAAGTCTAAAAAAAAATATGATGAACGGTTTACCGTGCTGTAGGGGGCCAATAAGGGGTGCCGATGCAGGGGGCGCGATCTCTCATCGAGGGAACGCTTCCTGGGCATACTCTGCTGAGAGAAGAAATTCTCAGAAAAGATCATAAAGAGGGCATCCTAATTCAGGAAAAGTGAAGGGATACTTTCTACAAAGGAAGGCCAACCGCGCTGATGCAAAGGACTCTACCAAAAACATGACGTTTTCAGGAGGGAAAACACGTTATCGGGTGAGCTGCTGGATGCGTTTCAGAAAAAAGGATGTACTCTAGTCGCTCACGACGTTATTCCTCGGGGGGAAAACGCAGGGGACAAGTTTTTCACGAGTAAGAAAAGGAGAGACTTCGTTGCCCTACTCAGTCCTCTCGGGGGGAATGCAGAGAGCGCATTCCAAACACCAGGAATGTTTCCCATTTTGTCCTGATGATAAGGGTATCCTACTAAGAAAGGGGGAGGGGACTGGGGGGGTGTTGTGATTCTCGAAGGAACATTCTGGAGAAACGCAGAGCGAGGGGTGATTAAAACATATCATGAAAGGTCGCTTTTTTGAAAGCTCTTTGGTTCAAACAAGGAAAGAGGGTACGAGGGGCTCATTCAGAGAGGTAGGAAGAGAAACGCCTAAAGAGGTTTTGCCGGAGGGGGAAAAGAGAGAAGAAGTGGGCAAGATCCTTCTCTCCTCAGGAAGAAGAAAGGTGTATAAATAATGCATACATCCCTGGAGACGAGGGGGGGTCCCAGTTTGACGACCGATAAAACTTGAAGTCACCGCTGAAACTACGCTTATTTCATTGAGAGGAAATTGCGCCGCGCCAGTAGAAAATCTCTGCTCTAGATAAGGAGGTGAAAGACTAAGCATAGGCTGCGTGAGAAATCGGGCATTGCAGGCTTTCTCCTAGTTCTACGGAAAGGGGGAAAATCTCGCCAAATTAAATAGAATATCCATCAGGGGAAGGCGAGCCGTTCGTCCGGGAAGGGTGGAATCCCGAAGGGGACTCAACCCCGTTTTCCACGTGAGGGGGCTCTATCTCCACAGATGTTCCCGTCTTATGGGGAAAACGGGAAATCAGGGTGGAACACAGGGTTATATCCGCAAGGGGGGGAAACAAAGTTTCCAATAGGGGGGTATGTTTTTCGAGGGGACTTGAGTATCATCCTTATCATAGAGAAGTCAGAGAAAAAAATGCTACGGATTCTCAAGATATGCTCGATAGTCTGGCCCGGATAAGATGAAAAAACAACGTGCGGGGAAAAATAGGGGGGTACCAGACATGTCTCCTGCAAACAATCAGGGCAAGACGGGGGGATTAAAGCAATACAGATCCAGCAAGGGCCTCTCCGGAAGCAGGAATTTTGAAAACACAAGGGGTGAAAGATAAAATGGACCCCCCGTTGGATAATGACTTTGGATTGGGACTTCAGCAAATAAAAAAAAAGTCTTGACCTTGTTCTATTGAAAGATTCCTCCTTAAATAGGGGGGAAAGGTTCTCCAGCACCTTTTCAGCTTTATTAAGGAGAGAGAGTAACGCGAACTTCAGGATGCCGCTCATGCCAAGGGTCGGATAGAAAGAAAAACCGCAAAGGTAATATGCCGTACGCAACGTAAGGCAAAAAATGTAGAGGGGGGACATTTTTAAAACTTTCTGGAGTAAAAAGTGGGAACCCATTATTTCCAGGGGGACAAGAAGAAAAAGTCGGAACAGGTGTAATATATTGCCGCCCTCGAAGAGGAAACGGGTTCGAGTCCGAAAAGGGGGGAAAAAAAAAGAGAGAGGCACGGACTTCTGGAGAAACGTAGGCTAGGAGCGTAAGGGCGAGGCGAAACGCTCGAGGTCAACGCTATATAAACGAAGGGCAATGCACAGGACCAGGACAACCTAAAAGAGCGCAGAGGGCCACAAATGCTAAAGGGAAGAAGCAAGAAGTCAGCCGAGAAGATGTTATCGGAGTCTTGGACGCCATTTCTGAATAAAAAAAGGAAGCGGAGGTAATCTCTTCAGTATCAGGTGGGAGAAAGAAAAAAACTGGCAACAATCTGTATTCATGGTCAATTTAGGTGTCCGAGAGGATTTCAGGCGCGAGCCTTCATATTTTCTAAGCGCAATGCTATAAGGGAGTCCACTTCGGGTGGGAAAAAAACAACCCCGGCAGCAGCGATCGTTGCGCGCACGGATCGAGGCCTCTCACGCGTAAAAATAGCCGATCCGGGGGGGGGGAAAAAAGCTAGGGGGTCGAACAAGGATCATGCTTTCGCGCCACCGCTATGAGGAGGCTGAATTCTCTACGCTAGTGGAGGGGAGGTCCATGGGATCGAAAAGAGGAACGGAAGGTCGGCGGAAAAATGTGTCGTCCGAAGGCAACCTCGTCTCTTTTTTTGACCTCGGAAGAGAAAGCTTCTGGAAGCCATAAGGGAATGAAACTTTGAATCAGAGCTACGGTCGCGTCGAGTTAGTACAAAGTTCGCTCTATCGGTAGGGGGAAAAAAAGGTGTCAAAGGGAAAAGTTGGGTGCCGAATCGGAGCGGAGGCGGCATAAAAGAAAGTGGTCCATCTTTCCAAGGAACCTGGGTGTTTTCTATTATAAGAGGGGAAATCCGCTGAGGCTGATGCTTATCGTCTCATCAAAGGGGTCGGGATCCGAACTATGTAGGTTCGGGGAGGAAAAGATCAAAGCCGCTCAAAAAGCAGTGGGAGGCTAGGGGGAACCAGGATATCTCAAGGAGGATCGTAAACTTCATAGGTGGGTGGAAGCCCTGATACGGGGTCAGGAGACAAAAGGCAACTCTGAAGAAACAGCTAGACTCCAGAGTCCTTAAATCGGGGGGAAACGTCTAGAAAACATGTTTCCTTGATGGAGAAGCTGGTGTGCCCCATAGCTCAGATCAAGGGGGGGGATTGGAATTATTTACCCTAAACCCAGTGTCTACTCAAGCCAGGCGAGCGGGGAAAAAAAGAGCCAAAACTGGCAAGACTCTATCAGTCTAATTGGGGGGGAAGGATGGGGACCCGCGCAGGAGACTCAATCAAGTCGTATTCATGACTGTGCATATATGTAAGTATTATAGTCACTGGCTGGGGGGGAAAGGTAAGATGCCTTCTGAAAGCCTCTAGAGGGAAAAGGGGAAAAAAAAAGAGATCCAGTGGCCCAAAAAATTCTAGAAGCATGTCCAGCCCAATAGAATATCTCGAGGGGAAGAAGGGATGAACGAGCGATCGTATCATGGTCCGCAAATAGGATGCAGAAAGATCTGGAACCATGTTGGGAATCACAGCTTGACCCATCTCGCAAATCACATACCAAAATGGATTATTAAAAAGATAGAAGGGGGAATGTTATCTGCCCACCAGGGGGAAAAGCCCTTTATGACGGACAAAGATGGTTGCTTCATAAGATTGCGCGAGACATCGTTCATCAACTTCCGTCTCTTAGTAGGGGGCGACCTAGGAGGAAATCCGATGACCCGTTTGGACGGTCCAAAAAAAGAGGGAGCAAAAAATTTGCATACGTTACTATGCAGGTCACGCAAACACAGCAACGACTATCTCCCCGAAAAAGAAAAGAATCATGAAACGTACCAATAAGCTCGAGAATGGCTCCATCGGCAAAACAGAGGGAAAACAAGAGCGTACTCTGCGACACGGGGGGGCGCCGTGACTCTAGGAGGTATCAGACAAGCCCATGGTTCCGGAGAAAGGAACAACTCTGCTTAGATGAGTACGGGTCGAAGAGGTAGGAGAAAAAGGAGCGCCCGCACGCGAGTGTCTCTTGGTCTCTCGGGAAAAGGCGCGGGAGAGAATCTCTTTCTCTCGCGTTAAGGCGACTGGCTGAAAAGAGAGTGCAGGATGGCAAGGGTGATATCTCTTCTATAAGAGGTAGGGGGGGGGAGGAAAAAAGCCGCAAAAAGCAGGCGGAAAGAAGGGGGGAAACGTAAAAAAGAAAAAAAAGGTCAAGGTCAAAGGGATACTCGCCTTTCTCAAAAAAATAGCATCGTATGATCTGATCTAGGACAAAAAAAGGCGGAAGTGGGTCGTTAAAACGGGGCGGGATGCCCGGAAGCGCCGAGTAAGGTTAACTTAAACTCTTCTCGGGAGAGACTGGCTAGACTCAAGGGAGATACACGATAAAAAAAGTCACAGCAGGAAAGACATGACTACTTTCCTCCTGAAGCCGCATAACTTTATTAAAAAAAAAAAGCTAGCTTTAAAAACAAAGAAGGTTGAATTGCCCGGGGGAAGCGTTATTATAAGGAGTCCGACTAAGAAAGGATTCGAAATCATCGTGGATGGCGCAACATAGATCTATAGACGAAAGAGGGCGCAGAAAATGAGTCTGCTCGCGGTGACTTATCTGGGTACAGGAATCTTGGCCTCAGAAAAACCTTGGAAAGGGGTTCGAGAACATAGAACTGAAGCGCGAGTTGTCCCGGTGGTCGAATAACAGAAGAGGAAAGCAAAATTGACTGTGCGCGGACATAAAGGGCGAAAAGGAATAAATCAGGACATAACAAACACCGACAAGGAACTAAGAGGACAAAGTAAAAGTGCCTAAGAAGAAAGCTCGACCACGCGATGGCAAGGCTAGGCAAAGGAAAGGCAGCTGAGAACATCATCTGAGGGGAAGGAAGGAGGGCCTTCACCTGTGGGCAGCTCGGAAGCAGGCAAAGTATCCATGCGGCAGGCGGTCACGTATCGGAAGAGGAGGGGGCCGCGGCTCCAAGTACCGTTGCTCAAGCCGAAAGGGCGAGCGAGACGGGAGAAAGAAGGGGGCCTATGACGAAAGAAAAAACACTTGGGAGTAGGAAGTAGCTAGTCACCGAAAAGTAAAAGGGGGGGGAACCTATCACATTGAAAACTTTGATAGACATCCGGCCAAAAAAAAAGGCCCAAGCTAAGGTGGGCAGGATAGGCAGGAGTTACAGGTTCGACGCGTAATAAAGGATAGGCAAAGAATCAGGTCCCCTCGAGAACGGGGAAAACTCGATAGGAACCGAATACGCTATCGGGAAGCTAGGACCAACGGATTTGGCCTAGAGGACTCGAAAACAGGTTCAGACTCTCAAGGGCTGGAGATGGAGGGGAAAGGGAAAAAGACAGAGCCAACAGGGGATACTATAATAGAGAGTATCACAAGAGTGAGGGAAAAAAAAAAGAGAGGCACAGGGCCCAAAGAGAATAGTCCATTCATTTGGGTATTTCTGGAGAAGAATTCCCGACGTTCTTTCCCTTGGACGATATAAAAGGGCTGGAAGAAGAATGGATTCCAAGATGCCCTCCTTTTTAAGATTTAGAACTGGATCTTATAGAGAGGAGTAGGAATCCGTCTTCGCCGTTCCGACACAAAAAAAGTCAAAGGCCGAGTCTATCGAAAGGAGGCGAGAAGAAACGAACAATTTCACAAGTTGAGTCCGGAAAAAATACGTCAAACATGTAGATTTGACGGTGAAAAGGAGGGGGGTGAAAAAGTTAAAAATAGTTAAAGGGGAAGAGGGGAGGGGTGAAAGCTGGGGGAGATAAGGGAATCACTCTCACGGAGAAAGGGGGGCAAATCCCAGCATCTGAGGGACCGATGGCGAATCTCGCAAGAGCACGATTAGAATCTTTAATGGGCACGCTCATCAAGAAAGAGATAACTACTCCAATTAAGAAGGTACCGAACTCATCTCGAAGCATGAATAAGGGATCAAGACATGTGGAAGCAACCCTGAGACGGATCTGATTTTCTAGATGTGGGCGGGAATGGCATTAGCCTGCAAGACCGGACGTTTCTAATCTGGCTTCAGGGAGGTAAAAGTGCGGCACTTCAGGACGGAAGGTTGTATGATCATGGAGGGTTGTCACGGGTAACGAGGAAAACCCTCGCCTTGTATTGGAAAGGAGCGAAAAGACACGTTCGAGGGGAGAAGTGATTAGAAAAAAAAAACACAGATGGCTCCAAGTCTTGATCCGCGAAGGGAGGGAGGCGGTCAAAATGCTCCTTAGATCCTGATCGGGGGGGGGGGGTTCAAATTCTGCCAAAGAGAAACCTATCCTAGATAATGCGCGCAACGGAAAAAAGGGATATCATCATGGCCTTCTGAAGGAGAGTAAGGGGGTACGAAAAGTGCAACCAGACCTGTGGAGGGCGTGTTTTACGCGCGGCTCGAAGGAGCCCAAGAAGGCAAAGGGGCGATGGGGTGTCCGGAGCGATTTTAACGATCAAGACGTGCAGTCTCGGGAGCGACAGATTGCGAGAGAGAGGGAGAAAGCCGTTTGGGTCGAAAAAGCTCGCGACGGCACGTAACGCAACGTTCCCTCCAACGACCTGGGTGGTGGCTCAATCACCGGTGCGTGGAACTGGGAGAAATGAGAACAGGGAAAAAAACGGGTCGGATGAACAGAACCTAGGGGAGGTGGGGAGAATAGCCAACAGAAAGAGGGTGAGGGACGAGAATCGCCGCGAAGTGGCAAAGGAATCGAGTACCTGATTCCATCCCAGAAGAACTGCAGATGGGAAAAGAAGAGTGACCGAAGATCCGTCCGGCGAAATGAAGCTCTAAAAACGATGGGGTCCTGATGCCGGGCACTAATCGGGTTGATCCGACGCTTAAAGCGGTGCTAGACGAGGGTGGGGTCTGAGGGTCTGTAGTAACGAAAATGGCGAGGGCTCCGATCTAGCGGACCAAGAAAGCATCCCAGCGTAGGACTACGCGATAAGGAATGTGGGGCCGGCGTTGTTTGAAAATGGAGAAGCAGAGGTAGATCTGATGGTCAGGAGGGGGATAGCGGGTGGCGGAAGGGATCGTCGGTGAAAATATGGGAGCCCCAGCAAGTCCCTGTGACCCCCCGGCGAAGAATGCTAAAAGTTCGAAGGAAACGGTCGTAGGGTCAACTCCTGCAGATGTTAGCCAAGCGGCCTATCCAACTATAGGGGGGGGCGATTTATTAAACTGTTGCTGCCAAGGCGATCTGCCACGGAACCAAATAGGAGCGGCTTGGGCAGAAAATCGAGGGGATAGGGCACGGTTGACTAACGTTCCTTCACCCTCTATAAACAACACAAGTAAAAGATTTTAAGGGTGAGCTGTAGGCCAAGGACGATAATCTTTCTGCGAAGAAAACGGATTTGAAATAAAATGAATCTCTGAGATCAGATGGAAGATAGTCCTGATGGGGGACAGGCTCCGACTATTGCTATAGGGAGATAATGGAAAAGTGACGTAACGGTTCTATATTACAAAACGCAGGGGCGCAATTTCAAACCTTCTAGGTGGGGTCCTCCACCACAAGCTTCCAGAAAAAGCGCACTCTCACGTCGAAAAGAATCTGAAAGAGGATCAGAACAAATCGAAATCTCAACAAAACTCGGGTCCCAAAACAAAAGGAAACAGAAGGAGGGTCAGTCTGGAAAAGGGGAACTATGCGAATAATGGGTTTTTTATGAAAAAAAAAAAAAAAAAACGCAAGACAACATCGGGAGTCTATGACGACCCGATGGGTTGGGGATCACTCAGTAAGAAAAAAAAACACCGGGACAGCATCGGGGAGCTTTAAGAGCCGGCGGCAAGAAAGAGCGTGAGAGTCTCGGATATCTGGGTAGGGAGGGAGAGGCCGCAGATTCAGGGGTTTCTAACAGATCGCGAGAAGAAGTCGCGGACCGGGAAAAAGGACAACAAGGACGCGTCGTCGCGTTAGAGGAAAATAACCGCCCTAAGAAAGGTCACGAAGGCCCGTGCGAACGACTGTTTCGAAGAATCAGCCAGCGACCGCGAGATACAAAAAAACATGCGACTGGGGAAAGAAAAGGACACCTGGAATGGATTCGCGAGGGGAAAACCGGTCCCACACAGGAAATCGCCACGCGCACGATCGTTTCACCTCGCGAAGGGGTCGCGAGTCGAGGCTGCACGATAGACGACATCCAATCGCACGGGGCAGAGTGGAAGAAGCCCTACGTCGAGCGCTCGGAGACAATCTTTTATTGGCACAGGAAGGGTTCGTGAGGACGAATAGAGCCGACCCTTACGAGCCGAAAAGGGAATAGCGAAGAAGGAGCTGCAAAAAATCCGCGTCTTATCATCAAGTTTTGGAGAACTACTCAAAGAGTTCTGGACGAAGTACTTTTTGGCCCAAATCGAATAGGGCTCTTAGCAAGACTGCGTATCACTTGCATTAAACGGAAAACTCCGCTCTCGGGGGGACTGGCACTTCGTAATAGAAATAGGGGGCCTCTGTGCGAAAACCAGGTTGCCGGAAGTAGCGCACGGATATAAATACACAGAGAGGGATTGAAGCCCAAAAAGGAACCAACAATACATTACCTTCTAATAGATTTCTTATCCGGTGGACACCTCCCCTTCTGCTAAGGACGGAAAATCCCGCTTCGGGAAGAGCGTAGGAATGAAATTAATTGATTCCAGGACATAGAAAAGACGTCCTGACTGTGCATGAAGGGTCCGTTTGTTCACACTAGGGGGGAAAGCTGAGCCGTGGGATGCGTACGGGGCGGCAAATCGGATTCTAATTCAAGGGGGGGAATTAAGGACGAAAAATTCAGTGCACTCCTCGCGAAAGTCATGGCTTCCGGTTGGGGGAAGGGAATAATTTGGTCCAAGAGGGGAAAAATTCAACCCCCTGTGGGGAAGTTAGAGAAGAGGAGAAAAATTTGACCTCCCTTATTTCCCATTAAGAGGGCCCACTTTTCATTCCTCCCGGGAAACAATACTTTGGCAGGGAAGGGAAGGACACCTTCTTACGTGAGTCATTTCTTAAGGACCAGGGATCGTCGCATCTTAGGGTTCACTGGATCAGGAGCACATGGTCGGGTTTTCGCGAAGGCTCGAGTCCGAAGACGGGGGTCACATTCGTAAAGCTGAACCAAAGGAGGGGGGGAAGTATTGGGGCCTGTCCGTGGAGAAACGGGCCAGGTAAGAAAGAAAGAATGGAGTTAAAAAAAGAAAAAAAAAAGCATTGTCCTGGAAAAGAAAAACTGGGTGGCCCTGCTTCAGATCAAAAATCAACAAGGGGAGTATAGGGGAAAAAGCAGGGACCAAGCATGATATTCGGCCCATCTTGGGTATGGCAAGAGGGAAAAAAAACCGAATGTCCCGTGCTATACCCAAAGAGACCGCCTGTGAGGGACAAAGTTCTGAAAAAGTACAATTGTTTAAAGAGGGATCTATTCCTATCGTATATCAGTAGGCGTCAGCGAGCCCTGGATTCCAAGAGCAACTTTCACAGAAAGAGAGAACGCGGCTAAACTTCCCAAGGTGCGAAGAAAACGGCACAGTACGGCAAACATGTAGAAAAGAAAATTTTGGACACTTGATAGAAGGGGGGGTGTTCCCATAAGTGAATCAAAGAGGTGGCATCGTGGGATAGATGCAGCCCTCTCAAGGGGAGGGAAAAAAAAATGTGTAGTCGGTCCCCTATGGGCGCCATATGCAAAAAGGGGAATCAAAATGTCAAGGCCTGCGCCAAGTCGGGCTCTATCCTGAGGTAAGTGGACCTCAAATCAATCCCGAAAACGACAATGAAACCATGACTCAATAAGGAGCGCGTCCCAAATGAAGGACGGGCATCGGTCATGCAGAAAGGAGCCGGAGCGGATGTAGAGCTACGGCGAGTGGGAAGGATGCAGAGTCGGCGACGGGGGCGCTATGGTTAGGCAAACCTGCGACGCACATCTGAGGGCAGGGTGTCAACGGAGCGAAGGCTAATACCTCTGCCTGGGCCACGGCTTCTAATACCGCATTCGCACACGAGAGGTAAAGGAAAGGAAACAGTGGACAACAAATCTATCGTCAGCCAAATTTTCGTCTACTCTTGGAGGAGGATGTGACCAGGACCAAGGGGGCCGGTCGTCAATCGAGTCAACGAGAAAAGGAAAAAGGGGAGTTCTGAAACATCGATGAGGTCTTGACAAGGGGGGAAAAAAAAGCTCGATTTGGGCACTCACGAAAAAACGGTGCAGTCGTCGTACGGGGCCGAACGCGAAACAAAGGAATTGTACCAGCTCTGTGTTTTAAAAAAAAGAGCGCGCGAGGAGATCACAGCGAATGACAGATTGTCCGGAAGAGCCTCGGTAATCTCCGCAGGAATTTAGCCTCTAGGCGGCGTGATTTCGCGAAGAGACGAGGAGTGGTCAAACAAAACTGCTCTCTCTATAGGGGGGGATAAAAGACAAACGTGTGGTCGATTCCAACGCCGACGTGGGCGGTAGCAGCATCGACGAGGTGGAGAAAGGCGGGAAGGGAAAAATGTGGGAATTCCGGAGGAAAGAAGATTCGGATGTGGGTTCAGGATAAAATAGAAGGAAAAACGGAGGGGGCTCGGGGGGATGGAAGAAGGACCATCGCGGAAAAGGGCATAGGAGGACCATAATGCGAAGAATAAAAAGGGACTCTGAGAGGATATCTGTAGGATCAGAAGCCTGAATGAAGCGCGATTGAGAGAGAGTGTGAGATTAAAAGTAGAACGAACGGCAGTCATCGGAAGAACAGTGTTTTCTTTACTCAGTGAACTCATAACCCCTTTAGAAGGAAAAAGAGAGCGGACCCGGCGAAACGCGTAGCCGAAGGGCGAGTGGCTCGTTTGTTTGTAACGTGCGCGCAGATATAGAGATCGGAAAGGGCGACGTGTCCGTCGGGGGGAGGGAGGTGTCGGGAGGAGGATTGGACGGGGGCAAAGAGAGTCAAAACGGCTGCCTGCAAGGCACGAACCGGGAAGCAACGCCCGGGATTCTCAA
>Ga0179593_1256961_pt1 | contig 19091 bp, 17 predicted proteins | sample CZODoug2_1_08_16_FD_185931 | JGI IMG/M metagenome (GOLD analysis project Ga0179593, IMG submission 185931) | Vadose zone soil fungal communities from Angelo Coast Range Reserve, California, USA - CZODoug2_1_08_16fungal (PacBio error correction) | ecosystem: Environmental > Terrestrial > Soil >...
GGGGACTTAAGGCCGCTCAACGGGGTGGCGTAAAAAAAGATTTCCACTTGCGCGTTACGTCTAGGGACATGAATGCCTGGGAGATACCATAAGGCTACATTGGTCCGGAAAGGAGGGGGAAAGGAAGCACTTCGTCCTGAGACGTAGAGGGAAAAGGTCACTTGGGTGGGCTGAGACGGAGTTCCGTGCAAAAAAAAGAGGAAAAAGTTGGGTCTCGTGGGGAGGAGGGACTTCTCCGGGCTGGGGGGTGCATGTTCTCTTCATATCAACAGAAAATTTTGCGCCGAGTGGAGGGAGTGAGGCTGAGCTTTGTGGGGGAGAGGGTCGAAGGAAACTACTAAATGGGCAAAAGGAAGAAGCGGGAGGAGGTGAACGGGTTGGAAAGTCGAGAACGGAAAAAGAGGGATTTTTGTTTCGGAGGCGATGCCATCCGCCTTGCTAGGTCGACTGGGAGGGGGGAGCGTGTTGGCTTGCGTGCCTGGGAGATAATAAATTCTTCGAATCTGATCCGGACCGGGCTCAAAAACGGTGGCGCATGAAGTGCGCGACACATCCCGGGGACGATAGCGTGGGGGCCTCATCGAAGGGGGAGAAAAACAGCAGACCACCGCAAGTAGACATAAGATTATTCACACACCTGGGGAGAATCTGGGGGATTGAGGTCTGAGCGCGAGGGCTGACGATAACGAAAGGAAATGCGGACTTTTCAAGATCGTGGGGGAACCACTGAATCGCTTGACCAGGCTTACGCCTGAAGATCCCAGGGGATTTTGTCGTATTCAATGAAGACACTCTGGCGCGGGAGGACAGGTCTCAATTGGTAAGCCGAAATGTAGCCCAAGAACGCAGGTGCACGTGGTGGATCCGGTTGCAAAGGGAACTGCACAACGGGGGACGTTCACCCTGGGATGGGGTCAAAAATAGAAGAAAAAAAACCCTGGAAAGGGAGAAAACGAGATCCATGCTTTGGGGCTGGAAAAGCCTTACACCGAGAATCAGGATGGCGCTTTCAGCCCGGCACAGCGGGGGTAGTCTCCCCGGAACACGAAGATTAAGTGAGTCGAAGAAAACTCGAAGAGTTCGTGAACGGACCCGAGAGCAGGCAATCTTCTCTAGGTAAAAATCGAGAGGGGGCGGGCGGGACGCTTACTATCTCGGAATGTTCCCCACTCGTGAAAAGAGCCTAACTGACCTAAGAGAGCCCGACGGCCAGTTTCACTCTGGGAAAGCAAGGGAACTAAACAAATGATATGCTAAAATTTCACAGTTCCAATTGGGCGCGAGTATTAAGAAGTTTCATGCCAAACGAAGGCTGGGGGTAGGGAAAAACTAGGTGCTTTGCAAAGGAAGGACGGAATGGAAAAACACGCTGGACTTCGGAATTTTCGGGCCGACGAATCAGTCGCACTTAGATGGTCAATAAACCAGGATCATTATAACCGAGGAGAAAGGAGCTGGAAAGTTCACCATCGCTGGGTATGTCCTAGAAGAAAAACGAATCGTCAGGAAGAAAAGTCTAAAACACTAAGAGTGAAAGCGGGTTGAGTTCACTCCCAGAGGCAGCTATAATCGTTAGGGAAAAAAGCGGAAAGGGCTCTTTCTCGCTTTCAGAATGAAGAGGAAGGAGGGAGTTGGAAGAGGGTGGCAGTAGTCCGTCGAGAACGACAACCGCCGCCCTGGACTATATAGCGGGATGTTAGGGAAAAGTTTTCATCAAAGCAGGGGCATGGTCGTTTCATCTAATAGGCTCCTAGGGGCCATGGGGGATTGGACGAAGAAGATGGGCCGGCGTTCAGGCGGGAATTAGGTTGTCGCGCCGAAGAGATGTTGGGTCGAGAGCGCGGCGCGACAGACCGGGCGAGAAAGTAGGCTGGGGGGAGGCGGAAGAGTGGTCTTCGGGAAGACCCTCGTTTTGGCAGGCGAAGAGAACTCTCAGCCATCAATCATAGACTGGGGGAAGAATGGGCAACGGTCCCTTAGTCGAAGGCCCAGGGAAATAAAAAATGCCCGCGCCCGGGCAGGAGCAACTATCACAATCGAAGCAAAACAGGGACGACAGCGGTCTTGCCGCAAGGGGGATGGCTATTCAGAGTAAATTTTTTGTGGGAAACCGGCGGGGAGGAAGAGACACGCAACGAGAGGGACAGTCGAGTGGCATCCTTCCGAGCCCAACATGCCCAGGGCAAGGGGGTAGTAATGCTCAAAGATCAAAAGGTGACCAGGAAAAAGAGCTACTGTGGAACAGGAGATACATAGTTTTGCGAAAAGATGGGCCGGAAGTGAGGTACGTGTATCACGGGGGGAACGGCTGAATAGGAAGGAATTGCACTGGGATCAAGAAAAAAAAGGGGGTGAGTGGAGAGATATCTCCACACGAGAAGCCTTTTAAAGAACCAGGCGGTTGCACGTCAAAACGATCTGACTCTCAACCCTCTGGAATGCGAAAGGGAGAGCGATCATGAATACACCACGGAAAAAAGCTCGGAACGGTATCGACTTCACTGAATGTGAATCCCTTTGTGATCTCCACCCCGGGACCTGGAAGGAGCAAAGAGGTCGACGCGGCCTATCAAGGACCGGAAGAAATCCAGTGAGAACTCGACACAATCAGGCCGAAAATTCTCAAAAAAAAAAAAGAAGCCAACAAACAAAACTTATGCGAGGGGAAAAGAAAGAGGGGGGGGGGAATATTCGAATTGAAGTGTCGGGATCAAATGGAGCCAGGGAAACTGATAGCCACGTAGACGAGCTGGAAAGGAAAAGTTCCATGAACTAAAAGCTGATCCAAAGACACCATTTCTTTAAGCTGGACGGTCAGCAGGGGGGGAAAAAATACCGGGCTGAAAGTGAAGTGGCGCTTGTTTAACGAGACAAGGAGCATGCGCAGGTTGGGCATAGAAAATGAAACCGTCCTTTATCCCGGAGTCTCGTCGGAGGGGAGATGAATCAAAACCTATCCCCGTCTTGTCGCGATGCAACGAGACTTCAATTAAAAAAAGGCACCGGCTTAAACACAGAAAGAGGCCCCTGACAAGGGGGGCAAACCGGGGATCGGTCCATTCGATGGGGAGAACTTGTGCGGGCTCACTTCTATGATCGAGAATCGTTCAGAAAGGGAACAAATGGGCAACCATTGGCGGGATTCCGAGCCCAGACGTAAATTCTCTGCTGGCGTGGGCAAAAAACACCGAGACGCGAGAGAAAAGTTGAAAAAGAAATTCCGGCAAAAGAACTTCAACCGCGTGGGAGGAGTTGGATAGTCCCACGACTCGTGCCAAGTTGAAAGAAATGACATCGAGGAAATCGGGCTTCGACAGAGCCCTTTAAAATCTTAAACTGGCGGGGAGGAGACGAAGTCTCGGAAAAAAAAGGGGCCAAACGTTACAGAGAAGAAAAACAGAATCCGCTCAAATCGGACCCCGCTTCGAAGGGGCTTTTCTCTACGGAGGAAGTAAAACCTCCCAAGGAAGAACCACAGCTGAGAAAACTAATCGCCGCTACACGCGTCCATAAAGTCGGATCTTCTAAATGCCCCCCGCGCAAAAATATTAGTCCGAACAGACAAGATCCCTGCGTATGAAAAATGGACACATCGTGAGTTCAAACTAGTCAGGGGGATGGGGAGAATTCTTAGAAAACCGCAAAACGGGCAACTGGACTGAGTTCGGAGAAAGATCATCTGCAAGGAAAGTCGGGAGAGGTACGTGCCCGAATTGGGGAAAAGTGAACGGGGGGTGGAAAGTGGGTTTATAGTGTGAGGAAGAGTAGTTACTGAACAAAGGGGGTACTCCCAATCTGCAACAGGAAAGGAATATCGAAATTTTCTCCAAAGGTAATCCTAACTGGATGACCAGTATCAGGGGGGGGAGTCGGCGGGCCGACGAACACGGGGGATTAATGTCAAAGATCGGCTCAGGCGGAAAAGCCAATAGCCAACCTAAACATGGAAAGGAGGGGGACGCGTAATACAAGCGGAACCGGGGACTGTGAAGGTACAGGCCTACGGACAGGAGTTTAGTGGAAAAAGGGCGCCCTAAGAGGGCGACGGATGATCTGGACGTGGGTGAGGAGGGGCACGAAATACGAGAAAGTGTCCTCGTCAACAAAAATCGTACAGTAGAGCAAGGCAGGCGTTAAGACGGCCGAAAATCCAGAATTAAATCAAAGATAAAGAGGGGCTTCGGCGGCTCCCAGAGCGGACGCACGGGCCGCACGAAACCGAGAACTGAAGCTTCCCGTGAAACGGCTTTGCCAGCCCAAAGCAAAACTGGATCTCTCCATGAAGCCGGTTTCGAACCATGACGGGGTGACCAATCACTGCAAAAGGGTGGTTCCGCATTTGCCTCCAGGGGGCTCACAACGACTTAGAAATGGACCGGCTGATCACTGGGGCTACTACAACGTACTAACAGACGTAAAGTGGTCTGCGAGGCATTTAAGAACAACCAAATTTGGCGAAAGGAGCGGCTGGCAAAGCTGTATCAAGCCCGGTCAACTGGACGAAGTGACCAAGGGGGGGGGGGCTTGCGCAGAAGGAGCGCCCGGCTGAAGCTTCCTACGAGCTCAAAAACAAAACCGATCAGGGGTGAGAACTAAAGGGATCAGGTGTCCTGGGAAACTAACTGTTCGTGTCGCTTCAAGGGCTGGACAACAATCTAGCGCCCGCTGAGTAGAAGAATCCATTCGACAAAAGTTTGGGGCTAAGGTAGGCACGCGGAGAGCAGAGAAAAGAAGAACGGCAACCACGACCTCGCCGACGTAAAACCACAGGTGGCTGCAGACAAAGAATCTTTTTACTCGGAATAAAAAAAAGCAAACGAAATCCGACGGGCGTTGAAAAATGTTGGGCAGTCAGTAAATCTACCAAGATACATCAAAGAATTCCAAGGCCTGAAGCAGAGCAAGGTCGTTAGATAGATCGACAAGCAAAAAGAAGAAACCAGGAGCCGGACCCAAAAATACGGAAAAAGTTGGTGTAGTTCCAGCTGTTAACAGAAAGCGGATCACATGAGAGGAAGGACCGAAAGGGGGGTAGAGGAGATGCCTGCAACTGAGACACTTTTGTGCACCGGATGATGCTCAAAAAAAGGCGCAGCATTCATGCATAGTCAAACGGACGCTCAGCGTGGCCACTGTTTCATGTCCGAAATCTGGGCGCCGGAGTTAAGATCTCGAAATACAACAAAAAAGAAAGTAAAAAAGAAGATCTGAAGGAAGGGCCAAGATTTGGCGGACCAGGAAAGCTGGCATAAACTAGAAAAAAAAAGGTCATCGCTTGCATTCGCCGTTGGTAAGACAGGGATATGTTGAAGCAAACGTGCGGACTGGCAGCACTTCGACAGAAAGTCGCGGGAGCCCTTTGACTATTGGGGGGCTGATCGGCGGCAAGCCTAACAACGCCTGGACGAAAAAACAAAATGGGGGAATAGTTGGGAGTCGCGCCTGGATGTCTGGGGGGAATGGCGTGCTATAGGACCGAAATGTTCACGATTGAGCAGGTTAGGGAAGAGGATGTATCAAAAAAGATCGGATGACCAAAAACAGGTCAAAGCGCGGATGGAGATTTGCGGTTTTTTTTGTGTGCGAGCATTCAACAGCGGAGTCGCGGCGACTGCAAAAAAGGCCTGTGATTGAACGCGGGCGAGGTCGGTTGAACGTCGGGGGCCTGGCGAAGGCAGAGAATCGAACCGGCGGATGCGGCACGGAAATAGGGTAAAAAACGGGGTCGCAAGGAAGACCTCCAACGGGGGCAGGAAGGCTTTGGCAAAGAGGGAAAGCTACATAACAGGGACCGAAAGGAAAATGATAATAAGTCTTAAGCCAAACTCTATCGTGGTCTTTGATACTGAGGAGCGCTGAAAACCGGGCGAAGCTCATGGATGGCCGGGCAAGTCGTGGAGCCAACGCAGGATCAGCAGTTGAAAGCTGTCCGGAGAGGCAAGCTTCGGTGAGGAAAAAGGGCAAAGCACAAACTCGTTACGCTGTGGACGCAACCGTGTAGGGGGAAGAATGAGCGAAAAGGGAACAGCGTGGGGCCTTTGGAGGGCATCACGGAAAAAAGGCGGGAAAGATTGGGGGACACAACGGAATGATGAGGGGGACTCCCGGCGAGAAGAGCACTGACCAAAAGGACAATGCTTGGGGGGCTGGAAAAGGCGGTACCCGAAATAAGGACGGGTAGGAGCTGTTGCGGCCAGCTCAAGGCGCTTGTGGAGATCAGAGCAGAGAGAATGGATTGTCAGGAACTCGGGTACTTCGAAAGCGAAACGAGAACGCCTGGCGAGAAAAATGTACGATCGGGACTTTGCAGTCGTGTGAAGAAGACGTCTAAGGAGAGGGTGGGGAACGAGGGGGCTCACGACCCGACCGGGGACCAAAACATACGCTGGCCTCGTCGTTAAAAAAGAACAAGGGGGGAATAACGAAACAAAGGGGTATGTAAGGGCGGACCAACGTACCACGGGTCACACCCAGCGATGGAAAAAAAAAAAAAAAGTTTTTTACGGGCTAGGACGTTCAAACAGAGGGACAGGAGTGGGGAGAGAACAATATTGGGCGGGTCCGACCGGAATGAAGCAACACGCTGGGAGATAAAAAGGGGCAGGGGGGGGGGGGAGACGACACCCTGTGTCATCCAGAAAGGGGCGAGAAAAATTCGGGGGGAGACGTGGGAAATCGGTTCAAATTGGGGGGGGGCAGTAACCGCTTGGGGAAGGACTAACTTAAATTCAATCACTCGCCGCTGAACGATCCGATTTCCAAGAGTAAAGGGACGATAGCAGCTATGGGATGAGATTAAAGCAGGAGGGAGTCTAGCGAAAAAGGGATTCAATCGAGCGGTTGTCCTTGTGGGGCCTATTCGTCGGTTAGAAACGCGCAGGATGACTAGAAATAGAAGGGTTTGAAGGAGCAAAAAAAAAACGGGGAGTTCAGGTCCTATGTCGCGGGGAGAAGGAGGAGGCTATTGAGCGGGGGGCGGGGGGCGGAGGGGTGGAGACAAAGGAGAGCGGATGTGGAGGGGGTTGAGGCGATAGAGCCGAACAGGGGGAACCGAGAGACGCGAGAGGGAGAGGTGCATGTGAAAAAACCTTCGTTTTGGTGTGGAGCGAAAAGGAACCATCGGACTCCATCAGCATGTGCATAGGTGCGTAAACGGGGCATCAAGAACCGATGGCAACGAGGGAGAAGCCGCGAACCTGCAAAAGAGCCGAAAGCAACCATATATCCAAAGAAGAAGGGGAGAGAGCAGGAAATTGATAAGGGGGGAGGGGGGGAGTCCTACAACAGGCTGGCATCGCCCGCCAAGACGGAAGATGGAAAGCGATTGGCAACCCCCATCTCCCACAAGACTGTCAACACTTATGCAATGTCAGATCAGGGTAAGGAGGCAAAGGGAGACTACACCGGAAAGCGGCGACCCAGAGTTTGACTTAAAAGGTGGGCTCTCGGTGAGACGCTGGGAGCTGCATAAGTGCCACATAAGAGAGGCTCAAAAGACCGGTTTATGTGGAGGATCATCTCAAATACAACGAAGAAGTACTGCCAAGGAAAATGTGCAACGACGAACCCTTGAGACATGCAAATTCAACCAGGCGGGCATTCACTCGCAGATAAAAAAATGAATACAAAAAATAGGCACTTCATGGTGGGGGATGGAAAGGTATCACCCGAAATGGCAGGTCACGCAACTGGGGTGAAGTATCAGCAAAAGTAAAGGGGAAAGAATTCCTAAACCGTCGCCAGGGAAATACGGCAGAGAATTGATAAGTCGGAAAGCGTGCGCATATCCACGAAAGCGCGATCAGCCACAAGGAGGAGGAGGGGGTGGAATATGAGAGAGGGGAGGCAGGAAAGCAAGGGGCATCGGCCAGTGGGGCAGGATAGGCACGCGGACGAGCTGGGAAGGGGAATTCGATGAAAGAACCGGCGTCCTTGCAAACAGCTGAAAATCAAGGGCGCATCAGAGAAAGGCAAGCCTGAACCGTACGGCTGGATTCCTGGAGGCCGGAACGTCGCAGGGCAAGCCGGTTGGGAAAAAAAGGGAGTCAGTTGGCACGTAAGGAAAACCGGGGGCTGGAATTCAAAGATCAGGAGGATGAATAGCCACCGGATTACGAGGATGGCCAAACTGATTGAACTTGCGTTCACGGAAGCACTGTACGCGTAAAGATAAACAGCAGAGTCGGCCAGCTTGAGGGGGAAATCGGGATCGCGCGTGTAAGTAAGTACCGGAACACACACGGGGTGAAGGCACTTAAGGGAGCGAGAGGGGCAGAACGCGGGGCCCTGTGCCGGTGAGAGGACAGCATAAACCGTCTCCACTCCCTGGCTAGCGGGTCGGGGATACGAAGCCGCGTGGGGCCAAAATTGAGTGAGAGACCAGTTCCTTCGCCTTTCCGTCAGGGAAAGAGAACTTCAAGGATGGGGGCTTAGATGTGATGACGTGATAATGGGGCAGTCGCGGGGGTCGATCGGAACAGAGGCTGGCAAAGCAGGGCAGAGCTGGCCGTTCTAAGCAACCTGAACGGTGAGGATGACGAGGCACGGTCGGACTAGCACGGGGGCCTTTAAGCAAGACGATCAAGGGCGTGGCGCTCGAAAAGAGCGGGGTTCGGGTCACTGGGGGGGGGCGTGGCTAGCGGGACCTCAACGCTAAAAAAAAAGAAGTTCATCTAACGACGCACTCAATCGTACTCGAAGCGGCAGGCTCAGTCCTGAGAGCCATGGCCCAAGGACGAACAAGGAGGCCAGAAGAAAACAGAGAAAAAGGAAGTATGACAAGAAAAGGCGTATTGCATAGTAAGGAGGCGGGATTCATCAGACAAAAAAGACGGCCGCACTAGAGGGGCAACGAGTCATGACCGCGCGAGAAAGCAAAAAATCCGGGGAGGATCGAATCATTATGCGTGGGGGAAGATGTTATGAAACGTTAACTCGAGGGGAAGAGGTGGGTTGTGTGAGAGCGATTCAAGTGCTTCCAGGTACTCGAAGGAAAAAGAAAGAAAAAGGGAATGCGGAAATTTGACGAAGGTCGGAGCAGGAAACTGGGAAACTCATAGAGCGCCGCGTCGGCGAACCGAATACAGGATAAAGGAGGAGCGCTCGGCGGGGAAAAAAGTGACAATAAGCCTGGCGAACCATAACCGCTGTAACGTGAACGGGGACGGAAAGAAAGACACGGCTGAAGTTGGGAGGGTCACCTCCATTGTTGGTGGGGGGGTGTTTTAGGGGGGGAGTATTCGATTCCCAACTGGAGCTTAGGGTAGGGGGAGGGTCTCGGGGCCGTGAGGTTCAGTGTCACCTAGGATTTAGAAGAGGGAGAGGACGGGGCCAGCTCAGGGATAGGAAACCTTGAATCAATGGCAGTGAGCAGGCGTTCCCGAATTGGAGTGTAAAATGCGGACAAGCCAATAAACTGATTGCGCTGGCAGCTACAGCGCGGGGTTCGCAAAGGGCCGCAAAGACCGTAATCTGCTGAATGTGCGCGGGGAAAACTCCATCACAGAAATGCATTGGAGGAAAGAAATGAGGCTCCTGTGAGGCGGACAATCTCAATTTTGTGATACATTTGGGGTTAGGGGTAAAAGGGTGGTTAGGTTAAAAAACTCGCAAATGGCAGGAAAAGGCAAGTCAACAAGACTTTTGGAGAAAGGTGAGAGAGCCGTCCGCAGCGGATTCTGAGGGCTGAAAACGTGCATTTGAAAGAACGAACCAACGGGGGGGGGCCTAGAAGCTAAGAGGAGGGCAGCAGGAAGGCAAAGGGCGGCAAAATAGACGAGGAAGGACAGTGGCAACAAGTGGTTTGCGGCCTTGAAAAGCCTCCTCGCTTACAAACTCAAAAGAGTGTCAATCCTCGGTAGAAAAAACAGGGAGGGAATATTCGTGCGGGGGACCATGGTCATTGAACTTCAGGCTGAAAACGAGAAGCGCCCTCTGAGGTGCGATCTTCAAAAAAGGGAAAACAAACGGGGTTAGGTCTCTGTGGAAGGCATCAGTGGTTCAGGGAATCAAAGATCACCGGGCAGTCTAAGAGAACAGAGAGGCCTCGCGGTCAAAGCCACAGTAGGGGATTGCAGCGCTTGCAATCAGATGGCTTGAGACGAAGAAAAAATCGCAAAGCTCTAGCTGGTGCGTTTGGCAAGGAGGGAGGGGCATCTAGAGAAAAAGCACTGAAAGGCCGCACGCCAGCAATACTCAAAAAGGGGTAGGAGTAGAATCGATGTAAACCCAGAATCTCAGGAAGGCCTGAAACTAAACAGAGAAAAAAAAAAAAAATTGGGGAGCTGCGTATCAGGGAAGCCCATAGAGACTTTTCCATTTACCAGGGGAGACTGTGGGGTTATAGGGACGGTCCTTAAGTGTCTTCACTTTCAGCATGGGGGGGGCAGGCCGGGTCACTCAAACTTACGCAAATGTCTCCAGCCATAGTGAAGCGCCGTCAACTAGGGAAAAGGAAAATAGGTGAGTAACTCAGAAACAACAAGCTAGTATTAAATAATAGGGGAGAGGAATGGACTAAAACGAAAAGTTGGCGAAGAAAAAGAAAAAAAGCTTGTCATCAAGGCTTGGCGCAAGGACTGTTACTAGATGGCAATGACATGCCAGTTGGTGAAAAGATGTTGGGTGATCAGTGTTTTGATGAAAAAGGGGGGCTGAAGGGGAAGCAGTATCAAAGGTCAGGCTCAGAAGGCTGGACAGGGAAAGGTGTGGTAAGGTGCTGAAAGGAGACCTGCCACCAGCGGACTAACAAAAGGTGGTAAACTAGGGGGGGTATGGGGAATGGGAAAAACTCATTAAGTCGGGGTATTTTCGATGCTAGCTACCTGGGCCTTTGCGGTGCTGGGTGAGGCTTGAATCTTATTTGGATCTATCGATTTACTACTCAATTGGTGGAAGCGGGGAGATTTCGCGGGGAAAAAGGTTTGCAGTGAGGGTCCCAAGGGCTTATTTTGTCAGGTGGGCGCTATGACGGAAAGAATGGGAGGAAAGGCGGCAGAGGTCAGGCGGTTGCGGTTCCTTTCTTCTCGACGAAGAGGGGGGAAGTGGGGGAGAGGCGCCGGACGCGGAGTCAAAAAACGGTGTAGGCCATGAGTGATCGAAATCCTAAGGATTTTTCAGAATAGGGGGGGGGGAAATGCGTAAGTCGACAGAAGCATGCCAGGGGACCAAAAAAGGAGAAACATAATAGTCGGACGGGGAAACGGTGAAAGAGGGGGGTGATTTGAGGGAGAGACGCAGAAGGAGTTTCCCGCGCGAGCTCCTTTATTCGCGTGGGGGCGAAACTCGGGGAGGGGTAAGCAAAAACGGGGATCGACAAAAAGCAGGGTTCGCGCACTGAAGTGCAAACGTGTGCACAAAAAGACAAAAAAAAAGAGTTTTCAATGGCCCCGCGAAGAAAAAAAAGTGAACGCTGTAGGACGGGCCGTTGTGTAGGCTACATTGAGAACGTCCAATGGGCGGCAGGTGGTGACGCCTTGAACAAATCAGCCGCACGGGGCGTTGGGGAAAAAAGGGTTTTTGGGTAAAAACCATGAGGGTCTCTTCCTAACGGTAATAAGGAACGATAGAATAATGGATGGGAAAATGGAAACCTAGGACTTCACCGGTACATCAAAATGACTTGAAATCTTGTTTGAGGCAACGAATGGATCCGTCTTTTGAAAATTCATGCGTATTACATTCTTGTCTGATCACTCGATTCTTTGACTTCGGCGGCATAACTGCAGAATCAGGAATCTATAGGGAATCGTCGGTATTCTGGCGTCCTTTTGAAGAGGAGGACTCAAGTCGTAATAAAGAAAGGGCGCGTGCCGCATATGCCTCACGGGGAGACCGCCGTAGACCCACGGCTGTCCGATTCACGTTGAGTAAAATACGAAGCGTAGGTGGATGAAAGTCACAGTTTCCGGGAAACTTTTTCAGAAAGGCTGCAAAGCCCTTCGGGAAGTATAGGGACTGGAGGGGGGGAGTGGGGGGGAGGGGCGAGAGTCGAGATGTGGGGAGAGGGGTGGGGGTCAGGGGGGGTTGAGAGACGGGAAACACCGCGAGTATGCACGGCAGGTCACAGGTTCATGGGGTTTGTGGGCCAGCTATTGTGGTGCCGAACGAAAAAGGAATAAACTGGCCAAGCCGCTGGGGGGAAGAAGTGCAGGCTTTGGGATTCACGCCGAAATCAGAGGCCTATTGAGGCAACCATCAGGAGCAATAGAACTGTCTGAGAAAATCTAGGGAAAGTTCGCATCTGCGTGCTTGGAGGGAGAGTACCCGGGACAGTTCGCAACGGAATAGAACGTCCTCCTAGTAAAAAAAAAAAAAAAGGAAAGTTCAAGGGACTAAGTATGAAAGCGGGGGGGAAAGTTTCGCTCAGCTCGCACTTAAGATATACTGCTATTCTATGACCAGCAGATGCGAGGGGATCTCTTCGTGGCAAAAAAGGGGCCAGCGACGCGAGTTGTTGTACTCTTTAGTGGGCCGGGTCTTACGGGTCGAGAATTAACAGCGCGGTCTTAACTTCCGGGGGGAAGGTTGGGGGGGGGAAAAAACAATTGAGTGCATAAAGAATTTATAGACAGTGAAGAGAGGTCTCTGTGGTAATTGGGGGGGGATGAACTAAGGACTTCTGCTCTGGCGTGTAGGGGTGGGTGGGGGGTCTGGCGGTATGTATTTGTACTCTCCAGGATATTTCTGGGAGGGAAGTCTATATGGCCGAACGCGGAAGCGGAGCGAGCCTGAAGCATGGGGTGGGTATTCTTTGGGCTTGAGCGGGAATACTCCTTACCTTGGGGGGGGTGGACGACAGGCCGAGAGCAACGGCCCTACCAGATCAATTGGAGTTCGTTTCTTATGAGGCTCTGGAGTCGAGGGGACCGGCTATGCAAACGATCGTCCCCTCACTTTCAAGGGAAAAAAGGGGAGAAAATCGCATCGAATCGAAGCATTGTCGTACGTCGAGGGATTAGAAAAGACTTAAAAAAAAAATGGCTCTTCATAAAATTGGTAAAACGAGGAGGAGATAAAAAAGAAGCAACCCGGTAAAAGCAACATGCCAGGCGGATGTAAGGTAAGCCTCGCAAACGAAAAAAAGTAAAGATGAGGGGAGTTCTCAAAGGAAAAGATTTCGTCATCAATGTTGAGCAGACTATCATGGAAAGAGCGTGCCACGTCAATGGGGAGTGTCCGAAGTAGGGTGGCTTTATCGCAAGTGAAAAAAGGAAAGGGCGGCAGAGACGGGGCAAAAGACCTGGGTGGTCCGGTGGCGAAAATGAAGCGACGAGCAGAAGCCACAGAGGTCAGCAACAAAAAACAAATCGAAAAAATCTCAGGATCTGGCACCTCGGAGGCTAACAACGGATGACAGTCAGGTGAGGAAAGGGGAGAAAAAGGAATCAAAGGAAACGCACGGTAAGCTTTCGGGGAGTAAATCGGAAGCTGCTGGGACGTGGAAAGTTTCACGCCTCTTGTTAAAAAAGTATCAGCAGTGAAGCGGAATTCCTCAAACTCGGTCGACGGAGAGAAGCACCACACGGAATCGGCATGGGGGATCCTCACAAATCATTCGCGCTCAAGATCCAAACTAAACTGAAAAACACCACGTTGGACAGACATTGGGGGGGGTAAATGCGAAGGGAAGAGAGTGAGAAGGGCAGAAGAAAGCAATGACGAGGCGTAGGGGGTGTGGGGGGGGGTGGGGAGGAGAAGTGGGGGGAGGGGTGAAGGGTGGTAAAGTGCGCGGGAGAGGAGGAACATAAAGGGGGTTGGCAGGGAAAAGGTAGAAGGGGAGGGTGGTGGAAGGAAAGGGAGAAGCGGGATAGAGGGGGGGTGGGCGGGCAATGAAAGGCGGGTGTAAGTGTGGGGAGGCTGTAATGTAAGAGTGGGGGAGGGGGAGTGAGGTGGAAGGGAGGCAGTGGGTGAGGGGGTAGGGGAGGAGAAAGAAACAGAGAGGGGGGAGAGGAAGGTGGCTACGTAAATAGAGCAAAGATAGGGGGTCGGAGTAAAACAGGGGATAGAAAAGGGGGAGAATCGAGGGTGTGATGATCGCGATCGTGGGGTGAGGGGAATTGGGGAGCTAGTGTCAGGGTGTGGAGATGGGAGGGAGTATATCCAGGAGGAAAGTAAATGTTACAGAAAAGATAATGATGTGAAGAAAGTCAAAGTGCGGTAGACGTAAGGCCAGGGGTAGGGGGGAGGGGGAGCAGGGAGGGGATTTGGGGAGGGTGAGGAATGAGGAAATGGGAAGATGGAGAGTGTAAAGTCGTGTGAATGTGGGATGGGAAGGAGGAGTTGGGGGGGGGCTGCGGTAGGAGTGAGATCAGAGGAAAAGAGAATAAAGGGGAGGAATGGAGAGGAGGGTGAGCAGGGAAGGGGGGTAGTCGAAGGTGGAGCAGATTGATCGGGGAAACGAGAATGAAGTGTTGAGAAGCAGTAAAGAAGGATGGGGTAATGGGCGGGAGGAGGGCAACGGTGAAGCTGACAAATTGCAGTTCTATACGTTAGAGGGGGCATGGGGGAGTGTATTGGTAAAGGAGGAAGGGGCGGTGTGAGGGTGGAGGGTCGGGAGGTGGTGGGGTAATGTATAGTGTAAGGAGATATAGGGATGGAGAGAAGGGGGGGTTGAGGAGGTCTGGAAAGGGTGGTGCGGGGAGGCTGGATAGGCTGGAGGTGATAGGGGGAGGGAGGAGAGGCGGAGAGTCGGATAGGCAGCGGGACACGAAGTGGGTGCAAAACCCTTTAGGCAGGTCCCCTGAATGTGAGCATTGCGACGAAGTCTTTGGGGAGGGAATCCCTTTCTTGCATTGCTTAAGGGATCGTGAAGATATCACGGAGCTTGAAGTCGATGAACCTCGCGCACTACGTTTAGAAGGCACAAAGGGTGACTTTCTCGGGCCCTGGCAGGTCTATCCCGGCCCGCGACGGCTGAAAAAAAAGGGGAAGAGGGCTTTTCATGATCGCGACTAACGTCGCAGGGCATGCGCCAGTTTGAGGAAGGAAGTACAGGTTGCGTGGTAAAAAACGGGGATGATGCAACGAGATCGCGTGTAGATGATCTCCATCCGGGATAAAACAGGCGGTATGGCGCGGATGCGAAGCGGCCTCTTAAGCAGGAGGAAACGGGTTTCTAACAAAGAGCACGTCGGGCAGAGATCAAAAACGGGAGTCGCTGGGGAAAGGTATTATCAGCAAGTTGGAAAAAAAAAGGAACAATGATCGAGAATATCATACCGTGTACAAAGGGGGCAAGGGGTTGGCGAGGATTCAATGCCCCCTCCGCCGGGTCCTATAAAAAGCGGCGGTAATAAAGCCGGACCACAATTCATGGGCGGTATACCAAAGGAATTGCCTACGGCAACAGACGTCACCATTGGGGGGGATCGGAGGGGGAGTAGGCTCGTTCAGAGGGGAGATACGGAAAACGAGGTGAAAAATTGTTCCAGGATACGGGCCCGTTCTACGCCAAAATGAGAAAAGGGTGGGGAGAGCGCTCGGGTAACAGCGCACAAAACTATCGGGAATAAAAAAACAATCGAGAAAGAAACCCTTCGCCGCGCATAGAAAAACAACGGGGCAAGTTGGGGTTCCTGAAGCGCTAGAAAAACAAAACAGCGCGCAATCCGCATCTAAAACGAGGCGACAACTCAACTCCGCAAAGGCATGCCTTCAAAATCCGTCAGCTCGCAAGCAACCTCCGAAAAAGGGAAAGGAACGACGATGAATCCCTTGCTGGGGTAAAAACTGCACTTAATCGGGGGATCGAAGCAGCGCGTCTTCGAATTCGCCCGACTACTGAACACTAAAAGTTAGCAACAATCCGCCGTCGATGAAATGACAACGGAATAAAGAATACACATCCTGGCGGAATTCGAATGGAGTAAAAGGTCTGTCCTGGGATGAAAAGTTAATAATTCGGGAGGGGTTAGAAGTAGGAGACGTGGAAAAAGTGGGCTGCCCCGTAGGTCAGGGCAAACAAAAAGAGGAATTCTGCGAAATTTGGTCTGAAAAAAAAGTCTCCGGGATGACCAGGGAAAGTTCTCCTGAAGACAGAAGAGACAGGGAGTGGGTTCATCGCTAGGAGGGAAATGAGCAATATCCGGAACCTAAACAGGTACTCGTGAGCTTCACTCGCGGGAACGCGGGGTGATTTAAAGGGGGGGGGGAAAGGGGGAGACCTACATACATTCTTTTTCGTTAGTCCTGGCTCACGGATGAAAGAGGGGCGGGGGGCTACGGTAGGCTCGGCGTGCTGAGTGGGGCAAAAAAAAGCGGGGATTAACGGACTTACTTCAACGCGAAAAGGAAGCGAGTGAAATTATGAGCAGATGGGATCTAGCGGGGGGCCGACGGGGGAGAACGAATCTATGGTCGAAAACAATCCAGACTGAGGGTTCGGGTCGTAAACCATAGTGGTGCTCCTGTCGAAACATTCTACGTCCAGGGGGGGGGGTGGGGGGGGGGGGGGGGGGGGGGGGGGGTGGGGGGGGGTGGGTTGTGGGGGGGGGGGGGGGGTGGTTGTTTGGTGTGATTTGTGTGGTTTTGGGGTGTGTTTTTAGGTGGAGGTTTGGCGGGTTGTGTGGGTTGGGGTTGTGTGGCCTTCTTCCGCAGGAAGAAAAGTTTAAACCACCAAAGCATTCGGAGTCGTTCTCCATGCAAGGTGATGCGGACAACATTCGGTGTGACACAAGACGGCAACGCAGTTGGACAATTTAATGGGGACTCCAAAGGGCGTCCCACGGCACTCAAGAAAGTTCTGGTCTTCAATGTAGCAGACCGAAGGCAACGCGCCGGCCATAAGGAGTAAAGACTGGATCAGAAAATGGGAAGCACGAAGCAAACATTAGGGGGGGGAATAATTGCGGGAGCGCTGGTAAAGGGATCTGGCTTCGGGGGCCGCAGACGGGAGCATGGGGGGCCACTTGCGCCAGCATGAAAAAGGGGGAGCCGGAGTGATCTCGGCGCCGCGCTCATCAAGAAAAACACGCGGTTTGTCCAATTCGGGAACATCAAAGGTCTGTGGGCGGCATGTTCTGGCGACTGAAACGGCGGGGCACCCAACGAGCCAACCGGAGGAGGGTAACGACTAACCATGCGAACCCGGGGGGGGAATCACTCAGGGCGGGCGCGCAGAAAGCGGTCCGAAAAAATAGAGCAGTCGGGGGAACAGGGATTCTCGACGCGACCTCGGCACCAGAGGGGAAAGATCAACATGGTTCTGATGGCATCGCCAAAAGGAAAAAAAAAAAAGACGGTTGGGAGAGAAAGAAAAACGTGGCACAGGCTGTAAAAAAGGGGTTGCAGGGGCGGACGGGGCAAATAAAAAATATCAAAATTCAGCTTTCAACATGACACGTCCCGGAAAAGAAACGCAAAAAAAAGGGGAGGTAAAAAAAGCGGCCAATGGGCAAGATCCAGGAGGTCAATCACAATATAGCCCAATACGAGAACGATTTGTATTCCAGGCGGGTGAACAGGAAGCGAGAAAAAACACTGAATAACTTGAAAGCGGAACTGGCGAGAAACTGAGAAAGGAAAGTTCCTAACGGTGGTGCGCGGAAACAAGCACACAAAAAAGCTACAATGGCAATGGCAGGACCATCGGTCAAGGGGAACAACGAAAAATGGACCAAGCTTGTTCGAAGGCCAATCGTGTGCGACCGGTACTTAGAGCGGAAGAGAAAAAAAACACACTTAGGGAGGAAAAGAAGGAAATGGCCGTCGCAAAACAAAGGGGGAGGACAGGAAAACAGGCGTTGCCTCAGTCTGCGGGCTAGGCGGAACTATTTCATGTTCAGTCCAGTTGTAGAGACACATGTGGGAGGGATAAGGTTCGGAGGAAAAACAGGTCGGAGCGGGCAGAACTCAAGGCCTCGCGACCCGTCGGGTCTAGGGCCACTTGTATCTATTGGGGGAACTGAGAGGGTTCGCAAACAGCCACGACACCAAATTGGGAAAACTCAGGAGGGTTATGCTTGGAAGACTCCGTGATCATGTGGCATTGGCATCTAGCGAAAAGAATGGTTTCGAGAAGTGGCGGGTCGAGGATAAGAGAAATTTGGAGATATGTCGAAGGTTACCGAAGCACAGTGTCAAGCGAATCCGGAGGGGGCGCTTGTGGGCGGGGGTTCTTCGCAAAGCACGCAAAATCGGGTGTGAGGCGGCGATGTCGCACAAAACAACAAACGCAAGGCAAAAAAGGTGACAGGGGGACGGGCTTCGGTTGTCAGGGCCGGGGGGTGGCGATAAACGCTCAAAATGCGAGAGACTGATGCGCTTGCGGGGGGAAGGGGGGGCAACGGGGGTAGGAAGGAGTGGTCTACCCCTAAAAGCTGGTGGGCATAGGGGGGAGGGTTGAACAAGGAATACGACAGACCGGCCGAACATTAGGTTAATTAGTTATGGCGAATCGGCAAAACGGCGCTGAGTGATTCTGAGAACGGGAGGGAGTAAGTCTTTCTCTCTGGATGCGCAGGGTGGTAAAAGGCGTTAAGTGGACAGCGGCAAACCGTGGGACAGCATTGAAAAAAGAGCTTCGAAGAAGGGGCCAATGTTGGTAGGGGTATTTGAGAAAAAACGTCATCAAAAATCGGGGGCTGAGGGTAGCTGGTCAGGTGTAGTAGTCCATTAACCGAAAAAGTCCAATTGAACGAAATAGGGGTAATCTCTTTTTTGGGAAGAAGCGAACAAGGAGGGAACAGGGAAAGGGTCAAACCGATATAGGCGAGAATAAAAATGGGTAAAGTAGACTATCGAAAACTGCGTAATTTCTTGTGGCTTGAAAGCCCTGCCACAGGAAAGAGGACAGTAGAGTAGGGCGTCGCCGGAGAACTTGTAGGAGGAATGGAGGGAACGCTTGTAGAGATTGATTTTCAACGAAAAGGAGGAAAGAGGAGGACGGGGGAATCGCGGTTAATCGGAGCTAATTGAAAAAATCGAGGCAGGTCGTCGTTGGGAAAGAAAACGACCAAAGATGGGCGGTCGGAGACGCATAGAACCGGACGAGGCCTAAGAGCCACCGAAGCGGTCCCTCAAGGAAGGAAAGGAATAACGAAACAAAATGTGCTACCAACAAGTTTCAAAGGGGGGAAAAGCCCGTGGGGAGA
>Ga0179593_1562632_pt1 | contig 19088 bp, 10 predicted proteins | sample CZODoug2_1_08_16_FD_185931 | JGI IMG/M metagenome (GOLD analysis project Ga0179593, IMG submission 185931) | Vadose zone soil fungal communities from Angelo Coast Range Reserve, California, USA - CZODoug2_1_08_16fungal (PacBio error correction) | ecosystem: Environmental > Terrestrial > Soil >...
AAAGGGGGGGGAATTGGGACAAGGTATGTCTGCCTGGAACGAATAAGCGAGGGCCTGGAGGCCGGCCTCCGTGAAAGATCTCTCAAGTCGGAACAGGTAAGCTCGTACCCGTTTCACCCTAATCGAGAGGACGTAGCCGTAAAAAAGAGGATAGTCGCTAGAAGTGCATCAAATGGCTGGAAAAAAAAAGCTGAGCAAGCGGTAACTCGAACAAGCGCGAAAGGCTACTGAAACAAGAGAGGACGGCGGCATCGGATAAAAGTCATGCACCTAGAAACAGAGAATCGGGGGGAGGAGAAAACCCAATTGCACCGAGGAGAGAAAGTTGGCGAGGGGGGAGTGTTCTCTCACTTCGAAAAACTTCGAAAAAGAAGGGGAGCCAGCGCCTCCAGACTAGGACGAAGAACGGAAGGAATCATCCGGCAATCTGGGAGAAAAATTTTCCGCGGGACCGTATAAGGAGGGGGGGGTTCTCGATGTCTTAAACGGGGATTATCCAGAGCAAAAAGAGGAGGGGGGCAGATATAGGGAGTTGGGGATGACGCGTTAAGGAAAACTGAAGCAGGACCGCTATTTACCAAGAAGGGAAAGTCCGGTCTTCACTAAAACCGCCGGGGGACTTGCGGCCAGGCAGAGACAGATCAACCTCGGTAAGAGATCAAGGAAAAGGAGAGACGCGCGAGGAGGTACAGTGAGGCTCTCACAAAAACTGAGGGAGGGGGGAAAACTGGTCAGGCCTTAAACCTGACGGAAGGTCCGTAAAGGGTACCAAGGGACTCAGACACACTGCCTACATCTACAAGGGGGAGGCTTCTGGGGGGGAACCTGAATCGTGGGCTAACCCCTTCAAGATTGCATTCGAAGGACCAAGAGGAGAAACCTACTAAAGGAAACAAAGATGACTCCACATGACAAAAAGAGTCTCTGCCAGCTGATCCTACCCCTTACAACGAAACTTGAAGATAGAGAACCTTACGTGCGCTGGTGAGAGCGAAGCGAATCAAAAATGATGCCCTGACAGGGCCTTTAAAGAAGCGACTGGAAGGGCGAACGGGAAAATGTCAAAAAAGAAACAGCTGAACTCTAAATACGGAAAAGGGCCGTCCGGTGAGGGGGCCAAGAGGTGTTTCAAGCAGAAGAACTCTCGGTCATGGCCCTGGAAAAAGAACCTCGGAGAAAAAAACCGGGGAGGGGAGCGGAGAACACGTAGAAGCCGTCGCACTCACTCAATAAAAAAGGGGGACGTCCTACTGCTTGGAGAAAACGGAAAGTGTTCCGACAAGGGGCGCCTGTGCCCGGGGAGGGGGAACGGGCTGCCCGAATGGGGACTGAAAAAAAAAGGGTCCGGTGGTGGGCCAAAAAAGAAAAATGAAGGGAAAGAGGGTCTATCTCACCACAAAGGGGGCGCTTGCAAGCATTAGCTTAGAGATGTAACCACCTAGACAGCATTGTCAAGCAAAACACAATGTCCTCTCCGCCAGGAGAGAGATAGAAAGGAACCGTTTCAATCTTTCCCAGATACATCATCCGGAGGGAGACAAAGTGAGGTGGTGTATAGATGATACCTCGCTTGAAACGGGGAAGAGCATATGGAAGGGCCTTGAAAATGGTCCATCACGGAAGGCACAGCCCGTGCAGCGTCTTCCAGTCGGATCAAAGACGCTCTCTGAAAGGGGTTGGGGGGGGGGGGGGGGTGGGGGGGGGGGTGTTGTGTTTGTGGGGGTTTGTGAGAGGGGTTACATTACTTTCCCTCCCCCACCGTATATGGCCCTTTAGGGGAAGAGGGAGGGTTCTCCGGGAAGGGCCGGGAAAGTGGGTGGAAAAAATTCACTGCCAAGCGTGAAAATGGGTTTCCAAAAACCTTCTAATCCGAATCGCCTATAAGGAGGGAAAGACATCTTTCATTTGCAAAGTGAGAAGAAATAAAAACTTTCGATACTCTGAACTCGAAGAAACGTCGGAGGACCTCTCAGGAAGTTGGGTTCCGCATTTATCCGGGGACAGTATCAGAGGAGCCCTGGCCTTGAACGGGGGAAAGCCGGCCGACCTCCCGCAGATAGTCGTTGGAAAAAAACGAAAATCCACGCAAACGGGCGATCTCAGAAAGGGGGCTCAGTGAAGAGGACGGGGAGAGTGCCATGGGGCTGCCGAAAAGGAAGGAAAACCAGGTACTCGTCAAAGCTGGGAGACTCCGGAGGAAGTGCGCAGGCTCAGGGGAAGAGGTAGAAACCCTTTGTGCACCGACGCACGGTGCCTAACATAATGAAGAGGAAAAAGGTCAAATTTAGCGCGACTCAACAGGGGGAAGGAACCAGACCCACGTTGATAGAAAATAACCACCCCACCATCAAGACAGAGTGAAAGCTACTACTGGTCGTCGACTCCTGGGGGAGGGCACCCAACTCGAGTTCTCGAAGGACCGTTCCTGGGGGGTGTCCATGGGAAGAGGTCCCCAGCATGTGAGTACCGCCTTATACAGGGTAGGTCGCGGTGCGGGAATGGGATGAGGATGGTCATCTTCTTGGGGGCAGAATTCTGCAAAAGGGAAAAATATTTGCGGGCGTGCGTAATTTTCCACGGTCTGGACCTTCGACACGGGGCAAGGAATTCCTTTCTAAGATGAGGAGGTGGGCTATTGCTCTTTCCGAAAGGCGAAGGGGGGAAGGATAACCGAAAAACTGGCACGTACCAGTGGGTAGCGGTGCAAAAGGCGAGCGAGTACGCCGCAAGCCGGAATCCATAACTCCGCGGAAGTAAGACGCCTGAGGTAAAAATGTTGGACTCATAAACAACAGGAAAAGAAGCTGAGGGGAACGTTTTCGAGGCAGGATGGTGTAACAAAGTCCGTCAGCGTTTCGGTTCGATGTACTGGCACGAAAGATCTCAAACAAAAAAAAAAACGGAATACTACGGAACGGAAGGCACGGTATGACAGTCTCGGACCGAGAAGATGACCGAGGGGAAAAATATGACACGACCCCTAACGTTGGAAAGACGAAAAGCTCGGGGCCGACGGACGGGGAGAAGAGCTTTAAATTAAAGCGGTTTCTTTATTCTTCTGGAAGGCGTACGAAAGGCGACGGGACAGCTACCAGAAAAAGGAGGAAAGGGAAATTTATATTTCCGCTTCGAATCAAAGGGTCAGCAAGTAAAGAGACAAATCTCTAAACCAAGCAGACCCAACCAAAAAACACCAAAACCCCAACCCCTCCCAACGACAACCAACCCTAAAAAAAAAACCCCCCACCCCCACAAACAAACCCAGGAAACAGGAGTCCTACGCATAGCGAGGGGAAAAGGTGTTGCGTAGAGAAAGAACGAACCTTCGCTGCAGGGATCAGCAATAGAACCAGAACGGAATACGGACCAGGCCGGCGCTCAGCCTGCGAAAAGAAACCACGCGGGGGGAACGTCCAGAGAAATCCTCCCGGCAAGTCAATCACGATCAGGCGAGAAGACGCGCGCAGTCAGGAGCTAGAACCACGTCAGCTCAAGTGACGGGGGGTGGGGGTGTATCAGTCACCTTGCATGGGCTAGCGAGGGAACGGATACTAATCGCCAACGAACTTCGGCGCTTATGAAGGTCGGGGCAAAGTACCATTTTTAAGTGTAAATCAAGCCTTCTCAAGTCCGGAAGGGAAATCGAAAAATACCTGAGGATAGGAGGCCTGGCGTCAGCACCTGTAACCTCGAGGACTCAAACAGTCAGGGAAGGAGAATCATTTTGACGGGAAGAAGCTCGACCAGGGGGGCCACAGAAAAAGGAAAACCGGGCTGAGTATCGCCATGTCCGGTCCACGTCGGGAGGGTTAGAAGCACTCGTACTCTACCTTGGAAGAGAAAGACATATTCACCAGGAAGATCGGTTAAGCCTACTGGTAGGAGATGGGGCATCGACAGAAAAGGTCTATCCGTCTCGGCAAGGGAACGGAGAAAAGTCAAGTCTATCTAGAGCGGTCTTTCAGAAGGGACAAAAAAGTGGGAAAAACAGCAACTAAATGAGCCATACCAAACTAGGGGGGGAAGGCCCCATAATTAATGGAAGAAAAACTTCGCTGGCGGGCAGTCCATTGACTCGATCCAAAAGATGAGTTCGTTACGGGGGAAGACTGAAGAAAAAAAATCTCAGAACTATCATTCTCTTTAAAACTTCTCTTCTTCTTCTTTGTCCGCCCCGGGTCACAGCTTGTAGGCGCCCACTCCGCGTTTTGCTCCAGGCTGGGAGTGACCGGGGGGGTGGGGACAGGAGAATTCCGGCTAGCGTCGAGCACATCAAATTGTCTTCGGTCTCAAAAAGTGAGGAGGGGACGCTAAGAGCCGCCAAAGCTCTTTCCGCTGATCAGGGGGCCGCGGTGCCCCATCCACGGCCAACTGGTTCTCGCTAAGAGAAAAATTCGGACCAACAGGGTCGGCCGAACTGGGAGGAGCATCCATCACTTTAGGACCTAAGAAGCCAAAAAAAAAAGGTACTCCGGTGCGTGAGCAGCAAAGGACGGGGAAGCTCGCTGGAGATCCGCGAACTCCTGGACAAGGGCCTGCCAAGCGATATGCCCATTGGACTGCACCCACTAAAAGGGAGCAAGATCAGAGCCGCGAAACCGTAGGTCGCTCCAAAAGGCCGGACAGGTTGAAATTCCAAGGGGGATAGGATAGACAATTACGGTATCTTCTAAACGGTCGTCTCCGTCCTTCGAAGGGCGTTTGGCACCCACGTCTCGGAAGAAAAAGTCAAAAACTGGGAGTAATGTAACTTGGGCGACTCCTCGCCGAAGGCGGGCCACGGGGGGTGGACCCATCAGTGTCGGGAACGGCCAGGGGGAAAGTCAAAGGAGACAAAAAGTAGCCCTGCTGGGGGCCAGCAGAGTTCCTGAAGGAGGGACTCGTCACTCGGACACCTTTCGGACACCGGCAAACTACCAGGCATTGACTGGGAAAGTGTGGGTTGGTGGGGGCTACAAAACTTTCGTGATCCCACGCCGCTAGCCTGAGAGCGTGTAGCATGGAGAGGCAAATCTTCAGGAGAGAGAGAGCTCAAGTAATAGGTCATTTGCTCGAGAGAAGGGGGGAAGGTGCCCTTTTAGGGCCATTCCGGTGCGCGGCCGCTGCCGATCAACGAATCCTCCGAAAAACTCGTTAGTAGATCGCATCCGGTACCACTCCTTAGTCGGCCCAAAGGCCGTGAGCTGCACGGAGTACAATGGAAATACTGGACGAGGATCGACAGGATTCGGTCAGCGGGTCGAATGGGAGCATAAACCCTTTGCGGCGAAGTAAGAACGCAAGGAACCCGACATCGAACACAATCAGGGGCCAAAGGCAGGGTGCTGAGCTAGTCGAGCAGCTGCCGGCCGTCGCGCCCTTGGGAAAGGGCAGAGGTGGTCGAGCCGCAGGAACATCGGGAAGCAGGCTTCGCAGCCGGAAGGTGCTGGGCGAGCGTGGAAGCGAGCCTCGTCCTACGGAGGCTCGTTCAACCTGCGCAAAGGAACCCGGTACGACCGGAGGCCCGTCAGCGAAAAGAAAAAGTCAGGCGGTGCCGCAAGCTAAAACCGGTTCGGCGAAGGGGGCTTCAGACATCCCGCGAAAGGCGCTGCAGCCCGTCCCTGCTCTCTCAAACAAAAAGAGACTGGGGAACAGCCCCGGGAAGGAAGACGGGACGGGAGAACTGGATGACAGAGCCAGGCCGCCCAGGGGGGACGCTGCGGCGGAAACCAGAAGAGGTTCAAAGCATCGCCGAAGGGGGGGGAGACCAGTTTCACACCAGAGACGCGAACCACCGACCTCGGGAGAGGGGCAGGAGGGCCGACTGCGCATCGGAGCTGGCCGCCGCCTCGGCATCTGAAACAGCAAAAAAGCCCGCGCGACCCACCGACCTTCGCTCTGAAGCGGGAAACAGGAAGTACGAGGGCTGCGCGACGCGTCCTTGTCTACGACCTCTGCAACCAAGTAAAGGGGGGGGGGGGATCGGGAGCTGGTGGTTTCTCCGAAGCCTTCAACTTCGACCGGTCGGCGCAAGTCCAGGGATAGGGGAATAGGAGACATCAAAGTCTACGTCGACAAATGAGTCAGGAGGCTTGACGTATCTTGAAGGCAGATGCACGGCAGTGGGAAGATAACGCCAGAAAGGGATTTGCTATATGCTGAAAGCGTGGGTTTATATTACGGGGTCCTAAAAGCTGCTACTGGCCAAGGCACGTCGCCGGCACCTGGAAGGAGGGGACATCTGGGAGGAATACCTGCGCGCATCTATCAAGTGACTGGGGAATCTCTCCAACCAAGGAGGAATCCCTCAATATTGCTCTTGCACTGCCAAAGCGAGTGTAATGGAGGGCAATTCAGGCGCTCGATGTCCGGGGTACGGCAAGTGTGGGGCCAACGCGTCTACGCCGGAAGCTCGCTTGGGACCTGGAAAGCACTTTTGGACGTCGGAGGGTCTAGGGGCCGTGGCCTCTAAATATTACTCGGCACGCGAGGACACTAACTTCTATAAACGAAAAGACAGATCGGGCGCGACCATGAACTAAGGTCCATTAAAACTTGTGACGACGAGGCGCGGTTTCGTAGGGCAAAAGTCATCATCTATTGAGCCAGGAAATTAAGGGACTGGTCGCTAACTGAAAAAAGAATCACATGGACGTGGGACTCTCCGCAAGGAGAAGCGTTAGCCGGTTTAGTCCGGGGGAATCCTGGGCATACGCTTGGAGGGGAAATGGGGGGCCCTTTGAAACAAGACCTTAGAGGGCGAATCGTCAAATCAAGCGAACTTTCGACATGGGTTTTGAAGGAACTCCTGCCTGGTCAAGCGGTTCGGGAAGGTTCGTCACAAGTGCGGTGCCTGCAGGCTCCAAGAGGCGGACCTAGTTTGATCTTGGAAGCCCTCAAAAGAGGCCCTAGGCAATCACGAGCAGTCGAAGGAGTGCCAGGAAAGATTGGCTGCTATGGCCCTAATCAAGACTCGCGGGTCACGAGCAGCATTTGTCTGCCCCACACTGAGCGCTCGCGACGAAAAGGAAAAATGCAAGAGAGGGGACCCCGTCAACAGAGACGGGGCAAGCAAGCTTACAGGGGGAGCCTACGTCAAAGTTCTTATCTCCAAGCGACGCCAGGGGAGCACCTAAAACGGGAAAACGCGCACTGCGAGCTTATTCAAATGAAATCGGCGTCAAAAAAACCCAAAAATCGGAAAAGGAGGCCAAGCGCCTGCCAAAAGCACCGTAACTTGAGTTCAAGGGGGAATCCTTTGGTCCTGGAATCCTGGAGTTTCATGCCCTGAAAACACCTCGGGTTCCTTTATAGGGGGAAAACTCTCTCTCGGGCCGGAAAATGCCTGGTAAGGGGTACTATCAGACACGTGGGGACGCTCTCAACTGGAAACTCATGCGGTCGCGTTCGCGGCCAGGTTTAGATCGGGCAGGCATGTAGCCGTTCACGGTACAAAAAACTGAGTGAATGCCGCTGCAGGGAAAATACTCAAGGATGACGTGGCCTGGCCGCCTCCCCTCCAGACACAGTGTCGTACATGTGTACCGTCGTTAAAGAACTCCACGCGCAAAAAGAGGATCAGACGGTGAGTCAAGGGTGGTCCTTCGGGGGCCGGCTGCAGAAATTTGATGCCGACTACCAGTTACTCTTTAGAAAACTGGGAAATGCATGGGGAGCGGGATCGGAAACCGTGTCAAAACCTCGATAAACGAACTAGGCGCTAGAAACTAGGGTCGAGGGCTCTGCCGATGAACTAAGACGTCTGGAACATAATAACCTTAGACAAGAAGGCCAGGGGAACAAGGTTTCCGAGAGTGGTCGAGTGAAATACCAAAAAGCTCCCCGCGGGAAGGGAACGATAGGAATCGCCGACGTGACCGGGAGAAAAAAAAGGGTAGGAAATGAAATCATTGTCACCAGCGTGATGCGGAGGCCCTTATTGGTCGCGGTATGTTGGGGGCACCGACTAGAAAGAACAATGCGTTGGGACGGTGACGAAAATCTAAGAAAAATTGCTGGGTAGAAGCCTCACTGGGTCAAGTCTTAGACCAGTAAGAACTCGGAGGAGTAGCCTTAGGGTGTCCGCGAGTTCGAGGGAAAAAATAACCCTAGATGATTAAATACTCATCCCTCACATGAGCACGGCTTGATGGGGCTTAAGGTGGGAGAAGCGCCCGAGCCAATCCGGCATCCCTCGCACAGCGGAAGTAGCGCGGGGAAGAGGGGGAACAGTCGAACCAAAAGACGCTGACTTTTAATTGTCGTAATTGGCGAAACAAGAAGGCAAGTCGTGTCGGGTTACGATTCATGGGCCTCCTGGCAAAAAACCACGTAGTATGAGTAATCAGGCACTGACAAAGAACACCTAACAGAGAGAACGTTGTCGACCTTCAAAAACAAAAAAGTGTGGTCAGCTTTCGTGGGAGGGTTCAGAAAGCAGTAACAGAACCGACGGGAATTCAAGAAGGGAGTCCGTGGGTTATGCTTACGCACGGAGAATCGGCAAAAACATATGATGTCTCTTCTAGGTATGGTCCGCTTCGTCACAATTTCGGAGAAGGACATCTGTCGACACCGGAAATGCTGACTTTAACAGTCTAAAAAGGTCCATAAATGCGAGGCACGACCTCAAGGAAGGAGTCGGAGAGAGAAAGAGCCCCACGACCGGTATAGCGAAGGGGAAAGGCAATGGGTGCCGACCTAAAAAACAGGGGCTAGGAGGAGAAACTACGAGGTGGGGTTCCTGACTTCAAAGGAGACAGATAATTAGTCTCGACGATGCCGGAGCTTAAGAAAGAAGGAAGATCATCCAATGAAGAGGCAACGTGCTAGAGTGGGTGAGTTGTATACCGGAGGGCTACCGGTATTAGTCAGAAGAACGACGACATCGAACATTCTTAAAAAAGTTGGCAGTTCGGCACGGTGACCACCGTGAGCGGACGGACTGCGGCAAGGCTTGACAGAGAGTCCCTTTGATTTCTAAGGAGGCCCTGGCAAAAAGAAACGCGAGACAGGACACGCAACGACAGTGAAGAGTCTGTCCCTTGGCTTTCGGGAAAAGAGCACCAGATTGACCGCCCCAAGCACCCCCTTATGCGGGTATCACCAACTTAAACTGTCCCCGCGAATAAATGCAGCGAGTAAACATTCCCTGGAAAAAAACGTTACCACCCCTAAGTGGAAGTGACGTGACCTAGGGATACACCAGGGACCGGCGAATGGGTTCTTCTGAGCGAGCGCCACGATCTCTAGGGAAAAAGTTAAATGCCAGTCATAGAGGAGCGCGACGGGCATTCGTACTGACCTATCCCTCAAAAAAACGAGGGCCGCAAAACAGACATGAAAGAAAAAGGCCTTCCCATAAAAGGGGACGGCCCCTAAAAACTGGTGAAAAATAGTCTTATAGAAATATAAAAGTTCCCTTGGTTTAGTTGGGATAGATGAGAAGGACGTAGAATAGTATCGACCGGAGCTTGATCGAAGGATACTCTAAAAAGCTCGAAGGGTCTTCTATCTCCCCTCCTTTAGGTAAGATTTCCAGCTGAGGGGATCCTGAGTGTGCCCTGTTCAGGTGGAGGGGCATGTGTCTATCGTGAGAAGTATGGTGCGAGCAGATGAAATGTGAGGAAGAGAATCTTGAAAAGCAACGAATTGTGCCTCGACTCCTCAAGGAGAGTTCCCGCTGAAAAAAAAAGGTCTGTCGTCGAGATGTAAAAAGGCGTGTCAGGCTGGAGCCAACGGTGGAAGCCAGGGGCAACCGTCAACCAGTGATCAAATAAATCCCACCATTCCAGGGAAGATCTTTCTTGCTCAGGGTGGAAAACCGGCCACGGTCAGAGTCTCAAAAAGCGAGCGAACCAAGGCCATATGAGAGAGAGGGAATGCTGAAGGACCTCAACTACCTAAAAATCTAACGCCCTTCACCTTAATCTAGCGAGAAAAGACTTTTCTCAGCCGGGAAAAGGTTAGCCGGCGGATGCAAGGAAAGGAGGTAACTAGATACTCACTTACCAGCCAGTAGCAGCACCACCAAACAGTTCGGCGATCTTCAGAGGACGGGTCATTTTGGTAGGCGACTGACAAAGTGATGGGCGGGGCAGATCGGGGGCAAAACCGCCGTCAAAAGGAAGAAGCCTCGCCCAGGAAGAGACCCAATGAACATGGAAAAGAGTAGTTAAGTGCTGACGGGGTACTCTTGGGGCATCTGTCTAAAAGGAGTACGTAGAATACAACTTACTTGGGACCCATTAAAAAAGAAAAGAAAAGAAAGAAGACAAAAAAGAGGAGAAAAAAAAAAAAAAAAAAAGACAAAAAAAAGAAAAAAAAGAAGAAAAGCGCGGTTGCGGTCCAATTTCTGTGAATAGATACTACTCATAGCGGGATGAGGGGGGGGGACTGGTATTAACGAGAGGGTTGTCTATCGTCAGGAGATCGTCTTATCAGCTCGAAAAAAAATGAGGGGAGCGGAGAAAAATAGGCTTGTGTCTGGAGTCGCGCCAGAAACCGAAGAAAGAATCATAACAATCAAATAAGAGGAACGAAGTGGATTGGGTTCTGAGACTCAGGTAAAACCGAGAAGAATGCGATCACCCCTACCTTATCAAAGGACAAAGTGTACAAGAACTGTGACGACGAGGCCGTAAAAGTGGACGTCCTCTTCGAAGGAGGGAGAAGGAACAAGCCTGGGCGCGTGGTGGGCCAAAAAAGGACCAAACATACTCCCTTCCGCCTGGTTAGAAAAGCTCACTACAAAAAAAAACTCCTTCTTCGCTCCAAAAGGGGGCGCCTCCTGCATTCTGGACTTGGTAGAGCTGAGAGTCGGAGGAGGCGGCTGTGAAAGAAAAAAGGGCGAAAACTCGTATTCTCTGAGCCCGTCGAGACCGGAAGCATACTTATTATAGGGAACCCAGGCATGTACCCGTGTGCTGAAATCGCCATAAATATCAAACGAGGAAGAGCCAGGCGTCCGAAAGGGAGGCGAAGGCTGAAGTCAAGAGAAATTCTCCCTTCCCCCATATCTAAAAAAAAAACCGAAAAACGTAGGTAAGTAGGGAGGGGAAAGGAGGAAAGGTGGTACGTGACTAAGAACGTTGGAAGGATTCAACGACAAGGAAAAGAGGTCGCACGAGACTGCCAACGAAGGGGCAAATTGGAAGACTAGCGAAAGGGAATCAAAAAAACGGGTTCCCCATAACGGCAGAGAAGCCCTTCTATCTACTGAACCTCTCTCATCTAGCGGGGCCGAACGGCGGAGATTTATCTCGGGACGCGCAAAAGGCGACGTCTTCTACCTCTAACAGGCGAACTTCAGGCGATTAAGGAAAGAAGAGAGGAGGGAAGGCTACTAGAGAAGACACACTATGGGGGATCGGGGCTGGTCGGGGCGTCTCCTTCAAGAAAGCCCTTATTAAACAGTGCTCGAAGAGGGATAAAATAAACTATCATCTAGAAAAGTCGCGGTTTCCTCTCATGAAGAGGGGGGGAGGGGTGGTGAATCGCTGTTACCGCAGATCACTAGGAGGATCGAAAATAAAGAAGCGAGGTCGTTTTTAAAGGGAGAAGGTTTCATCTTCCTCTAGCCTGGCCAAGGAAGAGGAGGGAGAAGCAGACCTACCGAAGGCTCAGGAAGCTGAGGGGACCAGAGAATCATCAACCTTCTGTGAAAACACGGTTAAACCTCGTGACGAGGAAGAGAGAGAAGCCTGGCGCGGGGAGAGAGCAAAACCAAAAACTTGAGGCTGAAAAAGGGGGGAAAAGGGATAGTGCCTGAGGGAAAAGGCTCTACACGAGGGTCAGGAATGGAACGGAGGAATTTGGAACAGGCCACGAGGGTACCGTCTTCTCTATTCATAGAGCCTGCGTTTCGCTAGGGACAACCAAATCTTCCACGACTAGGTAAGAACAATCAAGAATCTACTACCTACTCGGAGAATACCTTGTAGCTAGGGGGGCATCTAGGAGGTTCATGAGGATCTCTGAAAACGGAAGTCGTTTGTCCATCCTCTGAAGCCTAAGAAGCACCTTTCCACCTTTCAAAAAAAAGAAAGCAGCCGCTGTTGGACGCGAGGAGCACGGTTCGTCGCCAAGAGGACTCAAAAAACTAATAGGCACTACGCGGAGGTAAAGAGGGAGGGTTAACGTAGAAAGGCCAGAGACGCGACAGGGGGAGGACAACCATCTGGACCCGCAGACTGAGAAGAAACTGGGTTAAGGGATCCTTAGAACGTGATGGTCCTCCATTTGGCTGCAGCACACGTGCGACTTAAGCAAAAGGACAGGGCTGTGGGGGTAAGAGCCGGCGGGAAGGATTGGGGGGGGCACTCTAAAATATTAAAAGGGAGTAGTGGCCAGCCTCTTTTCATTGGCCAAGCTCTTTGAGGGATGGGAACATCCGGGAACGCGAGACGCAATCTCGCTTATCTAAAAGGGAGCCTATTCATAACGTCCCCAAATCAAATCAGGGAGAAATTACCGACTGGCTGAAAATATAAGACGCTGTCCTGTCAAAAGGAGAGATCTCTGAGAAAGGGAAGGAAAAGGAACAGCTCCAGGCTGGAGAGGAGGAGGGGAATCTAAAGCACCGAACCGATAGCTCGCCCGTAAATCAAACGGTTGACCCGTAATTGCCCTTCTGGAAGGAAAAGGGCGGAAAAAACTTGGGGGGCCTTAAAGGAAGACAGGACCCTCTGTAAAATGTTGACCCGTAAAAGGCAAGAGAGATTCGATCAGTCAATGGAATTTCCCTGGCGAGGGAGCCTTGGCGAGGGGGGAACGGGGGATAACACAGTCTTCGGAAAGATAGGCCTGGGTGAATATAAAAGAAGGGGGGCCTTCCTCAAAGGGGTCAGACGAGGATTCCAACTCAAATGAGGGGTACGAACACCGATCAAACCGAGAAGGGGGGGGGGTTTCCTCTTCTAGAGACGAAAAAAGGGGCAGGAGGACGGTGGCGCAATTGGAAAGGGAAAACGCTCTAGGAAGTGCGGAACCAGAATCCTGGAGGTACCTGGGAGAAGGACATTTCGGAAGGCGCAATTCTCTCATCAAAAGTGGCCAGCCTCACCCTTGCAGCATAAGTAACGGTGGCGGGCGGAGAAGGAGGAACTAATCAACCTTGGGGAGGGAAAAAAACTGTTATATACACACAAAACTCGTCAATAAAAAACAAGTTCAGAAGGTCGGGTTCGTGAATAACTAGGCGCGAACAGAAACATCCTTCTGGCGCAGGAGCCGAGGAAGGTCCGGTTCGCGCGGTACCGGGGGGGCCTTTCTGAAAGAGGTAAATCTTTGCTGGGAAGGTTATCCGTAAAAAGTAGTCGGGGGGGGGCATTTGTAATCAGGAAGACTAAAGCGGGCGCTAAGGCAACTTGTCCCGTCCTAAAGGAGATCAGAGAACTCTAAAGCAAAAAACAAGTCTCCGGGGAGAGTGGTGGTCCAAAGGGACGGGCTTGCGACCTCCAGTGAGAGGAAAATAGAAAGCACTGAAGAACATTCGCGGTGCATCGGCCTTGACGAATAAGCCGAAAAGGAAAGGACATCTTTAATACAGAAGTTTGGGAGAGGTAGGGGAAACACAGAGGACAGCAGGAACGGGGATAAAGCGGTCTTGTCATGTCTAAAACGCCGGGACAGGAGGGGTTTTAACAACGGTGCCCCGTAAAGGAGAGAAAAACTCCTCGAAAAAAAACGGGAGGTCCCAGAGATATAGCGGAAAAAGAAAGTCACAGTGTAAGCCTGACCATCTTACCGCTTAGCCCAGCCTGCAAAAAGTCCGAAGCTAAAGGTCTTTGGGCCTCAAAAAAAACGAAAATTTAGACCCTGCGAGGGGAATCGCTTGATTCGGGCACTCCTTCGAAGAAGAAGGAACTAAAAGAAAAGGAAATAATGGTGATATGTCCTCTTCTTCAAAAAAAGGATTTCCACCCGAGCGGGGATTCTTCAACAACAGAGAGAACGACGGATCTCTCGAAGGGAAATGGGCAAGTGAACTAAAAAACCAGCACATTCTAGAATCTTCACCTACCAGAAGACCTAACGAACAAGAATCCGCACCTCAGGCCACTTCTACCTAAATACTGGACCTCCGCCCGGGGAAACCAAGGTCCCTACTGAGAGACGTGCACGACATCCATCCGAAGCTGGAATTGCTTTCACTATAAACCAGAGTAGGCGTGAGCGGGAGTTACTAGGGGGGTACTAGAAAGGGGAGGGGACTTCCCAGACCTGTCATCGTCGAGAAAAGGACAAGATGGGGCTCGCGTCTTATGAAAAGTACGGTGGAAATGTTAAAAGGGAGGACACTCTTAGAAAAAAGGCATCTAAGTCGGAGGCAGAAGGGAGCTGTTTCTAGGTTCGTAAAAAAGGATCGCGGGCCTTACCTCTTCTGGACAACTAGATACACTAAAAAAAGGGTGCGACCTCTTCAGAACACCTACAGGGGGATGTCGTGACTTATAAAGGAAAGAAGGAGGAAAAGTATATAGCAAAGGGAAAGGTGGTGGGGGGGGGGGGGGCATAAAAGGATCCTTCTAGGGATATTCTTGCGGAAATCTGCCAGGAAGGGAGACCTTCCTACTTTTCGAGAGACACAAGCACGGCGGAGAGGAGCAAGGGAAAGTCCATTTCACTGGTCAAGAGATAAGGGAGGCGAGCAGGACTAAAAACTAACGTTTCACCTCGGATCTCGTGCCAAGAGGAGAAAACCTAAATTACTGCCCTAAATGACCCCTAAGGGAATAAGTAGGTGTCGGGGGGAAGAAAGGAATGGCTCCTCTAGACATGCTATCTGGTCGCGGAAAACGCCCCGGTACCAATAAAGTGCGGAAGGAAGCTCCATTGGGGGAACATCAAACCCTGTAGGGGAGGCGATACAAAAAAAAGGAAAGATAGTCTACAACTCAATGTACTTTCATCTCCCGAAAGGAGCTTTACCACGTCGGCCGTTCTAGGGAGAGGAATTCTCACCCAAGGAGAGGGAGAAAAGCGACTCTGGGGGGAAAAGATTCAAGAGCAGATGTGCCAAAGAAAAGGGGGGCCGCTGAAAGAATGCTCGTTGAATAAGGAACTGGCCCAGGGGAGGGCGGACACTTCCACATGGTCAATAAGAAAAAATTTCCCTAGTGCTTAGATACCCTGGCGGAGGAAAAAGGGGGCTCAATGAATTATTCACCATTAGGAAGGAAGTTCGCAAAATTTATCATCACTAGGGGTTGGAAATCCCTCAAGAGAAAAAAGGAGAAAGCTGCCGCGTGTATCTTTTACATTCCATGAAAAGTAGTCTCGCCTTCGAGAACCAAGAAAAGGAGACGAACAAACTCCGGACAGAGGGACCGCTAGAGTAGAAAAGGACCGGCTTTTAAAGGTGGCGAAAAAAGTGGCTAGGCAGAAGAGGTACTAAAAAGAAAAAGAAAGGGAGGACCCTCTTCAGGAAAGAAAACCTCAAATCTTCGTAGAAAGGAAAAGAGGGAAAAAGACGTCAATTTTCTCTGACGAGAGCTGGCTTGCCGAGTTAGTGCCCGAATATGTGTTCTCTTCAAAAGAAGATCCTGTGCCCTCTCGCCTGGTAAAACGCTTGTTCAACCTGCGGGGAAAAAGGGGGGGGCGTCGAGACGCGTGTCTTACAAGTAAAACATCCCGGCAAGCGCGGGGAAGAAAGGGTGGTACCAAAAGAAGAAGCTGCTAATCCTAAAAGCCGAGTCGGAAAGATGGAGGGGGAGAGCTTCAAGCTTAAGCAGGGAGAAGAGCGGTCTGATCCCAGCTGAACCGCGTTCGGAGGGATCGCAAAACTTGTAGAAGGAAGAGCCTATACCGGTCGCGAACCGAGGCTATCCCCCCTACGTCTCATAAAAAAGAAAGAAAGAGGGTTCTCCGTAAACAAAAAAGGTAAACAGATATCAACCCGCGACCTTGGTCGGAAACGAACAATGACCGACTTGGGTGCTAGAAAGGGTCCGGATCTTCCTCGGGGGAATCTCTTTCGCATACTCACAGAAGGGGGCGCGACGTGTGGGAGGAAACACCGACAGAGACCAAAAGCAGGAACTTTCCGACAGGTTGGGGTTGAAAAACGAGAAAAGAAGAACTGCGTCTCTCTACGCTGTTCCAATCGGGTCAGCATCGGAGCAAAAAAGAGACTAGCGCAGCAGTGCGAGAGGTAAAGCGATTTAATAGCTAGCACTAGCCGAGAGAGAAGGATCAACTGAGAAAAAGTCAGTCGCAACATTTGAACCCGGAAGTACAGGGACTCTCGCAGATCTCAGGCGGAAAGAAAGAAAAAAAACCCTACTTTGTTGGTCCGATCAGGATTGAAGTCAAACCACCTGCTTTGCTCTCTCCACCACAGAGGAGGAAAAGAGTATACAAAGAAAAACGACGCTCAGAAATTGTAAAGCCTGCCTCCGACCGGCGAAGAGAGGGAAAAAAAAAGCAGGAACGACCGCCGTGGGAGACGAACGCCGCCTTCGTAACACTGGTTGGGAAAAGGAAATAAAGGGGGGGAGGAAAACAAACTAATGCGGAAAAAAAAGAGAAGGTACAATAAGCCAATGAGTCTCCTTCCGTGAAAAAAAAAAAAAGGGGGAGCTAGCCGGCCCGCGGAGGAGCAACATTTAGGACTAAAAAGGGAAAGGGGGGAAGCACCAAGAGAAAAGCGAGGGAGGGGGAAGCTGACGGCGCAAACTATGCAGGGGGAGGGGGCGATTTTGACTGAGGGTAGGGTTCGAAAAATCCTTCAAAGTCCGAAAGAAAGGTATTGACTCAAAAGGGTAAGAACTATTACTACATCCTGTAAAAGAAAAAATACATTTGTCGGCCGATATTCTGGGGCTCGGAGGGACAGCCTCGGGTACCGGTGACTACACAAAAGAGGGGAAGCGGCGGATACCGAGTCGTTGGGGGGACTTTCCTCTACGGGTTCCTAGGCCTTAAAGGGAAAACGTTCTTATTATCTCACCGGAAGAAAGAGGGGAAAGTCTGAGCTAACGCATCATGGAAATCAGATGCAACAGAAAGGGAAGCTGAAAAAGGAAAAGATCACTGATCAGAAGGAACGCCAATGCAGAAAAAATCGCATGTATGGCAATGGAAGGATTGGGAGTCTCGTATTTCGGTAAAATGGTAAAAGAAAAAAAAAGAAGACAGCTCTTCAAGAGGCTTGATTTCCCGCCTACTTGTCGTCTTCATTTCGGCCACACCGCAACCGTTCCTCCCGCGACTCTTTCACCACAATAAAGAGGTCAAAAAAGAAACTCTGGCTACTACCAGCTAATCTTCCCAAGGAAAGAAGGGACGTACGCCAGATGCCCTCGCGCTTTGAAAAAAGAGCGTTGGGAAGAGGGCAGTTACATCAAAGAAGACACAGACAAATGCCAAAGCAATAGGAGTAACACTTTAAAACGAAAGTTATTCCCGTCGTGACCAGGGAAAGGATCGCGGCGTTTCTCTCGCCGTGAGAAAGGGAGGAGGAAAAGGGATTTTTCGAAAAAAAACGGATCTCTTTAATGGAAGAAAGGCGCCAATACCTCTTAGACCGCAGGAAAGGAAAGACAAAACATCGAAAAAAACACTACCTCGGCAAAAAGGGGGGGGACGTCAGGTAACTTGGAGAGCGCGGCGGGGCTCATAAGAAGCCGCCTGGCTGCCGGCGCGAAAAAACGGTGAGCGGAGGCCGCCTGTGGGGGGCCCTCCTTCATGAACGAGCAGTCGATCGCGGCCCTCCTAGGGGGAGGATGACAATCTTAGGAAAAAGACTCTGTTCACCCGAGGAAGAATAAAAACACCCAAGACGAAATGGGAGAGGACTATCTCCTCGCCAGGATAAAAGGCTGTTCCGCAAAAGAGAAGGGCAATCTGACCGACAGGGGGGGGGGGGAGATCGACGGGAACCCGAGCGGTACCTGAGACCTACTCCAGGGAAAGGGAAAACTATCCGGGAGGGGGAAAAAGCTTGCAAGAGGTAGTTCTTGCAATCTGCGGGGAAAAATGGAAAACGAAAAGTAGGGCTCTTGTGAAGAATGATCCACAGGAGGGGGCCATTTATCCTCCTTTATGGCCGGCGGTCCGAGGAAAGGGGAAAAGTGCTGGAAAGGAACCGTTCGGTTGACAAGAGCCTGCTCGGGAAAGGGAGCCAAGTGGAAGCAGTTGGCCCTGAAAAAATCCTCCGAGCGAGCGTAGAGAGGGGGAAGGAACTCGACCACCTGGAGGAGTCTAAAAGTAAAGGACTGTTTAAGATAATGAGGTAGCAGGAACGAAGTTCGCCTCGGATGAATGCAGAAGGGAGATATGGGAGGAAAAAAAACCGGCGCAGAAAAAGCCACCATCACCGGGGGGGGAGGGGTGTATGTTGACTCAGAGAATTACTCCACTAAAACTGGCCGGGATCAATCTCACTTGGAATGTAGGGGAAGAAGGGGAATATTAAGTTCTAAAAGGAAGGAAAGCCTAAACCAGACTCGGAGCTTGCTCTTTCCGGACATGGAGAGGGGGGAAGGGGGACTGCAACCCTTTTAAAAAAAACGCCACTAACAGTCAGCAAGGAGTAAATCCAGTTGTGCTGCGTTCGAAGTCCCTTTTCTGGTAAGCAAAGGACCCGGTCTAGGGGATCCCACTCTTAAAATGTCAAAAGACCACAGGGGGGGAAAAACTGTAGAACTCCGGATCTAGCCGGATCGGGAGAGACTATGAAAAAGGAAAAAGAGGTACCGGTTAAGGTTCGGTACCACCAAGTCGTCCGTCAGGAATAGCCCTAGGGGCGGGGTGAAATCGGGGCAATATCCAGGGTATAGGGGCGGGCGTATTCTTCGCGGGCCTGAAGGAGGGGATCTAAACTGTTGGCACTGGAAAAAGATCGAGGACCCGTACGTGCCTGGTGGGGGGGGAAAAGGGTCAGTTCCAACAACTTTATGAAAAGAAGCATCAACCCTGAAGAATGAATGAAGAGTTCCCGTTTCGGAAGGGGAAAAGAAAGCCTAATTCGCTGGGGGGGAAGAAAATAGCCGCCTGGGGGGGAGGGTCCGCCCAGACGAAGAAAGCCTCTTACGGGAAAGGGGAATGTGGGGGGCAGCCCACGAAAGGAGGTCGGGGTCGTAGACGGAGCGGGGCGAGGAGACGTA